>ERZ779874.2493-NODE-2493-length-15280-cov-8.905616_pt1 | contig 15280 bp, 10 predicted proteins | sample MGYA00511031_ERZ779874 | MGnify/ENA primary metagenome ERZ779874 (study PRJEB29588, sample SAMEA2156850) | human gut metagenome | biome: human gut; feature: human-associated habitat; material: faeces | place: Denmark | collected 2008/2010 ...
CGTTATTACCATTGATGCCGATTTGCAGGATGATCTGAATGCGATTGAGGAGATGATCGATGCTTATACACAAGGATATGATGTCGTATACGGGGTGAAAGTATCCCGCCAGGCAGATCCGATGCTGAAACGTCTTTCCGCAACCGCTTTTTATAAATTACAGCACCGGATGGGAGTAGAGACAATCTACAATCATGCGGATTTCCGTTTTTTGAGTAGGAGAGTACTGGAACAGCTGTCTCATTATCAAGAACGTAATGTCTATTTGCGTGGTATTATCCCATTGCTGGGTTTTCCTTCTACTACGGTAGATGACGTAATCCGGGAACGGACAGCCGGAACCTCCAAATATACAGTAAGAAAGATGTTCAGCCTGGCCTTGGACGGAATAACCTCTTTCTCGGTGAAGCCTATTTACGGTATTGTTTATCTGGGAATTATATTTGTTTTTATCAGTATACTGATAGGAATTTATGTATTGTATTCTTTAATTTCGGGTACGGCAGAGCATGGCTGGGCATCTTTGATGTTGTCTGTCTGGTTTGTCGGTGGAATTGTTCTAATGTCAATAGGAGCTGTCGGGTTGTATATTGGGAAAATCTATAAAGAAGTAAAACGTCGTCCGCTCTATAATGTGGAAGAAGTACTATACGATGACCAAGATAAGTAAAGCTATATTTGACAGGCATCCGGACTGGCGGGATAAGTTCTGGCAATTCGTTCGTTTCGGAGTTGTCGGCACTGTATCCTCGGCTATTCATTACGGAGTGTATTGTCTGGTTTTACTGGTTGCAAACGCCAATATCTCTTTTACGGCAGGTTATGCCGTCGGATTTATTTGCAATTATTTCCTCACTACCTTTTTTACTTTTCGTTCCAAGCCCTCGTCTCGCAATGCGGTTGGGTTTGGCTTTAGCCATCTGATTAATTATCTGCTTGAGATTGGTTTGTTGAATCTCTTTCTTTGGATAGGGGCAGGCGAACTTCTGGCGCCGATACTGGTGATGATAATTGTAGTACCTATCAATTTCCTAATTCTTCATTTCGTTTATATCTACAAAGGGAGAAAATAATTTTATTAAATCTCTTTCATTTAATTCATAAAAAGAAAAGGCTATTATGAAACGTTTTCTAAATCTTATTGTATATATACTTTCGATACATATTTCGGCTTTGCTGATCGCAGGACTGTTTCGCCTGGTACTTTTTATCTCATCCTATCATCAATTGACTTCTGAAGCCTTGTCGGATAAGAGCCTTTCAATGCTTGCTTTTGTACATGGTGTCTGGTTTGATAATGTGATTGGTTGCTACATACTTCTGTTGCCGCTGGCAGTTGCGGTGGTGTGTGGAGTCTGCAACTATTATGGGAAAGCATTGTTCCGTTTCTTCACGATCTTTTTCAGTGTGTTTTATGGGCTGGTCTATTTAATCAGTGCGTCGGACATACCCTACTTTGCCTATTTCTTTAAGCATATCAATTCTTCTATATTCGAATGGTTCGGTTATGCAGGAACTACCGCCGGAATGATATTGGGAGAAAGTGCCTATTACTTGTCCATCGGATTATTCCTGCTCTTCTTGGCCGGGTTCATAGTATGGCTTGTCTGTCTGTCGCGTTATTTCCATCGTCGTAGCCTTACTATTTCCGCTTCGTTCCCATTTTGGAAGAGAGGAGTTGTGGTTCTGGTCGGAGCTTGTCTGATCGGCCTCTGCATCTTTGGAATTCGGGGGCGTACAGGTTATAATCCGATCAAAGTGAGTGCGGCATATTTCTGTCAGGATGCTTTTCTGAATCAATTGGGAGTAAGTCCGACTTTTAATCTGTTGACGAGTGTGATGGATGATATGCGTCCTGAAAATAAATACTTGCATCTGATGGATGAGCAGGAAGCCATAACTAAGGCGCAAGCTCTGCTCAACCGTCAGGGAGATGCGAATGTTTCCCCGTTGGCTGTCTACAGGCATGCTGCAAAAGCGGATAGCGTGCAACAACGCCGTCCTAATGTCGTCTTGATTATGATGGAATCCATGTCCAGTAAACTGATGAAGCATTTCGGGCAATCAGAAACGCTGACTCCTTTCCTGGATAGTCTGTATACCCGTTCTATTAGCTTCCGTAATTTCTATTCGGCAGGAATCCATACGAATCATGGTTTGTATGCCACCTTGTATTCTTTTCCGGCTATGATGAAACGGAACCTGATGAAAGGCTCTGTCATTCCCCGCTATTCGGGACTGCCTACCGTACTGAAAGAAAACGGCTATTACAACCTTTTCTTTATGACGCATGAAGGGCAGTATGATAATATGAACGCTTTCTTCCGGACGAACGGCTATGATGAAGTGTTTTCACAAGAAGACTATCCGGCTGATAAGGTTGTGAATAGCTTTGGAGTGCAGGATGATTTCTTGTATGACTATGCAATTCCGGTATTGAATCAGCGGGCTGCCACCGGACAACCGTTTTTTGCTACTTTACTGTCCATCAGTAATCATCCGCCGTATGTGATACCTCCTTTCTTCCATCCGAAAACAAGTGAACCGGAGATGCAGATCGTTGAGTATGCGGATTGGGCTTTGCGTCAGTTCTTTGAAGAGGCGCGTAAACAACCCTGGTTTGATAATACGATATTCGTATTGGAAGGAGATCATGGCAAACTGGTGGGAGACGCCGAATGTGAACTACCGGAATCTTATAATCATATTCCACTGATGATTTACTCCAGCCGTATTCATCCGGAAGAGAAAAACACTTTTGGAGGTCAGGTAGATATACAGCCTACGATATTGGGGCTGTTGAATATTGATTATCTACAGAATAATTTTGGAGTGGATTTGCTGAAAGAAGAACGTCCCTGTATGTTTTATACTGCCGACAATATGATTGTGGGACGCAATGATACGTTATTGTATCTTTATAATTACGAGACGCAGCAGGAATTTACTTATCATATAGACAATGGCAAATTGAAAGCCGTTCCGATGGATGATCGCTTTTTGCCTTTAAAAGAATATAGTTTTTCCATGCTCCAATCGGCAGAGTTCCTTGTGAAGCATGGAAAAACGGTAAATTCTGTCCCTTTTACTCAACAATAGGAGTAGTTTCGGTTTTTTCAGGCTGTTCGTTTTTAACGAACTTGTATACTTTGGCTATTTGCCGGAGCACTCGTTTAGGAGATTCGTAAACCTGTTCGAACTGATACCCCTCTTTCTCAAATTCAGGAAGATATTTCTCTGCGTCATTGGTGCCGATCAACAAGAAACCTTTGGCAGGACGTTTTTGGTAGAAGTTGTCGAGACGGTTATGCAGGTAGAAATTAATCTCGAAGTAATGTACAGGGTCACCTGCTGCATGCAGACTTTCTTCAATGAATTCGTACATAGTCCCTTCGCTTTCCGGCGCAATCTTTTCGATCTCTGCAGCGACGAATTTGACGGATTTCGAATTTAATGCTGCCGGCTGATAAGCACCGTCCAATGCAAGGTATAATCCCATGGTAAGCACGACGAGGGCATACAGGAAGCGGTTGCTCAATGCATGTTTCCGTTGATAGAACCACCAGTAGATACCGAGGACGGTAGGAACGGCAATCAGCAACAAGGCTCCTGCACCGCTGATATTTTGTATGGCGCGCATGAAATTAATGTTGTCCTGTGCGTGACGGCCGTGGAAGATTGTTTCAGGGATGAGCCCGCATTTTAATACAATGAAGCAAGTGAACAGCAACAGGCTGATTACCGCAAGAATACTTCCATATACTTTGATGACTTTGGATTGCTTCTTGACCAGATAAAATAGATATTTGGCAAGGAAATAAGCAATGAAAGGATAGATAGGCATCAGATAGACGCTGCGTTTGCTCTGCGGAATGCAGTAGAAAACGAAGATGACGACAATACTGGTGAAAGAGAATAAATCCACCGGATCCATATTCTTTATCCAAGCAGTGAAACGTTTCCACCAAGCGGCAGGCTGGATATTGAATTTATGGTAAGTCAGGCTGAATAGAGAAAGTACGATTAACAGTGTCCAGGGAACGTATCCGGCAAACAAGGTCACAAAATTGTAGTGCCAGGGGTTCACGCATGAATCATAACTCATGGTATTCGTCATACGGCCGAGGTTTTCCTCCATCACTAATGCGATGAATTCTTCTCCACCTTGTTGGTAAGCAGCTACGTACCAGCAGATAGGCAGGATGAGAGAAAGGATAGCCCAGGCGGAAAGTAGCAGGAATGCCTTGAAGAAGTTGACACCCCGGAGTAACAAGAATATGCCTACAACTAAGCATGGAATGATAGTACCTACCGGTCCTTTAGTCAGTGTTCCGCAACTCATCAGGAGAATGGCCAGCCAGGGAATACCTTTAAGCCCCTTCTCATACCATCTGTAGAGACAATATAGAGCGCCAACGGTGAGCGCTGTCAATACCATGTCCACCCGGCAGTTGGCTCCGGCCCGGTGTAATTCGAAATTAGTCAGGGTAATAAAGGCGGCCAATAACGCCAGTTGCACTCCTTTTCTTTTGGCAAAGAACAGAAAGCCGCAGAGAGTCATGGCAATCAAGGCGATGGCGGACGGCAGGCGGGAGGTCATTTCTGTGACTTGCCCTCCGTTCACTACTGCTGATACAGCAGCGATGCTCCAATGGAAGAAAGGCGGTTTGTAAGCCATTTCTCCTCCGTTGTTTCTGGGTAAGATCCAGTTTCCGCTATCCAGCATGGAATAGGAAACAATAGCTTCGCGAGGCTCACCTTTCGTGTGGTATTCCGACAAGCCGAGGAAAGGCAGGATAGTAACTACGCAAATGACTAATAACAGCCAGAAAGCTTTGTTTGAAGTCAATGTTTTCATCTTTTCTTATGATTGAAATTTATGTTCTTTTATTTTCTGCCGAAGTCGGCCGGAATTTCTCCCCATTCTTTCGTTTCCCATTTCAGGATACGAGTGGTATATGTATTTTCCCGCAACCATTTTTCTGCCCGTTCGATCAATAAAAACAGTTCTTCCGTTTCCGGAGTGCGGGGGAGCTTGGTTTTGCACTTCTTCTGTCGTACCCAGCTGATCGCATTGGCGCTGTCGCTGTAAATAGGCATGTCGAAACCTTTGTTCTTCAACAACGCCAACCCGTGTACGATGGCTAGAAACTCACCGATATTATTCGTGCCTTTCATCGGGCCGAAATGAAAAATTTCCTGACGGCTGGCAATGTGTACTCCACGATACTCCATCGGTCCCGGATTGCCGCTACAGGCTGCATCGACTGCCAGGCTATTGTCGATCACGCAAGGGGGTAAAGTATCTGACGAAGGTTTGGAACCTCCTGATTTAGACTTTGCATTTTTGCCGATATAAGCATAGGGAGACATTGTCAACGCGCGTTCCGCTTCTTCGCGCGTATCGAATGATTTGTATTTGGCAGCTTCGTATCCTTTGATTTGAAGCTGGCAGTCTGTCCAGGAAGTGTAAATCCCGGGTGTGACGCCTTCCCATACGACATAAAATTTTTGTTTTGCCATTTTTCTGACGATAAATTTAGATAGCCAATGAATTGACGCTGCGAAGGTACAAATATATTCTCTAACTGAACAAGTTAGGGGGGATACTTGTTATAAAAAAAAGAGAGTTTTAAGAATATAAAATAAGAAAGGAACTATGATGGAAAGATCTTTTAGTGAAGCTTTGAAACAACGTCGGACTTACTATTCAATTACTAATCAGTCACCTATATCCGATCAGGAGATCGAATGTATCGTTAATATGACCGTGCGTCACGTACCGTCAGCATTCAATTCACAGACTACACGTGTGGTGCTCCTGTTGGGAGAATCTCATAAGAAACTGTGGCAGATCGTGAAAGATGCATTGAAGAAGATTGTACCGGCTGAAGCTTTTGCAAAGACAGAAGAGAAGATAGATCATTCCTTTGCCTGTGGCTACGGAACTGTACTGTTCTTTGAGGATCAAAAGGTAGTGAAAGGACTTCAGGAGGCTTTCCCGTCTTATCAGGAGAACTTCCCGGGATGGTCATTGCAGACTTCTGCCATGCACCAGCTGGCTATCTGGGTGATGCTTGAGGATGTAGGTTTCGGAGCATCGCTGCAACACTATAACCCGTTGATTGATGAAGAAGTGCGCCGTGCATGGAACTTGCCGGAACATTGGCATCTGATTGCGGAAATGCCGTTCGGACTTCCTATTGGCAAACCGGGTGAAAAAGAATTTCAGCCGCTTGAAGAACGGGTGAGAATCTTTAAATAAATCGGGAATGAAGAATGAATAATGAAGAATTGGATGGCATAATGGCTAAAATTCTTCATTCTTCATTCTTCATTCTTCATTAAATGATTAATTTTGTGAGCAAAATTAGTCATTTATGGTTCGTATCTTTCTTACCGGCTATATGGGTGCCGGAAAAACGACGTTGGGTAAAGCATTTGCCCGGCAAATGAATATACCGTTCGTTGATCTGGACTGGTATATCGAAGAGCGTTTTCACAAAACCGTTGGAGAATTATTCACTGAACGAGGCGAAACAGGATTCAGGGAACTGGAGCGGAATATGCTTCATGAAGTAGCCGAGTTTGAGAATGTGGTAATTTCGACGGGAGGTGGAGCGCCTTGTTTTTTTGATAATATGGACTTTATGAACCGGACCGGAAAGACGGTTTTTCTCGATGTGCATCCGGATGTGCTGTTCAGACGCTTGCGTGTGGCTAAACAGCAACGCCCTATTCTTCAGGGGAAAGAGGATGACGAACTGAAAGCGTTCATCGTTCAGGCGCTTGAGAAACGCGCGCCTTTTTATCACCAGGCACAATATATCTTTAATGCAGACGAATTGGAAGACCGTTGGCAGATTGAAACATCGGTGCAACGTTTGCAACAACTTCTCGGATTATAATCTGTGCCTAAATTGTATATCAGACTTTATTTTTTTGATACTCTTTATTGTTCATTCAGTCAATATTAGTACCTTGCACTCGTTATGAGATTTTTTTATTGACTAATAACACAAAATTAAGGTAAAGTCTATATCATGAAAATTTTAAAAGAGAAATTTGGAGAGTTATCCGCTAGAATTAAAGCATCCGGACAGCCTGCAAGAGTATGGTTTCCACAGTATACACCGGCCTCATTATTAAATGCGGAAAACTGGTGGGAAGCATTGGCTGTATGTGAATATGCTTTGGACACAAAAGAAGACGAGAAACTGACGGAAGATTTTTTTGAACTGATATTCAGTGCTTTTGACTGTAACGTAGAGGTCGATCTCAACGCAGAAGAATATGAATTCTGGTGGGAGAAGGTAATGCAGGTATGTGACCGTGTAGCTGTGTTTAGCGGCGCGGGATGGGCACAGAAAGGTGCGCAATATTCTGAAGCCCGTTATGGAAAGCGGGATATGAGTTATTTGTTCCCGTATTACGAAAAGGCTGCCGATATGGGTTGGGCTGAAGCGGAAGCAACTGTTGCCTATTGGCGATACATGGGATTCTATTGCGAACAAAATAAAGAAGAGGGCGAACGACGTTTTGCTGCTCTCACTTCTCCCGAAGCTATTTTATGGGGAAAACATTATCGTGCTTTTGTCGAAGAATTTACAGGCGATAAAGCGAAGGCGTTGCAGATGCGTCATGACCTGCTTGCCGAACTGCCTGCAGGAGAACGTTTGCGTGCTCATGTATATGCAGCACTGGGAGACGCACTCGATAGGGCGGAAGGTAGTGTGGCAGAGGAAGCTGCTTACTACGAAAAGTCTTTGGAGGTAGTTCCCAATCTTTATAGTCTTAAAAATCTGGCTACCCTTTATTTCCGTTATCCGGAACTGAATAAACCGAAAGAACTGGGCTTTGAACTTTGGGAAAAAGCCTGGCATGCAGGGGTGTGGTCTGCCGCTAACTTCCTGGGATATAATTATCAGGAAGAAGAATGGCTGGATATGCCGAAAGCTATTGAATGGCTGGAAAAGGGGATGCTTTATTGTGAATCTTACAGTGCGTATGAACTGGCGCTGATCTACCTGTATAATGATGAATATAAGAACGTGGAACGTGGACTGATGTGTCTGAACCGTTGCGTGGAAGATAACTATATACAAGGTATAGAAGGACTGGCTAATGTCTATTTCAACGGTGAATTGGTGGAAGAGGACATGAATCGTGCGAAAGAATTGTTGGAGAAGGCTATTGAGTTGGGTTCGGGAAATGCAGCTTATCGTCTAGGCTGGATGTATGAGCGTGGCTTCTTGTCTGAACAACCGGATTATGTGAAGGCGTTAGAGTATTATGAAAAGGCAGCTTCGCTGAACAATGCCGACGGATATTGTCGGATGGCGCTTTACCTGGCTAATGGATACAGCGGTGTAAAAGATGCCGATAAGTCGAGAGAATGTTATGAAAAAGCAGCCGAACTGGGTTCCTGCTTTGCTCTTGTAGAACTGGCGTTCTTGTATGAGAATGGCGATGGAGTGGAGAAGAACTATGAAAAGGCATTTGAACTGATTAGTAGGGCTGCCGGACAGGGTTATCCTTATGCGATGTTCCGTTCTGGTCTTTATATGGAAAAAGGTGTTCTTGGCGAAGCAAAACCGGAAGAGGCTTTCGCTTGGTATACAAAGGCGGCTGAAGCGGATGATAATGATGCGATTTTTGCTCTGGGACGCTGCTATAAAGAAGGAATCGGAACGGCAGAAGACTGGGATAAGGCACTCGAATGGTTCGGCAAAGGAGCGGAGAAGGAAGAGTCCCGTTGTCTGACAGAGCTGGGCCTGGCTTATGAAAATGGCAATGGCGTGGAAGAAAATCCGCAAAAGGCTGTGGAATATATGATGAAAGCTGCTGAACAGGACTATGGTTATGCCCAGTTTAAGATGGGAGACTATTATTTCTTTGGTTGCGGTCCCTGTCTGGAAGACAATAAAAAGGCTATGGAATGGTATGAGAAGGCTGTGGCCAACGAAATTCCAATGGCAATGTTGCGTATGGGTGAGTATTACCTGTATGATTATGACAGTCTGAACGAATCGGAAAAGGCTTTTGCCTATTTCAAGAAAGCTGCCGAATACGAGTGGTATAGCGAAGGATTGGGTATCTGTTATGAAATGGGTATCGGAGTGGAAGATAATGAAACGGAAGCTTTTAAATATTATACGCTGGCTGCGGATAATGGAAATACGATGAGTATGTATCGTACCGGACTTTGCTATTACAACGGAGTAGGTGTGAAACAGAACTATGCCGAAGCTTACCGCTGGTTTACGGATGCGGCAGGGAATGAAAATATTGCTGCGACTTATTATCTCGGTAAGATGATGATGTATGGCGAAGGTTGTACTCCTGATCCGGAAGCTGCGGTGCAATGGCTGCTGAAAGCTGCTGAAAAAAATAGCGACAAAGCGCAATTTGAACTTGGAAATGCCTATCTGACGGGCAAAGGCGTGGAAGAAAACGATGAAATTGCAATGGAATGGTTCGAAAAGGCCGCAGAGAATGGCAATGAGAAAGCTCTTAAAATTACCGGAAGGAGGAGAAAGTAAAAGAGGAACATGGAAAAAGAAGGGAATAATCTGTTTCAGGTCAATCTTAAAGGTATGATTGCCCTGTTATCAGAGCACATTTATAGTAACCCGAATACTTTTGTTCGCGAATTGTTGCAGAATTGTGTAGATGCCATCACGGCACTACGCAATATCGACGAGAATTATAAAGGACGTATCGATGTCTTTCTGAATGAAGACAAAACGGTGGTGTTCAGGGATAATGGAGTCGGACTGAAAGAAGAGGAAGTTTATCGTTTTCTGACGGTTATCGGAGAGAGTTCAAAACGGGATACTCCCGATGCGGACGATTTTATCGGAAGGTTCGGTATCGGATTGTTATCTTGTTTTGTGGTGACTAATGAAATCACCGTGGAGAGTCGTTCGGCAATGGGCGGACAGCCTGTTTGCTGGTGTGGCAAAGTGGATGGGACGTATCAGCTGACTTTATCGGACGAAGAACGGCCTATCGGGTCGCAGGTGGTGTTGCATCCGAAAGGAGACTGGATGCATCTTTTTGAATATGAAACGTTTAAGAAGATACTGGTCAGTTATGGGGAAGTGTTGCCATATCCTATCTATCTGCATTATCAGGGAGAAGAGGAATTGGTAAATACGCCTTCGCCCGTATGGCTTGACCCGAAGGCGACTCGCAAAGAACTGCTGGATTATGGGGCAAAAGTATTTCAGTCGTCTGCTCTTGATGCTTTCCGGATTTATACTGACAGTGGTAAGGTAGAAGGGGTACTTTATGTTTTGCCTTTCCGCACACAATTTTCAGTACGCAATTCCCATAAGGTCTACCTTAAACGTATGCTGTTGAGTGAGGACGATTGTAATCTGTTGCCGCCGTGGGCTTTCTTTATCCGTTGTCTGGTGAATGCGGACGGATTGCTGTCTACTGCTTCCCGCGAATCTTTGGTGAGCAATGACCAGTTGAAGGATGCACGGAAAGAGATCGGGATAGCTATCAAGGATTATTTGCGGGGATTGGTGCAGAATGACCGAGCCATGTTCAACCGGATCTTGGATGTTCATCACTTCCATATCAAGGCGATTGCTTCGGAAGATAATGAACTGCTCCGTTTGTTTATGGATTACCTTCCTTTTGAAACAAATAAGGGGCTGCGTGGTTTTGGAAGTATTCGCTCGGCAAGCAATGTGATATGCTATACCAAGAATCTGGAAGATTTCCGTCAGGTGCGCCGTATAGCCGGAGCACAAGGATGGCTGGTGGTGAATGCTGTTTACACTTTTGATGAGACTTTGTTGAAAAAGTATGTCCGTCTGAATCCGGAACTTACGTTGGATGAAATATCTCCTTCACGGTTGCTGGAACAGTTTGGCGAAGTAGAGGCGAATAAAGAGTTTCAGGCTTTTGAAATGAAAGCGAACGAGTTGTTGAAGCGGTTTGGCTGTGTCTGCCGTCTGAAACATTTTACTCCGGTGGATATTCCGGTAATCTTTGTGGCGGAGGAAAAGGAGAATGTAGCTAAAAGTGCCAATAATCCGTTGGCGGCTGTATTGGGGGCTGTGAATACTGCCAAGCAGATTCCACCGACACTCACTTTCAATGCGGATAACGAAATGGTGCAGACTTTATTGCAAATACAGGGAGACAATAAACTGTTTCAGCATGTGGTGCATATATTGTATGTACAGTCGCTTTTGCAAGGTAAATATCCGGTGAACAGTGAAGAAATGGAGCTTTTCAACCGTTCGCTTAGCGAACTGATGACTTCGAAAATGAATGATTTTATAAATTTCCTGAATTAAAAAAAGAATATGAGATACACACTTGAAATACAAAAACTGCTGTTGCAGACACAGAATGACAGCCTGCATCCCCGTGAAAAAGCTAATCTATTGAAAGAAGCTATCCGCATCGCTGATGAGAACGAAGATGTGGAATGGGCTACGGAGTTGAGACTGGATCTTATCTATGAACTGAATCTTCTTTCGGCAGATGCGGAAGAGATTACCGTGTTCTCTAAAATCCTGGATGATTACGAGAATCACAAGGATGTAATCAAAGAAGATGACTTGTTGTGGAAATATAAATGGATCTGGGCTTGTACGTTCGATCTGCCGGAAATTCCGATGGAACAGGTGAAAGCGATCGGTGAGGATTATAAAACCCGTATTCTCCGGAATGGATATTCTTTGCGGAGTTATTATCACCGCTGGTCTGTGGAATGTGTTTGGATGCGACAGTATGACAAGGCAAAAGAATACATTGACAAGATGCTGAATGAAAAGATAGACGGTCAGTCGTGTGAGGCTTGCGAACTGAATTTTATGCTGGATTATTATTTGGAAACAGGGCAGTTTGATGAGGCTTACAGCCGGGCGCAGCCATTGATTAATAAGCAGGTCACCTGTTATGAAGCCAATTTGCGGGCTTACTTGAAGCTCTCTTATTATGCACAGAAAGCTGGCAAACCGGAGGTGGCCGCTGATATGTGTGCACGTGCCGAAGAAGCATTGCAGGGAAGAGAAAAGGATGAATATCTTTTGCTCTACTTGGGATTGTTTATTGCTTATAATATAATGACGAAGCCGGAAAGAGGCTGGGAGTATGCCGAGCGGTGCATCGGTTGGAGTTTGCGTACGAATACGTTGAAGAAATATCGCTTCTCTTGCGATATGGTAGAGGCCTTGAAGTATGAGACCCGTCCGGAAGTCTCTTTGTCGTTGCCGGAGGAATTCCCTCTTTATCGTCCGGATGGAATTTATCAGGTCAGCGAGCTTCGCAATTATTTCTATCAGCAGGCGGAAGAGCTGGCACTTCGCTATGACGCCCGCAACGGAAATAGTGGTTATATGGACCGTTTGAAACAATTAATGTCCAATTAATTGCCAACATGTAGATTAATCCGTATTTTTGCCGTCCAATTATTTACTAAAAACACTGAATAACAGAAAATGAGAAAGTGGCGTATTGAAGATTCTGAGGAACTCTACAACATCACAGGTTGGGGTACCTCGTACTTTGGTATTAATGACAAAGGTCATGTCGTTGTTACACCTCGTAAAGATGGAGTATCCGTTGATTTGAAAGAACTGGTCGATGAGCTACAATTGCGTGATGTGGCATCTCCCATGCTGGTGCGTTTCCCGGATATTTTGGACAACCGTATTGAAAAGATGTCATCCTGCTTTAAACAGGCAGCCGAGGAGTATGGTTATAAAGCCCAGAACTTTATTATTTATCCGATTAAGGTCAACCAGATGCGCCCTGTGGTGGAAGAAATTATCAGCCACGGAAAGAAGTTCAATCTCGGACTGGAAGCCGGCTCTAAACCGGAACTCCATGCGGTGATTGCGGTCAATACGGACTCCGACTCATTGATTGTTTGCAACGGATATAAAGACGAAAGTTATATTGAACTGGCTCTGCTTGCCCAAAAGATGGGTAAACGTATCTATCTCGTTGTGGAGAAGATGAACGAACTGAAGCTGATAGCAAAAATGGCAAAGCAGCTGAATGTGCAGCCTAACATTGGTATACGTATCAAACTCGCTTCTTCCGGAAGCGGAAAGTGGGAAGAGTCGGGAGGAGATGCCAGCAAGTTCGGCTTGACTTCCAGCGAACTTCTCGAAGCGCTCGATTTTCTGGAGAGCAAAGGTTTGAAAGATTGTCTGAAACTGATTCATTTCCATATCGGCAGTCAGGTGACGAAGATCCGTCGTATCAAAACGGCTTTGCGTGAGGCTTCACAATTCTACGTGCAGCTCCATTCAATGGGTTTCAATGTGGAGTTTGTTGATATTGGCGGTGGACTGGGAGTGGATTATGACGGAACCCGTTCGTCCAATAGTGAAGGTAGCGTAAACTATTCCATTCAGGAATATGTAAACGACTCTATCTCTACGCTGGTAGACGTGAGCGATAAGAATGGTATCCCGCACCCGAATATCATAACGGAAAGTGGGCGTGCATTGACGGCACACCATTCTGTTCTCATCTTTGAAGTTCTTGAAACCGCTACTTTACCCGAATGGGATGACGAGGAGGAAATTGCTCCGGATGCACACGAATTGGTGCAGGAGTTATATGGAATCTGGGATTCGCTGAACCAGAACAAGATGTTGGAAGCATGGCACGATGCGCAGCAGATCAGGGAGGAAGCGCTGGACTTGTTCAGTCATGGAATCGTGGATCTGAAAACCCGTGCACAAATCGAGCGTCTGTATTGGTCTATTACACGTGAGATTAATCAGATTGCAGCCGGTTTGAAGCATGCGCCCGATGAATTCCGTGGATTGTCCAAACTGCTTGCCGATAAATATTTCTGTAACTTCTCGCTGTTTCAGTCACTTCCTGACTCTTGGGCAATTGACCAGATATTCCCGATCATGCCTATTCAGCGATTGGATGAAAAACCGGAGCGTTCGGCTACCTTACAAGATATTACCTGCGACTCGGACGGTAAAATTGCCAACTTTATCTCTACCCGTAACGTGGCTCATTATCTGCCTGTACATGCACTGAAGAAAACAGAACCTTATTATGTGGCTGTGTTCCTGGTGGGAGCTTATCAGGAGATTTTGGGAGATATGCATAATTTGTTCGGTGATACGAATGCCGTGCATGTTTCGGTGAACGAGAAAGGATATAATATCGAACAGATTATCGACGGAGAAACGGTAGCGGAGGTATTGGACTATGTGCAGTACAATCCGAAGAAGCTGGTACGTACGCTCGAAACTTGGGTGACGAAATCAGTGAAAGAAGGAAAAATCTCCTTGGAAGAAGGAAAAGAATTCCTTTCCAACTATCGTTCGGGGCTTTACGGATATACTTATTTGGAATAATCGGCAAAGTGCCGGAGCCGGATTCTCCATTCGGTGAACTTATTAGAAATCAAGAAATGAGAGAAAAACTAACAGTTATTAAGGTGGGTGGCAAAATCGTAGAAGAGGAAGCCACCCTTCGTCAGTTGTTAAATGACTTTGCCGCTATTGACGGACATAAAGTGTTGGTTCATGGTGGCGGTCGTTCGGCAACAAAGATTGCCGCGCAACTGGGTATTGAAAGCAAAATGGTAAATGGTCGTCGGATTACCGATGCCGAAACGTTGAAAGTCGTAACGATGGTGTACGGCGGATTGGTGAATAAAAACATTGTGGCAGGTCTGCAAGCACGCGGAGTCAATGCACTCGGATTGACCGGAGCGGATATGAATGTAATCCGTTCGGTGAAACGTCCGGTGAAAGACGTAGACTACGGGTTTGTGGGAGATGTGGAACAGGTGGATGCCACTTTATTGTCGGATTTGATACATAAAGGCGTTGTTCCCGTGATGGCTCCATTGACACACGACGGTCACGGCAATATGTTGAATACGAATGCAGATACCATTGCCGGGGAGACAGCGAAAGCGTTGTCGGCTCTGTTTGATGTGACATTGGTGTATTGTTTCGAGAAGAAAGGTGTGTTGCGTGATGAGAATGATGACGACAGTGTGATTCCTCAAATCACCCGTGCCGAATTTGGACAATATGTAGCCGATGGCGTTATTCAAGGAGGTATGATTCCTAAGTTGGAAAATTCTTTTGAAGCAATAAATGCAGGAGTTTCTGAAGTGGTAATTACTTTAGCGTCAGCGATTAACGACTCTGGAGGAACGAGAATAAAAAAATAATTCAAAAAAAAGTAGTGGGCGACTGTAACTTTTCATATCCTAGCCCGTCATTATTATAGAGATGCAAGAAATCAGCTTCCGAAACGATAT
>ERZ779874.2502-NODE-2502-length-15237-cov-3.239099_pt1 | contig 15237 bp, 16 predicted proteins | sample MGYA00511031_ERZ779874 | MGnify/ENA primary metagenome ERZ779874 (study PRJEB29588, sample SAMEA2156850) | human gut metagenome | biome: human gut; feature: human-associated habitat; material: faeces | place: Denmark | collected 2008/2010 ...
AAACGAGCAACCCGATTGAGCCCTAAGGCTGTACACGACAAAAAACCCATTTCTTAATTTCTATAATAAAGGAAGGCTGAATTATAGTCAAGAAATTTTTGCGATTTTAAAACAAAGTAATAAAAAGTGTGATATAATAACCTCATAATGAAAAGTAAAATTCCGCCTATTTTTCAACATTGTAGGCGGCAATTTTACACCTGCCAGTTAGTGAATCCTAATAAAAGTAAGATGGAGGTACCCGCCCATGATGGAATACACCAGCAAATATTGGAACATGCTGACTCCTTTAATAAAGAAAAGTCTGCTAAAACGCTACGGAAAAGAGGAGACCGCAGAGCTTCTCCGCAAGACCAACCAGATCTACCGCGACATGCTTCGCCGCGCCGATGATATCGGAAAGGACAACCCGATGGCGTCGAATCTCTATGAAGGCCTCATTTTTCTTGCGCTCTGGGACGCGTCGGACAGACAGATTTCTGTGGATGAACTGCGTACAATCTCAGAGGAGATGATGTCCTTCCCGCTTCTGAAAGCCATGGGCCTGATGATTAATGCGAATAAGAAGAGCGGCATGGCGCGGATTGCGAAGATGATGCATAAGGATGCCGCCTGGCTGGAAGCACATCCGCAGTATAAGGCGTATTCGTGGGATTTTCATTTTGATGAGACGAAGCATCAGGACGGTTTTTATTACCACTTCACCCAATGTCCCCTGAACACCTTCGCCCGAAAAGAGGGCTATCTGGAAGTGCTGCCGATTATGTGCGACATTGATTACAAGACAGCAGCCCTGATGCACGCGAAGCTCTACCGTGACCATACGCTGGCAGGCGGCGGTGAGGTCTGTGATTACTGGTTCGTGGGGGACAAGGTGGAAAATCCGAAATAAAATAAGACCGGGACGGAACCGGTGAAATGGATCGAAAAATATAAAACACAGAAGGGAGATCACCCAGAATGAGCAATGAAAAAATAAAACCAAAACTGAACGGAACTGCCGAGACGATGCTGCAGTGCTTCTACGCCCGTGCCATGCACAGCAGAAATCCGAAAAACAAGTTCCGCGACACCAAAGCAGAAGAGCTGATCGACCGCATCGACTATGATTTCAGCAATGCGAAAAAGGACACAGCAATGAGCGGCGGAATCGTAGTGCGGAGTGTTGTGTTTGATGAGCTGGTCAGCGACTTTATCCGAAAGAACCCGGATTGTACCGTCGTCAACATCGCCTGTGGTCTGGACACACGGTTTTACCGCATGGATAATGGAAAAATCACCTGGTATAATCTCGATCTGCCGGAGACGATTGAGGTACGCGATTCGATCTATCAGGAATCCGGCCGCGTTTCCACGATTGCGTGTTCCGTGCTCGATCCGGCATGGGCCGATCAGGTAAAAGTGCGGGGCAAAATACTTTTCATCATCGAAGGTCTGACCATGTACATGAAAGCGGATGAGGTCAGAACGATGCTCGCCATCATCCGCGATCACTTCGACAATGCCTACGTCTGCATGGAAACGCTGTGCCCGTACTTTGTAAAGAAAGAAAACATCGAAAAATCCATCCAGGCGACAGGCGCGACATTTACCTGGGGTGCGAACAGCTTTGCAGACCTGGGCAACATTGCCGCCGGTTTCCGAAAAGTAAAAGACGACAACATCGCCCGCGGTATGGAAACACTGAATCCCATCTACAAGCTGGTGATGTGGATGCCGATCGTCCACAAATTCGCAGAGAAAATTCTGGTGTTTGAAAAAGCGTAAGAAAAAACGAAAAAAATAAAAAGAAACAGGCAACCCGGCAGCGGAAAAGCTCAAAAAGCTTCCGTGCAGGGAACCTGTTTTTTGTTTGTGCAGGAAATTAACAAATCATTCATCCGGCCACACAAAATGTGCATTCCCCGCTTCAAGGCCGTCAATCAGAATATTCTGCCCCGTGCAGAAACGGTTCGTCACGGTCATAAAATACGCCCAGTCAGCTGCTTCCTCGACGGTCATCCACCGTTTCAGCGGCGTCAGCTCCATGATCTGATCCCAGAGCTTTTGGTCTTCTGTGACAGGCAGATTCAACTCGGTCAGTACGCCGCCGAAATCAAGGCTGTTGCACGTTCCGCCGTACGGTGCAATGCGGAGTGCCACATTTTTTGTGTAGGCGAGAACGCCGCCCTTGCTTGCGGTGTATTCCGGAAATTCAGCTCCGGTATGGCCGCTGGCCGAGCCGATCATGAGGATGGCGCGGATGGTGTCATGAATGCCATACGTCTCTGTGATTGCGATGGTTCCCTTTAAATTGATATCAATATCATCCTCGTTCTGCACACCCGCGTTGTTGATGACAATATCAAAAGGCGCAAGTGCCGGATACTGTTCTCTGGCGCGGATATCAAGGCAGAAATGAGTATACGACTCCTGTCTGATCGAAGCTTCCTTTCGGTCAAATCCGGTAACGTCAAAGCCTTCTTTTAAAAATTTCTCCGCAATCGCCTTCCCGATTCCGGAACTGGTTCCTGTAATAAGTACACGCATACGATAACCTCCCGATGAAATATTACCCTCATTATACCGCAAACACAGCATGCGATCCAGAAGAAACGAAAAAGAATGCAGGAAAAGAAAATGTTACGGGAAAAATCACTGCATAAAACAAAAGAGTCTCTCAAAACCACAACAAATAATTGACAGATTTTAGGAGAAGGAGTAGAGTTTTTGAAAGGGGGATTATCCCTGCAAAGAGTGAAAACAAAAGAGGTGCAAATATGCTGAAAGTAGACAATCTTACCTTTGAAGTAAACGAAGAGGGAAGAAAACGCTGCCTCGTCAACCACATCAGTTTTGAGGTAAAGGACGGGGAAATGCTGGTGATTACCGGACCGAACGGCGGCGGAAAATCAACGCTGGCCAAAGTGCTTGCAGGAATTGAGGACGCCAATGGCGGAGAAATCTTCCTGGATGAGGAAAATATTACCGGTTATGATATTGACCACCGTGCAAACGCCGGCATCGGCTATGCATTCCAGCAGCCGCCGCGTTTTAAAGGAATGACGGTGAAAAAAATGCTGTCGCTGGCAGCCGGAAAAGAACTGACGGAAGCCGAGAGCTGTAAACTCCTCTCCGCCGTCGGACTCTGCTCTGCCGATTACCTGAACCGCCAGATGGACGGTACGCTCTCGGGAGGAGAGATGAAGCGTCTGGAGATCGCAACGGTGCTTGCAAAACCGCATAAGGTCAGCATTTTCGATGAGCCGGAGGCCGGCATTGACCTGTGGAGCTTTTCCATGCTGATCAGGCGGTTTGAAGAAATCCACAAAGAGAAAAGAGAATGTCTGATTCTCATTTCTCATCAGGAACGCATTATCCAGATGGCAGACAAGATCATGGTGATCGAGGACGGCCAGGTGAAAGAATACGGTACAAAGGAAGACGTACTGCCGACCCTGTTCCAGCAGAAAACAGGCCGGATGTGCGGCCAGGAAGGAGGCACATGCTGATGGTACAGGTAGATGAGACAACCCAGGGCGTATTAAATCAGATCAGCGAGGGATTTGAGCAGAAAGGGGCATACAATCTCCGCCAGAACGGCATTCCGCTCTGCCACGGTGACAGTGAACATATCAAAATCCGCAAAAAAGAGGATAAGCCGGGCATTGATATTTTGATCGACGGCGAGACAAAAGGCGAAAAAGTATTTATCCCGGTTGTCGTCAGCGTTTCCGGTATGACGGATCTTGTTTACAATGATTTCTACGTTGCGGACGGCGCCGATGTTACGATTGTAGCGGGCTGCGGCATTCACAACGGCGGCTGCAACGACAGCCGGCACGACGGTATCCATACGTTCCATGTAGGAAAAAATGCCAACGTGCGCTACGAGGAAAAGCATTATGGCGAGGGAAACGGAACGGGACAGCGGATTCTGAATCCGGTGACAAATATTGAAATTGGAGAGAATTCCGTTTTTACGCTGGATACCGTACAGATCAAGGGCGTTGACTCAACGATTCGTACGACGAATGTTGTGATGGATGCAAACTCGAAACTGTTTGTACTTGAGCGCCTGATGACAGACGGTGACCAGAAGGCAGAGTCGGATATTGAAGTATGTATGAACGGAAGCGGTTCTTCCGCACAGATTATTTCACGTTCTGTCGGAAAGGGCAATTCCTCCCAGGTCTTCCATCCGAAGGCAGTCGGCAAAAACAAATGCCACGCCCATATCCAGTGCGATTCTATCATCATGGATCACGCCCAGGTCGGATCTATTCCGGAGATCCAGGCAAAGCATGTGGATGCGGCAATTATCCACGAGGCGGCGATCGGACGGATCAATGACGAGCAGCTGTTGAAACTCAGAACGCTCGGCATGACGGAAGCGGAGGCGGAAAACGTCATTATTGAAAACTTCCTGAGCTGAAGAAAAAAAGGAAACAAGAGAACAAAAAAGAGGCATTTCCAGTCTGCATAGATGGAGATGCCTCTTTTTGTGCATTTTTCACAAAAGCAGGTAGTAAATTTTACCAAAATAAAAAGTAAAATATTTTGACTTTTAACATATGATAAATTTGTACTGTTGAAAAAAGGAAAGATACAAGATAGAGAAATGGGGAAAGCGAAAATGGGTATTGTGATCAATCATTCCGAAAATATTTTCCTGCTGCAGACCAGATCCAACAGCTATGCGTTCGGCATTGACGATCAGGGACTGGTAAGACATACAGAGTTTCTTCCGTGATATGAAAAAATACGAAGAGGCGATGGAGGCTCCGGTGAAGAACGAGGTGGCGATCGTGTACGATTACGATTCCCTGGCATCGTTCCGTATCCAGCGCCAGAGCATTCTGCTCGATCCGGCGGCGGAGATGCAGAAGTTTTATAAAGCATTTTATGATTAGAATGTCGGCGTGGATGTGATTCCGGAGGACAGAGAATTTTCTTCTTATAAAGTTGTGATCCTGCCGCAGATGATCATTACGAAGCCGAAGATGGAAGAAAAGGTGGAAGCGTTTGTGAAAAACGGCGGAACCGTAATCGTGACGTACCGCCATGCCGTGAAAGATGCGGACAACAACGTTCCGTTCGGCGAGACACTGCCGGTGCACTACAATGCGCTTGCGGGTCTGACCGTAGAAGAGACGGAGATCAGTGCATATGGAAAACTCTCGGCAGAAGAGCTGAACAGCTATCTTGAGATGACAAGAAAGCTGACGGCAGCGCTGCGCGAGGAGACGGAAAAACTTTAAAGAGAGAGCAGAAATGAATCAGAAAAAAGACAAAATTCAGTTATCCGATCATTTTACATACGGGGCGGTCTATTTCCCGACAGTCCCTTTTCTTTTTGTCCGGAAAAAACTTGTAAATAAGACGCGAGTGTGCAAAAATAGACATGAAACAGATGCGGAGGCATCCTGAAAAAAAGAGGAGAACAACATGGAAAAACAGAAAAAAATAGCGCTGATTAACGATCTGACAGGCTTTGGCCGGTGCTCGACGGCTGTGATGGCGCCGATCGTGTCGGCGATGAAGATTCAGGCGGTGGCAGTTCCGACCGCAATTCTCTCAGCACACACGCAGTTTCCGACGTATTACTTTGATGATTATACTGACCGGATGAAGGATTACATTCAGACCTATAAGGATCTGAAGCTCGATTTCGATGCGATCTCGACCGGCTTTTTAGGATCGGAACAGCAGGTGGATATTGTGCTTGATTTTATCCGCCATTTCAAGACGGACCGCAACTTTGTCATCGTCGATCCGGTCATGGGAGACTATGGGAAGCTGTATCGGACGTACACGAAAGAGATGTGCGACAAGATGAAAGAGCTGGTTCACTACGCGGATATCATCACGCCGAACCTGACAGAACTCTGTACACTGCTCGATGCGCCGTATCCGGAGAACGGGGCTTCGATTGAGGAGCTGAAAGAAATGTGCGGAAAACTGGCGGAACGGGGACCGAAACATATTGTTGTGACGGGCATCCACTTTAACCAGACGCAGATTGCCAACTTTATCTATAACAAAGGCGAGGATTTCCAGATCGTCATGGTAGACCGCATCGGCGGCGACCGGAGCGGTACGGGAGATGTCATTGCGGCAATTATCGCAGGCATGTATCTGAACGGCCACAGCCTGTACGAGTCGGTGAAAAAGGCGGCGGATTACGTATCGAAATGCATCCGCTACTGCGAAGAAAACGAAGTGCCGAGCTACTGGGGACTCTGCTTTGAAATGTTTATGAAGGACTTAACGGAGGAAGCGTAATGTATTTATATACTGTAACCGGAGCCGTCGGCGAGGAAGGGTATCTCGACCTTGCAAAGAGCGGCGATCTTACCGGAAAAAATGTCTATGTCAACATGACAAACAAATGCCCGTGCAGCTGTGTGTTCTGTCTGCGCCAGACGAAACAGCAGCAGGAGGGAAATACACTGTGGTTAAAAGAGGGCGAGCCATCCGTTGAGACGATGCTGGAGCTGTTCGCACAGTACGATCTGAACGTGATCAATGAACTGGTCTTCTGCGGCTTCGGAGAACCGCTTGAGCGGCTTGAGGATGTCTGTCGGGTGATCGATTCCTTAAAAGAAACGTATCCGAACCTGAAAGTGCGTCTGAATACGATCGGTCTTGCAAACCTGATCTATGGAAGAGATGTCACCCCGGAATTAAAGGGAAGATTCGATACCGTCTCGATTTCCTTAAACGCGCCGGATGAAAAGGAATTTCTGGAGCTCACGCGGTCGAAATTCGGCATCCAGTCGTACGAGGCGATCAAGGAGTTTGCGGTTCTTTCCAAACAGTATGTGCCGAATGTTGTGATGACGGTTGTCGAGAAAGTCATGCCAGAGGAGAAAATTCAGAAGTGCCAGGAGATCTGCGATACCTTAGGAGTTACTTTACGTGTCCGCCCGTTTGAAAATTGAGAGGCCCGCAATCTTTCGCTTGTATTTGAACGACATAACGCCTATAATGGGAAGGAAAAACAAAAGAGAGGGAGAGACGTATGAACGAGTCTAATGGAGTCATCCGCGATGCGAGAAAGCTCGGTATTCCTAAAATGCTGATTCTCGGATTGCAGCACATGTTTGCCATGTTCGGTGCAACCATTCTGGTGCCGATTCTGGTAAACAGCTACTTTGTAGACGCATGCGGCGAGGGGCCGTCCCGCGGTCTTACCGTATCCGTCACACTGTTCTGCGCCGGCTTTGGAACCCTGCTGTTTCATCTGTGCGCGAAATTTAAAGTACCGGCATTTCTTGGTTCTTCGTTTGCATTCTTAAGCGGTTTCGCCGCTGTTGCAAACCTGAATACCGGAAAATATGCCAGCATGAGTGTCAACGACAAGGCAGCCTATGCCTGCGGAGGTATTGTGGTAGCAGGTCTTCTGTACCTGATTTTTGCCTTGATCATCCGCATGGTCGGCGTCAAACGCGTGATGCGCTACCTGCCGCCGGTTGTCACAGGTCCGGTTATCATCTGCATTGGCCTCAGCCTTGCTGGTTCCGCCATTAATAATGCTTCGACGAACTGGTTCCTGGCACTGGTTGCGCTGGCAGTCATCATCATTTTCAACATCTGGGGAAAAGGAATGTTCAAAATCATTCCGATTCTGATGGGCGTTGTGATTGCCTACGCTGTGGCAGTTGTCCTGAATGCACTCGGCATCAAAAATCCGGACGGATCCGTGATCATCAACTTTGCGCCGGTTGCACAGGCAGGCATCGTCGGACTTCCGCCGCTGCAGCTCTGCAAATTCGATCTGACCAGCATTATGATCATGGCACCGATCGCGATCGCGACCATGATGGAGCATGTCGGCGATATGTCGGCGATCTCTGCAACCGTAGGAGAGAACTTCCTTTCTGATCCGGGCCTGCACAGAACCCTGCTCGGTGATGGTCTTGCAACCGCAATGGCAGGTTTCATCGGCGGACCGGCCAACACGACGTACGGCGAGAACACCGGCGTTCTGGAATTGAGCCGCGTACATGACCCGAGAGTCATCCGTATTGCCGCAGTCTTTGCGATTATCGTCAGCTTCATTCCGAAGGTGTCGGCACTCATCAGCACCATGCCGTCCTCTATCATCGGAGGCGTCAGCTTCATGCTGTACGGTATGATTTCTGCCATCGGTGTGCGCAACGTGGTAGAGAATAAAGTAGACCTGACCAAATCGAGAAACCTGATCATCGCGGGCGTCATCTTTGTCTGCGGACTGGGCTTCAGCAACGGTCTCTCCTTTACGATCGGCGGAACGACCGTCACCCTGACTGCACTTGCCATTGCAGCCATCGCAGGAATCCTGCTGAACATGATTCTGCCGGGCAATGATTACGAATTCGGCGTAAACGAGTCCGGGGACGAGAACAGAGGAATCCACGCATAAAGAAAAATGCAAAAGAAAATCCGTTTTTTCTGCATCTGTATTCTGCACAAAGGAATGTGCAGAAACAGAGGGGAAAAAGCGGATTTTCTTTGCATTTCGGTACGGGCAAGTGCATACTGGAGAGTAAGAAGATGTAAGGCTGGTAAAAAAATGACACACGAAAGATCGAAAAAGAGGATGATGGGACAGGTCGTCGGATCCTTATATTATCTGGATCCAACGGTGATTCCGCGGCTGAAAAGTCTGCGAAGCGGTGACGATCCGGTGTTTTCGTTTGGTGTTTTATTTTACGCGCTCAAACGCAATCCGCGGAGAGTGGCCCAGCACGTAGATGATGCCGCGCCGTTCAAATCCGTTTTTCTGGATCAGATGCTGCATGATTTGATTGTCCGCATGCGTATCGACGCGCAGGTGCGGGATCTGTGCCCAGCAGTAATCGACGATCTGGGAGAAAAATCCGTGGATTGTTCCGTCTGAGGCAACCTGGTGGATCGTGCCATACGGCGCATCGGAGAGCCAGGAGCCATCGTCGATCTGCAGATACGTCGCATCCTCACCGATGATGAAGGCAAACGCGCCGTGCAGCGTGCCGTTTTCTTCCAGGACAAAAAGCTGTTTGTCACGGATTCTGTTGTGAATCAGCTCCTCCGGCGGAAAATGGTTTCCCCACTGATTCGGATTTCCGGTTTCCTGCATAAAAGAGCGGGCGTACGCATAGATTGACATGATCGAAGTAAAATCCTCCGGGACGGCAAGTCGTATCATGATAAAAATTCTCCTTTTAGTTCAAAATAAGCAGTTTTATTGTAGCACAGCGGACGATGAAGCACAAGAAAGAGAAAACAGGATTTGACTTTTTGAAAAATCCCATGTACAATGCAGTTAGTTATAACTAACTAAAGCAACCAAAACCACAACAAAACGATTTCTGCCGGTTCTGGATGGGCTGGTTCCGTATCAAATTGTCAGAAAGGAAAGAATATGAAACAAAATCGAAAACGAAAAGAGACGGCGGGCATGAATTTTCTCCGCTATCTCGGCCCGGGACTTCTTGTCACGGTCGGTTTTATCGACCCGGGAAACTGGGCATCCAACATTGCCGCCGGATCGGGTTACGGCTACGAGCTTCTGTGGATGGTCACCCTGTCCACGATCATGCTGATTTTTCTGCAGCACAATGCGGCGCATCTCGGCATTGTCACGGGAAAGTGCCTCTCGGAGGCGGCGAGCTTCTATCTGCCTGCGTGGCTGAAAAACACGATTCTTGCGACGGCGATGATGGCAGCGGTGGCGACCGCAATGGCGGAGATCCTCGGCGGTGCGGTTGCGCTCCAGATGCTGTTCGGCATTCCGATCAAGCTCGGCAGCATGATGATTCTCGTGCTGGTTCTGATCTGTGAGTTTACAAGTGCTTACAAACGGATTGAAAAACTGATCATTGTGTTTGTCTCGCTGATCGGCTTTTCGTTCCTCTTTGAGGTCTGGATCGCCGATATCGACTGGGCGCAGGCGGCTGTCGGCTGGGTAAAACCGTCGTTTCCAGAGCACTCAATGCCGGTCATCTTAAGCGTCCTCGGTGCGGTCGTCATGCCGCACAACCTGTTTCTCCACTCGGAAATTATTCAGAGCCGCCAGTGGAATCTTGAGGATGATGAGGTGATTGCGCGTCAGTTAAAGTATGAGTTCAAAGACACCTTGTTTTCCATGATCATCGGATGGGCCATCAACAGTGCAATGATCCTGATGGCGGCCGCAACGTTTTTCCAGCCACAGAATGCAAAGCAGGTGGATGATCTCGCAACGGCGGGAAAGATGCTGACACCGCTCCTTGGAAATGCCGCATCGGTGATTTTTGCAGCAGCGCTTCTGCTCGCCGGAATTTCATCGAGCATCACCGCGGGAATGGCGGGCGGAACGATTTTTTCGGGGATTTTTAACAAGCCGTATGAGATCAAGAGTAAGGAGACACGCTGGGGAATCCTTCTTACCATGATCCCGGCCGCAGCGGTCATTCTTCTGATTGATTCCCCGTTCCAGGGCCTTCTCTATTCACAGATGTTCCTTGGAATGCAGCTCCCGATTACGGTATTTACGCAGATTTATCTGACGTCCTCGAAAAAAGTCATGGGAAAATACGCGAACAGTCTGCGGCTGAAAATTGCCCTGTTTGCGATTGCGGTGATTGTGACACTGCTGAATATCGCGCTGTTGTTTGTGCAGTAAAAAGAATGAGAAATAAAAAAAGGAAGTCCGCTGCGCTGATCCCTGAAAAAGAGACCGGCGCAGCGGACTTCTTCTATTATAATATGCTCTCCATGCAGGCATCGACAAAGTCCTGTAGAAGCGGAGAGAGTTTCCGCCCCTTTTTCCAGATCACGGCGATCTGCGTTTCCAGGTCGCTTTCTGCGAGCGGCTGGATGCGGAGTCCCTGGCAGAGAGAGCTCATGGACTGCGGGAAAATGGCAGTGGCAAGGCCTTCCTTTGCCCAGAGCATCGCGCCGCGGGGATCGTCGCAGACGCAGAAAAGATCGGGCTCCATGCCGCGCGAGTGGAACGCATCCATGATGAGCGCCTCATACCGGCGGTAGATGATGAGCGGAATATTCAAAAGATCCGAGAGCTTTAGCGATCCGTTCTTCTCGGGAAGCATATCTTTTGAAGAAACGGCAATCATAGGTTCAGAGCTTAAAATTTTATAGTCGACATCGTCGAGCCGCAGCGGCGTGCGGGCGATGGAAATGTCGATGATGCCGTCCATCAGATAGCGGTACAGCGTGTAGGTGATGCCGTCGTGCACCTCGAAGTTGACATCGGGATTGCGGCGGGAAAAAAGCGAGACGCACGGCATGATCGTCGCAACGGTGGTCGGTGTGATGCCGAGGCGCAGAACCCGCTTTTTGCCGACCTTTGCGACCTCAAGCTCCGTCGATTTCACGTACTCGAGCAGGTTGGCGGAGCGGTCGTACAGCAGTTTTCCGGCTTCGGTCAGGCGGACGCCCTGGCGGGTGCGTTCAAATAAAGTGACATTCAGTTCGGCTTCCAGCTGCTTTAACTGATAACTGAGCGGCGGCTGGGACATATTGAGGCGGCGGGCGGCCTCGTGAATGCTTTCGGTTTCGGCGATGACGCGGAAATATTCAAGCTGGCGCAGTTCCATAAGAGACTTCCTTTCGTGAAATTATCTATGATATTAAAATTGTATCACTAAGCCATAAAAACAATACTATTCGTATTAATCATATGAGATTATACTGTCAATGTCAAGAAACAAAGAAATGGAGAGTGAAAAAGAAGATGAAAAGTCTTGGAGTCTACTTGAAGCACTACAAAAAAGAGAGCATCATCGCTCCTTTGTTCAAGCTTCTGGAAGTCGTCTTCGACCTTCTTGTGCCGATGGTTGTTGCCCAGATCATCGATGTGGGTATCGCAGGCAATAACCGTCCGTACATCGTCAGCCGTTTTGGAATCCTCGTTCTGATGGCGGCAGTCGGACTTTGCTGCAGTTTCACCGCGCAGTATTTCGCGGCAAAAGCGAGCGTCGGCTGTGCAACCGAGCTTCGCCAGGCGGTCTTTGACCACATTCAGGCTCTGTCCTTTACGGAGCTGGATACCATTGGAACCGATACGCTGATCACCCGTCTGATCAACGATATCAATCAGGTGCAGAACGGAATCAACATGGGTCTGCGTCTGCTGCTGCGGAGTCCGTTTATCGTATTCGGTTCCGTTGTGATGGCATTTACCGTCAACGTAAAATGTGCCATCGTATTCCTGGTTACTATTCCGATCCTGTTCGTTGCCGTATTCGGCATTATGCTGGTCAGCATCCCGCTGTTCAAAAAGGTACAGGCGGCACTCGACCGCGTCACCGGAATGACAAGAGAAAATCTGAACGGTGTCCGTGTCATCCGTGCATTCTGCCGTGAGGAGCAGTCTGTTGCCGATTTCGAAAAGAGCAACGATGAGCTGACTCGTCTGAACGAGTTTGTCGGAAAAATTTCCGCACTGTTAAATCCGCTGACCTATGTCCTCATCAACATCGCAGCCGTTGTCCTGATCTGGCAGGCAGGCCTTCAGGTCAACATCGGCAGTATGCAGCAGGGACAGGTTGTCGCACTTTACAACTACATGCTGCAGATCATCGTGGAGCTGATCAAACTGGCATCGCTCATCATCACCTTAAACAAATCCGTTGCCTGTGCAGAGCGTGTCTCCGGCGTACTGGCGGTTCCGACAACCATGAACTACCCGGCAAAAGGCGGCGCTGCAAAGAAAGTAACTGGCGATGCAGCTGTTACATTTAAAAATGTCAGCTTCACCTATGCAGGAGCCGGCGCAGAGAGCTTATCGGATATCAGCTTTACCGCAAAACGCGGCCAGACCATCGGAATCATCGGCGGTACCGGAAGCGGAAAATCGACGCTGGTCAGCCTGATTTCCCGTTTCTATGATGCGACCAGCGGTGACGTCATGGTAGACGGCGAGAATGTAAAGAATTACACGAAAGAAGAGCTCTGCAATAAAGTCGGTGTTGTTCAGCAGAGAGCAGTGCTCTTTAAAGGCAGCATCCGCGACAATATGAGGTGGGGCAAAGAGGACGCCACCGATGCAGAAATCTGGGAGGCGCTCACCACAGCCCAGGCGAAAGAAGTCGTAGAAGGCAAACAGGATCAGCTCGATTTTATGCTGGAGCAGAACGGAAAGAACCTCTCCGGCGGACAGAAACAGCGTCTTTCTATTGCGCGTGCGCTGGTAAAAAAACCGGAAATCCTGATTCTGGACGACAGCTCGAGTGCGCTTGACTTTGCAACGGATGCAAAACTCCGCAAAGCCGTCCACAATCTCGAAGGAAACACGACAACCTTCCTCGTATCCCAGCGAATCGCCGGCATCCGTCAGGCAGACCAGATCCTCGTTCTTGGAAATGGTACGCTCGAAGGAAACGGCACACACGACGAGCTGATGAAAACCTGCGAGGTTTACCGCGAGATTTACTTCTCCCAGTTCCCGGAAGAGCGTGCAGCTTATAACAACGAAAGCGGGGTGATCGCATGAAAAAGACAGAAAACAAGTCCGGAAAAAGCGGCATGCAGGTCATGAAAAAGCTGATGGCGTTTATCGGAAATTATAAAATTTTCTTAGGCCTTAGTATTGTCCTGGCTGCGGTTACCGTTATTTTACAACTTTATATTCCGATCCTGTTCGGCGATGCGATCGATGAGGTCGTTGCAGCCCACCAGGTCAATTTCCCGGAGATGTGGTTCTATCTGAAACGAATCGTATTCTTTACCCTCGTTTCCGCACTTTCCGCATGGATCATGAACCTGATCAACAACCGTATGACGTACCGCATCGTGCGCGACCTTCGTTCCCAGGCGATCCGTCATATCCAGGTGCTGCCGCTGTCCTATCTGGATCAGCACAGCTCCGGAGACATCGTAAGCCGTGTTATCGCAGATACCGATATCTTATCGGACGGTCTTCTGCTTGGTTTTACACAGCTGTTCTCCGGCATCGTAACCATTATTGTGACACTGTTTTTCATGTTCTCGAAGAACGTATGGATCACCCTTCTTGTGATCTGCCTGACACCTCTGAGCTTCTTCGTGGCAAAATTTATTTCCGGCCGCTCGTTCAAAATGTTCCAGAAACAGAGTGAGACGAGAGGAAAACAGACCGCACTCATCGATGAGATGATCGGAAACCAGAAAGTAGTCAAAGCGTTCGGCTATGAGGAAAAAGCTTCCGAGCGTTTTGCAGAGATCAACAAAGATCTGCAGAAATACAGCCAGCAGGCCGTGTTCTACAGTTCCTTAACGAACCCGTCCACCCGTTTTGTCAACAACGTGATCTATGCCGGTGTTGCCCTTGTGGGAGCTTTCATGATCCCGGGCGGCGCGCTGACCGTCGGCGGACTTTCCGTTCTGCTGTCGTACGCAAACCAGTATATGAAACCGTTCAATGATATCAGTTCCGTTATCACTGAGATGCAGAACGCGCTTGCCTGCGCAGGCCGTATCTTTGCTCTTCTGGAAGAGAAAGAGGAGAGTGCAGACCCGGCCGGAACGATCGATACCGTGACGGGAAATGTGACGATCGATGATGTAGCATTCAGTTATGACAAAGAGAAAAAACTGATCGAGAACTTTAATCTTGACGTACAGCCGGGCATGCGTGTTGCCATTGTCGGCCCGACCGGATGCGGAAAGACGACGTTTATCAACCTGCTGATGCGCTTCTATGATGTCGATGCCGGAAAGGTCTGCATCGACGGAAAGCCGATCGACGAACTGTCCCGCCATGCGCTCCGCAGCTGCTTTGGTATGGTGCTGCAGGATACCTGGATCAAACAGGGAACCGTGCGCGACAACATCAGCTTCGGAAAGCCGGATGCGACGGAAGAGGAGATCATCAATGCGGCCAAAGAGGCACACAGCTGGGAGTTTATCAAGCGTCTGCCGAAGGGACTTGACACGGTTCTCAGCGAAGACAGCATCAGCCAGGGGCAGAAACAGCTTCTCTGTATCACCCGTGTCATGCTCTGCCTGCCGCCGATGCTGATCCTCGACGAGGCCACGAGCTCCATCGATACCCGCACGGAAGTGAAGATCCAGCAGGCCTTCGACGAAATGATGCAGGGCCGGACGAGCTTTGTCGTGGCCCACCGCCTCTCGACCATCCGCGAAGCGGACGTCATCCTCGTCATGCGGGACGGCCACATCGTCGAGCAGGGCAAACACGATGAGCTGCTCGCGAGAAACGGCTTCTACGCCAAGCTGTACCACAGTCAGTTCGAAGGATAACACACGCAGCCGCTTCCCTGGGGCGTATCGGAAACCCCACGGAAGCGG
>ERZ779874.2507-NODE-2507-length-15212-cov-4.983638_pt1 | contig 15212 bp, 12 predicted proteins | sample MGYA00511031_ERZ779874 | MGnify/ENA primary metagenome ERZ779874 (study PRJEB29588, sample SAMEA2156850) | human gut metagenome | biome: human gut; feature: human-associated habitat; material: faeces | place: Denmark | collected 2008/2010 ...
ACCCTCTGTTTTTGTGCCCTCTCGTTTGAGTGCTTGTCTATTATATCACGCTTTTCGAGCTTTGTCAACATCTTTTTCATTTTAATTTTGCACAAATGGTTTTAAATAGTTATATTCTCCGATTGTGCAAAATGTAAACAACCACAATATACAGTTTCCCGCTATCAATATTTAGTTATCAACAGCCGCATTCCTGTATGTTGAAAACTCGTGCATTCTTTCCGTAAAGCTAAAAACAATGCCGCCCTTTAAGGACGGCACCGATAAAAATCCTATTTTTCCTCGTTCAGTTCGAAAATTATTCTGACAAAGCTGTCAATATCATTAAAGTCACGATATACCGAAGCAAATCTGATATACGCCACCTTATCTATATCCTTCAGCCTGCGCAGTACCAGTTCACCGATCTCGTCCGACGATACCTCCCGTCTGAACTGGTTCTTCAGTTCCTGTACAATGTCCTCAACCATTTTTTCAAGGTCTTCGATCTGTACCGGACGTTTCACCGTAGCTCTCGCAAGCCTGTTTATCAGCTTGTCACGATCAAAAGGTTCAATGGTATTATCCTTTTTCACAACCATAAGCGGTATTGTTTCCACCATTTCATAGGTCGTAAAACGGCACTTGCACGACAGACATTCACGTCTTCTGCGAATTTTATTTTCCGCAGGGCGACTGTCTATTACCTTGCTGTCCTCATATCCGCATTCCGGGCATTTCATCTGTTTTCCTCGCTTTCGCTCTGATCCTCACGGTTTCCTTTTCCATATTCCTGTATTTATGTATTTTAACACACTTTCGCAGCTTTTTCAAGCATTTTCTGTAATCAAAGACCCATCTTATACTTATCGTATATCTTTTTCATATTATTCGCACATACAGCAAGTTCGTCATAGCTGCTGTAGTTCTCACGGTAAAGCTCGACTATCATTGATTTATCGTAATTTATTTTTTCAAGTTCGCTGAAAAGACGGTTGAAGTTAAAGCTACCATTTCCTATCGGCAGGCAATCGCAGCCTGCGTTGCCGTCGCTCACATGAAGATGTACGACCTTGTCACCTATTATATCCAGAAGCCTGAACGGATCTACATTGCTCCTTCTCGCCTGTTTGAGATCTACAACAAATCTGACCTCGTCGCCGAGTTGTCCGATCATATCCTCGATAAATCTTACACTGCTGCTCTTGCAGTAGCAGATGTTTTCCTGTGCCACCGTAACACCGAATTCTTTTGCGAGGCGGAACAGACGCAGATAACGTTCCATATACCTTTCATCAGGTACCTTTGAACTTAGGATAGCTCCGTGCAGGACAAACACATCCGCACCGATCTCCGCCATAACCTCAAAATACCTCTTGTAAATATCTATCAGATATTCGGTTCTGCGTGGATAATCACCGAAAAGAAACAGCGTTTCCATAGGCGAAGAAAACGGATGCATGGATATTACGTTCATCCCGTATTCGCCGATGATTCTTCTTAGTTCAACAAGCACCTGCCCTTCAAGCTCGTCTATCGAATTTACGAATATCTCAACATTTTTTACACCCCGCTCGGCAAGCTCATAAAGAGCCTTTTCTGTTTCAAGAGGGTACAGACAAGCCGTTGATACACCAATATCCATTTTCATTACTTCCTTTCTGAAAATCAGCCCGCCAGAGAACAAACGTTCCCTATTATTGATATGATTAGCGGTAATACATACACCGCCGCCAGCACCGCAACAAGCAATGCGTAAATGCCAATCCTGCACAGACCTTCCGTCTTATCGGCAATTGCCGTTATCTTTTTGCGGAATATAATGTACAGCGCCAGTGCCGCAAAGCCTGCGACGCTCAGCACAATACCCGGTTTAAGTCCTTTAGGGCAGAAACTGATAGTTATATTGTTTTTGCCTTCCTCCAGCTTCACCGCCATAAAACCCGACATTGAACGGTATATCTCAGCAGGCTTTCCGTTTATCGTTGCGGAAAATCCGTCGTCATACGGCACCGACAAAAACAGCCACTGACCGCTCTTTGCGTTGTCTGCCGTTCCGCTTATATTTCCACCGTCAACCTTAAGATCGGCGGTTTTTGTTTTATTGATAGCTTTTTCCAGCTTGCCGAGCGACAGTCCGTAAATGCCATAGCTTGAGCAATAAGTGCTTTCGTTTACGTCAACATCTATACTTACCTTCTCATTTTCGAAAGTACCGAGATATAAAAGTCCGTTGCTGTCTTTATTCGGGAACGACAGATCCTGCTTGATGCCGTTTACATATATTGCAAACGAACCGTTGATATGCTCGTTGATATTTCTTGCAACAAGATCAAAGCAATCGAAATACAACGCCTGCTTTTCACCTATATCCAGCTTGTAGCTGAGCGTTGCGATGCGTGTATTGCTCTTGGGTGTGAAATAATATATCCCGTCACGATGTGCATACCGTATATTCTTTTCTCCGGTATGCTCATACTCGGTAAACAGCAGTTCGTTGCCCGTATCAAGCAGATTCTTTGCAAGATATTCCTGTATAACTATACGTTCCGCCTTAGGCAGCTCCGTACATTGTGACAGATCACTGTCGGTCACTATTCCGAGCGGAAGATAATATTCGCTCTCATAGATCGAATAGTTCTTGTCACGATAAATCACAGGCTCTCTTGCGCTGAATTTCTCTATATAATATTTTATATTCATAACGGCATCGGTAAGAGCCGTGCCTCCGTTGCCGGTTACCTCCATCCAGTAGGACGAATAGCCGAGCCGCTTCATCGCATACATATAATCCTCCGATGTAAGCGAGGTATAATGTGCGATGGTGGGATAGCCCAGTCCGCCTATAAGATTTGCGTCAAAATATTTCTTAGGCCACTGCATCAGCTTAACCCTGTAAAAATCATCGTCCTCGGGGATTTTTCCTTCAAGCTCTATTGCATTGTTGTACTTGACAGGAGTATATGCCGATGCACCAATATACACGTTTGCGTTGAAAACGCTCTCGGCTACAACAATTACAGCCAGTACAGAACAAACCGATTTGAAAGTGAGCTTCTTGAAAACGCCGAAAGCCATAGTCAGAACATACAGTGCCGTAAATCCGCAGAAGATAATTAAAAGCAGAATGAACGACTCCGAGCTTCCCCACAGTGTCGAAACATATGAATCCAGTTCGTATCTGTAGCTACAGTAGTACCATATCGTAAAACCGAAATAGATAACGCCGGCGGCAGTTATTCCGATAAGATAGCGCTTTTTATTCTTTTGCGCATAATCATCAGGCTTTGTATGCGACAGCTTCACCGCCGCAAAGGTCAGCATCATAAGAGTAGTCATATAGCCGTACCGCATAGGGAATGCCATATAGTCGCCCGTGTGCCACATCTTGTTTATCGGCTCAAACACTACCGGCAGAAGCGTAAGGAACGAAAGCAGCGCATAGAATCTGCTGTTCTTGCTCTTTCTTCGCAAAAAATACACGATGAAAGCCGCAACGGAAAATCCCGTACAGAAAATAAGCGGCAGATTTGTATATATCCCTGCAAATACCGCAGAATCAAACAGACCCTTGAGTATGTTCGCTCCCCTTGCAGACGAAAGATACTGTGCAAAGCTCGGAAGCCATACAACAGCGGAAATCAGCGCCGCTATACCGCAGCCTATGATAAACCTCGGCGCAATGCCCCTTGTACTGCCCTTTTTTCTGTTAAGAAAAATGTAAACGCCGAAATACAGTATCGTGAACAATACCACCATATAGCTGAGATAATAATTCAGCACCAGCATTCCGACAAGGCAGAATATAAGACCGCCTATGCGTTTACGCTTTACGAGCGAATTGAACGCTATCAGCAGCAGCGGGAAGAAGTACATTACATCGAGCCATACCGTGTTCTGATAGAACAGCATAGAGTAACCGCTGAACGCATACATAACGCTGAAAAGCGCCGAATATGTCACATCCAGCTTTTTATGGCAGGTGCGGAAGTACGCATTTGCGGTTATCGCACAGACAGCCATTTTCATAAGCGTCATAATGTTCATGAACAGCATCATGTCCGCTTTGTCGACAAATGCAACAAGAAGTGAAAACGGGCTTGATATAAAGAACAGGAACACGCCGAGGAAATTCATTCCGCCGGCATTCTGCCAGTTGAAGAAGAAATCCCCCTTGCCCTCAAGTATGTCCTTGAAGTCGAGCAATAAAGGAAGCACCTGCTGGTGCATATCGCACCATGCGAGCGTTTTATCTCCGAACGGATAAAGCCCACTGCCCGCAAATACCGCAAGCCCTATGACAATTACCGCTATCGGCGGAATTATCAGCGTCAGCAACAGCTTCGGACTGCGTATAAGTTTACCGAAATGTGTTGTGATTTTTTTAGTAATATCTCTTTTCAAAATATCCTCCGGGATTTTTAAAAATCTCTCTCATTTGGTTTTTATGAATATCTGTCTAAATTCAAAAGCCGCAAAGACTTTATGTGCTATGCGGCTTTTATTTTTGATTGAATTATCAGCCGCAGGTGATTATACCATGAGCTTCTTTGTGTCTACCGTACCCTTTGAAGCAAGATTCTTTGTATCCTTCTTGCTTTCGCCGTTTCCTGCATTTGTATAATTCTTGCCGTGCTTCTCCTGCCAGAGTACCCACAGGGGACCCGAGATGCACAGTGAAGAATAAGTACCGCAGATAAGACCTGCCATCATAGGAATAGCAAATGTCATTATCGAGGTTACGCCGCAGATTGCGCATACAACGCAGATTGCGAGTACGGCAAAGGCTGTGGTAACAGTTGTGTTTACAGAACGTGTTATCGACTGAGTGATACTCATATTAACAAGTTCCTTGAGTGAAAGCGAGTTGCCGTAAAGGTTACGGTTCTCTCTGATACGGTCATATACAACGATTGTATTGTTGATAGAGTTACCGAGTACGGTAAGAACAACCGCCATAAAGTTTGCGTCGATCGGGAAACGGCAGAACACGAACACCGCATAAACCATGAAGCAGTCGTGAACGAGAGCTACCAGTGCAAACACACCTGCCGAAAGGCCGCCGATTTTCTTGAATCTGAACGCAATATAGATAACGAGCAGTACAAACGAGAATAATACTGCAACAAGGCACTTAAGGAAGAACTCCGTACCTGATGTGGGGTTGACATCCTGGCTGTTTACAAGCGTAAGGCTGTTATCCTTGAATGTCTGCTGGAGCTTATCCGATAAAGCTGTCTGCTTATCTGCAGTAAGTCCCTCCGAAGACGAGAATGAGATTTCAACGACTTCAAGCGAGCTGTTCATCGAAGAACCTGTAGTTACCGTAACAGCACCGTAGTTTTCGCCCTCGACCGTCTTCTTTACCGCATTTGTGTCAATTTCGCCGGTATAGCTGTAGGTCAGCATTGTACCGCCCTTGAATTCAATAGCCATTTCAACGCCGAATATACAGTTGAAAATAACCGTAATTACAGCAATGACAATCGGTATCAGAAAGAGTATCTTTCTGTATCCTATAAAATCAAATACTTTTTTGTTATTCATTTTGAAGCACCGCCTTCCGTTGCGGCAGCATTTTCAGCGGCACGCTTCTTTGCAGATTTTCCGCCGTAGAGAGCGGGATTTCTGAATATCTTGAATCTGGAAAGCGACATTGTCATAAGTCTGGTCGCAAATATGCCGAACAGGAAGTTCAGTATTACGCCGACCATCAGAGTATAGCCGAATGAGTAGATAGTACCCTCTGTCGAAGCACCGAACATGAAGAATACCGGCTTCAGTATAGTAGACGCAAGGCTGTCGGGAGTACCGAAAGCACCCATAAGTATGATAGCAACGATAATCATTGTGATATTACCGTCAAATACCGCACTGAACGCTCTCTTATAGCCTGTAGCTATCGCTGTGTCTATCGTCTTGCCGCTGTTTATTTCTTCCTTTATACGCTCGCCCGTGATAACGTTAGCGTCAACGCCCATACCAACCGCAAGAATGATACCTGCAATACCTGGTATTGTCAGCGTAAAGCTGTTCGAGAACGGGAAGAAGCCTGTTATAGCACAGAACGTACCTGCAACCTGTCCGATAAGACCGATAACGGCAACTACACCGGGCAGTCTGTACAGTGCAATCATGAATATCATTATAAGTGCAAATGCGATAACGCCGGCGATTGCCATAGCGTCACGGGCACCCGTACCGAGCGTGGGCGAGATAGTGCTGAAGCTCGATGTTTCCAGCTTGAACGGTAACGCACCGCCGTTTATCTGGTCTGCAAGCGCCTTAGCCTCATCAGCCGTAAAGCCACCGCTGATTGTAGCCTCACCGCCGCTGATTTCCTCTTTTACGGTAGCTGTTGAAATGCACTTGTCATCCATATATGTCGAGATGTATCCCTTTGATGAAGCAAGCTTCTTTGTAGCCTCTGCAAACTTATCCTTGCCGCTGTCCTTCAGCTTTAAGGATACCATATACTCATATTCCTTGCTGTTTCCGCTCTTGAGCTGATATACGGCAGAAGCCTTTTCAACGTCCGAGCCGGAAATGATAAGGGGCAGATCCTCATATGTCTGACCGTCGGAAAGCGATTTTTCCGAGCCTTCTCTGAAGGTGAGCAGTGCGGTAGCACCAAGCTCCTTTACAGCCGCTTCCGGATCAAAGCTGTCATCCTCAGCCTGCCACGGGAAACGCACGATTATCTTATCGCTGTTATAATCAACATAAACCTCATAGTCTGTTATGTTGTTTGCAACAAGTCTTGTTTCAACGATCGACTTTGCCGCATCGACCTCTTCATTGGTCGCATCGTAATCTGCCGGTGACGTAAATGTAACGTCAACACCGCCTCTGATATCAATACCCCAACGAATATCACTTACACCTCTTATAATAGTGTTCGTGAAATCGCCGTACTGGGTATGAACACCGAAAAATACTATGCCTGTAAATGCCAGTATAACCGCCAGCACTATAAAGAACACAGGCTTTGCCACTCTTTTCAAATGTTTCACTCCGTTTCTGTGCCTAAGCACATCCTGTTAATTTATACATTATAGTATTATACTATAATGATTTCGATTAGTCAAGAAATAGTAAAGAATTTCTGCAATTTTCACAATCCGTTCATTATACGGAAAGCTCAGCCTTTTCTCCGAGAACGTCCTTGTTCTTTTCAAGGACAGGCTTTATGCACCTTTCAAGGAATGCTGTCACCTGGCTTGCGCTTCTGCCCGTGTAATTTTCGGGGATGAGCTTTGCCTCGATTTCTTCCTTTGTCGTCATGAAGTCGGGGTCTGCGGCGATTCTGTCAACGAGGTCGTTTTCTCCGCCCTCTTCTTTGATAACCTTACCTGCGGCAATGCTGTGCTGTCTTATCTTCTCGTGAAGCTCCTGTCTGTTTCCGCCCTTCATAACTGCGTCCATCATAATGTTTTCCGTTGCCATGAAAGGAAGCTCCTTCATTACTCTTGCACGGATAACCTTAGGATATACGACCAGTCCGTTTGTGATATTCAGCATAATGTTCAGTATAGCGTCTGTTGCAAGGAATGCCTCCGCTACTGCGATACGCTTGTTCGCACTGTCGTCGAGCGTTCTCTCAAACCACTGTGTGCCTGCCGTAAACGCAGGATTAAGAGTATCTATCATAACATATCTTGAAAGCGAGGTTATTCTCTCCGCTCTCATCGGATTCCTCTTATAAGGCATAGCCGAAGAACCGATCTGATTCTTTTCAAAAGGCTCCTCGATTTCCTTGAAGTTTGCAAGGATACGCAGATCGTTCGAGAATTTTGAACAGCTTTGTGCAATACCGCCCAGTACGTTTACTATTCTGCTGTCAACCTTTCTTGAATAGGTCTGACCGCTTACGGGTACGCACTGCTTGAATCCCATTTCCTCAGCTATCATCTGCTCCAGCTTTTCTATCTTTTCCTCATCGCCGTGGAACAGTTCCATAAAGCTCGCCTGTGTGCCTGTAGTACCCTTCTGACCGAGCAGTTTCAGATTACCCATCTGATACTCAAGATCCTCAAGATCCATCAGAAGTTCGTTCATCCACAGCGTAGCACGCTTGCCTACGGTAGTCAGCTGTGCGGGCTGTAAATGTGTATATGCAAGACAGGGCATATCCTTATATTTATCCGCAAAAGAAGCGAAGTTCGAAAGAACGTTCACAAGCTTTCTGTGTACTATCTTCATAGCGTCACGCATTACGATAACATCGGTGTTGTCGCCTACATAACAGCTTGTAGCGCCTAAATGGATTATGCCCTCGGCCTTCGGACAGCACTTTCCGTATGTATGAACGTGTGCCATAACATCGTGGCGGAGCTTCTTCTCCTCCTCAGCCGCATAAGCAAAATCAATATCATCAATATGCGCCTCAAGCTCGTCGACCTTTTCCTGTGTTACCTGCTCAAGTCCGAGCTTCATTTCCGCTCTCGCAAGCGCTACCCACAATCTGCGGAATGTCGAAAACTTCTTCTGTGCGGAGAATGTAAACTGCATTTCCTCACTTGCATATCTCGTACAGAAAGGGCTTTCGTAAGTTTCATAATTTGTCATTATAAATAACCGTCCTTTTCATCGGATTTTTTACTTTCCTGTGTCATCTGTATCTGCCGCCTGTATCTTTGGCGCATACAGTGCTTCATCTGCACATACCGACACATTTTATATTGTATCACAAATTGTCCGTGTTCGCAATAGCAAACGTCATTTTTTCTCAAAACTTACCTTTCCGTATATCATTCAACCGCTCTGCTTCACCCTACGGCCATATCGACCACAACCGCTCCGCTTCACCCTACGGCCACATCGACCACAGCCACTCCGTTTTCGCTCTACGGCAACATCGACCACAACCGCTCCGCTTCACCCTACGGCAACATCGACCACAACCGCTCCGCTTCACCCTACGGTCACATCGACCACAACCGCCTCGCTTCACCCTACGGTCGCATCGACCACAGCCCGTCATTTCGCACAACAAAGCCGTTTTAACAGCTCTGCCGAAAATTTTTCGTATTTTTTTAAAAAAGCCCTTGACAAATACCCGAAAACCGTGTATAATGTTTACTGTTATCTGGGTGTGGCGCAGATTGGTAGCGCGCTACCTTGGGGTGGTAGAGGCCGCAGGTTCAAATCCTGTCACTCAGACCAGTTAAAAACCGCTTGATTGTCAAAATCAAGCGGTTTTTTGTTTGCCGTTTTATCTCTTATATAAGCAAGCTCTACGAATATATTCTATTAAATATAGCACCCTCCCAACCCGACATCTCCTGCCTATGCACTTATTCAAACAGTTTCGCTTTCTTTTTCCTTTTCTCCGTCTTTATACCTCCGGTCGCCGTTCTCCCTGTCATACGCCTTCACCGAATATTCGCTGACATTCTTTACCGTTTCGCCGTCTATCTGCAATGCGGCAGGTGAATCAAACCGCACTGTGATTTCCTTTCCGGTCAGCACCTCTACCATCTCGGTATGGCTGATATGCTCCCCCTTGAAAATTGAAGGGAACACCATAAGCGTTTTCAGCTTTCCACTGCCGTGCATCACAACAACCGACAGCTTCCCCTCGGGATTGTTTCTGTCCTGTTGCGGAGCGGTCATCATACCGCCGCCGTAAAACCTGCCGTTCATTGTCGGCGCAAGCCATACCTTCTTATAGCTGTACTCCCTGCCGTCAACGTTTATAACCGCATTCGCCGGTCTGAAATGAAACAGCAGACCTTTAACCGCAATAGATGTATAATTTATGGGCTTGTCGGATTTTTCTCTCAGCTCATCGCCCGTTTCACAGCAATATCCGTCAATACCGTAGCCTATAGCATTGATAAACCGTGAGCTTTTGCCGTTTACCGTTACAATAGGCAGATTTCTGACATATTCATTTATCCTTACAGGCTCACAGCCCTGCTCCATGCCGAGATCACGCAAAAAATCATTTCCGCTTCCCGTACCGTAATAATACAGCGGATTTTCATAAGGATACCCGTCGCTGTCGTTTATAAAACGGTTAAGCGTACCGTCACCGCCGCACAGCACAATATCGCTTTCGGGCGAAATACTGTCAAAAAATGTGCCGTATCCGCTTATCTGCGTCATATTGCAATATTTCAGTTCATCGTCCTTGTATATTTCCGTCAGCTTTTGTGCAAGCTCTGTTCCTTTTCCATTGCAAGATAAAGGATTATACAGTATGTATTTCACGCTCATGTATGCCCTCCCCTTAAAACCGACAGCCGATTACTTATGATGTTATCGGTCCTTTGGCTCTTTCGGTTTTTTAGTCTTTTGGTCCTTTTGGTATAGTATAACAAATTTAAACGGATTTTGCAATATATTGTTGTAATTTGTCAACACTTTGCATTAATAATTGTATAAGTTGTTGCTTGTAAGCATCCGTGCCTCGTCCGCCGTTTGGGTTGCCACATCTGTGCATCGACAGCCATTTGTGCCGTTGCATCTGTGCATCGACAGCCATTTGTGCCGTTGCATCGTGCAACGGCTTTGTGTGGCTGTCTTTATGCATCCTTGCATAACGGCTTTGTGCGGCTGACTTTAAGCATCCTTGCTTAAAACTTTGGGCGTTCATTTTATAAGGCATCCGTGCCTTTGCGGTCGTTTGGGTCGGCGCGTCCTTGCGCCGACTCTGTGCGACCGCCATCGTGCATCCATGCACGACCCGCAAGTTGCGGGTTCTCCCACCCACCAACACATAAAAAATGTAACCCCACTCATTGAGTGGGGTTACACTTTTTGGTGCCGATGGCGGGGGTCGAACCCGCACGGTATTGCTACCAACGGATTTTGAGTCCGTCACGTCTGCCAATTCCATCACATCGGCTTATTAAAAGGTGTTGTAAAACCGCACTGCATAACGGTAATAGCGATTTCACAGTTTGATTATTATATCATAGCGGTAAAATGTTGTCAATAGATTTTCACTATTTTCCAAAATAATTTAGTGTTTTTTTATAAAAAGCCCTTGACAATTTGTTGAAAATGCCGTAAAATTAATATCGAGTAAATATCTATTATAACTCAGGAAAGTCAGCTGTCTTATAAATTTTCACCAACAAAAGACAGGACGATCCGCTTATTTTACATATATACAATTAAATGTTGAAATGTAAAATCAGCCGTGCAGGCGCTTATGCAGTTTTGCGGCGGCGTGACACGGCAATTCAGAAAAGGAGGAACGCTAACCCATGGAAGTGTGGCTTGCAGTTACACTCTGTGCGGCGGCATTCGTAGTCGGAGCGGCGATATTCGGTTTTGTTATGTACAAAATGGGTATCGAGCATAGAAAAAAGACGGCAGAAGCGCAGATAGAATCTGCCGAGAAGGAAGCAAGCAGGATAGTATCCGAGGCTAACGAAAAAGCTCAGGCAACAAAGAAGACCGCACTGGTTGAGGCTAAAGACGAGATCTTTAAACTCAAAGAAAACAACGAAAAAGAAATTCAGAAACTCAAAAGCGAAACCGAAAGAGAACTCAAGGAACGCAGAGCAGAGGTAACACGCTCTGAAAGAAGACTTCAACAGAAAGAGGAGAACCTCGACAAGAAGAACGATAAGATCGAGCGTCTTGAAGAACAGCTCCAGAACAAGAACAAGAAGGCTGAAGAAAAGCTGGCTGAAGCCGAATCCATCAAGAAAAGCCAGATGGATATTCTCGAAAAAATATCCGGCTTTACTTTAGATCAGGCGAAGGAACACCTGCTGAGCATGCTTGACAGCGAGCTTTCGCATGAAAAGGCAGTCAAGATTACAGCTTACGAACAGCGTCTTAAGGACGAATGTGACGAAAAGGCAAGACAGTATATCTCCCTTGCTATTTCAAGACTTGCCGCCGATACCGTATCAGAGGTGGCAGTATCCGTAGTTCCTCTGCCCAATGACGAAATGAAGGGCAGAATAATCGGCCGTGAGGGTAGAAACATCCGTGCGCTTGAACAGCTTACAGGTGTTGATCTTATCATTGACGATACCCCCGAGGCTATAACGCTTTCCTGCCATGACCATGTAAGACGTGAGATAGCAAGAATAGCGCTCGAAAAACTCATTCAGGACGGACGTATCCATCCCACGAGAATTGAAGAAACAGTAGAAAAGGCAAGACGTGAGGTCGAGCTTAAAATCAAGCAGGAGGGCGAGCGTGCCGTTATGGAAACCAACGTCAACGGCCTGCACCACGAGCTTGTAAGGCTCATCGGACGCCTTTACTACCGTACCTCTTACCGTCAGAACGTACTTAACCACTCAATAGAGGTCGCTCACCTTGCAGGCATAATGGCAAGCGAGCTTGGCGTTGACGCAACTCTTGCAAGAAGAGCAGGTCTTCTGCACGATATAGGCAAGGCTCTTAACCACGAGATTGAAGGCTCACACGTTCAGATAGGTGTCGATGTCTGCCGTAAGTATAAGGAAAGCCCCGAAGTCATCCACGCTATCGAGGCTCACCACGGCGATGTTGAGATACACTCTGTTATTGCCGCTCTCGTACAGGCAGCCGACGCAATAAGTGCCGCACGTCCCGCCGCAAGAAGCGAAAACTACGAAAACTACATCAAGCGTCTGCAGAAGCTCGAAGAGATATGCAGCTCTTACAACGGTGTTGAAAAGTCATTCGCTATTCAGGCAGGCCGTGAAGTAAGAATCATGATAAAGCCCGAACAGGTTGACGATGATAAGATGATAGTTCTTGCAAGAGAAATTTCTCAGCGTATCGAGAACGAGATGGAGTATCCCGGTCAGATAAAGGTACATCTGATAAGAGAAAGCAGAGCTATAGATTACGCAAAATAAACCATAAACACTCGGGAGCCGTTGCATAGATTTATGTAACGGCTCTTTTTGCTAAAGAGGTATTCTTATGAAAAAGAGATTAACGGCAATACTTACGGTAATGGCACTTATGCTGACAGGCTGTGCCGGAAATGTCACATCGGGGACGGAAAGTCAGCCTGTGTCGGACGCTAAGAGCGGTATTTCGGATAACGAAAGCAGTGATACTTCATCTGCACCCGAACCGGACGCTTCACGCTATGAGATAATCACAGCAACCGAAATGGCTGAAAAAATGGGGCTTGGCATAAGTCTCGGCAACACGATGGAAGCATACGAAGCGACCGATTGCGAAAAGATAACGTATGAATGGATTCCCGTTGTCGGCGGAAACGAACCGCAGGACTATGAAACCTGCTGGGGAGCGGATGTTACCACGCAGGAAATAATAGACGGTATGAAGGCGGAAGGCTTCAACACAGTTCGTATTCCTGTGTTCTGGGGCAATATGATGGAAAATGACAATACATATACGATAAACAAGGAATACCTTAAAAGAGTTAAGGAGATTGTTGATTACTGCGAAAAGGCAGGCGTATATTCCGTTATAAATATCCACCACTTCGATGAATTTATCATAAGAAGAAATGACCTTGACAAGTGCAAGGAGATATTCACTCATCTGTGGACGCAGATAGCCGAGTATTTTGAGGATTATCCCTACACACTCGTTTTCGAGGGCTATAACGAATACCTCGGCGGCGATCAGTTTGATTCAAACGGTAATCTCAAGGCACAGTCCGAAACCAACGCTTACAAGATGACCAACACGCTAAATCAGGCATTTGTCGATGCGGTAAGAGGCACAGGCGGATATAACACACAGCGTGTGCTTATCGTTTCGGGCTACTGGACAAACATAGATAAAACGACTTCTTCGAGATTTCAAATGCCTGAGGATCTGGTAAATGACAGACTTATGGTGTCTGTCCACTATGTCGACAACTCTATGTACTGGTCGAATAAAATAGGCGGCGAGGAATGGCTTAAATATATCGACAGCCAGTGTGCCGAACTTAAAAAGGCTTTTCTTGATAACGACATCCCCGTATTTATGGGAGAAACGACATCGACCTATCCTGCAAGCAATATGGCAAAGGACGCAACTCACACAGATTCCTCCGAGTGCCTGTCGATTGTACTCGGAAAGCTGACCGAGCTTGGCATCGTCCCTGTTATATGGGATACCAACAGCAATTTCTATTCAAGGACGACTTATAAGATTGTAAACAAGTCGGACCGCAAGGTCATCCGTGAATATTCCGACAAGCTGAAAGCAAACCTTGAAGCACAGCAGTAATAACAAACAGCAGCAACGCTACTAATCACCGTACCGTTGCTGCTGTTTTTATTATTCTTTTTTACCCTTGTTTTCCGCCAGATACGCCACCGCACTGTGAAGTGCAACATTCCCCTCTCCGATAGCCTTGGCTATCTGATACGGTCTGCCTGTGCAATCTCCGCAGGCAAAGCACCCTTTTACGCTTGTTGACATATCACGATTTACCGCAACACTGCCGTTATTCATCTCAAGCCCGTCAAGCAGTACATCCGCCGAAACCGTCTGCTTCAGAAAGAACACTCCGTCAACGGCAATTATACTGCCGTCCGAAAGCGTTATCCCGTCTGCGTGACGCTCTCCGTTTACGCTTTTGACAAATCCGGGTAATCTGCTAACATTTTCTCTCGAGTAATCCGTCTTATATGACGGACAAAAATAAACCTTCTCTGCAAGCTCCGCCAGAAAATCCACTTCTTCTTCGCTCTCCTTGTTATCGCTGATAACGGCTATCGTTTTCCCTTTATAGAAATTTCCGTCACAGGTGGCGCAATAGCTTACGCCCTTGCCGAGAAGCTCACGCTCGCCCTTTATTTCGTTTACGGTCTGTGCGCCAGTTGCCAGAATGACAGCGTCCGCCTTATATTCCTTCTGCCCTGCAAGAAGCATAAAATACTTGCCAATATTATACACTCCGGTAATACGCTCGCAGGTTATCTCTATATCCATCTGCTTTAAGTGAGCGGCGAATCTCCTGTTCAGCTCACTGCCGCTTATTTCGGGCAGAGCAGGATAATTCGATATTATATGCGAGCGTTCGACCTTTGCGCTGAGGTCGGCATTTCCGAAAAGTATAAAGCTCTTGTTGCGTATTCTTGCATTGATAGCCGCCGATATGCCGGCAGGCCCCGTTCCGATTATCGCTATATCATATTCCGCCTGATTTTCACCCATTTTGAGCAACACTCCTTCGCCTTATTATCTGCATTTACAGTGATAATATATCACAATTTCCCCGCAAGGTCAAGAAAAATGAAGTGTCTTTCAGACTGTCGAAAAACCGATTATTAAAACAGTATAATGAAATGTATTACCAACAC
>ERZ779874.2518-NODE-2518-length-15169-cov-2.729588_pt1 | contig 15169 bp, 6 predicted proteins | sample MGYA00511031_ERZ779874 | MGnify/ENA primary metagenome ERZ779874 (study PRJEB29588, sample SAMEA2156850) | human gut metagenome | biome: human gut; feature: human-associated habitat; material: faeces | place: Denmark | collected 2008/2010 ...
AGGCGCGGTGATCCTCCACCTTGCGCCGGAAGTTGTCCCAGGAGCGGACATTCATCGGGGTCCATCCCGCTTCCGCGATGGCCATGGCCCGCGGATAGGTGCGGTAAAGGAGGTGGTTCAGCGTGGGGAGTTGTTCCGCCCACATGGTGGCCTGCACGCCGATGATGTGGTCCGTTTCCTTTTCCGGCCTGCCGTAGGCCGGGTCCAGCTTGTAGCTTTGTTCCAGCGTGGTGGTAGGCATCCAGCCGCGGTTGTCCTGGCCGGGGATTTGCGGGTAGTCCAGGTAGCAGTGTTCCCCGGCGGCGATGATGAGGGGAAGCCCCTGTTTTTTGGTTTCCGTGATGGTGGAGGGCGTCAGCCCCATGCGCCAGGTGAAGACGGTGTCCCCCTTACGGTAGATTCCGGCTTCCGCCCACGGCTTTTCATACCAGAGCTGGGGGCGTTTTCCGCGCGCGGCGAGCATGGAGGCCATTTTTCCTTCAAATTCCTTCAGTTCCTCGTGAACGTCCTTCATGCCCTTTTTCTGGCGGTACTTGACGCTGAGGGGGCATTTTTCCCAGGTTTTTTCCAGAGGGGCCTCGTCACCGCCCAGATGGACGATTTTTGACGGAAAGATGTCCTTGAGCACATCAAAAACGGCCGCGTAGAATTTCCATACTTCCGGCTTTTGCGGGCAGACCAGTTCCTTGCTGTTTCCGGCCACGGTGCGGACTTTCATGTCCGGTTTGGGGAAGCAGAAGAATTCGGGATAGGCAGCGGCCAGGGCTTCGTTGTGGCCCGGCACGTCGATTTCCGGAATCACCTCGATACCGCGTTCCGCACAGTAGGCCACCAGTTCTTTCAGTTCCCCCCGGGTGTACATGCCTTCGTGGGGCGTGCCGTTACCAAAGCTTTCCGCCCTTTTGGAGGCCACGCTTTCCAGCCTGGGATAGCCGGGAACGGGCAGCCGCCAGCCCTGGTTGTCCGTCAGGTGCAGATGCAGTTTGTTGAATTTGTAGTAGGCCATCAGGTCCGCGAATTTTTTCAGGTCCGCCAGCGGGATGAAATGGCGCGCCGGGTCCACCATTAGCCCGCGCCAGGGGTAGCGGGGCTTGTCCTTGATGACGCCGCAGGGGATGCCCTCCGGCTGTGCGGCAAGCTGGTCCTGAAGCTGGCGGAGGGTGGCCTGTCCGTACAGTCTGCCTTCCCGTCCGCCGGAAGCCAGATGCACGCCCTCGGGGGTGACGGTCAGCCGGTAGGCATCCTTGCCAAGGGAAGCTTCGGCCTTGTCGGAAAGAAGCTTGAGCGTTTTGGTGGCCTGCGGTTTCAATTCCGTGCGCTCCGGCTCCGGAATAATGCTGTATTTGTCCGCGGCCACGGACGGAAGGATCGCGCACAACAAAATTCCGACAAATATGGAGAGAAGATGCTTCATGTTTCCAGTATAAGCCGCTCCCGGGAAAAAGTCCGTCAAAAAATGTCGATTTCAATCATAGATGCCGTTTTTTATCAGGAACGCGGCTTTTCAGTGAAAAGACAAACTGTCAATACCGTGTCTAATTTTTCATTCCATGTTCCGGTGTCGTGTTGTCTGGCGCCGCCCGTGGCGGTTTCGACGCAACAGACTGGATGGTCTTTTCCGGAAAGAGTGGTAGGATTCCGTCGAAGCGATGCCAGTCATGAACCGATGGATGGAGAGTCCATTAACATCCGGACATTTTACTGAACATGCCGGGAGTATGACGGTCCACGCCACGGAGAAAGAGAAGAAAAGGTGGAACAAGGGGCCGTTTATGGATGCAGACGGTCATATGTCTCTTTCGGTCATCTGACGGTCCAGAGCGGAACATCCAGGCTGACGTGTCCATGAATCGGAAGCCCGGTGTTTCCGATTTCTTGAATCGGAGTGGAGCCCTGAATGTGGCCGGGGAACTACCTGTTCCGGGATAAATGTTTACAGCGCAGATTATTTCCAGATGTACATTCAAAGTGGGGTGGCATATGCCGAAACACGGGCATGAACGCCTTTCGCGTTGAGGAAAACGTTTCCTCTGAATTGGAAGTGGGGCCGGATGCTTCCAGCGGGATAGCCAGACTGTCCAAGTGGAACCAGAAGAGTTCCCCTTCTTGACAACGGCGTGCTTAACATTCAGGGAGAATGACGGCAGATTTAGCTGCAAGGAGGCGGAAAACACAGAGACAAAAATTCCAGATTCATGTGAAGCAGCCATTAATGCCGCTGGCAGAATGGAAATTCCGCTGGCGGCAGGAGCGGAAAAAATACCGGAGCAGTCAATCGCATGCATGCTGCTGGGCTGGCCCCATACTGATGTCCATCGGCCAGGGTAGAGACGGTTTCGGAGATACAGATGACCAGGGGCAATGTGACCGATGGTGACAGGTATTCATCATCATGCCTGCCGGAGGATTGACCCAGTGAGAGGCATGTATCCATTTGAAACAAGCGGCCTGGGTGGCATGTGCATAGTCTGTCGATGCTGCCTGTATCATGCAGCGCTGCCTGAGCGGATATCATCCAGCCTGTTACGGATCCAACACGGTAAAAGCCGGTGCAGTCCAAACCGAGGCCGTTGGGGATTTTACCGATCCCGATGCACAGGCGTAAGGCATGGGGTAGTCTTCTTATGCAATACAGTGAAAAACAAATATCCTGCCTCTTTAGAAGCAGGATATTTGTTTAAAACTGGCAGCCCCACCAGGACTCGAACCTAGAAATACTGAACCAAAATCAGGTGTGTTACCAATTACACTATGGGGCTGTAGAAAAGGGCATTGCTGCCTTTGCGGGGCGTAGTTAATCACAGCGGACCAGTTCTGGCAAGAGAAAAATGGGCCCCTCCGTGTTTGTGTTTCAATTCCGGGGCCTGATGATGCGGGTATAGTTCAGCCTCTTGAACATCAGCAGGGGAATGGCTATGCCGATAACCAGGGAGAAGATGATGAAGAAGGCGGTGATGCCGTTTTTGCAGATATCCACGATCAGCCTGTTCATGGTTTCCATGTCCTGGTTTTCCTGCATGAACTGCATCAGGGCCAGGATGGTCTTGTAGGCATACACGCCGGGAATCATCGGCAGAAGGGAGGGGAAGGCGAAGATTTCCGCGGGGCATTTCACCAGCTTGGCCGTCAGCACGCCCAGCATGCCGATGGTGAAGGCGGCAATAAAGGTGGCGCTGGAGATATCGATGGACCAGGAGTGCATCATGTAGAAGCGGAAGGCGTGACCGACGGCCGCGAGCAGGGCGGAAACGGCGATCGCCCGCTTGGGGGGATTGGAAATGACGGCAAAGCCCGTAGCCGCTATGGCGGCCATCAGGCCATCCCAGAGGATGGAAGAGAAGAAGTCCGGATTCATAAGCTGTTCACCCCCAGAATAAGCATGGTTGCGGAAAGGCCGATGGTGATGCAGGTGATCATCATGATGGAATGGACGCCCCGGGAAATCCCCATCAGGATGTGGCCGTGCATCAGGTCCATGATGGAGTTGATCATTTGCACGCCGGGAACCAGGAACAGAACGCTGGTGGCCAGCGCGATCTGGGGCGTCTCCCCGAACTGGAAGATGACGGCGCAGGCCGTGACCCAGATGGTATTGAGAATTTTGGAAGTTCGTTCACGTTTCATTGGGTTTGCCCTCCTTTCTTAGTAGTGGACCCACTTTTTCTGGCCCCAGAACTGAATGGCCGTGACCACCAGAATCACCGCCACCAGCACCCAGGCCTCGGCGCTGGCATAGCCGAATTTATAGGATGTAAAGGCGTTGGCGTAAATTTCCGTCACCAAGCTGGGGGCATTGCCGCCGGAGCCCATGATGTTGATGGCAGAGAAGGCTTTGAAGGCGGCGATCAGACGGACGATGCACAGGTAGAAGGTGGTGGGGCACAGCATGGGCAGGGTGATCTTGAAGAACTGCTTGCCCTTGGAAGCGCCGTCCACCTCCGCCGCCTCGTAAAGCTCCCGGGGGACGTTCTGCAGGGCGGCCATATATACGATCAGGTTAAAACCAATACCGGCGTACACCATGACGCAGATAATGGGTATTTTACAGAGTGTGGAGTTTGTCAGCCACTTGGGGACCTCCTGGACCCCAAGCGTGGACAGGATCAGGTTGATGGGTCCGTCGCTGCGGAACAGGAAGCGGAACACGGCCGCCAGGGCTACCATACTGGAAATATAGGGCACGAAGAAGCAGAGCCGGTTGAAGAAACACAGACAGGGACAATAGAAGAAGAACTGCAAAAAATTGCTGATGCAGAACCGGCTGAACCGGAAGAAGAGATCTTCGATATGGAAGAAGCGGAAGACTTCCTGGAGGATTCACCTGCTGAGGATTGGGAAGATGATACAGAATCCTTTGAAGAAGCGGATGCAGAGGAGCTGAGTTTTGAAGAGATTTTATCTGACTGGGATTCGGAAGAAGCAGAGGCGTTGCTTGAGGATGCCGAGGAAGAAGTATATGATGAGTCGGTAGAAGAGACGTACGAGGAAGAACCGGACGAAGAGCCGAATGAAGAACCGGACGAAGACGAAGCAGAAGATATATTAGAAGGTGCCGAGGAAGAGCCGATTGAAGAATCAGCAGAAGATGTCGTTGAGGCGGATGCTGAGGAAATATACGAAGAAGAGCCGGAAGACGAGGTTACGGAAGATACTCCAATCCTGTCTCCTGATATTCAGCGGCTGATTGATGAAATTGAAGGTGCAGTTCCGGCAGAGGAGTCTTTGCCAGAAGAAAAAGAGATAGAAAAAGCACCGGAAGAACCGCATGAAAATATGGGAGAAGTGACAGAATCTCTCCGTTTAGATGATCTGCCGGAGGAAGACGAAGATTTATTTGAAGATGAAGACTTCTTAGAGTCAGAGGATGAAGAGGATGAGTACGAGTCCTATGAAGACGACGATTCAGAAGAAGATGAGTATGAATCTTACGAAGATGACGATTCAGAAGAGGATGAGTATGAATCTTACGAAGATGACGATTCAGAAGAAGATGAGTATGAATCTTACGAAGACGACGATTCAGAAGAAGATGAGTATGAATCTTACGAAGACGACGATTCAGAAGATGAATATACATCCTATGATGAAGATGAGTATGAAGATGAAATCTATGATGACGAATATGAAGATGACGATGAAGCTTATTATGAAGAATCGGATGATGATGAGTTAGCAGATGATGAGGAATTCTACTATGAAGACGAAGAAGAACCGGACGAAGAACCGGACGAGGAAGATGCACCTGATTTTGAAGATGAATTCAAGGTAGATCCGAAGCACAGTGAAGAGCCGGATGATCGGGAGATTCCGGACGAAGATGATGGAATTGATATCATGTCGGCTACGACACCGTTGAGCAGAAAGGAAACTGCAAAGCTGATCGCTACAGGTAAGACTTCTCCGTTGCCACTGGATGAAATTTCAGATGCATTATCCATGGATACAGGATTTGTAGTACATGGAAGATATGATCTGGAAACTCAGAGCGGAATCGGTACAAGAGCCGGCCTGACAGAAGAACAGAAGAAATTATTCTCTTATTTTGTTCCTGTGCGTGGCATGAGCGAACAGTTAGTAGATGTTCTGGAGCAGGATAAGAACTGTACAAACCGGAAGGGAACGTCGAAGACAGGAAATCTCCTGATTATTGGAGATAAAGGAAATGGCAAGACTGTTCTTGCAGTAGATGTAGTTAAAGCAATCCAGAAGCAGAGAGAGATCCGTCAGGGTAAGGTAGCAATCGTGACAGGAGAGTCCCTGAATAAGAAAAAGATCGGAGATATTTTCGATAAATTATACGGTGGTGCTTTGATCATTGAAAAAGCAGGAAAGATGAATGAAAAGACAGTCGCCAAGCTGAACAGGGCAATGGAGCGTGATACAGGAGAACTTCTGATCGTGCTTGAGGAACAGAGAAAGCCGTTAGATCGTCTGCTTTCCTCCAACCGTGAGTTCAGGAGAAAGTTTACTTCCCGTCTGGAAGTGCCGATCTTCATTAATGATGAGCTTGTAACATTTGGTCAGACTTATGCCCAGGAGAATGGTTACAAGATTGATGAAATGGGTATTCTTGCTCTTTACAGTTGCATTGATTCTCTTCAGAGAGAAGATCATTCAGTAACTGTTGCGGAAGTAAAAGAAGTAATGGATAAGGCAATCGCACATTCACAGAAAGCTTCAGCCAAGAAGCTGGTGAAGAGAGTATTCGGAAGAAATACAGATTCGTCGGACAGAATTATTCTTTCCGAACGAGATTTCAACATTTAACGACAAAATTTAGTCAGAATTAATAGACAGTCTTGGGAAAGGCTGTCTATTTTTGTGCAAAAATATGTTTTCTCTTTCTTTTTTCAGGTACATCAAGTATAATGATGCTATGATGTTGGGAGCAAAATCCCAAGCAATGAAAGAATTCGAGCAGTGAGGTGGATTTATGGTTACAAAGAAGAAGGCAGTGAAAAAACTGCAGCCTTATGAGATAGGAGAACTGGATCACTACCTTTTCGGGCAGGGGAATCATTATGAGATTTATAAGAAGCTTGGTGCACATGAAGTGACAGCAGGCAAAAAGGGTGTTTATTTCGCAGTATGGGCTCCACATGCAAAGAGTGTTTCAGTGATCGGAGAGTTTAATGGATGGGATGCTGCAGCGGGCAGGAGCCATTAGGAATCTATACAGTTTTTGTACCGGAAGCGAAAGACGGACAGATGTACAAATACTGTATTGAGACACAGAGCGGAGAGCTGATCTATAAGGCAGATCCATTTGCCAATTATGCAGAACTTCGGCCGGGAACTGCTTCCAGGATTACGGACATTTCTCATTTAAAATGGACGGATGACCGTTGGATGGAAAGCAGAAAAAAATGGGATAATAAAGAAAATCCGTTATCCATCTATGAAGTGCATATGGGTTCCTGGATGAGGCATCCGGGAAGGGAAGATGAGGGATTTTATACTTATCGTGAATTTGCAGAAGCGATTACAAAATATGTAAAAAAGATGGGGTATACGCATGTAGAACTGATGGGAATCGCGGAGCATCCATTTGATGGCTCATGGGGATATCAGGTAACTGGTTATTTTGCACCGACTTCCAGATATGGAACACCGGAAGATTTCGCTTATATGATCAATTATCTGCACCGGAATGGGATTGGTGTGATTCTTGACTGGGTTCCGGCACATTTCCCGAAGGATGCTCACGGACTGGCTGATTTTGACGGAACACCGACTTTTGAGTATGCAGATCCGAGAAAGGGAGAGCATCCTGACTGGGGAACGAAGATCTTTGATTATGAAAAGCCGCAGGTACGGAATTTCCTGATTGCAAATGCATTGTTCTGGATCGAGCATTTCCATGTGGACGGACTGCGTGTCGATGCAGTGGCATCCATGCTTTATCTTGATTATGGAAAGCAGGACGGACAGTGGGTTCCAAACAAGTATGGTGGAAATCAGAATCTTGAGGCGATTGAGTTTTTCAAGCATCTTAATTCTGTTGTACTTGGAAGAAATCCGGGGACGATGATGATCGCAGAAGAATCCACTGCATGGCCAAAGGTTACAGGAAACCCGGAGGATGACGGACTGGGATTCAGCCTGAAGTGGAATATGGGATGGATGCATGATTTTACAGAGTATATGAAGCTGGATCCGTATTTCAGGAAAAATGCACATCATATGATGACATTTTCCATGGAGTATGCATATTCGGAGAACTATATCCTTGTTCTTTCGCATGATGAAGTCGTTCATCTGAAATGCTCCATGCTGAATAAGATGCCGGGAGAAGGCTTTGACAAATATGCCAATCTCAAGGCAGCATATGCATTTATGACAGGACATCCGGGAAAGAAGCTTCTTTTTATGGGACAGGAGTTTGCACAACTGCGTGAGTGGAGCGAGGAGAGAGAACTGGACTGGTTCCTTCTTTCAGAAGAACCACATCAGCAGATCCAGAACTGGTACAGAGATCTTCTGCATTTATATAAGAAGCATCCTGCACTGTATGAGCTGGATAATGATCCGGCCGGATTTGAATGGATCAATAAAGATGATATTTTCAGAAGTATCTTCAGTTTTGTCAGACATTCAAAGGGAAAGAAAAAGAATCTTTTATTTGTGTGCAACTTTACTCCGGTAGCAAGAGAAGATTACCGGGTTGGAGTGCCGACGAAGAGGCAGTGTAAGCTGGTACTGAACAGCGACGAGAAAGAGTATGGAGGTTCTGGAGAAAAGAGAACCGAGATCTATAAGCCGGTGAAGAAAGAGTGCGACGGTCAGAAATATTCTTTTGCATATCCGCTCCCTGCTTATGGCGTTGCTGTATTTGAATATTAAAAGAATAGTTTCAAGATGGAGAAAACCACCGGATTTTAAAGAGAAGTATCTGAAAATCCGGTGATTTTTAGTTCCATATTAGACAAAAATAAGGAAGAATAGTAACGGTAATGACAAGGAAAAAAAATCTTGTAATGTTATAATAGATTTGTATACTTGCGTGATTTTATTTGATAGTTAAATAAAATTAAATTTTGCAAGGGAGGAAAAAGCATGAAAGGAAGAAGAGTCCAAAAGGTACTTGCAGCAGTGCTGGCGGTGGCAATGGTTCTGCCGATGACTGCAATACCGGCAAAGGCTGAGGAAGCGGAAGAAGTTACATATAAGCTTTATCCGAATCCTCAGGAAATGACGTATCAGGATGGAAGCTACATCCTGAAAAAGAATGTCAATGTCATTTATGATGAGGATATTGACGATGCAACAAAAGCACGACTTGAAGAGACTGCAGAACTGAAAGGTCTGAATGTGACAGAATCAGATGCAGAAAAGAGTGGTGCAACGAACATTTATGTAGGAGTTTACGGATCGGACGGAACAGTAGATGATCAGATCGTAGATGAATATGCTGTAGATACTTCATTATTTGATCATACCGATTCCTATTTCCTGAAAAGTGACAACAATACGATTGCTGTATTGGGAAAAGATACAGATGCAAGTTTTTATGGACTGACGACACTGTATCATGTACTTGCACAGACAGAGAGCCTGTCGATCAGAAATTTTACGATTGAAGATTATGCAGATGTTGTAAGCCGTGGATTTATTGAAGGATATTATGGAAATCCATGGTCTACAGAGGATCGTGTGAATCTGATGACATGGGGGGGATACTATAAGTTAAATGCTTATTTCTATGCACCAAAGGATGATCCGAAACACAGAGCAAACTGGGATGAACTCTATACAGATGAAGAGTTAGAGAGTAAGATCAGACCACTTGCAGAAGCTGGAAATGCTTCCAAGTGCAGATTTGTGTATGCCCTGCATCCATTTCCGAGTGGAAATAACTTCCGCTTTGATACAGATGCACACTATAATGAAGATCTTGCAAAATTGAAAGCAAAGTTTAAGCAGGTAATTGATGCAGGAGTACGTCAGATTGCGATTCTTGCGGATGACTTTGTAAATCCGGGAGCAGCAAATGAAGTAAGACTTCTGAACGATATGAGTACCTGGCTGGCAGAGGTGAAGCAGGAATACCCTGATATGAAGATGACACTTCCGTTCGTTCCGTATGATTATATGGGAAATGGAAGTTCCAGTGAACTTCAGACCCTGAAGAGTGTACCGGAAAATGTACAGATCGTTATGACCGGTGGACGTGTCTGGGGTGAGGTTACAAATAATTTTACTACTACATTTACAAATAATGTAGGAAGAGGTCCTTTCATGTGGATCAACTGGCCTTGTTCAGATAACTCACATAAGCATCTGATCATGGGTGGTAACAGCACATTCCTTCATGGTGGTGTTGATGCGTCTAAGATTCAGGGAATCATGCTGAACCCGATGCAGCAGTCAGAGCCAAGTAAAGTAGCTATTTTTGCAAATGCATCCTATGCATGGAATATCTGGGATACAGATGCCGATGCAGATCAGACATGGGAAGACGCATTTTCATTTGTAGATCATAATTCGGCAGTAGAGACAGAAGCAAGTGATGCACTCAGAGAGTTGTCCAAGCATATGATCAATCAGAATATGGACAGCCGTGTAACTGAGCTTCAGGAGTCAGTAGAACTGAAGGAAAAACTCAACGCATTTAAAGATAAACTGGAAACGGAAACGGTCACAGAAGCAGATGTGGATGATCTGATCCAGGAATTCCAGACACTTCAGGATGCAGCAGCATTGTATAAAGAATCAGGTAATGAGGCAATCAGAAATCAGATTGTTTACTGGCTGGATTGTTGGAAAGATACAACAGATGCAGCGATTGCATACCTGAATGGAGTAAAGAGTTCTCTGAACGGAGATGTATCCGCAGTTGTGGAATACAATACAGAAGGAGAAACGGCATTCGCACAGTCCAAGACGCATGATTTCCTGTATGTAAATTATCAGGAAGTCGCAGAAGTCGGAGTACAGCATATTGTTCCGTTTATTAAAAAACTGGCTGAATATGTATCAGGCAAAGCAGAACTTGCCCTGAATCCGGACAAAGTGATCCGTAAATACATCACAAGCCGTACAGACACACCGACAGGCTCTGCGGATAACTTATTTGACGGAGATGACAGCACAAGTGCGATTTATAAGACACCGAATAAGATTACAACAGGTACCTATATCGGAGTAAGTTACAGTAAGGCAATCAAGATCAATGATATCCGGTTCCTTCTTGGAGCAGGAAAAGATCATATGGATCAGGCAAAGCTGCAGTACACAACCGATGGAAAGACCTGGAAAGATCTGGAGCTTACAGGCATGAACAATAGTTTTGCAGGTGTCAGAAACCAGAACCAGGAAGTAAGTGTTGCAAAAGAAAATCTTCCGAAAGATTTTGAAGCAATGGGTATCCGCCTGATCGCAACAGCAGACAATGCAGCAGATGCATGGCTGCAGGTTAATGAGATCACGATCAACAAAGATGAGAATACAGATGACGGAGACGACAGCGAACTCAGTTATACATTAATGAAGCCGGATCGCTGGAGTGTTTACCAGGGATCAGAATCACTCCTTCGTGACGGAAATGACAGTACATTTATCTGGTTTAATACAGGTACTGGTGATGCTGTAAATGTAGATGATTTCCTTGGATACAATCTTGGAAAGGTTGCAACATTGGAAAGTGTACATATCGCAGTAGGATCACCGTCCAATGGTGATAAGTTTGTAAAATATACAGTTGAGACATCTGTAGATGGAACGAGCTGGACAGCCGTTCCGGGATATGAATCCCATACAGGAACAACTTCAGGAACTGATGTACTGGATATTGAATTAAACGGAATTTCTGCACAGTATATCCGTATCCGCAATCTGGAATATCGACAGACTTGGGCGAGATTCTCAGAATTTACGGTAACAGAAAGAGTAAATAATACAGGAACAAAAGATAACGTATTTACAAATATCGAGAACTGTGAGGTCCTTGGAACAGCAGCAGAAGGAACTGTATCACTGAATGCAGCATCCTTAAGCGTAGGAGCCAGAAAGTATATCGGAATCGATCTTGGACATATCAAGGCGGTGACAGGAATTACCAGTCCGACAGGAACTTCACTGAAGTTACAGACTTCTATGAATGGGGTAGAGTGGACAGAGGTAACAGATCCGTCCCAGGCAGCCGATGCACGTTATATCAGACTTTATAATGAGACAGATGCAGCAGTGGATGTAAGCTGGGATGCTTTCACAGTAACGTATGAATTTATTGGTGAAAAGACAGTAACCAGTGATTTTGCACAGAACGATGCAAGCCGTGATATGCGTGGAAGTGGAAACGTCAATAATGTTTTTGACGGAGACCTTACAACATATGGAACGATCACAGGTGTGCAGGATAGCGGAAAGAAGATCGTGTTTGACCTTGGACAGACGATCGACTTCAAGTCCATCCGTTACTATGTAAAAGAGACAAGTCTTGATTTCCTGCGTTATGCAAAATTTGAAGTAGCAAATGATCCTGATGCAGCAAACTGGACAACAGTGCTGACTGTAGGAAATAATTCTTTCGAGAATACAGCCAATACAGATACAGCAAAAGATTATGCAGCTCTGACACATGACAGTGAGAATCCTGGAAATATGTATGCAGAGCAGACAGGGCTGAATGTAAGCGGACGTTACTTAAGAGTTGTACCGCTTAAGACATACAGTTACAGATGGGTTGATTTCTATGAGATCCAGATCAATGGTGGAGCCTATATCTCTACAGAGTCAAATCGAGATATCGTATCGACCGTGATCGAAGAAAAAGGAAAAGTACCTTCCAATGTATTTGAAGAAGATTACCGTACGGTATACAAGCCGTCAGAAGCAAATGGATCATTTACTTATCGCATTTCTGATCTGGAGGCAAAGAGAACGATCCGTATGATCCAGAATGGAGCAGCATCTGATGCAGTTATAACTGCAAGAATTGCAAATGAAGATGGAAGTAATATCCAGAGAGTTACACTTGGTAAACTGAGCCAGGCAATCAATGAATTTGCTGTAGCTTCAGGTAAAAGAATTTTGGATGTAACAGTAACCTGGGGTGAAAATATTCCGGAAATTTCAATGATCAAGACAAGCAGTAAGGCAGCAGCTACAGTTGACAAGACAAAGCTGGATGAGGCGATTGCGGCAACAGGAAGCAGTGATGCAGCAAACTGGACAACAGATTCTAAAGCAGCAGTAGATAAAGCGAAAGCAGTTGCTGAAGAACTGAAAACGAATGAGTATGCTACACAGGATACAGTTGATACAGCAGCAGGTGCATTGAAGACTGCATGCAGTAAGGCAAAAGTAAAAGCAGATGCTACAGTTCTTGAGGCACTTCGCAGGGCAGTTGAAGAGAAGAAGAGCCAGAAAGACGGAGAGGTTGAAGTTTATACAGCCAAGACATTTACAGCATATGAAACTGTACTCAATAAGATTGTGGCAGCACTGGAAGATACAGATAATCTTTCCCAGGATACAGCAGAAAAGCTGAAGACTCAGATGGAAGAAAAAGAAGCAGCTCTTGAGTATTCAAAAGTAGAAAGAGAACTTGCTGAACTGGAGCTTCAGGCAGGAGTTGAGTATAATGCAGATGATTATACGACAGCATCTGCCAAAGCATATACCGATGCAAAGAAAGCTCTGAGTGATCTGATCGAAGCAGATAATACTACAAGAGTTAATCCGACAGAGATCGCAGCAAAGAAAGCAGCTTATACAGACAGTATTACAGCATTAGTTGATGTGAGAAGTCTGAAGAGCGTGATCGCAGAATGCAATGAACGGCATGAGGGAAATGAAAAGAAGTATACAGCAGCAAGCTGGAAGAATTACAGTGATGCACTGGATGCAGCAAATGCTGTTCTTGCAAATGGAACAACAGAAAGTGTACAGGAAGCAGAGACAGCTCTGCAGGCAGCAGAAGGAGCACTTGTACTGAAAGATACATCCGCAGTACAGACAGTCATTGATGAGATGAAGAAAGTCAATGCGGAAAATTACACAAGCGACAGCTATGCAGTCCTGAAAGCAGCGATCGCACAGGCTGAAAGCCAGATTGATGATGAGACAAAGGCAGATGCCAATATCCGTGCTATGCAGAATGCGAAAGAAAATCTTATCAGCATCGTGGAACTGAATGCAGCATTAAGTGATGCGGCAAAATATGAAGCAGCTGATTATACAACAGATTCCTATACAGTTCTGGCAGCAACTGTAAATGCGGATAACATGAATGCATTGAAGACATCCGGTACAGCAGAACAGATTGCAGAAGCAGTACAGTCTATCCGCAATGCAATCGATGGTCTTGTATTAAGAGCAACAGATATGGATGCTTACAGAGATAAGATTCAGTTCAAGTCTGAAGCAGGAGATTACACAGAAGAGACTTATACAGAGTATAAGGAAGCTTACGATGCACTGATGGCACTGGACAGCAGTACAGGAAATGTATCAGCAGATGAGTTCCAGGCAGCAAAAGCAAGATTTGAAAATGCACAGGCAGCACTGAAAATGATCAAGGCAGATTACACGAAAGTGGATGAAGCACTTGCAAAAGTACCGGCTGATCTGAGTATTTATACAGACGCAACTGTGAAGACACTGAAAGATGCGATCGCCAAGGTCGACAGAAATCAGCCATTGTCCAAGCAGGCAGAAGTAGATGCTTATGCAGATGCAATTCATGATGCAATCAATAACCTGGTTGTAAAATCCAAGTCTGATGATGGAAAGGATAACCAGAACGGTAATTCCAACAATGGTCAGAATAATGGAAATACAACAGCTAATGGAAATGGATCAGGCAAAGGAAATGGCACATCCGCTAACAGAGCAGCCAAGACCGGAGATACTGCACCGATCGCAGGAGCATTTGCACTGATGATCCTGGCAGCAGGAGCGGTTGTAACCGTGCTGAAAAGAAAAAGATACTAAGATGCAGCGTTAAAAATGCAAAGCAGGGTGTCCATACAAAAGGACACCTGAAATGAGATAATAAGAATCAGATGAGGAACTCTTATCTGGTTCTTATTTTTGTTACACAAATTTGAAAGATACCACGATATGCGAATGTTGGGTAGGATTGTGGGAGCACGTAGTGCGTAACAATCCGTAGGTATCATAGTCGGGGGCTTTTGACCCCGACATCATTTGAAAGCTTATTTTTAAAAAGATAAGTTGTAAACGCAGCCCCCAAATCAATACAGACCGGATCAATACGGCAGCAGTGAAGCAGCAGAAAGGAATATGACTTATGAGAAGAACAACTTATACAAACTGGATATCCAAGATTTTAAAAGAGATCGCCAACAGAAGAGGAGACCGGATGATCGAGAATCCTGCAGTTCAGTTTACGCTGGATGCAAAAGCAGGAGAATATGATGAAGTGTCTGATGAGACTTATAATTTCCTTTTGAATGAAGTTGAGGAACTGTCAAAATTCTGGTGTGATCAGAAAGAAGTACCTGCAGTTCAGATCCTTGGAGCTATTTTCAGAAAGATGAATCTGGATCAGAAGACCATCGGAGCTGTGGCAGAACGTCTGGCTGATCGCTATGCAGAGGAAGTTAAGCCATTTACAGAAAAAAATATAGTGCAGGACGAAGGGGATCTGGACTGGCTGTTCGATATGGAGACAGAAAAAAAAAATCAGGGGCTTTCTCCAAAA
>ERZ779874.2531-NODE-2531-length-15087-cov-39.138704_pt1 | contig 15087 bp, 11 predicted proteins | sample MGYA00511031_ERZ779874 | MGnify/ENA primary metagenome ERZ779874 (study PRJEB29588, sample SAMEA2156850) | human gut metagenome | biome: human gut; feature: human-associated habitat; material: faeces | place: Denmark | collected 2008/2010 ...
GTGGGCACCGTATGGATATTGCGCAAGCAGGCACCTTACCAGACCGACCAGGGGCTGGTGTTCGGTACGATGTATAAAATCACTTACCAGTCGAAAGAGAACCTGAAAGCCGAGATAGAAGCCGAGCTGCAACGGGTAGACCGTTCGCTTTCGCCTTTCAACAAGGCATCGGTCATTACGCGCATCAACGACAATACGGATATGCAGACCGACTCCCTGTTCGACTATGTGTACCGCCTTGCCCGGCAGGTATCGGAAGAGACACACGGCGCGTTCGACATTACCGTTGCTCCGCTGGTGAATGCCTGGGGATTCGGGTTCAAGAATGCATCGCAAGTAGATCCGGCTACCATCGACAGCTTGCGCCAATTCGTCGGATACGATAAGGTGAAGCTGGAAAACGGAAGGATTGTCAAGAGCGACCCGCGCACGATGCTGGACTGCAGTGCCATTGCCAAAGGCTTCGGTGTAGACTGTGTGGCACACTTGCTGGACCGGAAAGGGATACGCAACTATATGGTAGACATCGGGGGAGAACTGGTGATGAAAGGTGAAAACGCACAGATGAAACCGTGGCGCATCGGCATCAACAAGCCCATAGACGACTCGCTGGCGGTGAACCAGGAGCTGCAGACCGTACTTCAGGTGAGCGGCGTAGGGCTTGCCACTTCGGGCAACTACCGCAACTTCTATTACAAGGACGGCAAGAAATACGCCCATACCATCGACCCGCGTACAGGCTACCCGATACAGCACAACATCCTCTCGGCTACGGTCATCGCCGACAACTGTGCCAAGGCAGACGCTTACGCCACCGCCTTCATGGTATTGGGGCTGGATTCTGCCAAAGCCGTCTGCCATGCCCATCCCGAGCTGGACGCATACTTTATCTATAGCAAAGACGACGGAAAGACGGACATCTACTACACCGAAGGAATGGAGAAGTACATCGCAAGATAGGTTATAATTAATAATTAACAATTAACAATTAATAGCTGACAGTTTACATTACACCGGGAACGATGCATAAGGCTTTATCTGGCACGAAAAGATAAATTGAAACTAAAAATAATAACACAACATGAAAGAAACAGATGAAAAACCGACGGGACTGCCCGAAAACGCGTTCCGTCCACTGAAACCGGGCGAACAATACCACCCCCTGATGTCGCCCGACAAGAATTATCCCGAAGTAAATGCCTGGTCGGTGACGTGGGGCATTGCCATGGCAATACTCTTCTCGGCAGCAGCGGCATACTTGGGGTTGAAAGTGGGACAGGTATTCGAAGCCGCCATCCCCATCGCCATCATTGCCGTGGGAGTGTCTGGAGCCGCCAAGCGTAAAAGCGCACTGGGCGAAAACGTCATCATCCAGTCCATCGGAGCATGTTCGGGCGTTATCGTAGCCGGAGCCATCTTCACCCTTCCGGCACTTTACATTCTTCAGGACAAGTATCCGGAAATGACGGTCGACTTCTTCCAGATGTTCATCAGCTCTTTGCTGGGAGGTATCCTTGGTATCTTGTTTCTCATTCCTTTCCGCAAGTATTTCGTAAGCGAGAAGCACGGCGAATATCCTTTTCCCGAAGCCACTGCCAGCACGCAGGTGCTGATTTCGGGCGAAAAGGGAGGAAGCCAGGCGAAACCGTTGCTCTTTGCCGGACTCATCGGCGGTCTGTACGACTTTATCGTAGCTACCTTCGGGTGGTGGAACGAAAACTTCACCACTCGCGTGTGTGGTTGGGGCGAAACGATTGCCGACAAGGCGAAGCTGGTGCTTAAAATCAATACCGGAGCAGCGGTCTTGGGGCTGGGGTATATCGTAGGGTTGAAATATGCCGCCATTATCTGCGCCGGCTCGCTCGCCGTATGGATTATCATCGTGCCGGGCATCGCAATGCTGTGGGGCGACCAGGTATTGAATGCCTGGAATCCGGCTATCACGCAGACCGTAGGCTCAATGTCGCCCGAAACCATCTTCGCCGAATATGCCAAGAGTATCGGCATCGGAGGCATCGCCATGGCGGGCATTATCGGCATCGTGCGCTCGTGGAGCATCATCAAGAGTGCCGTAGGGCTTGCCGCCAAAGAGATGAAAGGCAAGAAGGCAGATGCCGGCGTGGTGCGCACACAGAAAGACTTGTCGATGAAAATCATCGCCATCGGGTCGATTGTCACCATTATCCTTGTGGCGTTGTTCTTCTATTTCGATGTGATGCAAGGCAATTTGCTGCACACCATTGTAGCAATCATCCTCGTGGCAGGCATCTCGTTCCTGTTCACCACGGTAGCCGCCAATGCCATTGCCATCGTGGGTACCAATCCCGTATCGGGCATGACACTGATGACGCTGATTCTGGCATCGGTGGTGATGGTTGCCGTAGGGCTGAAAGGTGCTACGGGCATGGTTGCGGCATTGGTTATGGGAGGCGTGGTATGTACCGCCCTCTCGATGGCAGGCGGCTTCATTACCGACCTGAAAATCGGCTATTGGCTGGGAAGCACGCCCGCCAAGCAACAGACGTGGAAATTCCTGGGCACGCTGGTATCGGCTGCTACCGTAGGCGGTGTTATCATGATATTGAACAAGACCTACGGATTCTCTTCGGGTGCACTTGCCGCACCGCAAGCCAATGCCATGGCTGCCGTCATCGACCCGCTGATGAACGGTGTGTCAGCTCCGTGGCTGCTTTATGGCATCGGTGCCGCAATGGCATTGGTGCTGACTTATTTCAAAGTCCCGGCACTTGCCTTTGCCTTAGGTATGTTTATCCCCTTGGAGCTGAACCTGCCGCTTATTGTAGGCGGTGCCATCAACTGGTACGTCACCACCCGTAGCAAGGACGAAGCGGTTAATGCGGCACGTGGAGAAAAGGGCACTTTGCTGGCTTCGGGCTTCATAGCCGGCGGTGCACTGATGGGTGTGATAAGCGCCGCGATGCGTTTCGGAGGCATTAATCTGGTGAACGAAGCATGGCTGGAAAACCCGATGAGCCAAGTGGTATCGCTCATTGCATACGCACTCCTTATTATATATTTAGTAAAAGCGAGTATGAAAATAAATAAAGTTGACTAGTTGACGAGGTACGAGGTGACTAGGTTTTGAATAGTTTTACTTATGCTATCTAAGACCTAGTACCTCGTCCCTGGTCACCTGGTACCTAACAAAAAATAAAACACCATGAAAAAGTTAGCATTAATGAGTTTACTCTTTGTTTCTACGCTGCTTGCGGCGCAGGAACCAGTCAAAATCAAGTTGTGGCAAAACGGCGCGCCCAATGACAACGGCATGACCAGCCAAGTGGAAAAAGGTCCGCTCTATGTAGCAGAACCGACCATCGAAGTCTATCCCGCTAAAGAAAGCAACGGACTTGCCATCGTGATGTGCCCGGGAGGTGGATACAGCCATCTCGCCATGAACCACGAAGGGCATGATATGGCAAACTGGTTCAATAGCCAAGGCATTACATACGCCGTACTGACCTACCGTATGCCTAACGGAAACAATGAAGTCCCCCTGAGCGATGCCCAACAGGCACTCCGCATCATGCGCCAGCATGCAAAAGAATGGAACATCCAAAAGCTGGGCATCATGGGCGCCTCGGCAGGCGGACATCTGGCAAGTACCGCCGCAACCCATTTTACAGACGCAGAGACACGTCCCGACTTCCAGATTCTGTTCTATCCAGTCATTACGATGGATCCTGCTTACACCCACATGGGTTCTCACGACAACCTGTTAGGAAAGAATCCTTCAAAAGAACTCGAACAAAAGTACTCGAACGAACTGCAAGTCACACCCGAAACTCCTCAGGCATTCATCATGCACAGCAGCGATGACGGTGCCGTACCCGTAGCCAACAGCGTGAACTATTATACGGCACTGGTGAAAAACGGTGTCTCGGCAAGCCTGCACACCTATCCCGTCGGCGGACACGGCTGGGGATTCCGCGACAGCTTCCCTTACAAACGCCAATGGACCGGTGAGCTGGAGAAGTGGTTGCGTGAGCTCGACCGCTAAACATACAGAAGCTGGCTGGAAGGAAAATTCTCTTTCCGCCAGCTGTTTTTTTCGGTACTTTTCTGTAATTTTGCAGGCGATTTACTTACTTTACAATTTTAACAACTTAACATAGCAAAAATGGGTGGTTTTTTCGGAACAGTCTCTATGGCTGAATGTGTGACCGATTTGTTTTACGGTACGGATTACAATTCGCACTTGGGAACCAAACGTGCAGGGATGGCTACTTACGATGAAACATCGGGTTTCGCAAGGTCGATTCATAGTATAGACAATTCGTACTTCCGTACCAAATTCGAGTCGGAGTTATCAAAGTTTAAGGGCAAATCGGGTATCGGCGTTATCAGTGATACCGACCCACAACCCATTATGATTAATTCACATCTGGGACGGTTTGCGATAGTGACGGTCGCCAAAATCAATAATATCTCCGAACTGGAGAAAGAATTGCTGGATGCCAATATGCACTTTGCCGAAATGAGTATGGGGAAAACCAACCCTACCGAGCTGGTGGCATTGCTCATCGTGCAAGGAAAAAATTTCGTCGAGGGCATCGAAAACGTATATGCCAAGGTGAAAGGCTCGTGCTCGATGCTGCTTCTTACCGAGGATGGTATCATCGCCGCCCGTGACCGGCTGGGACGGACGCCCATCATCATCGGAAAGAAAGAGGGCGCGTATGCCGTGACCAGTGAGTCGTGCAGCCTGCCCAACCTTGATTTCGAGATAACCGGCTACGTGGGACCGGGCGAGATAGTCCGTGTGCGTGCCGGAGGCGTAGAGCAGCTGCGCAAACCCAACGAGGAGATGCAGGTATGCTCCTTCCTGTGGGTGTATTACGGCTTCCCCGTGTCGTGCTACGAGGGGCGCAACGTAGAAGAAGTGCGCTTCAAGAGCGGTTACGAGATGGGACGTACCGATGAGTCGGAAGTGGACTGCGCCTGCGGCATTCCCGATTCGGGTGTAGGCATGGCGTTGGGCTATGCCGAGGGCAAAGGCGTACCTTATCACCGTGGCATTGCCAAGTACACTCCTACCTGGCCGCGCAGCTTCACACCCAGTAACCAGGAGATGCGCTCGCTGGTGGCAAAAATGAAACTTATCCCCAACCGTGCCATGCTGCAAGGCAAACGGGTGTTGTTCTGCGATGACTCCATCGTGCGTGGCACCCAGTTGCGCGACAACGTGAAAATCCTCTACGACTATGGTGCCAAGGAAATCCACATGCGTATCGCCTGCCCGCCGCTGATTTACGGCTGTCCGTTCATCGCCTTTACCTCGTCGAAGAGCGACATGGAACTGATTACTCGCCGCATTATCGAAGAGATAGAGGGTGACGGTAATGCGAAATTAGACCGCTATGCCACTACCGGCTCACCCGAGTACAATGAACTGGTAGAACGTATCCGTGCGCGATTTGGTCTCACATCGTTGAAATTCAATACGCTGGAGACGCTGATAAACGCCATAGGCTTGCCTAAATGCAAGGTCTGCACGCATTGCTTCGACGGTTCGAGTCGCTTCTGATTTCCCTTTTCTCACCAATTGGCAATGGATAATTGACCATTATTCTAAGCCGGAGTAGTTGTCAATTGTCTGTTGTCATTGTCATTACCGTTGTGATGCAACTATAATGGATACGGGGGACATATATATGCACACACGGACGGATATAGTTGCATATTTCCGAGTGGCTATAATTACCTGCCAAATCTGCGTTAATCCGCGAAAATCTGTGTTTTCAGAGCTTGTCGTATATTATTGATTACTTATCGACGGATCAGAACGCTTCTGTCATGTTGAAGTAGAACAGGTTCTGGCGGTTGATGAAGTTGCGCCCGAAGTCGAGGCGGACGTTCATGCGCGGCTGCACTTCGATGCGCAGGCCCAAGCCGGCGTTGGGCAACACGCCTTCTATCTTCACCGGATTGGGACCCATGAATCCGGCTCCTCCCCAAGCTACGAAGCCCAAGTGGTGGACGATGCGCTTCAGCCAGTTGCTGCGGTCGGTGTTGAACATCTGGCGGTATTCCACCAGTGCCACGTGGCCGCTCTTGTCGCGGTATTGCCCCATGTAGTATCCGCGCAGGTCGAACGGCGTACCGCTCAGCACGTATTTGTTCAGTGGAATGTTGTTGCCGAATACGTTCTTGGTCTGTACCGTCCAGGCGAGTACTTTCCGTTCGCCTACCGACTTGTATTGGCGGTAGTCCAGCTCAAAGCGGTAGAAATCGTTGTCACTTCCCAGCCATTTCTGGTACAGCAGTCCACGGATGTCGAAGTACAGCCCTCGGTAAGGGTTGGCAGGGATGTCACGCGTGTCGTAGGTGACGAGGAAGCCAATGCCCGAGCTGAAGTTTTTGTAGCCCGATTCGGTACCTCCGGCGCGCACGTAATCTGCTTGGTGTGCCAAATGCTTTGCCGGACTGCTTATCTTGTCGTAGTTCAGGTCGATTTGCGGACCGATAAACCAGTCGGTCTCCTTGATGCGGAACAGAAACCAAGGGTTTATCTGTACACCACTGTAGCGGTATTGGCTGGTACTGTCACTCCGTTCGTAATTTTTGTTGGTAGAATAGCCCACGCCGTAGAAGTTCTCTTGCGTGTTTTTGTAAGTGAATTGTCCGAAGATGCGGAAGCGGTCGTTCTTGAAAAACAGTTGGGGCTTTACTTGGATATTCAGTCCGCCTTTGAAGATGAATGCCATGGCAAAGGGGAGTACTGAGCGGCGCATGGTAGTGTCTTTGGGATTCATGCGGAACGTCATCAGTGCACTTCCGCCTACCAGAAATCCGAAGTCGGGGCTGAAGCTGGGTCCTCCCAATATATTGTAATGGAAGTTTCGTCGTGCTACCTTCTGGCGGTGCAGTTCTTTCTTGCTCAGAGTCATTGGCGGGGAAAGCGTGTCGGCAGGAAGCCGGAGGGTGTCCGTCTCTTGGGCAAAGCCGAGCGATGCCGTCAAGCACAGGATGCAGAGTGTAATCAGTTTTTTCATATTCAAAATGTTATCAGTCGCAAAGGTATAAAAACTTGGGCACTTGGAGGCTTAAAATTAGAAGAACTTAATTAAGTTTGTGGTCTTGTATGGCTTTTTAATGGTCTCGGTATAGCTTTTTAACTTCGTATGTTTGGCGGTATGCCGGCTATTTTCTACTTTTACATCACTAATCATTGCTAAAAATTTAACTTAAAAGATTATGACAGTAATAGAACGTTTTTTGAAGTACGTTTCTTTCGACACTCAGTCGGACGAGAATGCCGGTGTGACACCCAGCACTCCCGGACAGATGGTGTTCGCCAAATATTTGCAATCGGAATTGGAAGCATTAGGGCTGGAGGAAATCTCACTCGACGAGAACGGTTACCTTTTTGCTACCCTTCCGGCTAATGTGGACCGTGATATCCCTACCATTGGTTTCATCGCTCACATGGATACCAGTCCCGATATGTCGGGTGCGGATGTACGTCCGCGCATTGTGGCCGATTACCAAGGTCAGGATATACCCTTGTGTGAGGAAGAAGGTATCGTGTTGTCACCCGGACAGTTTCCCGAATTGCTCGACCATATAGGCGAGGACTTGATAGTGACTGATGGGCGAACCCTGCTGGGAGCCGATGATAAGGCAGGCATTGCCGAAATCGTAGGGGCAATGGCTTATCTGAAGGAGCATCCCGAAATCAAGCATGGAAAAATCCGCATCGGTTTCAATCCTGACGAGGAAATCGGACTGGGAGCGCACAAGTTCGATGTGGAGAAGTTCGGATGCAAATGGGCATACACGATGGACGGAGGCGAAGTGGGCGAGCTGGAGTTTGAGAATTTCAATGCGGCTTCGGCAAAGGTGCAGGTAAAAGGTCTGAACGTGCATCCTGGATATGCCAAAGGCAAGATGGTCAATTCGTTGCTGGTAGCAAACGAGTTCGTGTCCTTGCTCCCTGATGCCGAAACTCCTGCCACGACCGAAGGCTACGAAGGTTTCTTTCACCTGATAGGTATGGAAGGAGAGGTGGAACATACTACGGTTTCGTACATTATCCGCGACCATGACCGTGTGAAATTTGAGGCACGCAAGGCGCTGATGAAAGTGTGTGCCGACAAGCTGAACGAAAAATACGGAGCGGGTACGGTAACGGTAGAGGTGAAAGACCAATACTACAACATGCGCCAGCAGGTAGAGCCGCTGATGCACATCATTGATATCGCTTTTGCTGCCATGCAGGAGGCAGGTGTGGAGCCGAAAGTGAAAGCTATCCGCGGAGGTACGGATGGTGCCCAGCTCTCGTTTAAAGGCCTGCCCTGTCCAAACCTCTTTGCCGGCGGCTTGAACTTCCACGGGCGTTACGAGTTTGTGCCCATACAGTCTATAGAGAAAGCCATGAAGGTGGTAGTGAAGATTGCCGAGCTTACCGCCAGGCGGTATTGATTTTGTTAATTATGCGAATCAGGAGTATAACTATGTTTAACTCCTGATTTGTTGATAAAAAAATCGGTTAATCTGTGGTGATGACCTTAATAATAAACCTTAACATGAAAAACAGATGAAAACAACTCCATTTACAGAGAAACACATCGCGCTTGGCGCAAAGATGCACGAATTTGCGGGCTACAATATGCCTATCGAATATTCTGGAATCATTGACGAACATCTTACGGTGTGCAACGCCGTGGGCGTGTTCGACGTCTCACACATGGGCGAATTTTGGGTGAAAGGTCCTTATGCGCTCCAGTTTATCCAAGATATTACTTCGAATAATGCGGCTGTGCTCACGCCGGGTAAGGTACAATATACGTGCTTTCCCAATGAAACCGGGGGGATCGTCGATGACTTGCTGGTGTATTGCTATGAGCCGGAAAAGTATATGCTGGTGGTAAATGCCGCCAACATCGGGAAAGACTGGGACTGGTGTGTATCGCACAACCGTGCCGGTGCTGAACTGGAAAACGCTTCCGACCGTATGGCACAACTTGCCGTACAGGGACCGAAAGCTTTGTCTGTGTTGCAGAAACTGACCTCGGTAAATCTGGCAGAGATACCCTATTATCATTTCTGTGTGGGCGATTTTGCCGGAGTACCGCAAGTGATTCTCTCGAATACTGGCTATACCGGAGCCGGAGGCTTCGAACTTTATTTCTATCCGCAAGATGCGATACACATTTGGGACGCTATCTTCGAGGCTGGAGCCGAGTTCGGCATCAAGCCTGCCGGATTGGGTGCACGCGACACGTTGCGCTTAGAGATGGGTTTCTGCCTGTACGGCAATGACATCGATGATACCACATCGCCCCTCGAAGCCGGACTGGGGTGGATTACAAAGTTTGTAGAAGGCAAGGATTTCCCCAATCGTGCAGCACTCGAAAAGCAGAAAGCCGAAGGTGTTGCCCGCAAGCTGGTAGGTTTTGAGATGGTAGACCGCGGCATCCCGCGCCACGGCTATAAGTTGGCGGATGCCGATGGAAATGAAATCGGACATGTCACTTCGGGCACCATGTCGCCTACTCGCAAGATAGGTATCGGTTTGGGCTATGTACAAACCGCTTTCTCGAAACCCGGTACGGAAATCTATCTGGACAACCGCGGGCGGAAGCTGAAAGCACAAGTCGTGAAGCCGCCTTTCCGCAAGTGATGTTTTCACCGCAGAGAATGTATAATTACTGTTTTTCGATTTACGAAGTAAACTAAGAAACTGTTTTGAATTTCTCCAAAAAGTTTTTCTCGTCTTGATGTTTCCGTTTTCGTGTGTGCTTTGGGCGATTTTTTGGTCCTTTCCGCTTCTGTTCTTCGTCAGATAGCCCGCTATCTTCCTCATCACATAAGCGGAAATGCCTCAAAAACTCATCCCCAATCATCGCACGATAATTCAAAACCGTTTCTAAAATCGTAAATATTGAATCCCGCAAACATCCCATGTAGGGGCAAAATGCGGATATTCATTTAGTAAATAGTCAAATCGTAAATTTAAAAGACTCTGTGTCCTCTGCGGTGAAATATCCATTCAGTTCTGTGCCAGGCGGTACTCGTTAGGGGCAAGACCGGTGATTTTCTTGAAGATGAAATTGAACTGCTGGAGAGTAGGAAAGCCCAGTCGGGAAGCTATCGCCGCTACGCTATCGGTATTTGCCAGAAGCATCTTTCTGGCGGTATCCAGGCGTTTCAGCTGGAAATACTCGTGCAGGTTTTTTCCGGTCTCGAATCGTAGCAGGTCGTTGAAATATGCCACAGACAGCTTCAGTTGTTCTGCACAATAGTCAGGGGTGGGCAATATACCGTGTTTCAGTTGGTCTGATGTGATATAATTATCCAGTATCCTGTCCATGTGGCGTAACAGAGCTTTGTTTTTATCTTCGCGGGTAATGAACTGCCGTTCGTAATAACGCGTGCAATAATCCAGTAACAGTTCGATGTAGTGCGAGATAAGCGTGCGGCTGAACCGGTCGATGGGGTGGCGCAGTTCTTCTTCCGTTTCTTGAAGGCATGTCACGATTTTGTTTTTCTCGCGCAGGGAGAGGTGCAGGGCTTCCTCTTTCCGGTAGGCGAAAAACGAATAATGCCCGAGGCTATGTTCGAGCGTAGTGTTGTAAAGCAAGTCGGGATGGAAAGCGAGCAGCCATCCTTGTGTCGGAAGTACGTGCTTGTCATTGATGCCAAACAAGTGTTGGGGAGGCAAGAAGACCATGGTGGCGGTGGAGAAATCGTAATATTTCCGTCCGCAACAGCATTCCTCTTCCATACCGTTTTCTATCAGCAAGACGGTATAGAAATCAAATCGGATAGCCTGTTGTGTCACATTCGCATTGTCCAGGCGGATGACGCTGGCTTGTGGGTGCAAGGTTTTGCATCCCAGGCAGCAGTTGCATTGGTGTATGGTCTTGATGTCTAATGTTTCTTTCATTGTTTTCTTGCATCTGTTACGGGACGCAAAGATAGACTTTTATCTGCAATCCTTTTATACCCGTTTTACGGAGTGATGTATCGAAATTACTTTTATCCGTAATTCGGGTAAGTTTGTTATCCGAATTTGGTGTATCTTTGCACGCGGAATAAACTGCACTCTATGAATTTCGGAAAAAACGATTTATTGGTACTGATACGTGAAGGTCGTCCGATGACCCTTCGCCAGCAACTTCTGCTTACGGTTCAGCTGAGTATACCGGCGATGGTAGCCCAGTTGTCGTCTATTGTGATGCAATACATCGATGCTGCCATGGTGGGCAGCCTGGGTGCCAATGCCTCGGCATCCATCGGGCTGGTATCCACTTCTACGTGGTTGTTTTCGGGCTTGTGTAGTGCGGCATCTACCGGTTTTGCCGTACAGGTGGCGCATTGCATTGGTGGAGGGAAGTTTAAGGAAGCACGCCAGGTGTTGCGCCAGTCCCTTGTAGCTGTGTCGTTATTCAGTATTCTTCTGGCAAGTATCGGCATGGGTATCAGCGGTGCCTTGCCCTATTGGTTGGGCGGTGAAGAGGTCATCAATCACGATGCTTCGGTTTATTTCCTGATTTATGCGGCTTTCCTTCCCATGATGCAGTTGTGTTTCCTGACGGGAGGCATGTTGCGTTGTAGTGGAAATATGCGTGTACCCAGTATGCTGAACGTGCTGATGTATATGCTGGATGTGGTGTTCAATTATTTTCTTATTTTCCCTTCCCGTCACATTTCTCTGTTTGGGATGGAAGTGTTTATGCCTGGTGCCGGATGGGGGGTGGCAGGAGCTGCTTTGGGGACGGGGCTTGCCGAACTGGTTGTGGCAGGTCTGATGTTATGGTTTCTGGTGACCCGTTCTTCCGAATTGGGGCTGATGCACGAAAAGGGACGTTTTCGTCCTACATCGGCTGTATTGAAAAAGGCTGCCCGTATCGGGGGGCCGATGGGCATTGAGCACGCAGTGATTTGCGGCGCACAGATTCTTACTACGGTTATTGTGGCACCTTTGGGAGTATTCGCCATAGCGGCTAATTCGTTTGCTATAACGGCAGAGAGCTTGTGCTACATGCCGGGTTATGGCATAGCAGATGCTGCTACTACTCTGGTAGGGCAGAGCATGGGTGCCGGGCGTAGAGACTTGACACGGCGTTTTGCCCGCATCACGGTAGGAATGGGCATGACGGTAATGGGCATCATGGGGGTAATCATGTATGTGGCTGCCCCGTTGATTATAGGTACGATGACGCCCGATGCCGAAGTGCTGGAACTGGGCGTAATGGCATTGCGTATCGAGGCTTTTGCCGAACCGATGTTTGCCGCGGCAATAGTGGCTTACGGTGTCTTTGTAGGAGCCGGCAGCACCATTATTCCGTGTCTGATGAATTTTTTCAGCATTTGGGCGGTGCGTCTTACGCTGGCGGCATCGCTGGCTCCGTCGATGGGCTTGAAAGGCGTATGGCTTGCCATGTGTATCGAATTATGTTTCCGCGGATTTATCTTCCTTGTCCGGCTTGAACGTGGCAAATGGATGAACTTGAAATGATTAAAACCGGTAGCCCAGTCCCAGCATCAGGTTGTTGGGGTCGCGGAAGTTGCTCAGTTGATATCCCACATGCAGGAAGACGCGGCGTGTGACGAATGTTTTCAGGGCAAGAATCTGGTAAAATCCTTTGGTGTCTTCTCCTTTGTAGATAAGGTTGCGTCCTATACCGAGGTTGATGCTGAATATCGGCATGGTCAGTTCGGCACGCAGGGAAAGTCCTACGGCAAACTGTTCGCGGAAAGATGGGCGGTAGAATTGTTTTTGGTTGGTGTCATGTTCGGTTCCGGCTACATGGTTTTTCAGGTTGGCGCTTTCGTCGTATTGTGCATCCAGCGAGATGCCGGCACGGAAATACCTGTTGACCCGGTAGAGTGGATTGAAGTTGAACCCGATTACCCCGAACGAGCCGGGTACAAGGTATCGCTCGTCGGGCCAGATGATGCCTCTGCGCCGGGTGGCTCCGTATAAAATAATGTCATAACTGAATGGGGAACCTTGTAGGAGAGCTTTTTCTTGCGGGTGAGTTTTGGGGTTTGTTTTTTCAGCTCCGAAAGTACGTACCAGTCCGATACGTCCCCCTACGGTGTTGACACCCGAATTGGGGTAATTGCTGTTCCCGTTCGAATAATGTGTGGTTTCTATCCCTGCGGTCAGATGCCATTGTGGGGCGAGTTGCCAGTTCAGGTAGATGCCGGCATTCAGGTAAGCATTGATTTTCGAACCTACCACATCGTTGTACGGGTTGCTTGTCTCGTTATACTTTTTCCATCCGAATGAGGCTCCGAAGTTCCATTCGTAGTCTAGTGTCAGGTGAGGGGTGAGCCGGGCTATTTGTGAACCTTGGAACACATATACACTGACGGGGTTTCCCAGTTCCGAAGGGTTGAAAAAAGAAGTATATGCTATGCCGATGCCCTGATAGGCATGCGGATAGAGTTTTCCCAAATACGAGTCTTTATCGAATCGGAAGGCATATTTCAGATGTGCCGAAAGTACGGTGTTGATAGGTTTTCCTTGTGCATTTTCGCCTTCAAAAAAACTTTTGGTAGGCAATACATATCCCGGGCGGATATCGAAACCTATCTGGTGGTGTATCGGGTGATGGGTAAGCGAGTCGGGTTCGGTATGTCCGGCAAGGGTTTCCCCGATACAAAAGAAGGCGAATAGGAGGCAGAGCAAGATAAATCTATCGGTCTTTTTCATAATCTCGTATCTTTTTGCATTCAAAGGTAAGTCAATCCGATGAAACGGACAAACATTTCGGAAACGAAAAATGGGTATGCATTGGAATGCTGTCTTTAACTTTCGCTCTTTCTTCTGCGGCTTATTTCACTTTTTTGTCGTATATTTGTCGCAAACAGTAAAAAGAAAGAAGGATATGGATAATACTGAAAAATTGAAGATAGAAGAGCGGATTGTGGATATGTTGAAAACCGTTTACGACCCTGAGATTCCGGTCAATGTGTACGATTTGGGACTGATTTACAAGATTGACCTTCAGGATGACGGAGAAGTGGTGGTGGATATGACGCTTACGGCTCCCAATTGTCCCGCCGCCGAGTTCATCATGGAAGATATCCGGCAGAAGATAGAGTCGGTAGAGGGGGTGAAAGCAGCCCAGATCAATCTGGTCTTCGAGCCGGAATGGGACAAGGACATGATGAGCGAAGAAGCAAAACTGGAGTTAGGATTTTTATAAAAACAGGTAATGATGGATGCGATGAAGAATGTATATTTTTTGTCGGATGCGCATTTAGGCTCGCGGGCTATTGCGCATAGCCGCACTCAGGAACGCCGTTTGGTCAATTTCCTCGACAGTATTAAGGAACGGGCTTCGGCTGTGTATCTCTTGGGGGATATGTTCGACTTTTGGTACGAATTCAAGCTGGTTGTGCCTAAGGGATATACCCGTTTCTTGGGCAAATTGTCTGAATTGACCGACCGGGGAGTGGAAGTGCATTTCTTCATCGGAAACCACGATATCTGGTGTGGTGATTATCTGGAGAAAGAATGCGGAGTGATTCTGCACCGGGAACCGCAGACGTGCGAGATTTACGGAAAGGAGTTCTTCCTGGCTCATGGCGACGGGCTGGGCGATAATGACCGTAAGTTTCATTTGCTCCGGATGATGTTTCATAGTCATACTTTACAACGTATGTTCTCGATGTTGCATCCGCGCTGGAGTGTAGAACTGGGACTGGAGTGGGCGAAGCATAGTCGCCAGAAGCGGGAAGAGGGGAAAGAGCCTCCTTATATGGGTGAAGATAAAGAACCGTTGGTGTTGTTTACAAAGAAATACCTGAAAACGCATCCTGATATCAATTATTTTATTTTTGGCCATCGCCACATCATGCTCGACCTGATGTTGAGCCGCACATCGCGTCTCCTGATTCTGGGCGATTGGATATCCGAGTTCTCGTATGCCGTATTCGATGGTGAGAATCTTTTTATGGAACAGTTCATCGAAGGAGAGACGGAAGTCAGGTAACAAGGTGACAAGTTGACGATTTGACAAGGTGACAAGTTGACGAGGTAACAAGGGGACGAGGTTTTGAATAGTGTTGCATACTTCAACCCAAGTTTTTGAAACCTTGTCACCT
>ERZ779874.2538-NODE-2538-length-15043-cov-7.450494_pt1 | contig 15043 bp, 20 predicted proteins | sample MGYA00511031_ERZ779874 | MGnify/ENA primary metagenome ERZ779874 (study PRJEB29588, sample SAMEA2156850) | human gut metagenome | biome: human gut; feature: human-associated habitat; material: faeces | place: Denmark | collected 2008/2010 ...
TTAACAGTTTTTCGCATATAATCGGGTAGGCCGTACGTTTCTGGCTTTCCCTTTTTGTATCTTTACTATAACACCTTTAAATCATTTTATCAAGGCTAAATGCTTCTTAAATCTTCTTATAGCTTCTAACTACTTCTTAAATCCTATTTTTTAATTTATGATACTATTGTTTCCAGTATTTACTAACTGTTTTTCTGTCTATACCCAAATCTCTTATACAATCCGCTTTTCTTCCGCCTGGATGATTTGCTAACCATTCCTTCACAATATCTTCTTTCTTTGGTCGCCCATCTTTATTTCTCCATTCTTTATTATTATTAAGTTCATCCCTAATAAAATTCATCAATTTAATATGATCAGCTTGTTTTCTTCCATTTCTCTTATTTTTAGGAAACTCAATGCCGCTACGATATTCCGCAGCATCTCTTGGATAATTAATATACCCTTGCTGATATATCTCTAATGCATCCAGCATATCCGCTGTTGTAAAGTGATTATTCTCATCTGTTGTCAATGTCTCAAAAAAATCTAACAATGCGTTGCAGTCTTGTTCAAGTTCTTCATACGTCACCGGATCCGGATTCTTTTTTTCATCGTAGAAACTACATTTCATTGCAAAAGCCACTAAAACCATCATACAATGGTAACGATGGCCTAAACGAGCCTCTGCGTACACCCTGCGCTTCCACCAGTCATATAAATTTCTTGAAACATGCCATGCTCTGGGCGGTTCCTGTCTCACAATCTTCCTTTCGTACCATTCCGGATACTTTTCTTTAGCTTCATCCAATGTTAATGCAGATTTATACCGAAACTCTGTCACCTGGTATTCTTTCCCTACAAACTGGTTCAGGTACTCCATAGAAACCTTTTCACCTGTCAGGAATGCCCTTGTTCTGGCTCCGTTCTTCGTAATCGTGCCAACCATACGAAAACCTTGATATATTCCCTCATACTGTATATCTTTGTCATCTTCAATATCCACTATACCCTCATTCCAGGTCAAGCGTGTAAGCTCATGCTTAAACTTCTGCAGTTGCTCAACCGTATTCGGAAATAATGGAATCGGTTTTTCTAATAAATAGCACAGATGCACCCCTGTTCCGGAACTGACAATTACTGTCGGCTTAGGTAAACGTTCTGCATTCTGAACATGCCCCACCCAGTAATCTATGAGACCTTGTGGTGTATCACCCTTTATCCGGATATGATCTAAGTCTATAATAATCCCATACAAGGCTCTGGCATTCTTTGCAGTATTCTGTTTCCCAGCATAAGACAATGGACTGATCAAACAGAAATCATCTGTCTTTGTTACTTCATCAACCGCATTCAACTCATCAGTTACTGTATATCGTTTTATTAATGGTTTTCCATCTTTTCTTTTTTGCTGGGTGATACTTACAATAATTCCACAGTATTTGCCCTTTGTCATTTTTCCTTCAGAATCAAGAGAACCTTCCGGAAACATCATTCTATAAAAATCTTTACTTTTTATCTCATCAAAGTATAAATTCAGCCATTCTGTTATATAATTCATAATATATAGTATATCTCCTGTTCCAAAACCCTATAGTCCGTCCGTATATTATCAATGAAGTTTTTCCCTATTTTTTATAAAAATAATATACGGCTTTTTATTGATCATGTCAATGTCCGTCCGTATATTATCAATACTGTTTTTTTACCTTTTAATTGGTATCATTTATTATTTTTTGATACTTTATTTTTCTTTCTAATTTCTTCCTGTACTGTATCAATTGCGGTATCAAGTTCAAGGTCTTCTTTGTAAGATTTCAAAAATCTAAAGTATGTACTCCTGCTGATCTGCATCTTTCCCATGATATCAACCATAGTTTTTCCATCTTTGACAAGGCTGCAAAATTCAACATACTTTTTTATCCATGCAGCATCATTTTTCTTTCTTCCTGCACCTCTGGCATTATGAACCGGTTCTGTCTGACTCCGGAGTTTTCTATTTTCTTCCTGAAGCTCCTGTATCTGCTTCAGATAAAATTCACTTGATTCCTCCATCGTTTTACCAACAGCTATTGTGTTCTTGTGAGATTCATTAACACTATTTTCCAGATCTTCGACTTTCTGTTTAAGGACTTCATTATCTTCTTTCAGTTTCTTGTTCTCAAATATTAAGCTTCTGCGTTCGCTATGGAGTTCCGCATTGTCTTTTTTTAATATTTGACACTCTAACAAAGCCTTATTGCTATCGTTTTTTTCTGCATTCGCTCCCATGATTTCAATGTTGACTTCAAGCTGTCTGATTGTAAGTTTCGCATCATCCAGCGCTTTCTGAAGCTGATCACATTTTTTATTCAACGTAGCTATTTGATTTTGATTTGCCTCGTATAATGGTGACTGCTCATAGGCTGTATTTGCCTTCTTATTCATTCCTGCCAGCTTAAGCATTAAATCTTTAGCAGTTTCCCTAGCTTCTTCCAGTTCTTTCTTTAACTGTGCGTTGGTTTCTCTTGCCATGTTGCAGCCCTCCCTTTTTCTTATAAGTCCAGTATAATTCTTTCTTGTTTTAGTGTCAATAATTAATTTGTAACACTTATATCTGTACAATATGTCCTCACAATGCAAGACAGGGGGCGTCACGTTTCGCTACTCCCCCTCTATTCCTTTGTTATTTTGTCCTAGAATCGTTTTAAATGATTTACTGGAACATTTTTACCGCTGATACATTTAAAATCGAAAATAGAGCGTTTTACGCAGTCAATTATAAGCCCTTTTTGTTTTTTCGGAAAATTTTTGAAGTGGTGGGGTTTGTTATAGAAGGGGCTTTTTATTTTAAAAATTTCCTCAGGGCATTCATTAGGCCGCCCCGGGGTCTTTCCTGTAGCCCCCCCTCCCCGTCTATTCCAGGCAGAAAAAAAGAGCTGTAACCATTCTTCTCTGGCACAGCTCCAATGTATTAATACGTAATATTAATACGATGATTAACATGTGTATTAATACTTACATTCTCTTACCTCTTGCATTCTCATTAATAAGCTCTCGTTCTCTCTTTAAATGCTCCTTATATGCTTCCTGTTCGTCCTGTGTTATTGGATACTCACAATCTATATAATGATTGATAGCACATAACATTAGCTGTTCACTGGTTATATTCTTTGTGTCTGTGTATGCCTTCCACTTGCTCAGTGTATCCTTGTCTATCCATGCCCCAAATACCTTATGCGTCTTACGCTTACCCTGTTGTTTCTGCATTGGCTTCTGTGCCGGTCTAGGTGCTGTCTGTGAGGTCGTATTTGCCTGTTCTGTAGCTTCTAAAATAATAGGTGAAGTATTCTTAGGCTCTTCCTGTTTGGGCTTCTCTGCTTGCTTCTGAGACCCACTAAACATACGTGCTGTAGCTTCCTGTGCCGCTGATGCAAGATCTGTTTTCTTCTTTGCCATTATTACACCTCACCTTCCAGGAACTCACGAATAAATGCCTGGTAATCTTTTGCCGCATTAGAACGTGGTGCCTGTTCAAATAAATCTTCTTTAAGTAGCTGGCTTTCTTTGACTGACACTGATTCTCTGATGGCAGCCTTAAACACTTTCGTTTCCATCTGTTCTGCTATCTGCTGTACTTGTCCCTTTAATGCCTGGTTTACGTTTGACCGGCTGTTATATCTTGTGATCAATAAACCGGATATCTGCAATTCATGGTTACAGTACTTTCGCACATTCTGGATAATTCCGTAAAACTGTGTTAATCCCTGTAATGAGAATATATCCCCAGCTCCAACCGGAATAATCAGCTTGTTCGCTGCTGTAAGGGCATTAGTTACCAGTATTCCCAATGTTGGCGGTGTATCAATCACAATATAATCATACTGCTCTTTGATTGAATCCAGAGCCTCTTTGAGCATATACTCACGCCCTGTCTGCGTAAATTCGCTGTCAGCCGCCGCCAATAGCAAACTACCCGGCAATAAGTCAAAACCTAATCTAACAGGAACAATAGTTTCCTTTACAGTCTTTTCACCCTTAAATACGTCATATAAATTTGCTACACTCAACACATCTACACCAGTCATAAAACTTGCATTGGTCTGTGGGTCTAGATCGCATAATAACACCCTATGCCCTTTTGAATAAAGTCCTGATGCAAGAACTGTTGATGTTGTAGTTTTTCCAACTCCGCCCTTTTGATTCGCAACTGCGATTATCTGCATAAAGTCCCCCCTATTTCTTGTATTAATACATATGTTAATACATATGTTAATACTAATGTTAATACGATGGTTAATTTTCATGTTAATACTTGTATTAATCTTACAACGTAACCGATAAAGAAGCAAGAAAAAGCGGCATATGGACTCCACACACCGCCTATAATTATAATTCAACTTATATATTTTTTATATTTTTCTTTGATTTCCTTTGCCCCGTTTTTCCTTATCTGAACAACATCCCCGGAATCCATAATAAAATTATCACCTGCTGACTGAATGTGATCCATATTCACCAGATAGCTCTGATGGCAACGCAAGAATCTGGAATCAAGTAATTCTTCAATATCAGACAGTTTACATCGTTCCGTATAAACTATACCGCAAGTGCAGTGAATAATAATGTATTTGTCTCGACTCTCAATATATTCGATTTCGCCATATTTAAGACGGTTAATCTGTCTACGGAACTTAACTGTTAAAGTTTCTTTCTTCTTCAGAGATTCCTCTAAGATGTCTGAAGCTATTATATAAAGGCATCTGAGAAGCTGTTCATCTTTGATTCTGCTAAAAATTTCTGTGAAATCTTTTTGATATTCTATTTGTTCTGTTTTCTCATGACGAGCTTTTTCTCTTCGTAATTCCGCTTTTAACTTCTCAATTTCCTTTTTCTGATCACAAATAATCTCTGTCGCAAGTGTTTGGTTTCCCTCTTCCTGTAAATTTACATTTTTCATCTGTGGTCTATACTCATTTTCAAGTTCTTCCTTTTCCTGTTCTATTTTTTTATCTAAATTTTCCCAAAACTCAAAAACTAAGTCTTCTTCCATTTCTTCAAGTAGGCCATTCAATTCTTCTGTTGTCCCTTTAAAACTTTTTCGGGTATTCTCTAAGCGATTCGGTAAAATTTGTGTATAAAACTTCTTTGCTTCATCATGTTTTAAGTTCATTAATGCACTATTAATCAATGACATTGTATGTTTTCTATTCATCTATCAAGGTTCCTTTCTATCAATTAATATCCTCGCAATAACCAGTCCAGAAACATCCAGATCGGCATGGTTACAAGAGCCGTTAGAATTAAAAGCTGTGCTGCCTGGATAAGTCTTTGTTTAATTGCTTTTTTGAGTGACTTCTTGAAAAGATATGTCCATTCTGAATAGGTCATTGTTCTTTGCATTGCTATTCCTCCCTTGTCTGGGCGAACCTTGTATGATAGAATATATTTCATACAGGTTAACCCCTGTGTGTTTAAACAGTCCTTTTTCGCTTTGGTCGGTGAGTGGGACTGTTTTTTATTTACTGTTTCCGGATTCCTTAAGAAACTTATCAAGCGACATTCTTATAACTTCTGCCTTTGTTCGTTCATGTTTCGCAGAATATTCAACCAAATTGTTATACATCCTATCATCAACACGAACCTTTATATCATGGCGTTTCGCTTCTGGTTCTACTGGTCTCCCTGGTTTCTTTGGAACTGTCACTATTTCACCCCTTTTCTATTGTTGAGTTCCAATAATTATATTATATTACTGAGTTCCAATAATGTCAATAAAAAAGGCACGGAACAATTTTCCGTACCCTTTACCAATTCTCAGTTATTCTCAATTTCTGCTTTTAGTTCACGTTTATATTTATAGTAGCTTCCCCTCGACAGTCCTGTAAATGCCATAACCTCAGAATCCGTATTCGTTCCGTTAAAGTCTTTAGACAGCCTCAAGATCTCCGGTTTATACTTTTTCTCTTTAGTGCTTGTATATTTCTTTCCTGCGATTCTTCCAATCTGCTTACCTTCCAATCGTGCAGTCTCAATTCCCTCTCTTGTTCTCTGATGGAGGTCTTCAACTTCTTTCTCAGCCTGTTCAAATGCCCTTCTGATCTGCTTTTCTGCCAACAACTTAATAACTTTATTTGTAGCTTCAATGTAAATATCTGCTATATCATTGCCAGTACTTCCAATAGTCTGCTCAATGGTGCTTCTGTATACGGATGTATCAATGTAACTTTCCTTCAGAAAAACAAGTGTTACTCCTTTATTAAACAAATCCATGTACAGCTCAACACCTTCATCTGCATTTCGGCTCATTCTGCTGACAGAATCAAATATAACGGTATCTCCTGTCTTTATTTTTTTATACAGTTTATTCCATTCTGGACGGTCTGTAGTTGTTCCGGTATATGCTTCCTTCAAAACAACTGCCTCAGGATACATTCCTTTAATATTTCTGATCTGTCGTTCTATGCTCTGTTTTCTCGTTGATATTCTGGCATATCCATAAACTGTAGTTTTCATTTCTCGTTGGCCTCCAAAAAGTATATTTTAAACGTTCGTTTAATTTATACTAATAATATATCACTTCTGGTGCCGAAAAGCAACAACTTTTGATACTATTTTTATATACGTCTATTTTATACTTTCTATTAAATGTAGAACATCTGCACTCGTCCTAACAAGGCAATGGGTTATGTGTTAATACAGTGGTTAATATTTATATTAATACACGTATTAATACGCATAAATATAGCAAATTCATATTATAACAAGAAAACCCTGGTTACTTAATGCACGCTAAAATAACCAGGGTTCTTTTTTATTTGTTTAAAATTTCCCTCATAGCTTTTTCTGCTTCTTTCGTGATTAACCAAGGTTTTTTTGAATCGTCACGGAACATATTCACTAAAACTGATTGAGTAGCAGAATATGCACGTAGATTATCCCCTAGCTCTTGTTTTGCGATCTTGAAAGCCTGTTCAATTCGTTCCGGCTGTATCCGATAATACCTTGAAAATTCCGTTGTCAGACATTCAATAAGTTCCTGATCTGTCACAGTTAGCCCTCCTGTTTGCTCCCCGGTGCCGAAATGGTGCCGGGAAACGCTCTTAAATCCCCAGTTCGTCAGCAGACGGAAGCAAAAAAGCGCGTTCGGAAAGTTCTTTTGCTGCTGTGCTGGCTGGTGTATCCGCGGTGTTATATATTAAATCTGGTCTAGTCCTCGGCTTCGCAACACGTCTTGACACGACACCTGGTGAAGGTCTCATAAATGCCACTTGTGCCTGTAAATCTTTCTCGGATGGACACATTCGCGCCGAGTATGCTTTCGCATATGCGGCTGCTTCGCTTGGTTTCTTTTCCGGTAGATCATCAGCATAAATCATCTTTTGGAGCTGTTTCGCAGCGGCTTCAATGGTCTCTTCGTGTCCAGTCTCCTGAGCTTTGGCAACAGCTTTTTTGACTCTTGTAAGACTGCTCGCTGAGGCTCGTTCATACTTTTTCCCATAATCATCAAGAAATTTTCCGTCAGACATAAAATAATATTTACTCTCATCAATCCGCATGTCCGCTCTGTACTTATCTGTTCCATCGTAATTCCTATAAAAACTCATCATCTTTTCTGCTGCCTCATAAAGCACAGATTTAGCCTTTTCCGGGTCTGGCATAGTCAGCGATATACCAGATTCTTCTGCAATTTCCGATAGTTTCCGCGCACAAATAGAACTTCCAGACGCAAGAACCTTTTCACCTAATTCACGAAGTTCGGTAGCAGTCAGCCCCATTCGTGAATCACCGATAGCATTTAAAGTTACTAACAACTCAGTATCAATTGTAGCAGTCATACCGCCCTGTTGCTCCTCTAGCTTCCTAACTGCATTATTCAACTGATTGATTGCATCCAATCTGGCTTTCTTCATTGCAGACTTATAGTTTTCCTCTTCTTCATGGAGGAATTGCGGAATCTTTCCGGGCGCGTAAACGTCCCGGATTTCCTGTTCCTTTTTCTTATGCGCGGCTCTGATCTGCTGCATTTTCAACACGTTCTTCGTAAATTCTTCTTTTAAAATATCAAACATAATCAATCCTCCTGTCTCACAACATCTTTTACAATAACAACAAGTTCTGAGCCGCCATATGCTCGCCGAGAACCAATTGTCAACGCTACAAAATCCCCAGTTTGTATCTTTAAATCATTGGCAATACGAACCCGGCAGGGTTTTCCATCATAGTCAATGGTAATATTTGAGATTGTCCAACTCTGTCCATTTTTGCCAACACCCGAACGCTTGTCTTCCCCAATAACTTTATATTTTTTCATTTCTTCCATTGTTATTCTCCTTTTCTGCTTGATGAAGCAAGCTCATTCCAACCATCATTGTAAAAAAGTGTCCGGCTTCCAACCTTGTAAAAATCTCCAATCTCCGGTGTAAGAGGCAAGTCACTCATTCGAGCGACCTCACCTTTATATGTAGTTGTATTCGGTACTGTTCCGCAGCACTTAAAATTCCATCCGGAACCAGTTCTGACAAAAAGGGCATCCCGGCCGATATAATGTTCTGGTCTTCTTACGATGCATAACACACCTTCTTGAGCCTCTTCCGGCAACTGACATTCAGCATCAACTACCAGACAACCAGGATGCTCCTTTGCGAACGCTGATTTTTTCAGCTTTTCAACTGCTTTTTCTTCGATAATGTCTCGTATATCTTCCATACACTCATCTCCTTATTACAGTTTGAACCATTTTTTCAATTTCGCATGAAATGTAAAAACTTCTGACGTGTCAAGGCAGACTGCCCGAGAGCCGTGATCTACATAGGTCGGCAGTAACTCAACTTCCTTGCTGATACCTTCGTAAAAATGTCTTCCTCCTTCGATTTTTACACAAGTCCAGTTGCCCAGATCTGGAATTTCCTGCCCCGGTTTGTACATGATTCCGTCTAAAATTACTGAATTTTCTGCTATTCTTCCCATGTTTATTCTCCTTTCCTACAGTTCCGGCCGTTCCGGTTCTGGCATATCTAATACCGCTCTGTGTCTTTCCGCGATCTCTACACTACTTCGTGTTGGTTTCATCACGTTTGCTTCTGGTTCTTCCGGTGCAACTTCACGGTATTTCATCCAGTTGCGACTCAGCCAAATGTACGTGACAGGGTTAATCTTCCCACTCATACCGGCTTGCTCCAAAAATGCATAAATCAGCTGTTTAACCTGTTTCACTGCTTCTTGTCTGCGTTCCGATATACCACCATACGTATTCCTTTCCCAGTCAAGCAAGGTCTGTCGCGAGATTCCCAGACCGGCACAAATCGTCTCAATTCCTAGTCTCATGGCTTTTTCTTTGCAGAATTCAATGATTTTTGTTACTCGTTCCTCGAATGCTGCATCCTGTTCTGGTCTGCCTGTGATCTTTCCAAGACTTGCAAGAGCTTGCAGACTGCTTATAGAATCACTCACAAATTCTGCCGGAAGATCATTTGCTGCAACATTCGGATAGTTGTTTTTTGGCATATTACTCGCACCCCCTTTCATATAAAAATATCTTTTCGGACGTCAAGTTTGAGTTCGCTGGTGGCTTTCTCCCATTCTCAGCAATGATTTCTTCCGCCCATCGTTCAAACCGATCAAGCTTGTGTGTTGCCTGCTGTTTTGGATTTCGATTTCTTCTTGGCATTATCTGTGCCTCCTTTCGCTTTTTGCTCAATTTCATTGACAACTAGAAGTATCATATTCTGTGCAAACTGTCTTTCTGGTGTGACTGCATACTTTTTTTCAAACTCTTCAGCTGCTTGAACTAGTTTTTCCCACGTTGGTGTATCATCTTCTGCAATTCCAAAAAAACGTTTATGTATGGCCCATGCTTCTTGCCATATCGAAAAATACGTATCTTTAAAATTTTTCATTTAGTTCCTTTCTACTAAAAGTTTTCTATAGTTCATAGATTTTCGGTTACCTAACAAATGGAAAAGTCTTTTCTGTTAGGTGCTTAAAAATCCAGTAAAATCAAGGGTTTCAAGAGTTCATGTGCAAAATGTGTATTTTATATGTAAGTTTCTTGTAATTTTGAATAGGAAATATAACCCATGTAAAATGCACAAAATGCACATTTAATATTTTAGTCAAATGGACTAGGTTCATCTGTCGGCATAAACTTTTCATCAGCAGCAATTACATAATCCTTGACCACGTTACGAACTGTCTGGCCGCCAACAGTTCCCATTTTTGCGAAAATCCCTTTGCTTTTCAACTCCGCAAAGAAATTATTTTTGTTTTCGGTTCCAAAGCCGTTATCATCACACCATTTTCCATACTCTGTGTATATATCTTTAGCCTTAGAATTTTTTCCCGGAATTTTCACCAGACATTCCTGAATAAAACAACCGATTTTGTCACTGTCGGACTGGTATTGATCTGTTGCCTCCTGTACTTTCTGAGGCGGTAAAGCACCGTGTTCATAGTACTTTTTCAGCCCTTCCAGGCACCAATTCAAAAGCCCAGATAAGTTTTCTGGTTGCTTCAATCTGTCCTTCAACCCTTTGTCCTGTTCTTCCGGTGAAAAATGCTTATCGAATGTGATCACATTAACCCTTCCAGACGAGAACAACGTCTGATCGGTGATAGTCGGCAAAAAGTTAGTGTTGACAAACAACTTGAAAACTGGTATGAACTGGAATTCATTTTGATGTAGGAATCTTGCTGTGATGGAATCTCGACCAAGTAGAGTTTTTAGCAAAGCCACATCAAAAACCATTCGTTTTGGTGGTTCTGACGCATTCAAAAACCGGCATCCTCTTAGCCTTGCAATGTCTGAACTGGCATTTCTGGAATCATTGTTTTGTTTCATTGCCAATGTTTCGGGTTTCATGTTCAGAGCGTAACCTGTGTCATTTCCAAGCATGAATGAAAATGTCTCAGTGAGAGTTGATTTTCCATTTCGTGTTGTACTTCCATACAATAAATAACATGATTCTTCCTGTGTTCCTCCGGTTAATGAATATCCAAGAAGCTTCTGCAAATACTCAATTTTTTCCGTATCGTTTTCCAATGCACTATTAATAAATTTTGTCCATTCCGTGTCTGCTGCATCTGGGTTATAACTCACGTTCGCAATCTTTGAGCAAAGATATTCTGGTGAATGTGGCTTGAATTCAAAGGTTTTTAAGTCCAGTACACCATTCTGACAATTTAAGATAAATAAATCCTTATCTAAATCTTCCGAATAGAAGAAATGATAGTCTCTTGCGTCTTTTATCATAGTTTCCCGGTATCTCAGCTGCCCCAATTTTGCACAATGTTTTAGGAAAGGACTTTTTGTCCTCTCGTCCTCAAGTCCAAGGCAATATAATATAAGTGCGTCCGCAAGTTTTTTTGCAAAAGCACTTGTTATCATGCCTCCTGTGTCTTGTTTCCAGACACCATTTTTATAGAAAAACCATTCTTTAACAGTGGCATTATATCGGCATAAATCCTTGAATACTGTAGCGAATAGCCAACCATTTCCAAGGTCATTCTGCTCCATCGTCTGTTCTGGTTTTAATTTTTTTAATTTTTCGATAATTTCACTATTCTGCATCTCATTTTCTCAACCTGTCCTTCGTGTCTTTAACTCTTGTCTGATAGGCAGCTTTAAATCTGTACTCATTGTTTCAAGACCGCACATCTCGTTTAATTCCACGATTGATTTCATTCTCAAATCTACGCACCAACACCACACAGATGAAAACACCGGAATATGTTCGCTTTTCAAAAGGTTTTCGTACATTTCAATCTTAGCCTTCAGTTCGTCCACTCTGTTTACCCATCGACTTTTTTCAACTTTTTTTGCAGTTTCTTTTTGCTCACGATCTCGCTTTAACTGCTGCACTTTTTGCTTTGTTAGGTGTGTATTTTCCATGTCTATTGGAAGGTTGAATGCTTCAATCATCATTTTGGTAGCTTGCCAGTTATCCAAATTTTGAGTAAGCGACACAAATTTAACGCAATCACCTGATGTTCCGGTTGAAAAATCATAAAACCCTTTACCTAAACCGTCGTACAATTTGCAAGATGCTGTTTTTTCCTGGCTGAACGGTGATTTTATGAATCCGCTCCGATTTGGTTCATATCCAAGAAACCAGGCAACATCTGGCATTCGCAACATATCATTTACTTGTCCGATTAAACTCAATCTCTCATCTCCTTTCATTACCACCGTCCTTAATATGTTAGATTTGGCGGAAGATGTCAGCAAAAGACCTTACAGATTCTCGATCACGTTCAAAATGTGTTTTTTCTTCTCCTGTGGTAGTTCTTTCCTCAACCATCTTGAAAATGTAAACTCACTTACTCCACAGGCTGCAGCAACCTCGTAATTCCTCAGACGTTTATTTGCAATTGCTAACCTGACATCTATGTTCTTCATTCATAAAAGCTCCTTTCTTCTCGGCAATTTTTGTTGATGAAGTAATCGTAACATGATATACTAGGAATTACCAATCTTAAACATTTCAGAAAAAGGAGGTTGAAACATGAAATTAGGAATTACTTTTCCTATAAAAGATAAAAAATTTGGTGTACGTCTTAAATCTTTAATGGATTATAACGATATGACCGAGGCGGATTTAGCTGTAAAAATGTGCGGTTTTAGTTCCAAACCTTCATTTGATGATACAGACAACTATAAAAGTTTTGCTTCTGCAAAAAGGAGTATTCAAAATCATTTAAAAATTGATGATTTAAATGATGCTAAAAAAATAGTTACGTCCAGATATCTTATTAATTACTGTAAAATTTTGGATTGTGAACCAGATTTTCTTTTTGGATATATAGACTTTCCGAAACATACGGAAACAGATATAAATAAGAAATTGGGATTGTCTAAGAAAGCCATAAAAACATTACTTTCTTGCAAAAATGGAAATATTTTAGCTGACGAAAATTTTCATACTATGGATTTATTGAATTTCATTCTATCAGATCAAAACTTATTTTCATTTTTTCTGAATTACTTAGGGTTGTATGTTAATAATACCTATAACATTCCCTGTTACAGCGACCCTAATACTCATCTGGCAACACCGCTACCAGATGATCATGTAAGAGACAAATCTTTTATATCTGGAAAAAATGAACGCTATATAGCCATTGGAAAAAAACAAGAAAAACAAGTATGCGGAAACGATGCTTATCAAACTATTATGCTACCAGTTTCAGCCCTCACAGAACCACATGCATTGCATATGATTGAAAATGTTATTGATGAATGGAAAAAGAAATACCCCAAAAAATAAAGCATTTAGAGCAGTCTCGCAAATTAAAATACGGGACTGTTTTTTGTATTAACCATCATATTAACATTTGTATTAATACACTTATATCAAGTAATTTGTAACAGTTACATCCAGTCGCCAATGCGACAAATGAAACACTGATACCATCATTAATGCAAGCCGGTTATACTCCGTCTCTTTGCCCTGTTCAATAGCTTTCTGCCGGTTCTCTCCCCTCAACTTGTATGGTTCTTCATTCATAATGTCATGTAAAAACCTTTTGTTAGATGCTCCCGGCTCGTGAAACTCTCTGTATCTGGCTGCAAGTTCTTTTCTACACTGGTATTTATAGCCTGGCTCATTCTTCAGACGGTTACAATAATATTTATACGCTCTCTGGGCCTGTTCCCTTCGGATACCATGGAGATCTATTTTATTATTCATCTCATCTGAAGAAAATAGTTTCTGATCAGGATCCACATCCCGGAATATCTCTATAACACTTTTCTCATCTTCCGGAAGTATACGCTGCAGCTGTCGTTTACCGCCTTTCCCTCTGGATACATTCACGCACAGATAGCCAGATTCATCCTCTGTTAGGTCTGTTCCTGTCAGCCTGGACAATTCAGCCCTGCGGATTCCCACAGCCTTTTGCAAGCAGATAAGACGATTGTAGCGTGCTTCTGTAGCTTCAATTTTTCCTTGCTTATTTGCCTCCTGGTTCCTACTTCTTACAATCTTACCTGCTGTCCGCTTCGGCTTCTCTATCTCATTCATATTGATTCCTGTAGCCTTACATGGTGCCGCTAATCTCCTATGTATAGTTGCCGGACTATATCCGGATGATTCAAGATTTTTCTCATATCCCTGCAGTAATTCCTTTTCTTTCCCCTGCAGCTGATCGGGACGTTTCACGCCCTGTACCTTACAGTACCCGGCAAATAGCTTACAGTCTTTCTTATATGCTGTTACCGTCTGATTATCTGTGATTCCCTTTAATGCAACTTCTATTAATGTACTTTGTATGCTTCTGTATCTCCCCATTTTGTTCCCTCTCCACTTAACCGGTCATCATTTTAGTGACTCCTTTATATACCGCTTCTGACTTCGGATTTCTTGTTTAACTGTCTGTTATTCTGCCTTTTTAATGACTTGGCTTTGTCAATGGTTCTGCACTGTCAGACAGAGGCCAGCCCTCCACTCCTTCCGGAGCAATGCATAATAGCTTATCTGCTATCCCTATAAGTGGTTATTTTCTAATTCCAAAATTAATTTCTGGTACTATAAAACTTATCAAAAACCACTTAAAAGTTGATAAATCTCACGCTAACTGGTTATTCTCTATCCGGATGAACCGGCAAAGAATAACCATTAGCTTTTTCTCCTCCTCGTCTTCAAAATATGTTTTCAGTTATAATATGTTATTTTTACTCACACTTAAAAAACAAAATAATTTCTCGAAAAACAGAGTTCTATGTTAGTATCACAAATTAATTTTTACAAAAAAATAGAAGTGTCTATACACTTCCTGTCCTTGCTATTATATGGTTGTTGATGACCTCGTAATATGGTATAATATGACTACGGAAAGTCAGAACGTATAAGGCGGCCTACCCTCTTTTTCGGAGGGGCTACCCTCCAGACGCAAGAAAGGAGGGCGATGCCAATGGTTACATATTCGGAATTATTCCAATTTTGTACATTCATTGTTGCTCTTGTTGGATTGTGTTACACAATCTTCAAGAAAAGAAAATAGCCGCCCACTACTCGCAATAGTGAACGGCTGTTAACAGTTTTTCGCATATAATCGGGTAGGCCGTACGTTTCTGGCTTTCCCTTTT
>ERZ779874.2546-NODE-2546-length-15005-cov-4.335585_pt1 | contig 15005 bp, 19 predicted proteins | sample MGYA00511031_ERZ779874 | MGnify/ENA primary metagenome ERZ779874 (study PRJEB29588, sample SAMEA2156850) | human gut metagenome | biome: human gut; feature: human-associated habitat; material: faeces | place: Denmark | collected 2008/2010 ...
TATGGATCACGGTCTGGATATAAACCGGCTGCGCCGGATCAGGCTCTATCTTCTTGCGGAGCTGGTGGATGATACTGACAACAGAATGTTGGCATGTGTCGCTGTCCTCATTCCAAACTGCTTCAAAAATCTGCTGCTGACTGAACACCCGTCCGGGCTGCTGCGCCAGATAGAGCAGGACGCTAAATTCCAGATGGGTTAGTGGTATTTCTGTCTCTCCCCGGAACACCTGACGCTGATAGGGATAAATTGAAAGATTAGGGTAGTTAAGAACATCCTCTTTCTCTGTTGAAGGTTGTCCATTATCAAATTTGGCCAGAAGTTGCTCTGTTACCCTTCCAGATGGAGCTGTAACACGGAGGATAATCTCGATTTGATCCATGGTACAACACTCCCTATGCCAGTATAGACTGTTTCAAAATATTTTTCCCTGATATTATCATTGCGGCGATACAAATAACTAGATTTAATACTACCATAAAGATCAGATAGCCTACTGGTATCATCATCTGTGGATGAAGATATAAATATACTTTCGTCATAAAATAATAAAGGACTTTCTGCACAATAAAATACAAGACAAGCATTACGATACTGGAATATATTCCGTATCTCAGTCCTTCTTTGGTAAGCATCCTCAAAAATCCGGAGTCCGTAATCCCCATTGCCCGAAGTATTGCAAATTCATGTTTTCTCTCAGCAACTAAATACTGCATACTATTCATGATATGAAGAAGGCTGATTCCTAGAAGCACTACCGCTATTCCATAAAAGAACATCATTTGCTGATTCAGATACATATTTTGAGCCTCAATCTGCGGAGTATAATCTTTAACTACACATTTATTAACTCCAGATGTTACAGTACGAATTTCATCAGCGCATTTGGAAGCATCTGCATCCGTATTAAGGGAAATACTGATAGTCTGATACCCCGTAACACCGAAATTCTTTTCCATCTGCTCATTCGTCATAATAATATCTACATTAGAATCTCCTGTATCTCCAATAAAAGTCTCAACTTTGCCAAGCGGCCGACTGACCAACCCATCTATTTTCAATTTTAAAGTGCTATAATTTTGTTCATTGCTTAAAAATTTTAATATCTCTGGCTCTGCCTTTGAATCTTTTGGCACGCGAACCTGAACTTCATCTCCCGTTTTTATGTCGATCCCGTTATAGTCACCCTGACCACTCATTAGCGTCTTTAAGATTACTGTATTTTCACTACGCATTTGATCTGGATTTATGTCACCTTCCAGAAGATAATTATTAAGTTTTTCAAGCATGTCATCATCATATCCATAGATATTGACTTTTAATTTATAATCATCTTCTCCTGTTTGAACAATTTGTCCATTGTACTTCTTCATGACCTCAGGATTCGGATAAAACCCTTCTAATTCCGCTATCTCAGGGAAATAGGATGTCCATTTTAGAATTCCGTCATTCAATGGGATTTCTCCTAGCATATATCGTACCGGAAGGACTGAATCAAGACCTTCAATAGATTTTATCTGTTCCACTGTCTGCTCTGGAATGATATCGGACAGACTATCTGATTCCTTATATACCTGAATATCAGAACCCAACCCGTCATCTGCAGCAAAAGTAAGCCTATTGTTAATCCGAGTATTCTCAGCCACATAAGCAGCTCCAAGAAAAATGACACTTCCTATGGATAAAGAGAGCAGGATACCTATAAATGTACCTTTTCTGGAAAACATAAACCGTTTTGTTAGGATTCCTGTTAAGTTTTCATGTTTCAGGCTGTAGATTTTTCGATTTCTCCTTGCTTTTGATGTGTCCTTAATAATCATCTCACGAAGCGTTAAAGTATGCATTTTGCGTACAAGAAGGACACTAATCACTGCAAGAAATAGTATCAAGAATACGGCACTATACACAATAATCTGCCAATCAATATGAAAAACTCCTGCATTTGACAGATCAGATACGGATAATTCTGAAGCAGTCTCCCCGATACTAACACCACTATGGGTATTGATATTTCTAGTAATAAAAATTCTCCCTGTTTTATTATAAGTAAGTGCAGCTACGCCGTTTCCCAATACACAGCCACCCGCATACGCACCAATAAAAATCATTAGAAGCTCAGACATTAAAACACTAAACGTTCCTGTTCCGGTCATTCCCAATGTCTGCATTACACTGTACTGAGAAAGCCGTTTCAGAATGGATACCTGAAAGATACTATAAATGATAAAGGCACAAAAGAATGCTAATGCAATCAGCACGGCTGTCTCTGTCAAAACATCATTCTCGTTCAGAACATCCCAAGCATAGGGCAGCCCCATAGTAGGATCACGAAGTGCTTGGCATATTTCCGAAAAAGGTATAGTCTCACTGTATCCCCCTACATATCCGGCTAATCCATTATTTGAAGTAACAGTATCATTATCTATACCATACTGTTTTATAAACGCCTGTTTCTGCTGATACACAGGTTTGTTTTCTTCAAACTTTACATATAAAAAACTTCCATTTGTTCCATAATCCAGATTTGGAGCTACAAAAACCTGCATATAGTTTCCCAGCAGTTCACTGATTTTTTCCGGCATTTCAGTCAAAATCCCGCACAGTATAAAAGTCTCTCCATCCAGTTCAAATTCCGATCCGATAGTCTCTGAAATCCCCAAGTTACGAATAGTCTGGACATCCATAGCCATTTCATTATTTTCTTTAGGCATCTTCCCTTCCAATAATTCTCTGCCCATTATTTCCAGATATCCTTTATCCGCCGATACATACTGGATGTCAAAAGGGGTTGTAATTGCTTTCTTTACCGTTTCCACCCCATATTTTTCTACATCAAACCCTGTGCCTTCCTGATTATTTTTAAAATCTGTAAACCATGGATAATCACTCTGTATGTTATAATGCCAGTCTCCATATTCCACTCGGGCATTCTCTTTTGCAGTCTCTTTTCCACTGACAAAAAGCGAACCTACGCCTGTGAGAAGTGCTGACGAAAGCAGAATACCGATAAATAGCGCTGCTGTTTGCCTTTTATAATGCTTCAGATAAGAGAATGCTAGTTTTAATGCGTTCACTATCATTCACCACCTTTCAGCATACTATATGTATTGTAATGGTTCATATTTTCTGACAGCAACTTTCCATCTTCAATCCGTATGATACGGTCACATGCCTGTGCCAGAGCTTCATTATGAGTTACCATTAAAACTGTCTGCTTGTATTTCTGACTACTTTCTTTCAAAAGCCCCATTACCTCAACTGTGGTCGTTGAGTCAAGATTTCCTGTTGGTTCATCCGCCAAAATCAAAGCCGGTTTATTTGCCAATGCTCGGGCAAGTGCTACTCGCTGCTGTTGTCCTCCAGACAGTTCATTGGGATATCTCTTTCGTTTTTCCCACAATCCCAACTCTTTAAGCAGTTCTTTGATATAGTCGTGATCAACATGCTTTCCTTTATCGAAAGTAATTGGAAGTGCCACGTTATCATATACGTTCAAAACTGGCATGAGGCTGTAATTTTGAAATACAAAACCTATATTTCTGCGGCGGAAGATTGTCAATTCTTTCCGTTTTAATTCTGCAATATTGTGGCCGCGAATGATAATCTGCCCCTGTGTCGGTGTATCCAATCCTCCTATCAGATTCAACAGTGTACTTTTTCCCGAACCCGATGTACCAACAATCGCAATAAATTCCCCCTGTTCGACAGAAAGACTAACATTTCTTAGGGCATGAACTTTGTTTTCTTTCTCACCATATATTTTATGGATCTGTTTTACCTGCAGAATTTCCATTTGTAAATCCCCTTTCTTTTTAATCTAAGAAAAGTATAGCAGGCAATTCTTTCAACACCATGACAGTTTTCCTTTTCAATTCTGACAGTTTTGTAAGAAAATCGAGAAGGTACTCCCTTCTCCAACTTTGGAATGAACCGTGATATACCCTTTTTCATGTTCAAGAATTAGTCGGGAAAGATACAGCCCTATGCCTGATCCTTCCAAATTTTCTACCTCTTTGCTACGATAAAAACGTTTAAAGATTTCTGTCAGTTCCTTTTGACGAATACCTATCCCCGTATCACAAATTCTAAGTTCCGTATATATTTCCATGGGATGAACAGACAGGTTAATCTTTCCTTGCGATTCTGTATACTTCACAGCATTTTCAAGTAGATTTACCAGAACCTCCGCCGTCCACTTCCTGTTATGCCATAGTTTCCTGTCCATGAATGGCTCTGTCAGAATCTCAATTTCTTTTTTATCTGCTTTGTCAAGTACCGCTGTGACTGCATCCTGAATTGTTGCTTTGATAGGTAAAGGCTCTGCTTCAAACACAACAGCACCTTGCTCCAAATTTACCATCTTAAACAGGGATTGCAATATCCAGTCAATTTTTTCTGACTGGCGTTTCATTTTGTGTAAGAATTTCTTTCTTGTAGTATTGTCAAGGCTATCATCCTCCAACATTTCTCTGTACATCATCAATCCGGCAAGAGGAGTTTTCAACTGATGAGACATATTAGAGATCAGTCTTTTTACCTGTTCCTTTTCTTCTTCTGCGTTTTGGATTCCCAAATTGACTTTTTCCTGTATCCTTTTTGCTTTGGAGGCGAGGGCAGAAATCTCTCCTTCTTTTATGTCGGAGTGTGAGATAGCCTCACCATCTAATATCTCATCCATCATCCGGTCAATGATGTGGTACATCTTTCGGTTTCGTCTCCAGAAATACAGCCCTATGCCGCTACATACCAACATACATAAAATACATATTATAACTGTTGTTAGTATCACAGCGCTTCCTCCTTCCAAATATAACCGATTCCATGGACAGTCCGGATTCTTTCTGGGTGCTTTGGATCATCTTCCAGTTTTGTTCTAAGTCTGCGGATATTCACTGACAGAGTATTCTCGTCAACAAACCTGCCCTGATTGTCCCATACATAGGTAAGGAGCTGTTCTTTTGAAAGAACTTGATTCTTATGTTCTGCAAGGTAAAGTAATAATTGATATTCAATTTTACTGAGAGAGATATCCTCGTCCTTTTTATATACTTTACATTCATCTTTGTCGATAACAATACCACCTGTTACCAGCCTACTGTTTGATTTTGTATTTTGAAGAATTTTACGCATCCTAGCTTTAAGAACAGCAAGAGAAAATGGCTTGGACATAAAATCCGCCACTCCCAGCTCCAATGCTTTAACTTCATCCATTTCTGTATTCCGCGCCGTCAGCATAAAAACCGGAACCTCTCTATAATTTTTGACTTCTGTACACAAATCGTACCCACTTCCATCAGGCAAGTTACAATCTAACAGAATCAAATCATAATTATTCCTTTTGATAAATGTTAGTCCGTCTTTCTTTGTAGTAACACTTTGAACTTCATATCCCTCCATTTTAAGAGAAAATTCAAGTCCTTCTTTCAAATCTTCGTCATCTTCAATAATCAGTATTTTGCTCATAGTTATTCCTCGCTTCATGTAATAGTCAATGTTTTAATTATATCAAAGTAGCTGCCTATATACCACTCTGCACTTTAGAAAAGTCTTTACTAAAAATATTTTTAAAATTTCAAAAACTGCCCCATCCCGATAGGGATATTAAGTGTTCCAGAGAAGAATAGCAAGCATAGGCAGTGTATATACACAGCCGTCATTTTGCCCCGGACAGCTCCGGCGCAAAAATGTATTCTGGGGCATACAGAAAGAGAGGTGACGCTTATTGCAAATCGAACCAGAAATAATCCGGCGTTTCTCTGGCTGACCGAGGACGAAAAGGTACTGATCTACCAGAAGATGAGGCAGGCCGGAACCGATAACTTTTCCGCATACGCCCGCAAAATGCTCATAGACGGGTATGTGATACAGGTGGACTATTCTGACATAAAGAAGATGACCGCCGAGATACAGAAAATCGGTGTCAACATCAACCAGATTGCCCGGCGCGTCAATGCCACCGGCACGGTCTATGAGGCGGACATTCAGGAAATCAAAGAAAGGCTGGCACAGATATGGCAGTTACAACGATCCATCCTATCAAGTCAACCTTAAAGAAGGCTCTTGATTATATCACTGATCCGCAGAAAACAGGGGAAAAGCTGCTGGTATCATCCTACGGCTGCTCCGTGGAGACCGCAGATATAGAAATGGAATTTACTTTGAATCAGTGCTACCAGAAAGGTAACAATCTGGCGCACCATTTGATCCAGTCCTTTGAGCCGGGGGAAGTGTCCTATGAGGACGCGCACCGAATTGGAAAGGAGCTGGCAGAAGAAATCCTCGGCGGGAAGTATGAATATGTGCTGACAACTCACATTGACAAAGGGCATGTACATAATCACCTGATATTCTGCGCTGCTGATTTTGTCCAGCACCGGAAGTATATCTCCAACAAAAAGAGCCTGTATGGAATCCGCAATGTCAGTGACCGGCTTTGCCGGGCGCATGGTCTGTCCGTCATTATTCCCGGAAAGGAAAAGGGAAAAAGCTGGAAAGAATATCAGGCCACCCGTGAAGGAAAGAGCTGGAAGGAAAAGCTGCGTGTCGTTATGGATTCCTGTATTCGTCAGGCAAAAGATTATGACGATTTTCTCCGGCTCATGCAGGAAAATGGATATGAAATCAAACAGGGCAAATACACTTCCTTCCGCGCTGCCGGACAGCAGCGATTTACCAGAGGGAAAACTCTCGGTACAGAGTATACCGAGGAACGGATCAGGGAGCGGATTGCCGGAAGTCCAAAACGGGGCTTTACGGTTCGCAAGGAATCCGAGCTGATCCGGCAGCTTATTGACCTGCAGAACGACAGCCGGGTACAGGAAAGTGGTGGGTTTGCTCACTGGGCGAAATTGAATAATCTCAAACAGGCCGCAAAGACACTGAATTTCCTCATGGACAATAACCTGACTTCCCATGCAGAACTGATCGCCAAGATCAAAGAGCTGTCGGCAGCCAGCGAGCAGGCCGCCGGTTCCATCAAGGAGCTGGAAAAGAAGTTAAATCACATGGCGGTTATATTGAAACAGCTCAATGCTTACCGGCAGACGCGGCCAGTCTATGAGGCATACCAGAAGGCAAAGGACAAAGAGGAATTTTCTAAGCAGCACCAAGCAGAATTGATTATCTATGAGGCCACTGTCAAGAACTTAAATGCGCTGAAAACAGATGGGAAGAAACTTCCACCCTACAAGGAGCTACGGAAACAGTATGAGCAGATAACAGCGGAAAAGGATAAACTGTATCAGGAATACCGCAAACTGAATCAGAAAGTCCGGCAGCATGAAACTGTCCGGGCAAATCTGGAACAGCTCATCCGGCCGGAGCCGGAAAAAGACCGGGGCAAAGAAAAAGAATCTTCCATCCAGATTTGACAGGTATAAATCCGCAAAAATCGGCCATAATAAAACCATCAAGAATATGTACAAACTTGATACCGTATGTTATAATGGTATCAAGTTATAACAAGAGAGGTGATGTTATGACCGATTTAGATTCTTTGAAAAAACTTGTCAGAGAAAATGGCTATCTATATACGAAAGACGTAACCAGCGCAGGGATTCGCCGGGAACAGCTCAAAAAATATCTGGATGAAGGCAGTCTGATCCGGGAAAGCCGGGGAATCTATTCCTTTGCGGACAGTATCAATGACGAATTTGTATTGCTGCAGAGCAGATGTAAAAAAGGGGTTTTCTCTTATGGAACAGCATTATATTTTCATGGCCTGTCTGACCGTTTCCCACAGATGGTTTCCATGACAGTGCCAAAGACCTATAATGTATTTTATCTAAAGGAAGAATTATTTCATGTAGAGTTCCACCGGATCAAGCCGTCCTTATGGAGCATTGGAATGATGGAGATGGTCTCACCGCAAGGCGGAAAAATCATGGTCTATGACAGAGAACGGTGTATCTGTGATATGATACGGAGCCGCAAACAGACAGACCCACAGATTTTTAGCCAAGCGGTGAAAGGATATTTTGCTTCCAAAGAGCGTGACAACATCCGATTGATGGAATATGCCAAGAAATTTCACATTGAGGAAAAAGTACAAGAGTATATGGAGATATTATGATGAAAACACCAGAACAACTAAAAGGAGCCATCCGCAATCTGGCAAAGAAGAAAGGAATCCATGCACAGGAAGTCCTGCAGATTTTTATGTTTGAACGTATCATTGAACGTCTTTCTGTTTCCCCGTACAAGGACAGATTTATTTTAAAAGGCGGGCTGTTGATTTCCGCCATCCTCGGCGTAGCGGAACGGACGACAATGGATATGGACACAACCGTAAAAGGCTTACCAATGGATGAACAGAGTATACGGAAAGCGATCCGCGAAATTCTGGATCAGACCGTGGATGACGGGATTGAATTTCAGCTTTTAGACCTAACGCCGATCCGAGAGGATGACGAATACGAAAATTTCCGTGCCTCCATCCAAGCCACTTATGGGAAAATGAAAATACCCATGAAGATTGATATAACAACCGGTGACGAAATTACACCAAAAGAAATCCAATTTTCCTATCCCTTCCTGTTTGATGACCGCCGGGTAATGGTGAAAGCCTACACACAGGAAACCATACTGGCGGAAAAATACGAAACGATTATCCGAAGAAATGTAGGAAATACGCGGGCAAGAGATTTTTATGATTTACACCTTCTGTACCGGCTATACCGGGAAAATGCAGACTGGAACCTTCTAAAACAGGCGGTTCTTGCCACAGCGAAGAAAAGAGATTCCTTGTCCGTTCTGCAGGACACGAAACGGATTCTGCTGGCATTGGAAGAATCAACCGTCCTGCAGGATTTATGGAAAAGGTATCAGGCACAAAATTTATATGCAAGAGAGATTACATATCCTGCTATCATGGAAACCGTAAAAGAGTTTACAGAAAAAATGAATTTCTAGCAAGAGAGGTGAACGAAATGGAGAGAAAAGAAATCCTGAAAAACTTCTTTCAAAAAGTGGTGCTGCCGGTGGTACTGGCTGTATTCCTCTTTTTCCTGTTCCGTCCAGTCTGCACGGAAGAAAATGGAACCATCAACTATGTGCTGCTGTGGATATTATGCGGGATTCCTTTTGGTATCCGCAAAATGTTCCTCTGGCTGGTTCCCCGTAATTATGACATAGCCGGAACGGTGGGAATCTGGGCGGTCAACTTCATTGTAGGCGGACTGATCGGCGGCGTTGTCCTGATCTGGCGGCTGGCCTGCGCGGTATTCTATCTGTTCAAATATGGTTATGATTTTGCCACAGCATAAAAAATAAAATCACGGGTCAGGTGTTTCCACTCCTGTTCCCGTGATTTTTACTTTTCTTTTTCCTCTGGTGGTACAAATTCCAACAGATCGCCAATTTCACAGTTCAATACCGTACAAAGTCTGCCGAGTACATCTATATCTAACCGCGCGACACGGTTCTTACAGTAATTATTGAGCTGTGTCCGCTGCATTTCTGCACGGTGGCTTAACATGTTTTTGCTTAAGCCGGATTCTTTGATCAGTTCTTCCAGCTTTATACGAACGGTTCCATATTCCACTTGCAGCCCTCCCATACATGAAATTTGATTGACATGTATAGTATACCCTTGTTAGAATAGACTTATCAGATGTAAGAAGTCTTGTGAGACTTCTTACACATACCACAATTACAAGAAGGGAAGAAAATTGAAGGCAAAAAAAGCATTGGAAGAAACAGCGAAAGCCTATCATGTGAGTGTGTCCGAGGTGTACCGGGAGATTGATTTCTGTATTTCAGAGGCTATGAAAAATCCTGATCCAAAGGTACAGGAAGAATGGAGAAAGATACCCTGTAAAGGGGCAGCTCCCACACCGGAAGAACTGCTCGACTACCTGAAAAAAAGAGTAACAGGGGCTATCTAAAAAAATGGAATGTGGTTATACTAAAACTGACACAAGCTACCTACACAAAATGAGGAAAAGGGGTGAAACGGTTGGCGGGAACGGAATTGAGTGCAGAAACGATTGAGAAGGCCGTAGCGGGCGATTCTGGCGCGATTGAGCGCGTATTGGATTATTATGCCTCCTACATAGATTCTCTTTGCAGAGAGGTCACAACGAGGCCAGACGGCACAAAAGAGACAGTCATCAACGAGGATATGAGACAGCAGGTGATTTGTAAGCTGCTGGGAGAACTACCAAATTTCAAGATGGAATAAAAAATGCGGGAACCCGGCAGCCGGTGAGCTATCGGATTCCCGTTTTTTATTCCTTTGGTATGACGAACTTATAACCGGTATGGATCACGGTCTGGATATAAACCGGCTGCGCCGGATCAGGCTCTATCTTCTTGCGGAGCTGGTGGATGATACTGACAACAGAATGTTGGCATGTGTCGCTGTCCTCATTCCAAACTGCTTCAAAAATCTGCTGCTGACTGAACACCCGTCCGGGCTGCTGCGCCAGATAGAGCAGGACGCTAAATTCCAGATGGGTCAGCGGTATTTCTGTCTCTCCCCGGAACACCTGCCGCTGATAGGGATAGAGCGTGAGGTCGGGAAAAGAAATGACCGGTGTTGCCTGTGGTTGAACAGGTCTGATTTCCGGTTCATCAGACAGAATGGATAGTATTTTCTGGAATATTCTTTCCTCATTTTCTTTAAAGGTTAATATCATTACTTTCCCAATAAAATCCCCCCTATCCTTTCATTCTACGTTTGAAGATAATAGCAGACGGAATGATAATCTCTGGAGCCTCTACGCTAAAGGAAGTTGTTTCGGAGATAGTTTCAGAAAATAGGACATTATCATCTGTATCTTTTACTGATATTTCTAAACTGCCATCATCCGTTTCTACATCAATGTTCAACTTTACATTTTGGCCTTGCAGGTTGTTCGTCTGCGTTCCTGTAAAGTAAGAGTAGTCTGCCTCCCACAAACCGGATTGTTTATGCTCAACCCAGCCAATACTTACATTATTTGCGGGGGTATGGATAACTTTCACTGCTACTAATATAGCAACGATCAAAACAATGGGAAATTCTTTAGTTCCGTGTCCTGCCGGATTTTTACCCTCGTCTTATTTCCGCAAGTAAGACATAAAATCCATTTTTCCCTATTTTAATCACTCCGTTTCGTTCTTCAATTTTATACTATTACTTTTTGATTTCTAAACTATGGAGCGAACTTATTTTAATTATACCTACAATCAATAGCCCAATGAGTACAACTGTATCTACAAGCAAAACAGCCAATACACTTTTTAGTACCCCATGCACAAACAATATAATAAACACTTCTACTGATAGTGCAGCAAAACACATATAGTTTGATAAGTATTCTCTAACAAGCTCTCCATAAGGACAGTTCATCAACCATTTCACATAAATAATCGGTCTTAACCAAATACGTATAATAATGCAGACTACCGGGAATAGAAAAATGAAATTCTTGTTGACAAAGGAAACTGCGATCCCGTGATTCCACTGAACAGGAATTTCCGGTGGCAAATTCGTATACGATAATATTCCGACTAATAAACATAGCGATATAATAACTGTCCATGTGATAAGACTGCCCCATAGATACAAGAAACTAACAGAGTCCAGCTTGAAAACTGGTTTATTATCATTCCAATAAGTTTCCATATCTGCCACATATTTTTCAACCTGCAATTCATCGAAACTAACATCTCCGGCTTCAAGCATTCTTTCACACATGCTCTTAGCTTTATTCAAGCCCTCAATCTGCGTTTGAATTGCTGCAGTCTGCTTCTTAATAATTTCCGCCAATGACACCTTATCAGACATGATATTACGAATATCCTCAATGGAAATTTCCAATGTACGCAAATAAGCAATTTTTTTAATGTTTTCGACGTCACTTTCAGAATAATTTCTATATCCATTTTTATCATTTCGTGTCGGTTCTATGAGATTTTCTTTTTCATAGAACCGAATGTTGGAACGCGTTAATCCTGTCTGTTCTTCGACTTCTTTTATCGTCATAACGCTTACCCCCTTGCTTAAAAAAACTATTTAATATCCTTTTTGTGCATGACCATACACAGCAGAACGATTTCTACAAAAAGGAATATCAGGCCTACAATCACAGCCCTTATATATACCGATTTTGCAGACGCTATTCCGAGCTGAAATATATAAGCATCTAACATATACTGCCCTATATTAAAGTGGGAAAACCTCTCAACAAGTGCGTAAATAACATTCAAAATCTTAAATGATATTAAAAGTCCAATTACCATAGTGACGGTTGCGCTGTTCGTCAGCATATAAAAGAGTAATAATAAGCAGCAGAAACTCCAATGCAAAACGAATTGCACGATTAGTAGTTTTATTATATCAAAAAAAGAAAAGGTAATAAACGTATTTCCAAAAATGACTGCTCCTGCGACGATAGTACAGGTTGAATATGCGAAGAAGTACAGTGCGCAAGCAATAGATGATACTATAATCTCTGGGAAAACCAACAGCTCACGCCGGGATAACTGATTAGCAATATTTTTTATGAAACCATTCTTATACTTTGGATTTACAAATATGATAATTGCTATCGCACATAATGTCATAAGAGTACCGCCATTTATCTGTGCTGCCAGCAGTTCTCCCGCATTGGAATAAGGCTGAATTGACGTATTCATACTAACCAGTACAACACTCAAAAATGCAAGTGCTGCAATCGCAAATAAAATTATCCATGTGGACACGGAACGAAAGAAACGGTATAAATCCATTTTTATCATTTTAGTCATTGGATATCCCTCCCGTTAAACTTAAATAGTATTCTTCTAAATCTTCCGTCAACTCTGTTTTCAAAATCTGCTTTTTCAATTCTCCCTTGTCAATAATTCCGAAACTGGTAGCAAGTTTAGATAATTCCCCTAATATATGACTAGATATTATGAATGTAATGCCTTTTTCTTTATTTAGCTTGGTAATCATTTCTCGTATTTCAGCTATACCTTGCGGATCAAGTCCGTTAATGGGTTCGTCCAAAAGAACTAATTCCGGGTTTCCTACCAAAGCTAACGCGATACCTAACCTCTGTTTCATTCCAACAGAAAAATGTTTGACTTTTTTTTTGTCAGCAGCCGACAGCCCTACATCTGCCAAAAGCTCTGCAATATAGTCTTTACTGGAAATTCCCATTGCTAAACATTTCAATTTAACATTATCTTTTGCACTCATGTTCGGGTAAACCCCCGGATTTTCAATCAATATCCCCACACGATTTTGAGTGTAGATCATATCATGGCTCTTTTGCCCGAATAAACTTATCTCTCCCTCTGTGGGCTTTGCCAGTCCACAAAGTAATCTTAATATCGTAGTTTTCCCGGCACCGTTTCTTCCAATCAGACCATAGATTTCTCCTTTATTAACTGATAGGTTTACGTTGCTTACGACCTTATGTTGTCTGTACTGTTTCGTGAGATTATGGGTTTGAACTAAGACCTCCATATCGTGTCCTCCTGCTACAAAATCATCATTTCCCTTGAAATGTAAGGTATAAACAAGGTACACAGTCAAGTCCTTTTGTAAAATTTTTTTGATTTATGCCAAAATTTTTTAGTGTTGGCGGTCTATCCCTTGTTTTTGATTCCCGCTTTTTTCCGTTATACCATACGATTACCCACTTTTTCTAACAACCATTGAGAAGATATTTTCGTTATTCCTAATAAAAATATCTGCAGCGACTAAATAAGAAAGCGGAACCCGGCAGCCGGTGAAGGCCAGCGGGTTCCTGTCCTTTATTCCTTTGGTATTACGAACTTATATCCGGTATGGATCACGGTCTGGATATAAACCGGCTGCGCCGGATCAGGCTCTATCTTCTTACGGAGCTGATTGAGAAGATACTTTTACTACTTCCAACAAAATATCAGCAGTATGCAAATAAAACACCGAAACACAGCAGCCCGATCAGGCCGCCATGTTCCGGCATTTCATTTACTCGTTTTCGTCCGCAGGTTCCAGTATCAGGGAAGTAAATTCTTCCTCGGTCAGTTTCTGCAGCTTCGTTAGGACTTCCTGTGTCAGCTCCTTCATATCCTCATTCATATCCGGCAGAGCCGCGTTCATGTTCTGGATGGTTTCTTTCCGGGTGTCTGCCCTGTAAATGGAAAGCAGATTGGTTTCCTCTACATTAAATCTGTCTGTCATGTTTTTATACCTCCAATTCGCTGTTTTTACTTCTGGCAGCCGGTTTTACAGGCTGCTTTTTCTCCGGTTCCGCTTTCAGTTGTGAGCGGATGGATGGCTTTCTTGCCCGGCCTGTAAGCCTCTCGATATGTTTCTCAATGCTGCCGGGGCGCATGGCTGCCCGGCTCCTTCGTTCCTCGTAGAGCAGGGAATCCAACTTTTCCGGGTCATTTGGTACATTCTCAAAACGCAGGAACTTTCCAAAGGAAGTTTCTTTCTCCGGGTGGATAGACTGACCGGCTTTCTGAATCTGTTCCCCATGCTCATAGACCAGCTTGACCGTATCGGAAGGCAGGGAAGAATCCCGGACATGCTGGAAATGTTTCTCATAGTCCAGCGGATAAAGGTTTCCCATCACTTTTCCATTTTCCAATCCAGTGATTTCCACCGCATAGGCCAGTATCTTGTCGCTGCTTTGCTCCCCGTAGAAACACCATGTATTATGTTCCCGACTGTCCTTAATAAAGGTGTCGCGCTCCCGCAAGCACCATGTACCGGAAGAACGCGCCATCCAAAGGTAACGTCTATCCTCGGCAGCGGCTTTCTGTGCCGCGTCTGTCAGGATTTCCTTGTCAATATCAAAATCAGACTGATAGTGTTTCGTGTGGCTTTGCATGATCCGTTCCAGACTTTCCAGAAGGTCGATCTGTTCAAACTTTGGCATAATAAATTTCCTCCTTCTAGGCCAGAGCTAAATCCGGCTTTTTGACCGGTTCTTTCTTGTCTGGTTCTGTCTTTTTAAGCTGCTCCTGATTTTCTTTGAGTTGTGACCGGATAGAGGGCTTCTTTGTTGATTGCCAAATTATTTGAATATGAAAGTGAATAA
>ERZ779874.2564-NODE-2564-length-14925-cov-41.202286_pt1 | contig 14925 bp, 17 predicted proteins | sample MGYA00511031_ERZ779874 | MGnify/ENA primary metagenome ERZ779874 (study PRJEB29588, sample SAMEA2156850) | human gut metagenome | biome: human gut; feature: human-associated habitat; material: faeces | place: Denmark | collected 2008/2010 ...
TATAGGGCAGCGTAAAAATATTTACAAATAATAATTTTATAACTAACTATTGTATATATAGTTACATCAACATTTCCTTCACCTTTATCTTCTGAAATTTTTAGAATAGATGCTCCACTTCTTTTTGCCAATGCCTGAGGAACAAAACCTGAAACCATGTCAAAGTTCATATAAACACCATCAGCAACGGGTAATCCACTTTCTGACCGTTGTGACAAAGTTTCTATTGCCTTATCAATAGCTGTATTATAAATTTCTTTTATATAAGCCGCATGTTCCTGTCTGTTTCTTTCAGGCATGGTTGGCGGTTGTACAGACCTGGTTCTTGGTGTAAAAGAACGAACTTCTGCTATCTTATTTCCTAAGAAAAAATGTTTCTTTTGCATATTACCTACATATTCAACCTATTTCACGGCACAGTTGATTTCGTTTGTCAACAATCATTTTCACCATTTCCAAATCTATAGGCAAATCATTTAACAGTGATTCTTTGAATATGTCGGAGCATACCATTTTTATCTCTGCATGGCTCATTCCAATAAATAAAGGTTCAGCCTGAGAGAAATCCAGATTTTTTGCTGTATATAAATATTCACGCAACAACAACAAGCGCTGTTGTGCATCCGGCATTCTGTATTCAATGACATCATCAAAACGCCGGAACATTGCCTTGTCAATGGACTCTATTGCATTTGTAGCTGCAACAATAAAACTATCAGAAGAATCACGCTCCAACAACTGCAGGAATGTATTAAGTATTCTACGTTGTTCACCGACCTCATTTTCCATTCCACGTTGTGCACCTATAGCGTCAAACTCATCAAAGAGATAAACGGCAGGAACTTCATCTATAAAATCAAAAATACGGCTAAGTTTCTGACCTGTCTCACCCATGAATTTAGTGATAATCTTTTCTGTTCTTACAATAAAGAAAGGAAGATTAAGTTCCTTTGCCAATACCCCTGATGTCATAGTCTTACCTGTACCAGACATACCATAGAGTAATAGCTTACGGCGGTTTGCAAGGCCATATTTCTGAAGTTCTTCTCTTCTTGTGTATTCCTTTATTACCCTTTCCAGTTTCTCCTTTACAGACTTATCTGTAACCAGATCATTCAAACTGTCATATGTTTCTGTCTGAAGCAACAAATCGTCAACATCCTTATTGCGTGGAATAATTTTTAAATTGCTAAAAGAGGTCTTTTTCTGGCTTAACAATTCCTGGATAGTTCTCGCCAATACAGCATGACCATTCTTTGCCTCTACAGCTGAAATCTGTAAGGCAACCTTTCTGAATTGTGCATCATCATTGTTTAAATGATTGCGTATCAGAGATAATATTTGGTCTGCATTTGCCATCGTAATATGGTTATAAAATTATTGATGTACAAAAATACTTTGTTTCCGTCAAATAGTCAACTCTATCATTAAAAATTGCTAAATATTTATGCTTTTTTATCTAAGAACTTGGTGATTTCACCAAAAAAACTAGTAGAAGTCTTTTAATACTACCATTATATTTTTGATTTGTATTAAACCTTTACTTCTTTCATCATCAGAGTTCAGATTAATCATTTATGTAAAATCAAATTTATTCTGTTTGAAAGTGTGTTACATTTCTGTCATCACTTCTTCCTGCATGTCCTGCACTTCAGCTACAACCTCAGTTTCAAGATCCAATCCGAAAGTCTCCTTTAATTGTAGGTAATCAAAGCATAAAGCCTTTGGTCGGTTTACCTTTACCTTCTTAACCTGCTCGCCATTCACAATGTCAATGGTATAGTCAGGAAGCCCGCTGGGCAGAAGTATGGTGAATCTGTCCTGTTTCAATCCCAAATATGAAGCATGGGATTTCAGGTACGACATGATGGTGGACCAGTTCGAGCGGTTGGAGGTGGAACCTGCGTTCCGGCTGTTGAACAGTGATGCCACGGCTGCCGTGTTCAGATAGAGAATAGGACGTGCTTCCTTAAATTCTATATCTTCCTTTACGGACAATGGACGGAAGGATTTCATATACCTTATGCGGTAATGTGCCTTCTCAATACATTTCCCTGAAGTCTGGAATCCCTGAAGCATACTCCAGAAGTCCGCTATCTCTGAACTTTCCTGAGCCAGCTCATTCTGGTTGCGTATTCCCCTGACTGCCGTTTCAAACAATTCTGCATAGCTGAAAGGCACGTCAATGACAGTCTCCAGTGTTCTGAATGTAGCCAGTGGAATAACCCAGTTCCCGAAAATACGGTCATGGATGGTTTCATTATCCAATTTCGCAGCCAGCTCACGCTTGGTGATGGAATATATTTCCGGAAAATTCTTCTCAAACAGTTCCCGGTGTCCCAGTATCTCCAGAGTGAGATGGGTAAGTCCCATGTTGCAGACTGATACAAGGTCTTCATAGGCTCTTTTCTCATTCTGATTGAATGATGTCTTTGAAAAGGCAAGGAAGATGACACGGGTATAGAGTGCCATATCCTGTGTCGGCTTGTCCTGGCCGCAAAGGGCTACACCTGTGGTGACAATGGTCTGTGCTGCCATACCGTCTGTGTTCGTATTCTTCTTGGTCTGGCCGCCACCGCCCCAGAGTCCTTTCAGATAGGCTATCTTGCGTATGTCGAGGTCGTTCTTGTATTCATCAAGCACGGCAAGAGTATTGACGGCCTGTGACACACGGTCGTTCATGGCCGGTACAGAGGTTACTCCAAGGTTTGGCGGATCTACTCCGTGCAGAAAAAAGGACTGGAGGGAAGTAGCCAGGGTTGTCTTACCGGTTCCTTTCTCACCGAAAAGGTTCAGGATGGGAAAATGTCGGGTGCGTCTGAATATGATGTCACGGAAGAGGGTGGCAAGAAGGTAACAGAAGGCTACACTTGCATTCTCACCGAACACTTCCATAAGTCTTTTTACGTAATCATACAGTTTTATTCCGTTACGGTTCTCATGCACCATAAGTCTTTCAAACTGGAATATCTCCGGGTTATTGAGATAGATTTTTGAAGTGGCCGGTATATAGAAGGCCTTGTCGTTGATACAACGGACTATACCCAATTCGTCAACAGCATTGAATGTGCCTGCAAAAAATATTCCGTTTCCAAAAGCAAAGAATCCTTCAGCCGCATTCCAGCCGAGCTTTCTGATACGTTCTGCCGTATCGGTCTTTGAGTACAGGTATTCCTTTACACGGTTGAGTTTGTCTATCTTGGCCAGCCATACATAATTGCCCAGTGAGCCGACCTTCTGCTGGAAGTTGCTCAGTGAGCAGAGTTCTGACTCCTTCAGTTCTATTACCCGGCATACATTGTACATATTCCTCATACGGAAGATTCTGGTTCCGTTTATCTCATCCTCGATATGGAACAGTGGTTCCATGATGAAGTTGGAGATTCTTGACGGTTCATCATCATCTTCACCGATGGAGTAGTAACAGTTTTCCCTGACGAACAGACCGAACTGGCGCAGCAGCTCCGCTTCACGCTGCATCTCGTTCATGGCCGCAGGTTTGTCGTTCCTTCTCCTGGCTTCACCACGTGCCTGGGTAACGGCATCACGCCATAGCTTTACCTTGCCGTGTAGTCTGGATAGCTGTTCTATGCACTGGTCATATACCAGCTGGTCTTTTATATAGCGCAACAGGTCTGCTATTTCCGCAACACACTTTCTTTCCTCTACCATGGAACCGGCTACCAGAAAACGTTTCTGTGCCAACCAGATGATAAAATGCTTTTCCTGAAGTGAGGTATAATCCTCCCTGCTGCGGATATAGCAGTCGGCATCATTCTTGGCATATTGTACTTCACCTTTTGCCTCGGATGGTATTTCTGCAAAAGGAAGTTCCCTAACTGTTACATGGAATCCTTTTCTTATGGCTGCAGCCCCGTTGGTCATCACCGCCTCAAATCCCGGTCCGTATGGCTTGCCTTCCGCAATATCTGAATCAGGAATGAAACAGAGTGAGGATACATATTTCTTCAGCTGTTCAAACTGGCTGTCACTCCAGGCTGTTCCAAGTGACGCTACTGTATTGTCGTATCCAATCGACTGCATTCTCAGGACATCAGGAGCACCTTCCACAATGATATAATAGTCGGCATCACGCAATCTGACGGCACGGTCAATACCGAATACTGTTTCTCCCTTGGAGTAAATCATGCTTGTTGCCGAGTTGATATACTTGGGAGCTTTCCTGTTGTCTCCGATGTATCTAGCCGTATAGGCAATGATGCGTCCCCATCTGTTTCTCACGGGAATCATGATACGCTGTCGGAACATGACGTATGTGTTTCCGTCCTCGCCACGCTTGAACATACCGAGTTCGTACAGCAGTTCTTCGTTCAAAGCCTTGCTTCTGCAGAAATCCATAAAGGCCTGACCGTCCTTCGGTGCATAGCCTATTCCGGCAAAGGCACAGAACTCCTCATGCCACCGGCCGTATGCGTAGGCTCTGGCATCAAGGCTCTCTTCCTTGTCTGTTGCTCTTAAATTTTGCAGGAAGAAAGACTGTACTGTATCGAGAACTGTCAGAAGTGACTCCCGGTGCCTGGCTTCGGCCATCTGTTCCTCACTGCGCTCTTCTCTGATGTATTCTACCGGAATATTATGGTTCCTGGCAATAAATTCCACTGCAGCACTGAAGGAAAGGTTTTCCTTTTCCATTATAAACGTAATGGAATCACCGCCACGGTTACAGCTGAAACAGTGGAAGAGATTCTTGCTTGGGGTAACGGCAAAGGAACCGGTCTTTTCGGAATGAAAAGGACAAAGTCCCATCAGTGTTGAACCTTTTCTGGACAGTCTGACATAAGGACTGAGTACGTCTTCTATGGCAAGTTCCCTTACTTTCCGTATGGTTGTTTCGCTTATCATAACGTACTGAGCAGGTTCCAACAATCGATTATTGACTGGCCGGAGTATTTCGGACGGCTGACATTATTAGGATTAAGCGGTTGGATATATCCGTTATCTCTGTATTTTTTGAGTGTCTTGTTGCTGATACCGAGTTCAGCACAGGTACGCTTGACTGAATAGACACCGTTTGGATCGCACGCTGGTCTGATTTCTTTCATTATCATAAAATCATTATGGATGTGCGACACAAAAGACCTGCCGGCTTTATTGTTAAGCTGGTGAACAAAGGTTACTGACGCACATTCCTGTACCTACTATAATTGCTTTCTTTATATTTCATAGAGTATCACGGCTAAACTAAACAAATAAAGTTTATCAACATTAGAGTATTAGCCATAATATGTTTATTATTTGTCTTTTTTGACTGGGCTTTCAGCCTGTTTCGGCTGACTTTCATCAAAATAATCCTGGGTGGTACGCTGCAGGAGCCTGAGGTCTGCCGTGCGGTATTCCACCTTACCCGGTCTTTTATAGGAGACCACCTTTCCCTGACGTTTCCATCGTTCTACATTCCTGCGGCCAAAAAGTTCGTAAGCCTTCCTCTGGCTGATGAATTCAGGATCATCCTTGTCGGCTTTCAATTGTCTGACAATTCTGGAGGAGAGGTCATTCAGGAATGTTTCGTATGGTATAAGATGGTCCAGAAACTGTAATATCTTCATGTAAACCTGATTTGGTTTCTATACTGTTCGTTTGACCGTAATGGTATGGTTTTCCCTGTCAGTCCTGGTCTTGAACTGACGGTTGTAGATGGCACCAAGCTCTGAGGCCTGTGTACGGACGCTTTTCAAACGTGAAATGGGGAATGAAACGGATTCACCTACTTCAAGGGCCACAAGTGCCGGACGGATTTTTTCTAAGTTTTCAGACATAATTGTTGGATGTTTAATATTTAATGTTTAACTTTGTATTCACCAAATGAATAGGTTACACCACAAAGTAACATAAAATGGTTTATATAACCAAATATTTGTTTGATGATTTATTGTTTAAGATGTATTTATTGAAGGAATCGCATGGATAATGATATAAAACACGTGCATGTAGGTCAGGCTATCGACAAAAGACGAAACGATCTTGGATTAAGCAAATCTGAGCTTGGGCGCAAAATAGGTGTACCGCAGCAGCACATAAACCGCATACTGGAAAGGGAGACAATGGAAACGAGCAGGCTTATTAAAGTCAGCGAAGCATTGGACTTCAATTTCTTTTCCCTTTTCTGTCCGAGACAGCATCATATATCGGCACACCTTGCTGCCGTTTCATTGGATGGAAATGCAAATAATCTGATAGGTGATGCGGAACTGGCCGTACAGTTATCCAGCGAAAAGAAAGAAACAGAGAACCTGAGGGAAACAATCAAGCTTCTGAAAGAGCAGATAGAGAGTCTGAACTCACAGATTTTACGTCTTGATTCAAACCTGAAGGATAAGGATATAATTATTGAACTATTAAAAGAAAGGAGAAAAGACATGTAATTTTAAAAGAATGGTAATGGCCATTTGCATGTAGTAGAATAAGACTTTACCATTAACGGTGTTCACCATTTATAAAAATAATATAGTTGCCATAGCTTGATTCTTAGAAGAGAAAGTTTTGATACTAACAGATTGTTTTCTAATTGTTTACTCTCTATCTGTAAATAAAAGAAAATCAATATAGTATTAAAGAGGCGCAAGCTGCAGTAGAGGAAAATCTCTAAGAAATCAGCTTCTTTAATTTATATAGGTAAGACAAGCGTTTTCCATTTGTTTTCCCCAAGCATTTAGATAACTGATTGTCAATATAATATTAAAGTGGCGCAGGCTGCTATTGAGGAAGCATAAGCAATATAGGATAATATTTGATTTAGGCTGTAACGAACTGTTTATCAGGCGTTACAGCCTAAGTTGTTTTTAGGCGGTTCGTGCATTTGTCCGCAAAAAATGAGTCAAATAAACGGTACTTGCATACACCACGCATACACTTTTGAACAGTGGCGCATACACCAACGCATACACCATTTAATAACTTATAAATCAATATGATATGACAACATTTAAAGTAGTCGTAAGAAAAAAGAGAGCTGACGGATTTTATCCAGTGTACATTCGTGTTGTCCACCGTTCAAGAATGGGTTATATTAAAACTGATAAACTCATTACGGACAAGCAATTCACCAAGAATGGCGAAATCAAGGATATTGTGGTCAATGAATATTGTTCACGAGAAATCCTACGTTATAGCGATATGATAAACCGTAAGGATGTCTCAAATTATTTCGTACTTTTGTTTAACTTTGCGGTATATCCATTAAAGGCATCCCTGCAGATATTCATATATTGGTTGAGTGCTCCTGATATTTCCATGTTTAACTTATGCGTTGAGAACATAAAGTTACTGAAAATCAAGCACTTGACCAATTCTTTTATGCTAACTCTTGTTAATTTAACTCGCTGATTTTTAAGTGTTTAATTAATTATTTACCGAAGTATTGTATCTATATTCCGCCATAATTTGGTTTATGCTATTCGCCATATTTCACAATGCTGTAACCGTGATGAAACATCAGGATGCTATTTTTGTCATCAAATCCATTAAACATTCGTATCATGAAAGAAAAGGACCTGCGCAAAGAAGCCTATAAAGAAAGCAAGAAGAGCCAACGAAAGGAAACGGTTATTGTCTTTGCAGTAATAGCCGGGGCAGGTGCTCTTTTCTGGTGCGCATTGATTCCGATTAATTTTTGGTTTGGTTGTGGATTAGGCCTTTTCTTAATCGCAGTGGCTTGCTTCTTTGCCCATGCTACCTGGAAGAGGCATCAGACGGAGCTTCACGCGGTTGCGCAAGGTATCTTGACGGAAGCCGAAGTGGTGGAACTGAAGGATGAAAAGGACTCTGACGGCAAGCTGACGACAATGGCCGTCTATGAATTTGCCTTGCCCGGAGGCTCGAAGCACCGCTTCAAGGAATCCGTTTCTTCCTCGATGGCAGGGATTTTGGGGCTGATACGGGTGGGCGTCAAGCTTCCCCTGTTTGTTGACCGGAATAATCCGGACATTTTCTATAAGATGAAACACCGCCTTACGGAACAATCCGTTCCGGATATGGACGATGCCGTCATCAGCCAATACCTCGGAAAGTATGGGAATAGCTTGGACAGGCTACGGCCTGAGGAGGTTGTCCGGGGATACAAGATGTTCGGGCGGATATGGAGGACATTCTTAGGGCTCGTCATCGTCGGTGCGTTGGCAGGCATCGGTTTCGTGGTGTACAATAACTGGCGGAATATGCGCCATGACGACATCGGGCTTCCTCCCGGCGTGTTTATTTCCCTCATAGGCACTACGGAGGTCTACCAGTATTTCCCCGAAACCAATGAGTGGAGCTACTATGCAGATGATTTTGGTGTAGCGCGGACAGCCCGTTGGCGTTATGACAGCAAATGCCGCAAGCCGCTCCAACTGGGCTACACCGGTGCCTCTTTTACATCCCAAGGGGCGAGCGACTGGCCGGAACTGCTCATTCCCGAAAGTTACCGTGATCGGTTGGACGAGTTTGCCGCAGACAAGACGGACAACAGTTTGACTCCTCCATGATTTATCATTTGTCCTATTCACTAAAAAACATATTCATTATGTATCCCGACAGAGAGAAGGCATTGGCCAAAGGCAGACGGAAAGGCAAAACCTTTATCCGCGTATTCTGCGGCATATTTATTTCGGTAGGTATTATCCTGCTCATCGTCGGCATCGCCGTTGGTGTCAGCGGCCACACATTCCGGCAAAAGGCTGAACCGACGGATGCCGTTATCTTGGCCATGCGCGGAGCGAGCAGCGAATCGTTGGGTACTCCTGTCGTGGAATATACCGTAGACGGAAAATCCTATACGGCCATGCTCAACATGGCATCCTCGTCCATGTATCCGGGCAAGCGGATAACCATATATTATCAGAAAAACAATCCGCGGGAAGTGCGCTATCTGGACGATAACGGTTGGCTGATTCTCATCTTCGCGTTTATAGGAACCGTGTTTACCGGAATAGGGACGGCCTTCTGGCTGGTGAAACGCAGCCATGAGCGGAAAGCCCGTCAGCTGTTGGCAACGGGGGAAGTGGTGGAAGCGGAAATTACAGGCATCGGTGAAGATACAAGCAGTTCGATGAACGGACATCATCCTATCATGGTCAGTTGCCGCTACACCGCACCGGATGGACGGGTGTACTTCTTCCGCAGCGGTTCCTTCTGGTATGAAAGCTACGAGATAGCCCCGAAGAAGAAGGTGCGCGTGTATGTGGACCGCAACAATCCGGCAAATTATTATGTAGATGTGGACAGTGCCGTAGGATAATGAGTCATCCCTTTATGCAAAGAATTATGCGGCTATTGAAATCATTTATCGTTTGGATATGCTTCATCCCTGTGGCAATACTCAATGGCGGATTGCGTGAATATGTACTGGTCAAGTTTATTGGAGAAGAAACGGCATTACCCGTGAGCGGGATATTGCTAAGCGCATTCATCTTTCTGGTAACATGGCTGATGCTTCCCCGTTTGGTAAAAGGCTGTGGCATGAAAGGCTGTCTGGCAATAGGTGTTTGCTGGGCGTTATTGACCGCAGCCTTCGAGTCTGCCGCCGGAATTACCGGAGGCAGTACCATTACGGAAATTCTTGCCGCCTACAATCCATCGACGGGCAATCTGTGGGTGCTTGTATTGGCGACGACATTACTGTCACCTGTGCTGCTGAAAATGTTCAAACAGATTTAATTTAGAGGTATTGCTCCAATATACGGCTTAGCGAACGGACATACCTTGGGTCTTCCGCATAGCCGATGTTCTTCAGCCATAGCAGGTAGTTCCCTCCATTGTACTTGTACTGCACTTTTGTATAGTACGCCCTGACGCTTTCCGTCCAATGCCCAAACTCGAAATATTTTCCTGTCCGTGGATTGGTCAGGCCGAACAGGTTATGCTTGTTCCTGCATACCGGGGAGGTGAACCATCCGGTTTCAAGGATAGCCTGCGCCAATACGATTTTCGGATGTCGTATGCCGTTGCGCATGATTTCCGCATAAAGATTGAGAATGGTCAGTTCGGGAAGCTCTGATTTCGGGGATGTCTTTTTGTTACTTTTTGGTCTTTTCCACTCTTTTCTTGCTTTGTCAGGGTGTTGATGGACAAGGTATCCTTATTTACATCTTGTACACTATTATTGATTGTATCATTCTCTTTTGTAGCTATTTGTACTGACTTTCTGTAAGATTCAGGCGTTAATCCAGACTCCCTGGTAATGGTGTAGAACTGTGCGGAAGCCGTGACGGGCAGGAGCGATAGCATCAATGACGGCAGAATAGTGTTGTGCATTTCTTTTTCTCGTTTGGGTGAAAATACTTTTGCAGGGTGTTCAAACGGTTCCGGCCGCAAAATTAACCCGTAAAAACAAGTTTGAAGAAATGGACAACAGAAATCTATCCGAAACGCTGCCCTACGGAAAGCTGGCGATGCTGGGCATTGACAGGGAAAAGGCAGACCTCCTGCCGCAGGAAGTGAAGGAAAAGCTGCTCTCCGGCGAAGTCACGCCCCTCATGCAGGTATCCATCCGTACGCAAAGCGGCAATGCCGTCACGTTGCCGCTCAAACTCCAGATTGCTTACTTATATGTGATTTTAGTATGAAAATTCTCAATATATCATCTTTCTTCAAGGTTGAGCTTGTCTAACATGTCTCCTGAAATTGAAACTATAGTCTCAACAAGAACGACTGTCCCATCCTCCAATACAATTCTCTTTTCAAAATCATCATATGCTCGTAATATTCCGGTAGTGTTTACATACCTACCTCCTTCCTTCTGAGTATCAGGAATAAAATAGATGAATGTCAGGTTGGAACGCTTACCGATATGGCTAATGGCATAGGCCAGACGCTTGGACAGTATCTCCTGTTCGTCCGATGACAGTATCCGCCTCAGAGCGGTCTGCCGTGCGGTCTCGGCTATCGCCTCATCATGGCCAGTCAGGGCGGCGAAGGGCGCGAACTGGGCGGCACGGTTTATCATCGGCATCGGCTTCCCGGTCTTGGAAACGTGGTGCGGCAGGTGGATGATGTCGTCATATCTACTCATGGTGTCCTCCTATCTGCTGGTTGCGTTCCCTTTGGGTGGCTCCGTCCGCATAGTTCAACCCTTTGAGGATGGCGTTCTTACCGAACTTCTTCTTTATTTGTAGCACGGCTTCTTGGCGGCGGCGTTCCCTGGCCAGCATCTCTTCTTCGGCTTTCTGTTCCTTTTCCAGTTTCCCGTAGTCGGTGAAAAGATCGAGTTGGACTACATGGCTGTTTGGCTGTATATCCGTCTCGTGCATAAGATGGTTTGCCGACAGGGTGATGCGGCGCACCAGCAGGTCGGGGTTTACGATGCGGTCAAACAGTCCGCCGGCCTTCTCCATGAGGATTGTTTCGGAAGAGGTCGGACGCTCCATGTTTACTGTTCCGTGGGCATGAACAGGGACTTGTCTGCCGTAGCGGTCGGTCGCTATTTTGCCTTGATACTTTTCCCGGATATCCCTGTCCGTCAGCGATTCGGTGTCATAGCCGATGGTCAGCACAAGCTGGTCGGTCACCAGTTTCTTGTCAACCAGGTCGAGTGAGACACTGTCCGCCATTTCCAGTACCACATTCCGTGCCTTGACTGCCGTATAGGGCGACTGGAGCACCTGTCCGCTGCTAACTGAGTTTGTTTCCGGACGGTATGCCTTTATCAAGTCCATAGTCACAGGTTCCCATCCCCAGGCATGGTCTATCAGCAGTTCCGCATTGACCCCGAACAGCTTGTACAGCAAGTCCTCACGTTCAATGGAACAGCGGGCGATGTCGCCCATTGTCAGGATGCCGTAGGTGGCCAACCGTGCGGCAATTCCACGCCCCACGCGCCAGAAGTCCGTAAGCGGTGTATGCTCCCACAACAGACGGCGGTAGGTCATCTCGTCCAGTTCCGCGATGCGCACGCCGTCCTTGTCGGCGGGCATTTTCTTGGCCACAATATCCATTGCCACCTTGCAGAGATAAAGGTTTGTACCGATTCCGGCGGTGGCGGTGATGCCTGTCTCGGCCAGCACCTCCCGGATGATTTTCATGGCCAGCTCGTGAGCCGTCATCCGGTAATTCTTCAGGTAGGATGTCACGTCCATAAAAACCTCGTCGATGGAATAGACATGGATGTCCTCCGGGGCGATGTGGCGGAGATATATTTCATAAATGCGTGTGCTGTATTGGATGTAATGCGCCATGCGAGGCTGTGCCACCAGATAGTCCACGGCCAGCTCCCTGTGTGCGTCCAGTTCCTTTTTCGAGTGCGATTCCCCGGAGCGTCCCCGCTGCCGGTTCACCTCACGCACCCTCTGCACCACCTCGAACAGCCGTGGCCTGCCGCCGATTCCATAGCTTTTCAGCGCAGGCGACACGGCCAGACAGATGGTCTTTTCCGTCCGCGACGGGTCGGCCACGACCAGGCACGTGTTGAGCGGGTCAAGTCCCCGTTCCACACATTCTACCGAGGCGTAGAATGACTTCAGGTCAATGGCTATGTATTGGCGTTCGGTATTCATGTTTATTTGTCTCCTTTATCATAACCCACTGTAGGTTCGGCGGCAATGGCTGTTTCATCCTCCGGATTTCCCAAGATGTAGGGGCGTATCTGTTTGGGTGATACGGATTGCCCCAATGCCGGGTTCAACCGTTCTTTCAGCCTCGTATTGCGTTTCAGCACCGTCATATTGCGGATGGCAAATGAGAGTGCCTTCCTCGTGCCGATGAGCACGCATATCTTCTTGGCACGGGTGATGCCCGTATAAATCAGGTTGCGTTGCAGCATCACATAGTGGGTCATCAGGACGGGCATCACCACGATGGGGTATTCCGAGCCTTGCGACTTGTGGATGGTGGTGGCGTAGGCCAGCGTCAGCTCGTCCAGTTCCGAAGCATCGTATTCCACCAGTCTGCTGTCGAAGTTGACGGACAAGGTGCGCTCCTCCAAATCGACCGATTCTACGAAACCCAAGTCTCCGTTGAACACATCTTTGTCATAATTGTTCCGCAACTGCATCACCCTGTCACCCTGGCGAAACAAATAACCACTACGGTTAAGCGACACACCCGAAGGATTCAGTGCCTGCTGCAAGGCCATGTTCAGGTTAGCCACACCTACTGTTCCCCGTTGCATGGGCGTCAGCACCTGGATGTCGGCTGTTTTCCGGTGATAGGCTTTGGGCAGACGGTTCTTCACGAGGCTCACAATCTCTCCGGCCACCTTCTCCGGATCTTCCTGCTGTATAAAGAAGAAGTCGGTATCCTTACCGTTGCTGGTATCGGGGAAACGACCCTGGTTGATAGCGTGGGCACTCATCACGATGCGGCTGGACTGTGCCTGCCTGAAAATGCGTGTCAGGCGGGTGACGGGTATTTTTCCACTGTCTATAATATCACGGAGCACGTTGCCGGCTCCCACGCTGGGTTCATTGCCTGGCCTACCGCCTTTACCGTGGCGGCGGTCATTCTGAAGGCCTTGAAATAATCCGGCTCCGTGCGGATACCTTCACATACGATGAGAAACGACTGCTTTACTTCTCTCGTGCTTTGGCGGCGTGTCAATGAAGCGGAACGATGGTCTTTCTTTTTTGTCTTTCCCATGGTCATCCCTCCGCCGTAAATATTGTTTCCATATCACCTATAATGGGCGTGGCACCGAACTTACCTTGCAGGTAATCCCGCTCGAAAGGTGAACTGCCACGCACTTTATACTCGGCCAGCGAATAAGCTTCTGTCGCGCCGAAACTATCCTTTTGAGTGAACCATACCTGGTCTCTGCGGAACAGACCTGCACTGAGCAGGAACGTGTCATGGGTGGTAAACAGCAGTTGCGCTCCTTTGGGATTTGTCTCCGCCGAGTTGAAAAGCGTGATAATCTTGCGCACAAGCAACGGATGGAGTTTGGAGTCAAGCTCATCCACCACCAGACGTTTGCCATTGTCCAGCGCATCTATGATAGGATATGCCAAGGAGAAATATTTGATGGTTCCCTCGGATTCGTTTCCGTTAAACGAAAAGGCTACATTATGGGTCGCTTTTCCTTCATCATCGTACTGACGATGGCTGCTCACAATGCGGTTGTCAATCTTGGCTATGCTGTCTATGCCTAAATCCGCATACTTGGCGAAACGGATTATGCGCTCGCGCATTTTTTCATCGTCCAGATGCCTGATGGCTTGCGACCACATTTTCTCATCCTCGCTACAGAACAGGACTTGTGTGTCGCCAAGCCAATGCAGGATATCGACGGCGGTCGCTTCGTTAAATTGGGCGGCAGTGGAGAGAAGAAGCGCGTTACTGCGAACCATTTTCTTATTGACCAAATCCTGTATCAATGGGCTTTTGGCATGAACAGTGGTTGTTTCCCCTTCGCGGTAGAATATCTCTACCTCTTTGGCACGTTTCTTGTTCATACGGCGGTAAAGCCATTCGGCATGTATGGCTTTGGGGGCTACCTCAAAGCCGTAACGGTAGATGTATTCACCGACGGCGAAGGTGGCCTCCATCGTGGTCGGCTCATGGACGGTGGAAATGTTCAGGCGGAAGTTCTCCACGTCTATGCTTTCGCCAGCCTGGCTGTTCTTGAACGAATCCATGATGAAACGCTTGTAAAAAGCGATGGCCTTCAACACATTCGTTTTTCCTGAAGCGTTCGCCCCGTAAATCACCGCACTGCGCACGAGTGACAATCCCATGTCGGAAAGCGGAATAACATCATTAGGTTCCGAAAGGGATTCCTTTAGGGTAGTGGCCACGAAGGATAGTTTAAGTTCATCCTTTATGGACAGGAAATTGCTGACACAAAATTCGAGAATCATATATTTAACCTTGTTATTTGCTGGTTTTTTGCAAATATACAAGTTTTCTTCCGCATTTGGTAAAGATATCCGGATTTTCATATCTACTAAGAAGCTGTTTTGAATTTATCGTGCGATGATTTGGGATGAGTTTTTGAGG
>ERZ779874.2577-NODE-2577-length-14857-cov-4.302189_pt1 | contig 14857 bp, 10 predicted proteins | sample MGYA00511031_ERZ779874 | MGnify/ENA primary metagenome ERZ779874 (study PRJEB29588, sample SAMEA2156850) | human gut metagenome | biome: human gut; feature: human-associated habitat; material: faeces | place: Denmark | collected 2008/2010 ...
TAGAGCAACGCCCTTCTAAGGCGTGGGTCGAGCGTTCGAATCGCTCCGGAATCACTGGAAAGGAAGCTTATGAGAATAGGCTTCCTTTCTTTTTATATTCCCTCTCCAAATAAGGATGTCTATATTTATGGATATTTTTCGTTTATTTGCTAGAAATAGTCCCGTTTTTGTTACGAAACGATAAAAAAGATTACTTTTCATCAACCGTTTTAAACCTTCATTATAAAAAAAGATCATTAGTTATGCGAGCGGGTCAATAACGTCCTAACGCGATAAACACTAATTAAGCAATCCGGTCTTCGCTAACGAGGCCCATAAGAATGATGAAAAAAAACAGATGTATGAAAAGAGAATTTAGTCTGCTCCTCTCCGGAACAATATTATGCGCAATGCCGGCCCTAGCCGGAGATATCAAGGGTAAAATTATGGATGGTGCCCTTGGAGGACCTATGGAATTCGTGAACGTCAGCGTAGTTAAAGCTGGCTCAACACAACTTTCAGGTGGAGCGGTCACCGCTAGCGACGGCTCGTTCCAAATCTCCGGCTTACGAAAAGGTGATTATGTCCTGTCCATATCCTATATTGGTTATAAAGAGATAAAAAAAACTTTCTCAATCGTTGGAAATAGCCAGGTGCTTGATATCGGGCAATTGACATTAAACGAGGATGGACAGGTACTGGACGAGGTAGAAATTGTCGGACAAAAGCCTGCCATGCGTTTCGAGATCGACCGGAAAGTATTTGACCCAAGCCAGGACATCTCATCAGAAGGTGGTACGGCAAGCGACGTATTGTCAAATATTCCCTCCGTCGAGGTTGATAATGAAGGACAGGTCTCCTTACGGGGTAACTCGAGCGTGACCATCTGGATTAACGGTAAAGCCTCAGGTTTGACTACCGACAACCAAGCGGATATTCTTCAACTGATGCCGGCCGAGACCATCAAGGAGGTAGAGGTTATCACCAATCCTTCGGCAAAATACAGCCCTGAAGGAACAGCGGGTATCATCAATATCGTCCTCAAGGAAGACCGTAAGGCGGGTTACTATGGCAGTGTTAAAGCGGGAGCCGACACCTATGGAGGTTACAACGCAAGCGCTAACATCAACTACAGCAGCAGTAAAGTAGACGCTTACGCCAGCCTCAACTACAGGAACAGCCAAATGAAAGGTGGTGGCATAACGGAACGGACCAACACTGGCGACAACAACTTCCTGAACCAGACAAACAGTTCCAACAGAGATAACTCCAACTGGTTTGGGCGGGCAGGCGCTACCTGGCATATCACCAACAACGACGACCTGCGAGTTGGCCTCATGGGTATGATGGGTAACGGTAACAGCGACGAGACAATCCATTACCTATCAGGTAGCGCTTTGGGCGATACGATCTACACCAGCGACCGTCTTAACGATGGCAACAACAAAATGCGTATGTATAACATTGAACTGGGTTACATTCATAAGTTCTCGGAAAACAGCAACCTGGATTTTACGTTGACTCATAACCAGTTCAATATGAACAACGATAATATCTACAGCCAGTCGACGCTCTATACGGATCCCACCATAGGGTTACAACAAACCTACCAGTTCCAAAACTCAGACATGAAAGATAAAGGCTGGGAAGCGCAGCTGGACTACACCAACAAACTGACAGAAAATCTCCGCATAGAGGCTGGTTATAAAGGAACCTTTAGCCGTAACGAAAGTCCGGTTGACACCTACAGTGGCACTACCGAGGCCGACGCGACACAAGATAAAGATCTTTTCAATCGCTTCTATTATAATCAGGACGTGCATGCGCTCTATATGACTTTAGGCGGTAAATGGGGCAACCTAAGTTACCAGGCCGGCCTTCGGGGCGAGTATTGGACCGTAAACACCCGGTCACTCAGTTATGCCCAGGCCTTCGAGGGCGAACCTGCTGATGAGTTCAACAAGGATTTCTTCAAGCTCTTCCCAAGCGCGTTCCTCTCTTATGCCCTACCCAAAAACAACGAGATCCAGTTGAATTATACCCGACGGCTGCGCCGGCCATGGGGCGGACAGCTCAACTCATTCCGCAACATCTCCGACGCGTCGAACATCTCGTACGGAAACCCGGAGTTGACACCGGAATACTCACACTCGTTTGAGTTGAATTATATCAAGACGTGGGATACCCATACGCTTTCCGTCTCCGGTTACTATCGGGCAACAGATGACGTGATCCAGCGTATCCGCTTCTTGAATACGGAAGATAACGTAATGTACACCACCAGCGAAAACGTTGCCAAGATGCAGGCCTCCGGACTGGAACTGGTCGGCAAGAACCGACTGTTCAATAACATACTTGACCTGACGACAACAGTCAACCTCTATTACTCGAAACTGGATGGCTTCAGTTACCTGCCCGAGGGAGCAAAAGATCCTGTTACTGGCGACGAGGAGACCAGCTTCTCCTGGAATGCCCGCATGATCGCCAACGTGAAATTGCCCTACGACATTTCCCTCCAGTTGACAGGTAGTTACAACGCCAAGCAGCTGATGGCACAAGGACATCGTGAGCCGAATTACTCATTCGACGCCGGTCTGCGTAAGTCTTTCCTCAACCGGAAAATTACATTAAGTATCAATGCCCGCGACTTGCTAGACTCACGTAAGTTCCGCACCATCACCTCGGGCGACGGCTTCTATCAGGACGCTGAAAACTGGCGGGGTGGATGCCGTATCGGCTTCACCATCACTTATAACTTCGGTAGCATGGGCAGCAAGAAACCCGCCCGCCCAGAAGGCTTCAGTGGACCAGGAGAACCACCATTCTAAACAAGCCTCTCTCACTTATCCGGCCGCTCCCCTTTTTCGTCGAAAGAGGAGCGGCCGTTCGTCGAAAAAAACTAGGCAACCCCAGCTTCCCGATGTAGTTTTGTGTCAGAAAGAAAACAAAGCATAAAACGACATCGATATGGAAAAGATCATTAAACGAACCATCGCCGCTTTATCGTTAAGCGCATTCATCTCCACAAGCCTAATCGCCCAGGAGATCAAGATACAAGGCGTCGTCGTCGACTCCCTCACCCGTGAAGGCGAACCATTCGCCACGATCCGTGTCTATAAGGCCAACAACGACAAGGAACCGGTCGCCATGGGTACGACCGACCTGGAGGGCCGTTTTGAGCAAGCGGTCAAACGGGCAGGCGACTATCGGGTACTTTTCAGCTCCGTAGGCCGCAAGAACATCAATATCCCATTCTCCATCCAAAAAGGACAAACCACGCTTAGCCTCGATACAATCTACGTAACCGACGACGTAACCCGCCTCTCGGGAGTTGAGATCGTCGCCCAAAAGCCATTGGTTAAGATGGAGGTCGACAAGCTGAGCTATAGTGTCGAAAACGATATCGACGCTAAATCCAACTCTGTTCTCGACATGCTACGCAAAGTCCCGATGGTGACAGTCGACGGTAACGATAACATTACCGTAAACGGTAGCTCCAGCTTCAAGGTTTATGTCGACGGTAAGCCCAATGTCATGATGAGCAGTAACCCTTCTGAGATCTTCAAGAACATGCCGGCCAGCAGCATCAAGGATATCGAGGTGGTGACCAATCCCGGCGCACGTTATGATGCCGAGGGCGTCGGTGGCGTGCTCAACCTGATCACCGATCGTACGAGCGAGAGCCGCAAGCAGCTCCTCAACAACTACAACGCCACGATCCGTGGGATGGCAGCCAACCGTGGCGCGGGCGGCGGCGCTTTCTTCAGCATGCAGAAAAACAAGTTCAGCATGTCTATCAATGCCAATGTCATGGAATCTTTCCCAATGGAAAGCCAGACTGAGGTAAACCGGACGCAATTCACCAGCGAGGGAGAGAACCAACTCCGCTCTTCTAGCACGATGGACAACAGCTTCCACATCCAAATGGGCAACTTGAACTTAAGTTATGAGATCGACTCGCTGAACCTCCTCACTGCCTCTGCTGGTGTCATGGGGTTCGGTATGGATATCGACGGTCAATCACGAACCGATCTCGGTGGACTGGCTTATACCACCCGCAACGATAACAAAAGTAAACGGCTTTCTGTCAACGGAAGTGTCGACTATCAACATACGTTTGCCAGCAATAAGGAACGGATGCTTACCCTCTCTTACTTAATCACGACAGCGCCACAACGAACTAACAACTACAGTTGGTTTGAGACCGACCAGACAAACAGTTTTCTCGATCTGACCGACCGTTACTCACACGCAAAGGACAACACCATCGAACATACCTGGCAGGCTGATTTCAGCACACCAATCGCCGCTGGTCATAAGCTCGACCTGGGTGCCAAATACATTCTACGCGACAACACCTCGCGCTCAGACTATTACGACCTGATGGGACAAGAACAACTTTGGGACGAGTCAAGCAGTCTTGACTACAGCCATAAGAACCGTATCCTGGCGGGCTATGCTGAATACCGGGGAACCATCCAACGGATATCGCTTACCGCCGGTTTGCGTTATGAGCATACTTGGCAAAACGTTATCGCCCGGCTGGGACAGACCGACAACTTCAAGCTGGATTACGGTAACCTCGTCCCCTCAGCTAACCTCTCCTACAAGATCAACGACTCGCAGAACATCGGGGCTGCCTACAACCTGCGCATCAGCCGACCGGGCATCACATTGCTCAACCCTTATGTCAACAAATCGGACCCAACCTCGATCAGTTATGGTAACACCAACCTTGACGCCGAGGAGGTACACAACATCAGCCTTGTCTACAACCTCTTCAACCCGAAGTGGGTAGTCAACCTGACACTCCGTCAGAGCATCTGCGACAACGGCATCGAGCAATACAGCTTCTACGAGGGCAACGTACTGAACAGCACCTACGGCAACATCACCCGCAACAAGCAGACCGGACTCAATGCCTTCGTCAATTGGAACGCCACAGGCAAAACCCGCTTCACCCTGAACGGAAGTGTCGCTTACGTCGACGTACGCAGCGAACAGCTCGACCTGCGTAACCATGGCTGGCAAGGCAACATCATGTTCGGTTACCAGCAGACCCTTCCGTGGGATATCCGAATGAGCGCCAACATCATGGCATCGACCAAGAGCTACAACCTGCAAGGATGGAACAGTGGTTTTCAGGCCGGGATGCTGAGCCTCTCTAAGTCGTTCCTCAAGGACAGGCTGAACGTCACCCTCACTGGCATGAGCCCACTCAATTTCGGCCGGATGAAGTTCGAGAGCGAGTCGGCTAGCCACGATTACGTAAGCCACACGATAAGCCGGATCTCGATGGCCAACTTTGGTATTAGTGTCAGCTACACTTTTGGCGGAAAAGTAAACGTGAAAAAGGCCGCTACTACCATCCAGAACAGTGACCTGAAAAACCAACGCCAGGAAGCTGAGGGAATCGGTACGATGATCTTCCATTAGTGGCCGACAAGGCCCCACACGGCGGGCAAGCCAACAGAGCATCCTGTACGGCTTGCCCATTTTATTCACATCCATTATATTTGTCCTTATGAATACACTGAAACGTAGCAACAAAGCCATCGAGATCGCCCAGATCCTGCTCTGGGTCATGATCTGCATAATGCCATTCATATTCTCTCTCTTATCGGAACATGATTGGGAACAAGCACTAAAGGCTTTCCAGCATAGTTTTTTGATACAAGCCCCCTTCGCAGCCCTCTACCTTATCAACTTCTACCTGCTCGTTCCTTATTTCCTCTTCAAGCGAAAGGGCTTCCGGGAATTTGCCGTTATCAATCTGATCCTGACAACAGCTATCAATTTTTGGTTCTTCTTTCCCCCTTCGAAATTTCCATCAGACGTACAAGCTATCCTTTTGACCATGATCTCCGGCTCCTATTGTTTCCTGCTGCTGATCGCGGCACTCGCCACCGGCATGCGTTACATCATCCGCTGGAACGAGATGGAGCTGAAGCGCCAGGCGGAGTCGCAAAAGAACGCCGAGGCGGAGCTGGTCTGGCTCAGGAACCAGCTGAACCCCCACTTCCTCTTCAATACGCTCAACAACATCAGTAGCCTTATTCAGGTGGACGCCGACACGGCGCAAGAGAGCATCGGCCAGCTGAGTGACCTGCTGCGCTACGCCCTCTATGAGTCGAGCCAGAAAGAGGTTCCACTGGCCAGCGAGGTAGCCTTCATGCGCGATTATATCGACCTGATGCGCCTGCGCTGTAACAAGATGGCCAAGATCGAGGTTGAGCTGCCCAATCCGGCACCCAACGTCATGGTCATCCCGTTGCTTTTCATCTCGCCCATCGAGAACGCCTTTAAGCATGGCGTCAACAACCGGCGCCCCTCGTTTGTCCATATCCGCCTCGCCTGGGAAGAGGAACGAATCGTTTTCCAGATCGAGAACAGCCGCCACCCGAAGGCCGAGACCGACCGTGTCGGCTCCGGTATTGGCATCGAGAACCTGTGCCGCCGGCTCGAGCTGGCCTATCCCGGCCGCCATCCCTATAAGCAATCACAAACAGATACAACTTATCAAGTCACGATAACCATAAAGCCATGAATACATTGAAATGCATGATTGTAGACGACGAGCCCCTGGCCGTCAAGATGCTGGAGAACTTCGTCGCACGTACCGAGGGGCTTGAACTGGCCGCCTCGTTCAACGACCCCGTGGAAGCGCTCGAGGCACTCGACCATCTGGAAGTCGATCTCCTGTTCCTCGATATCCAGATGCCCGACCTCGACGGGCTCAACCTCTCGCGGCAGGTGCCCCCCGCCACGCGGATCATCTTCACCACCGCCTTCAAGCAATACGCCTACGAGAGCTATGAGGTGAACGCCCTCGATTTCCTTCTCAAGCCCATCCGCTACCAGAAGTTCCTGGCTGCCATAGAGAAGGCCCGGCAATGGTTCGATCGCGACACCGCCCCCGCCGATATTACGCCCCGCCAAACGAGTATGTTCATTCGTGTAGATAATATGCTGCGCCAGGTGGATTTCGACAAGATCTTATACGTCAGCGGCCTCAAGGACTACGTGAACATCTACCTCGAGGGCGAGCGGCGCCCCGTCGTCACCCACCTCACCATGAAGTCGGTCGAGGAGATGCTGCCCACCGACCGCTTCATGCGCGTGCACCGCTCCTACATCATCGCCCTCGGCAAGATCCGGGCCATCGACCGCAACAACTGCGTCTACATCGGCGAAGAGGTTATCCGTGTCACCGACGCCTATCGGGAGGCTTTCACCACCTTCCTCGACCGCAAGATGCCTCGCTGAGGCAGCCGGACCTCCGGAACACCTAAGGCCACTGCCTCTATCCAACGCTGGATAACCGAAAATCCAACGTCGGATATTCATTTATCCAAGACTGGATATTGCGTTATCCAAAATTAGATCGTAACTTTGTGTCGGGGTAGTTGAAATGTATCGCTCCCCCAGGCAAGACATTACGGACAAGAAAGGAGGCAAACCATGAGAAAGAAAAGACCGGAGTGGCCCGTGAGGCTCTATCCCTACCATTTCAAGAAGGATCATCACATGATCCCGCGCGTTTGGGTGCCGCGCACCTACGACCTGGAGGCGCTGATCGACGCCCTGGTCGCCGACCGCAGCGAGCTCAGCCGCGAGGCCCTGCGGAGCGCCGCCTACCAGCTGGTCAACAAGGCCATTGAGCAACTGGTCGAGGGCTATGCCGTCAGCACGCCATTGGGGACGCTCACCCCCACCGTCACCGGCCTGTGGAACTTCAACCGGCTAAGCCCCGACGCCCGGGCGCAAAACAAGGCCTCCGTCAGCTTCTCGATGGGCAAGGAGCTGAAGAAGGCGTTGGAAAACCCGCTCTTCCGGGTGGAGGACCGACCGAAGACGGGGCCGTGCGTCACGAGCTTCCGCGACATGGAGAGCGGCAAGACCGACGAGGGGCTGACACCCGGCAAGCCGGTGATCATCGAAGGGAAACTGCTGTTGATGAACGGCGACTCGCCCGAGCGGGGCCTCTACCTGCTCGACGAGGAGACGCGCGAGACGCGGGCCTTCATCCCCGGCGACCGGTTCGACCTGCCGGGGCGCTCGCGGATCATCGTCACCATACCCGCTGACCTGGCGCCGGGGCGCTATCTCCTGGCGGTGGCTTCGCAATGCACCACCAACCCGCGCCCGCTCAAACAGGTGGCGTGGGGCATCTGCCCGAAAGTGGCGGGCGTCCCCGAGCCTAGCGAGTCTTGACACAAGCCCGCGCCCGCTCCAACGAGAGGCCACGCCGGGTGGCGTAATCGGCCAACTGTTCCTCATCAATCCTGCCGATCATGAAATACTGACTGGCAGGATGGGCGATATAAAGGCCACTAACCGCCGCCGTAGGCGACATTGCGCCATTCTCGGTCAGCGTGATACCAACCCTCGACATCCCCAAAAGTCGTTCCAGCTCATGGTTCAGTAACTGGTCTGGAATCGAAGGATAGCCGATCGCCGGACGGATACCCTGGTATTTAACCCGGAACAGATCCTCGACCGCCAGCCGCTCGTCGGCCGCATATCCCCAAAACTCACGGCGCACCCGCTCGTGCAGGTACTCAGCCGTCGCCTCCGCCAGACGATCGGTCAAGGTCTGGAGCAACATCGCCGAGTAGCTATCGCCTTCCGCCTCATACTTCTTCCGGAGATATTCCGACCCTGCGCCGCCCGTCACGGCAAAAGCGCCCACATAATCCGTCCGTCCCTCCCGACGAGGCATCACATAGTCAGCCAAAGATTTATAGATTCCATCCTCACGCTCAGCCTGCTGACGGAGCATCGGGAAACGCGTACCACCAATCAGCAGGTCATCGCCCTCACTATTCGCCTCGAACAGGCCATAAGCCGCCCGGCAATACTCCGCTTTCAGGGCCACGAGATGGTTGAGCATCTTGACAGCGTCCTTGTAAAGCTGCATTGCCTCCGCCGCTTTCGAACGTTCCGCCTCCGGCATATCGGCCAACCAAGCAGCCCGACAAGCGTCGCATCCATGGATTCGTGTAATCGACTCATAACGCCCGTCCAGCTTCCAGGCCAGGAAAAAGAAGCGCCAATGGATATAAGGAATGATCGTCTCAATCGGAATATTAGGTATCAGGTGAACACCCATCTGGGCCGGGACAACCGGCTCATAAGCCGCCCAATCGACCGGCACCGGATGTCGGCGTGCCTCTTCGAGCGAGACTAACGGCAACTTTTCCTGAGCAATCGACTCCCGCAAAGCCACCTGCTCGTCCCTCAAACCGGCGATATAATCCTCACGAGTGGCAGGATTCAAGAGCTTGGCGGCAACCAACGGATTCTGGGAGGCATCCTTCACATGGATCACCGGCCCGTCGTAATTCGGGGCGATCTTTACCGCCGTATGCAGAGCCGAGGTCGTCGCGCCACCCACCATGATCGGGATCGAAAGTCCCGCCTCACGCATCGCCCGGGCCACGTGCGCCATCTCCTCGAGCGAAGGCGTGATCAGGCCGGAGAGACAGACAAAGTCAGGACGCTCCTCGATAGCCCGGCGCACGATCTCGTCGGCAGGCACCATCACGCCCAGGTCGATCACCTCATAATTATTACAAGCGAGAACAATAGAGACAATGTTCTTGCCAATGTCGTGCACGTCGCCCTTCACCGTAGCGAAGAGTACCTTGCCCGCCTTGGCCGCACCTGCCGCCTGTTTCTCCGCCTCAATGGCAGGGCGCAGGATGGCAACCGCCTTCTTCATCGTGCGGGCCGTCTTCACCACCTGAGGCAGGAACATCTTTCCAGCCCCGAACAGCTCACCCACCCGGTTCATACCGGCCATCAACGGCCCGTCGATAATCAATACCGCCCGAGGATAAACCGAAAGCGCCTCCTGAAGATCTTCCTCCAGATGATCGCCAATACCTTTCACTAAAGCATATTCCAGCCGCGACTCCAACGAGCCCTCACGCCAGGCCTCCTTATGCTCGACCGACGAACCAACCGCCTGCTCATGCCGCTCCTGGGCATAGGCGATCAACTCCTCTGCCGCCTCGGGCCGCCGGTAGAGGATCACATCCTCGAGCAACGTACGGAAGGCCGACTCGATCTCCTCATAAAGCACCGAGGTCGAAGGGTTGACAATACCCATATCCATTCCCTTGCTGATCGCATGATAGAGGAAAACAGCGTGCATCGCCTCACGTACATGGTTATTTCCCCGGAAAGAGAAGGAAAGGTTGCTGACACCACCGCTCACCTTCGCTCCCGGCAGATGCTTCTTGATCCATTCTACCGCCCGGATGAAGGCCAACGCATAACCGTCGTGCTCCTCGATGCCCGTAGCGATCGCCAGGACATTGGGATCAAAAATAATATCTTGTGGATCGAAGCCCACCCGCTCGGTCAAGAGCCGGTAAGCCCGTTCGCAAATCTCGATCTTACGCTCAAATGTATCCGCCTGCCCTTGCTCGTCGAAGGCCATCACCACCGTAGCGGCCCCCAAACGCTTGATTCGTCGGGCATGCTCGAGGAACAGCGCCTCACCCTCCTTGAGTGATATGGAGTTGACAATGCTTTTACCCTGCACGCATTTGAGGCCCGCTTCGATCACCTCCCACTTCGATGAGTCGATCATGATCGGCACACGGGCGATATCCGGCTCAGCGGCGATCAGGTTGAGGAAGGTACGCATCTCCTTTACGGCATCCAGCATACCATCGTCCATATTGATGTCGATCACCTGGGCGCCATCCTCCACCTGCTTGCGGGCGATGCCCAGGGCCTCCTCATAATTACCCTCCTTGATCAGGCGCAAGAACTTACGCGAGCCGGCGACGTTACAGCGCTCGCCGATATTGATGAAGTTGTTCTCCGGCTTCACCTCCAACAACTCCAGGCCTGAGAGCCACAAGGCATTTGGCTTCGGAGCCGGCACATGCGGCTTAGCTCCTCTTGCCAGTTCAGGGAAACGAGCGATGTGAGCGGGTGTCGTACCACAACAGCCACCCAGCACATTCACTAAGCCCTCTTCCAAGAAGGGACGCACATGCTCCGCCATCCGCTCAGGCGTCTCATCATATTCTCCGAAGCTGTTAGGCAATCCCGCATTCGGATAAGCGCTGATGAAGTAAGGTGCCCGACGGGCCAATTCTTCCAGATAAGGTTTCATATCCGCCGCCCCGAACGAGCAGTTCAATCCGACCGAGACGATCGGCGCATGACTCACCGAGGCAAGGAAAGCCATCAACGTCTGCCCAGAGAAGGTTCGACCTCCCTGTGCCGAGAGCGTTAAAGACAACATCACCGGCAGATCACGACCGGTCTCCTCAAGCAGTACCGTTACTGCCTCGAGTCCCGCCTTGACGTTAAGCGTATCGAAGGTCGTCTCGAACAGGAGCAGATCCACGCCACCCGCCACCAGGCTCTTCGCCTGCTCGTAATAGGCCGCATAAAGATCATCATAAGTAACCGCCCGGAAAGCAGGGTCACTCACGTCGGGACTCATCGAAGCAGTCTTGTTGGTCGGGCCCATCGAACCAGCCACCAAAACCGTCCGCTCCGGATGCTCCGTCATATAACTATCGGCCAGCTCACGGGCCAGACGGGCCGCCGCCACGTTGATCTCACCCACATAATCGGACATGCCATAATCGGCCATCGAGATGGCGTTCGCGTTAAACGTGTTTGTGGTGAAAATATCGGCTCCCGCATCAAGATACTGGCGATGAATCTCGCGGATCACCTCCGGGCGGGTCACGCACAACAGGTCGTTGTTGCCCTTCAGGGGTTGAGGAAACTGGGCGAACCGCTCACCACGATAATCCGCCTCCGTCAAGTTATAACGCTGGATCATGGTCCCCATACCACCATCCAAAATCAAGACGCGCTCGCTCAGGAGTCGCGCGAAACTCTGTCTATCCATAAATATCTGTTATCTTATCTTTCTAGTGTAAATACGCAAATAACCCCGATAGGCCCAAACCACGAGGATAGCGAAGCAAAGGCGGGTCGGCACCAGCCAAAGGAAAGGAATACCGATCGAAACAAAAATGATCGTATCTTCCAACAGGGAATGGCAAACCGCCAAATGACAATTCAACCGGTTGCCCTCGCTATATGAGACCTTGCCTCGCTGGATCTGCTCGACCATGATCGCGCCACCATAGGCCAACCCGACCAGATTACCAACCAGCCAAAGGAAGGCGCAGTTCCTGCTCAACCCGAACAGGCGCATCAAAGGGGCGAAAAAGCCGGAAAGGCCATCCATCAGATGGAACTCTTCCAATATATAATGGAGGATCATCAGGGCAGTAACCACCACCAGAATCGTCACGACCACCTGGATCGAGCTGGTAAACCACAAGACAAGCACCTCCACCAAACTATCGCAAGCCGCAGCGCTTTGGGTCATGCCCATCTCGCTCCAGCCCTCGGTCGGCATCAAAAGGTTCAGGGTAAAGGCAATGACGAAACTCATTATGATCCGCAAACTGGTCACGCCCCAAAAGGAAGAACCGGTCTTCGCCTGCACGGATGATTCCACGACCAGATTGTGGGAAGTCAGGCACATCAAGGCCAGGATGGTCGCCTCACGGGTGGTCAGCGACATGGAGGTAATCAAGGCGATCGGCGCATAAAGCGGCGAGAAGATGCTGGTCAGGAAAACGATCGCCGTCTCGCCCGGCAAGCCAAGCAACTTGAAGAGAGGCGACAACGCCCCCGATATCCGCTCGAGGATACCACAATATTGCAATACACGAACCGCCAACGAGATGGGCAGGATGATCTTCAGCAACCAAAGGCAGGTATTCATCGCCTTGGGCATCGCCTGAAGTATGCAGTCCCAAATCCGTCTCAATACACGCTCATCCCCTGCCATCGTCACCGATTACCTTTTAAACGCCCGATCCATTTCCCGACGATCGTCACGCTCACGGATCGAATCACGCTTATCGTATTCCTTCTTTCCCTTGGCGATGGCGATCACCAGCTTGGCCAATCCCTTCTCGTTGATGAACAACCGTGTCGGAACAACCGTGAAACCGCTTGTCCGGATCGCGTCGAAGATCTTACGGATCTCCTTCTTGTTGAGCAACAACTTTCGGTCGCGACGGGCGACGTGGTTATTATAGGTTCCGTAGAAATACTCGGCCACATACATGTTCTTGACCCAAACCTCGCCTTTCTCCACGATGCAGAAGGTATCGACCAGGCTTGCCTTGCCCTGACGGATGGACTTGATCTCCGTTCCGGTCAGGACAATACCGGCCGTAAAGGTCTCGAGCAACTCATAATCAAAGGTCGCCCGCTTATTCTTGATCAATACGTCATTCTTTATTTTCTCTTTCATGATTATCCCCTTTCATCAAAAGCTCAGTCCCGGCATCAACAGGGAAAGCAGCAACTCAATCGCGATCGGCGTCAATAAGACAACCGCCGTAGTAATACTGGTGAATTTCAGCCGTGAAACATCCTCAACCTTCAGGTAAGGCGCGGCTCCTTCCCAGATAATATAAAAAGTATAAAGGATAAAGATCCTCAGGAAGAAGAACTCGGGTAACAATGTCAACAGGACATTCAAGGCAAACATCAACGCCGACGAGTAACCGACGAAGCGTTGCCACAACGGCATATCACTCTCTCGCTTGAAGAACCCTTTCCAGACCTCGTTCATGATATAAGCGGAAAGGTAGAATCCACCGAAGGTCGACACCAACGTCCGGATCGACGACTTCAGCGCCAACTCCAGGCTAAACTCCTTTTGAGTGAACAAGACCCCGAGGAAAGCGGTGATCGTCACCAACCCAACTAAAGGATAGAGGAATTGCTCCAGGAAATCCTCCGTTTTCTCCTCCTTCTTCGACAGTGTATCCCACGCTTTTCCCGGTTGGGAAATGATCAAGATCACCCAATTGAATATATTCTTAAACATGTCTTTCCTTATTGATTATTATCCGCAAAATTATATAAATAACACTATTCACGCAAGAGAAAAAGCAAACGCGCCTCTTCACAGCTCTCACAAGGGATCAAAAGCCCAAGGAGAAAAGATTGGTCCGGCTCCAAATCACGCCTGTCGTATCGGCATTAAACCGACTCGGATAATTGATCCTGAAATGGATAGAATCCAATCCCAAAGCCGACTCCCGCTGCTTGGCCTCACTCAAGAAAGGCTCAATGACAAACGCGTTTGTCGTGGTCCAAGTGGAGGAATCACCTGTTCCACCCTCCTGGGCGACACGCAAATAAAACTCATAGATCCGTCGCCCCGTTGAATCGGTCACCGCGTCGCTTGAAGCGTCATACGAAAGATCGAACAGGTCCACCTGATCCACCTGATGGTTCGTATGCTTGGCTTGCATGAAGAAACGGCCCTCCAGATAGATACCGTTACTCAAGTCGACCGAGACAATCCGTTCCGCTCCCCAAAGCTTCGACGTATCGGTCAAGGTCTCAGCTATCGGCCAAACCGGCACTGAGTCGTAACGGGAAATCTCCGCGTTATAAACGCCATCCCCCAATTGCTCACTAAAATTGGTCCGGAACCAAACCGCGCAGCAATCACCATCCTTCACGTCCGTCCGTGCCTCAAAATCCGGCGAGGCGATCCTGAAAATCTGCCCCGACTCATTCGCCGTATAGATACATTTGGAAGGCGTTTCCCTTACGACTCCCACACGATAATAATTGATCATTCCGCTTCCGTCGCCCATACATGAGGTCAAACCACACCAAAGCGCCAGCCCGCCAATCACCGTTGTCCACTTCATTGTCTTGCCATAATATTTCATGACGCGAAAATACAAGATTTACCCGTTGAAGAAAACGGGATACCCTAAAATAAAACACATGCGGACACTTACGTATCTCCCCTCCGGACACTTACGTAAGTGTCCGGAGGGGAGATACGTAA
>ERZ779874.2588-NODE-2588-length-14807-cov-3.526437_pt1 | contig 14807 bp, 10 predicted proteins | sample MGYA00511031_ERZ779874 | MGnify/ENA primary metagenome ERZ779874 (study PRJEB29588, sample SAMEA2156850) | human gut metagenome | biome: human gut; feature: human-associated habitat; material: faeces | place: Denmark | collected 2008/2010 ...
CCGGCGCATCCGCGGATGATGAAATCGATGCGCTGAGCGGAGCAACTCTGACAACGAACGCTGTAACAAACGGTGTCAATGCAGGAATCTGCTGTTTTAACTACTGCAACGAATCCGGTCTGCTTTCCGGAGAGGGAGGGAACTCATGAGAAAAGATACGCCGCTGGAACGGCTTTATAATGGTATCATAAAAGAAAACCCGACCTTCGTCATGATGCTGGGTATGTGTCCGACGCTTGCGGTTACCACTTCTGCAAAGAACGGTATCGGCATGGGCCTTGCGACGATGGTCATCCTGACCGCCTCCAACCTGATGATTTCCCTGCTTCGGAAAATCATCCCGGACGGCGTGCGTATGCCAGCATACATCGTTGTTGTGGCATCGTTTGTAACCATCGTGGAATTTTTGATGGAAGGTTTTATTCCGGCACTCTATTCCGCCCTTGGCATCTACATCCCGCTGATCGTTGTAAACTGTATCATCCTGGGACGCGCCGAGGCATATGCTGGAAAACATGGTCCGATCCCGTCTTTATTTGATGGTATCGGCATGGGCCTTGGATTTACCGTCGGCCTGACCCTGATCGGTATGTTTCGTGAGCTGATCGGAGCCGGAACCCTGTTCGGTATCCAGGTAATGCCGAGTGCTTACGAGCCGGTCAACATCTTCATCATGGCGCCGGGTGCATTCCTTGTGCTGGCAATGCTCGTTGCGGTGCAGAACCGCATCAAACGCCAGAAGTCAGAGAAAACCGGAAAACCGGCAGTCCCGGCAGAAGCGACCGGCTGTATGGCATGCGCCAATAAGGCATACTGCCAGGCTGTGAAAGGAAAGGAGGAAGCGAAATGAAAGAACTGATTTTAATTGCGATCGGTGCGGCGCTGGTGAACAACGTTGTCTTAAGCCAGTTCCTCGGCATCTGTGCTTTCCTCGGTGTTTCCAAAAAGATGGATACGGCGGCCGGCATGGGCGGAGCGGTTATTTTTGTCCTCACGATTTCTTCATTTGTGACAAGTCTGATTTACAAATTTATCCTGGCACCGGCAGAACTTGATTATCTGAAAACGATCGTTTTCATTCTTGTCATCGCGGCGCTGGTACAGCTCGTTGAGATGTTTCTGAAAAAGACGATTCCGTCTCTGTACCGAGCGCTCGGCGTTTACCTTCCGCTGATTACAACAAACTGCGCGGTACTCGGTGTGGCACTCATCAACGTACAGAAGGATTACACGATTCTGCAGGGTACGGTTTACGGTCTGGCAACCGCAATCGGCTTTACGATTGCCATGGTGCTGATGGCCGGCCTGCGGGAAAAGATGGAGTACAACGATATCCCGGAGTCATTCAAAGGAATGCCGATCGTTCTTCTTACGGCTATGCTGATGTCAATGGCATTTATGGGATTTTCCGGAATGATCTAGGAGGGATGAAGAGATGAATGGTATTTTAGCAGCCACCCTGATGGTGGGTGGAACCGGCCTTTTGATTGGTATTCTCCTTGGAATTGCCGGAAAGAAGTTTTATGTGGAAGTGGACGAGCGCGAGACGAAGGTCCGTGAAGCGCTGCCGGGCAACAACTGCGGCGGCTGCGGTTACCCGGGCTGTGACGGAGCGGCGGCTGCAGTGGTAAAGGGTGAAGCCCCGGTTTCTGTCTGTCCGGTCGGCGGAGCGCCGGTTGCAGCGGCCGTCGGAGCTATCATGGGACAAAAAGCCGATGTACAGGAGCGCAAAAAAGCAGTGGTACGGTGCGCCGGTACGTGTGACGTGGCAAAGAACAAGTATGAATACACGGGTGCAAGGGACTGCTCCTACGCCGGTTTTGTACCGGGCGGCGGTCCGAAGAGCTGCGGAAACGGATGTCTTGGTTTTGGAAACTGCGTGAAGGCATGTAAGTTTGATGCGATCCATATTGAAAACGGCATTGCCGTTGTGGACGGCGAAGCGTGCAAGGCATGCGGTGCCTGCGTGAAGGCCTGTCCGAGAAATCTGATCGACCTGATTCCGTATGAGCAGAAGATCACGGTGAAATGCCGCTCAACCGAGAAGGGCAAGGCGGTGATGGCAGCGTGTGAGATCGGCTGTATCGGATGTAAGAAGTGCGAGAAGAACTGCCCGTCGGATGCAATTCACGTTGTGGACCAGCGCGCGGAGATCGACCCGGCAAAATGTACAGGCTGCGGCCTCTGCGCGGAGAACTGCCCGCGGAAGTGTATTATGGTAGAAAAATAAAAATGAGAAATTCCATGCTGTGGGAGGGAACTTCTGCGGCGTGGAATTTTTGCTTTTCGGTGATATCGTGTTAGCCAATGCCGGGGGTGGCTGGCTTGACTTGAATTTGGGAAAATGATAAACTGAAAGTCAGAAAATGAGGGGCGAAAAGCTAAAAAAATATAAAATGGCAGAAAGGACGGGGCAAAAGTATGACAATGACAATGGATGAACTGATGAAAGTGCTCGATATGCAGGAGGATATTCTGCAGTTTACGCATTTTACAAATGCAGACGCATGGGAACTGGGAACGATGATCCTGATGGAGGCAAGACGGCGCGGAGCACAGGTTGGCATCATGATCCGCAGAAGCAACGGGGAAGTTGTATTCCAGTATTGCGATAACGGCATTACGCCGCACAATGTGGAGCTGATGAGACGGAAGAGCAATTCGGTGCTTCTGACGGAGCGGAGTTCGCTGCAACTCTACATGGCAGCGACGAATGCGCCGGAGAGCGTAAAACAGATGGTACTGGACCCGAAGGAATACGCAATGCTGGGCGGAGGTTTTCCGATCTGCGTGGAAGAAGTCGGCGTTGTGGCAACCGTAGCAGTGTCCGGCATGGGACAGGTTTCGGATCATGATGTGATTGTGAAATGCATCAGCAAATATTTGCATATCGATGAAGTACCAAGAATCAGAACTGTATGAAAATGATGATTGAAACTAAATTTTGTGTATGATACAATGTCACCGGCAAAAAGACATGACAGTTCCATCAGGGACAACAAAACCCCCGTGAGCGGCAACTCACGGGGGTTGGTTTATGTCAGCAGGTTTTGCATATCTTCCGGCAGTGGTGCGTGGAAGTTTAAGGGTTCTCCGGTGATCGGATGGACGAAGGAGAGCGATGCAGAGTGAAGTGCCTGGCGGGGGAAAGTGCCGGGAGTTTTGTTGTAGAGGGTATCGCCGAGCAGCGGATGGCCGATGTAAGCCATGTGGACGCGGATCTGGTGGGTGCGGCCGGTTTCGAGGTTGAGTTCGAGGTGGGAGAAAACGGAGCAGTGCGCGAGGGTGCGGTAATGGGTTACGGAGCGCTCGCCGGAGGCAAAGTCGACGGTGCGCTGGATGAGGGAGCCGTTGAGGCGGGCGATCGGGGCGTCGATGGTGCCGGATGCAGCGGTTTCGCCGAGGGCGAAGGCCTGATACGTGCGGTGGATTTCGCGGGAGCGCATGGCCTGGGAGAGGACGGCGGCGCTTAAGGCGTGCTTGGCGAGCACGATAAGGCCGGTGGTGTCGCGGTCGAGGCGGTTGATACAGCGGTAGACGAAGGGTTCACCTTTCTGTTCAAAATACCATGCAATGCCGTTTGCCAGCGTATTTTCATAATTTCCAATCGACGGATGAATCGGCGTATCAGCGGGTTTATCCACAACGAGGATGTCGTCATCCTCATACACAACCGAAAACGGAACCGGCCGCGGCAGAATTCCGTCGGAGGGTTCTGTTTCGACAAGGTGCGTTTCGATCACATCCCCGGCGTGCACGGCCTGGCTCGTCCAGGCGCGGACGCCGTTTCGGAAAATGCCGTCCTCTGTGCGTTTTAAGCCCGTAATAATATGGCGCGAATATCCATGCCGGCGGAGAAACCATTCCACAGTCAGATTTTCCCGTTCCTCCTCCGGCGAAACCACATATGTAAACCTGTGTCCCATACACAAAACCTCCGTTTCTATAGCTTTTTTATCGAATGAACCCCGTCATTTCGGGGCAAAATTTCAAAAAGAGACTTTCCCAGTCTTTCGCAAGTATAGCCGAAAACAGATGGAAAAGCAAGAAACTTACCTTTTTATAGCGAAAATATAAAAAAGTATAAAAGTTTCATGAAATGTCAGAATTTGATTGATTTTAGCGAAAGAAAAGTTTATGCTACTAAAAAAGAAAGAAAATCAAGAAACAGGAGGGGATACAGATGAAGCAGGTGCAGAAACCGAAAAAACCCATAATTTTTTATTATGTGGTTGCGCTGATCGTCATTCTGCTGTTAAATCTTCTGCTTTTCCCGAGACTTCTCGAGCCAAAGGTAACAGAAGTTGATTACGGAAAATTTTTGCAGATGGTAGATAACAACGAAATCAGCGAAGTCCAGATCCAGTCAAATGAGATTATTTTCAGCGACAAATCAAGCCCGGCGAATTATTATAAGACGGGTGTGATGAATGATTACAAGCTGGTAGACCGTTTATATGAGGCAGGTATTACCGAATTTGGAACGCCGATCATAGAGCAGATGTCGCCGCTCATGGAATTTCTTTTAACATGGGTAATACCGATCGTTGTGATGGTTGCGCTCGGACAGTGGCTGATGAAACGCATGACGAGCAAGATGATGGGCGGCATGGGAAATGCGATGAGCTTTGGAAAGAGCAACGCCAAGGTTTATGTACAGTCCGAAACCGGCATTAAATTTGCAGATGTTGCCGGAGAGGATGAGGCAAAAGAAATTTTACAGGAGATTGTTGACTTCCTGCATAATCCCAAAAAATATGAAGAAATTGGTGCAAAAATGCCGAAAGGAGCACTGCTTGTCGGCCCTCCAGGAACCGGTAAAACACTGCTGGCAAAGGCAGTAGCCGGAGAGGCAAATGTTCCGTTCTTCTCCATTTCCGGCTCCGAGTTCGTCGAGATGTTCGTCGGCATGGGCGCTTCAAAGGTGCGTGACCTGTTCCAGCAGGCAAACGAGAAAGCACCGTGTATCGTCTTTATCGATGAGATCGATACCGTCGGCAAAAAACGTGACGGCGGCGGATTCTCCGGAAACGACGAGCGTGAGCAGACCCTGAACCAGCTGCTTGCCGAGATGGATGGATTCGATGGAAAGAAAGGCGTTGTCATTCTGGCAGCGACGAACCGTCCGGATTCCCTGGACCCGGCACTTCTTCGTCCGGGCCGTTTCGACCGCCGTGTGCCGGTTGAACTGCCTGACTTAAAAGGCCGTGAGGAAATCCTGAAAGTCCATGCGAAAAACATCCGCGTGGGCGACAATGTCGATTACAATGCGATCGCACGTATGGCATCCGGTGCTTCTGGTGCAGAACTTGCCAATATGATCAACGAGGCAGCACTCCGTGCCGTCCGTGATGGAAGAAAATTCGTCACCCAGGCGGATCTGGAGGAGAGCGTTGAGGTTGTCATCGCCGGATACCAGAAGAAGAATAAGATCATGACCGACAAAGAGAAACTGATCGTTTCCTACCACGAGGTCGGCCATGCACTCGTCGCAGCACTGCAGAGCCATTCCGCTCCGGTTACGAAGATCACCATTATCCCGCGTACGTCCGGCGCCCTCGGCTATACGATGCAGGTGGATGAAGATGAGCACAACCTGATGAGCCGCGAAGAGTTGGAAAACAAGATTGCAACGCTGACCGGCGGCCGTGTGGCAGAGGATCTGGTGTTCCATTCCATCACGACAGGTGCTTCGAACGATATCGAGCAGGCAACGAAGGTGGCAAGATCCATGATCACCCGCTTCGGTATGAACGAGGAATTTGGTATGGTTGCATTTGAGACGGTAACGAACCAGTACCTCGGCGGTGACACTTCCCTGGCATGCTCCGAATCGACAGCAGCACAGATTGATGAGAAGGTTGTTGCAGCAGTCAGAAAACAGTACGACAAAGCAGAGCAGCTCTTAAAAGATAACATGCCGAAACTCCACGAGCTGGCAAAATATCTGTATGAGAAAGAGACGATCACAGGTGATGAGTTTATGGAAATCCTGAATTTATCCCCGGATCAGCTTACGACAACGAGAATGGAAACAAACTAAAAAGCGATAAAAGCAGATGAGAATCCCGCGTTACTGTTCACCCAGCAGTGAAACACTTGCTGTTTCACTGCGTAAGAAAGTGATTCACGAATCCCGCGTTTCAAGGCGACTTCAGCCTTGCGCGGGATTCTTTCTTGTGCTATAATGCTGTAATGCGAAATTATGACACAAAAAGACAGATTTTTTTAGGATAGACCAAGAGAACATAAGGAGAAACGCAATGAAGAAAAAACAGGCATGGAAAGTGATGGGTGCTGTCCTTGCGGGCACACTGGTATTTTCCGATGCAGTTCCGCTCCGTGCCAGCGCATCGGCAGGAACGGAAAAAAGCGCAGTACAGAACGAAACTGTCTCCGGAACGGAGAACGGTACAGAGACAAAGACAAAACGGGCAGCCGTTTATGTGAATCTGAAAACCGGCGATGATACGGCAGACGGTACAACGGCAGAGACAGCAGTAAAAACCGTGGAAAAAGCACAGGAGCTTCTTGCAGTTGCAGCGGCAGAACTGCAGGCGGACGGGAAAACAACCGAAAAAAACACTACTGCAGATACCGGAAAAACGGCAGCGGAGGAAGCAGCAGAAAAATATCTGGTATTCGTCGGAATGGATAAAAAAGAGCTGGAAACGTATCGAAAGAAACAGCAGAAAACAGACTTCTGGGGAAGAGTAACAGATACCGTTTTTGCGGCAGATGAAATCGTGGTGACAGAAGCCGGATATGAGGCTGTTCTGGCAGCAGAAAAAGCAAAAGAAACGGTTTCGGAAACACCAACGCTTGCGCCAGGCGAGTCTCCGGCACCGGATGCGGCAGAAGATACCGTAACACCAACTCCGGGTCCGACGGAAACGCCGGATGCAGAGCCGACCGCAGAACCAACGGTGATCCCGGACGCAGAACCGACGGAAACGCCGGACGCAGAGCCGACCGTAACGCCGGCGGAGGAACCAACGGCAACTCCGACACCGGATGCGGACAACGGAGAAGATACAGGGGATACACCAACGGCAGCGCCGACACCGGATGCGGAACCGACCGTAACGCCGGAAGTAACTCCGACGACAGCACCGGGCGAGAATACCGATGACAGTGAAAATCCGGAGAATCCGGAAACTCCGGCAGAAGATCCAACCGTGACACCTGCCCCGGATGATACAGCAAAAGACGATCTTGCAGCAGATGATACAAACCAGGACGATACAAACCAGGATAACCAGAACGGAACGGGAAATGATGCATCATCGGACCAGTGGAAACAGGATGAAAATCTGGATGATCTTGTAAAAGATGAAATTCAGAAAGAAAACGAAACCGTAAAAAATTTCGATGAAATTTCCAATCCATCCGGTACGGACAGCACAGAAGAAGGCTATCTGGTCTCCGATGTCTCTCTTTTGATCCAGCCGATGGCAGTAAGTCTGTCCAGAAGCCTTGTATCAGAGGAGCAGACGGAAACAGCAGAAGCTGAGACGGCGGACGAAGGCGAGCATGAACTGCTTGCAGCTGCAGAGCAGAAATCCAACCTGAGTGCAGGTGAAATGACAGCAAGTGCAGCCGATGACGTAAGTACGCTGCGTGCCGCAGGAACGATCCTTGTAGGACCGGACAACTACGGAACGAATAAGACATCTACTCCGGCTCCGACAGCCACACCGTCGAAGAGCAGCAGTAACAACAGCTCTTCCAATTCCAATACCGGAAGCACAAAGATTCCGCAGAAGAAGACACAGACCACTGCAAGCATCCGCAGCATCCCGGTCAACACCGGCGATGAGACGATGGTGCTTCCGCTGGCGATCAGCTCCGCACTTTCTGCAGCCGTTATGTTCTGCATGGCATTCCTTCAGATGCAGGCGAAACGCGCAAAGAGCATGGCCGCATGGCTGGAATTCAAAAAGAATCATCCGTTTGACGAAAAATAAAGAAACAGGCATATCCGGAAAAGCCATTCCATACATTTACAGTATGGGAGGGCTTTTTCTTATGGAAGAAAAGAAAACATGGGCGGTGAGTGCGGGCAGCGGGATCGGCTGGCTGAAGGCTCTTCTCGTTTCCTATCTGATCTCGGTGCTTCTTCTTTTGCTGCTGTCTTTCCTGCTCTGGAAATTTTCCTGGAAGGAAAGCTGGGTGCAGGCGGGCATTGTGGTGATCTATCTGGCATCAAGCTTTTCCGGCGGAAGAATGGCAGGAAACATGGCGGGAAAACGGCGGTTTCTCTGGGGCATCTGCTTTGGAATCGTGTATTTTGCCATTCTGATCATCGTCTCCGCAGTCTTCCTGCCGGGCGGATTTGCCGGAGCCGGAAGACTTCTGTGGGCGGCAGCAGTCTGTGCCGTCGGCGGAATGGCAGGCGGAATGACGGCACACGGCAGATAAAAGCGGACAAAACAGAACATTTTTTCAAAAAACAGACTTTTAAATTTGAAAAACCTATGCTATAATGGGAAGAGCTAATGGCCGAAGACTATAAAAAAGTCGCGCGTCAACTACAATGAAGGAGGAATGTGCCATGAAACACATCAAAACTTTAAATACAAAAAGCTTACAGAACACTGTAAAAAAAGGTGGATGCGGTGAGTGCCAGACATCCTGCCAGTCCGCATGTAAGACTTCTTGCACCGTAGGCAACCAGAGCTGCGAGCATAAGTAAAAGTAATCCATAAGGACGAGTAAAAGGTGTTCCCAGAACCGGTTTCGCCGGATTTGGGAACATTCTTTTTGCCAGGCACATCAAAAAAAGAGAGAGTTATAGAAAGGAATACCACAGTGATACATTTATATAAAAGCAATGGCTTCAACATGGTGCTGGACGTCAACAGCGGCTCCGTCCATGTTGTGGATGACTGCGTATACGATGTCCTTTCCTGCATGAACGAAGGAAAAAATGCAGAAGAGGCAGCAGAGGCGCTTAGCAGTAAATATGCCGAGCAGGACATCACCGAAGCCAGAGAAGAAATTCAGGAACTTACAGACAACGGCATGCTCTTTACAAAAGACATTTACGAAAACGCAATTGATCAGTTTTCCAACCGTCCGACCGTCGTAAAAGCACTCTGCCTCCACATTGCACACGACTGCAACCTTGCCTGTCGTTACTGCTTCGCAGAAGAGGGCGAGTATCACGGAAGACGTGCACTGATGTCCCTGGAAGTCGGCAAAAAAGCGCTTGATTTCCTGATCGCAAACTCCGGCAGCAGAAGAAACCTCGAGGTAGATTTCTTCGGCGGTGAACCGCTGATGAACTGGGATGTTGTAAAACAGCTCGTAGCCTACGGAAGAGAACAGGAGAAGTTACATAACAAGAACTTCCGTTTCACCCTGACCACCAACGGTGTTCTCTTAAACGACGAGGTCATGGAGTTCTGCAATAAAGAGATGGGCAACGTCGTATTAAGTATCGACGGAAGAAAAGAAGTTCACGATCACATGCGTCCGTTCCGCAAAGGTGCCGGAAGCTACGATCTGATCGTGCCGAAATTCCAGAAATTCGCTGAGCTTCGTCATCAGGATAAATACTATGTGCGCGGAACCTTCACGCATTACAACACAGACTTTGCAGCTGATGTTCTCCATCTGGCAGACCTCGGCTTCAAGCAGATCTCGGTTGAGCCTGTTGTAGCGCCTCCGACCGAGGACTATGCGATCCGTGAGGAAGACCTTCCGGTGATCTTCGAACAGTACGACATTCTGGCAAGAGAGATGATCAAGAGGGAAAAAGAGGGAAGAGGCTTCAATTTCTTCCACTTTATGATCGATCTGACCGGCGGACCATGTGTTTATAAACGTCTTTCCGGCTGCGGTTCCGGAACCGAGTACCTTGCGGTAACACCGTGGGGCGATTTCTATCCGTGCCACCAGTTCGTAGGACAGGAAGATTTCTGCCTCGGAAATGTTTACGAAGGCGTGAAAAAGACAGAAACTGTCAACGAATTCAAAAAATGCAACGTTTATTCCAAGAAGGAGTGCAGCCAGTGCTTTGCACGGTTCTACTGCAGCGGCGGATGCGCGGCAAACTCCTACAATTTCACAGGTAAGATCAACGATGTTTACGAGATCGGATGCAAGATGCAGCAGAAACGGATCGAGTGTGCATTGATGATAAAGGCAGCTCTGGCCGAAGATTAAAGAAAAGAGGAAAATCGCGACATGATGAAGAAGAAACAGAGTATCATCGCACTCGTCCTGGCAGCCATTGTAACAGTGCTTCTTGGATGGACGATGATCAAAGGATGGGGTCCTACCGGAACCGGTTCGATGAAGAACATCAACCTGGGTCTGGATCTGTCCGGCGGTGTCAGCATTACCTATCAGGCCGTAAAGGACAACCCGACAGACGAAGAAATGTCAGATACCCGCTACAAGCTGGAACAGCGTGCGCAGCAGTACAGCGAAGAGGCACAGGTATATCTGCAGGGCGACAACCGTATCACCATTGAAATCCCGGGTGCAACCGATGCAACCACCATTCTGGAAGAGATGGGTAAACCGGGAAGCCTGTATTTCATCAAACAGACCAACGATGACGGAACAGAAAACTACACCTACGACAGCTCGACCGGCGAGTACGTTCTGAACGGAAAAACTATCGAAGAGCTCGAGGAGGACGGCTCCGTCGTTCTGACCGGTAAAGATGTGGAGAGCGCAGAAGCCATGCATCAGCAGAACTCCACCACAAAAGCAACCGAGAGCGTCGTTCAGCTGAAAATGACCGACGAAGGAAAACAGAAATTTGCAGACGCAACCCAGGAAGCCTACAGCGCAGGAAAGAGCATCGGTATCTACTATGATGAGAAATTCGTCAGTGTACCGAGTGTAAACGCTGTGATTTCCGATGGTACTGCAGTCATCTCCGGCGGAAACATGGACTGGGATGAAGCAACCAGCCTGGCATCCACCCTCCGTATCGGTTCCCTTTCCCTGAAACTTGAGGAGATCAACTCCAGCGTCGTTGGAGCACAGCTTGGATCTGCAGCTGTTTCCACCAGCGTGAAAGCAGGAGCGATCGGCATTATCCTGATCATCATTTTCCTTGCAGTTGTATACCGCCTGCCTGGTATTGCAGCCGGATGGGCACTGCTCATTTACGTTGAGCTGAACCTGATTTCTTTAAATGCATTTGACCTGACCCTGACTCTGCCTGGTATCGCCGGTGTTATCCTGTCGATCGGTATGGCAGTCGATGCGAACGTTATCATCTACGCCCGTATCGAGGAGGAGATCGGTGCCGGAAAGACGGTTCATACGGCAATCCGCGACGGATTCAAGAAGGCAGCTTCCGCCATCCTGGACGGAAACGTAACGACTCTGATTGCAGCAGCCGTTCTGTATGCACTCGCAAGCGGAAGTGTCCGCGGATTCGCCATGACACTTGCTCTTGGTATTGTTCTTTCCATGTTCAGCGCCATGGTTGTTTCCAGACTGCTGGTCAACAGCCTGTACGGTATGGGACTGAAGGATGCGAAATACTACGGAACCAAGAAAGAGCGCAAGGGATTTCCATTTGTGGAAAAGAGAAAGATCTTCTTCACGATCTCCTGCATTCTGCTGCTTGCCGTTCCGGCCAGCATGATTTTCATGCATCAGACAAAGGGAAGCGCACTGAACTTCGGCCTTGACTTCAAGGGCGGTACTTCCATCAACGTTCCGTTCAACGAGGATTACTCCATCGAAGAGCTGGACAAAGAGGTAGAGCCGGTTGTGGAAGGCGTGACAAAAGATTCCAATATTCAGATGACAAAGGTTGTCGGAGGCAACAATGTCATCATCAAAACACGTTCTCTGACTCTGGAAGAGCGTGAGCAGGTTTACCAGGCAATGGCAGACAATTTCGGTGTCGATACTTCTGAAATCACTTTCGACAACATTTCTTCTACTGTAAGTAAAGAGATGAGCCAGAATGCGATGAAAGCAGTTATCATCGCTGTAGTCTGCATGCTGCTGTACATCTGGATCCGTTTCCGCGACATCCGTTTCGCATCGAGTGCCATCCTTGCACTGATGCACGATATCGCCATTGTATTCGGATTCTATGTGGTATCCCGTATTTCGGTCGGCAGCACCTTTATCGCGTGTATGCTGACGATCCTCGGCTATTCCATCAACAGTACGATCGTCATCTTCGACCGTATCCGTGAGAATCTGCCGGAGTTAAAGAGAGAGCCGATCGAGTCCCTGGTTGACCGCTGCATCACGGACACCCTGACCCGAAGCATTTACAGTTCCCTCACCACCTTTATCACCATCTTTGTTCTGTTCGTGATGGGAGTTTCTTCCATCCGCGACTTTGCAGCACCTCTGATGGTTGGTATCGTATGCGGAGCTTACACTTCTGTCTGCATCACAGGTGCCCTGTGGTATGTGATGAAGCACGTTGGAAAAAACAAATATGTGCCGTCCAAAGCAGTACAGAATAAGACAAAAAATAAATAAAAGCAGCAAAAACCATAAAAAGAGAAACGCCGGACCGGAAAAGTCCGGCGTTTCCTGCTAACAGGAAAGAGGAGAACATATGAAGAAAGAACGCTGGGTAGTTTCGGCAAAACGCGCCGATTTCCAGGCAATTGCGGACCGGTTCGGCATCGATCCCGTCATCGCCCGCCTGATCCGGAACCGGGATGTGACCGGGGAGAAAGAGATCGAAGAGTATCTCTTCGGTGATCTGGAGCAGCTCCATGATCCGCTGCTGATGAAGGATATGGAGCGCGCGGCAGATCTGATCGCAGAAAAAATCCGGGAGAAAAAGCCGATCCGCATCATCGGGGACTACGACATCGACGGTGTTACGGCAACGTATATTCTGCTGACCGGCTTAAAAGATCTCGGTGCCGATGTGGATGTGCGTATCCCGGACCGGATTGCAGACGGATACGGCTTAAATGAGCATCTTGTGCAGTTTGCCGCGGATGAGGGGCGGGACACGATCGTCACCTGTGACAACGGCATCGCGGCGGGCAGTCAGATCCGTCTGGCAAAAGAGCTTGGCATGACGGTTGTTGTGACGGACCACCACGAGGTTCCGTTTGAGGAGGATGAAAACGGAGAACGCCGCTACATCCTGCCGCCGGCGGACGCGGTTGTCAATCCGAAACAGAAAGACTGTTCCTATCCGTTTCCGGGCCTCTGCGGTGCGGCCGTCGCATGGAAACTGATCCAGACGATGGAGGCAAAAGCAGGTATTCCAAAGGAGCACAGCTTCCGCTTTCTGGAATTTGTCGCCATTGCGACGATCGGTGATGTGATGGATCTGCAGGGAGAAAACCGGATTTTTGTAAAAGCCGGCCTTCGGGCGCTCCATAAAACGCAGAACCTCGGCCTGCAGGAGCTGATCCGTGTGCAGGGCATCGAGGCGGAAAACGTGACACCGTATCACATCGGCTTCGTTCTCGGCCCGTGCATCAACGCATCGGGACGGCTTGACACGGCGGAGCATTCGTTAAAACTGCTCTGCGCAAAGACACGTGAGGAGGCTGCAAAGCTTGCCGGGGACTTGAAAGACCTGAATGAAAGCCGCAAAGAGCTGACGCGCCAGGGTGAGGCGAAAGCAATCGAGCTCGTGGAAACCTCCCCGCTGCAGAACGACAAAGTCCTCGTCGTCTATCTGCCGGACTGCCACGAGAGCCTTGCCGGAATCATCGCAGGTCGCCTGCGGGAGCACTTCCACAAACCATCCTTCGTACTCACCAGAAGTGAGGAGGGCGTCAAGGGCTCCGGCCGCTCGATCGAAGCGTATTCGATGTATGAGGAGCTCTGCAAATGCAAAGAACTGATGACGAAATTCGGCGGCCACCCGATGGCTGCGGGCCTTTCCCTCGCAGGAGAGGAGATGATCGAACCGTTCCGCCGGGCACTGAACGATAATTCCACGCTGACGGAAGAGGATTTCGTCGAAAAAGTTGTGATCGATGTGCCGATGCCGATCACCTACATCACCAAAAATCTGATCCGCCAGTTAAGTCTCTTGGAGCCGTTCGGAAAAGGCAACACGAAACCGCTGTTCGCACAGAAAGGACTGACTGTATTAAATTACCGCATTTTTGGAAAGAATAGAAACGTGGTGAAAGTACAGCTTGCCGATGCGGGCGGATACCAGATGGATGGTGTCTATTTCGGCGAGGGAGAAGCGTTCGCCGCATACGTGGATGCACATCCGGCCCTCTCGGTAGCGTACTATCCGTCGATCGATACGTGGAACGGACGCGACAAATTACAGATCAATATCCAGAGTTATTTTTAAAGATGCAGAAAAGCCGCAAATACCTGATTTTTCTGCCCTGTTTTCTATCGGAAACGAAATTGACGCAGAAGAATATTGATGCTATACTGTAAGGTGAATTGTCAAACCTTGACGAAACGGAGGAATATTTTATGAAAAAAGTAGAGGATTACGTAAGAAGTATTCCGGATTTCCCGGAACCGGGTATTATTTTCAGAGATGTAACGAGTATCCTGCAGGACGCAGACGGACTGCAGCTTGCCATAGATGAGATGCAGCATTTTGTAGAAGAAGTAGACTGTGATGTAATCTGCGGAACCGAGTCCCGCGGCTTCATTTTCGGTATGCCGATTGCTTACAATCTGCACAAACCGTTCGTGCCGATCCGTAAAAAAGGAAAACTTCCTCTGGAGACCGTCGAGGAGAGCTATGACCTGGAGTACGGCAGCGCAACGATCGAGATGCACAAAGACTCCATCAAACCGGGCCAGAAGGTAGTCATCATCGACGACCTGATTGCAACCGGCGGTACGATCGAGGCTGCAATCAA
>ERZ779874.2589-NODE-2589-length-14800-cov-2.962496_pt1 | contig 14800 bp, 15 predicted proteins | sample MGYA00511031_ERZ779874 | MGnify/ENA primary metagenome ERZ779874 (study PRJEB29588, sample SAMEA2156850) | human gut metagenome | biome: human gut; feature: human-associated habitat; material: faeces | place: Denmark | collected 2008/2010 ...
CTGAGGCCGTCTTATCCATAATCGAAGCACGGTGTGCTTCCACTGTTTTAATCGAAATGCCAAGGTCATCGGCAATCTGCTTATTGAGACGGCCGTTGACAATGCGCTCGAGCACTTGCTGTTCGCGAGGAGTGAGCTTTTCAATCAGAGCGCGGTTGGCTGCGAGTGTCTGACGGCGGGCAAAGAGCTCCTTGTTTTCAAAGGGATAATGAAACTGCGCAAAGGGCATACTGCCGCTGTCATACCAGCAGTCTATGACCTCGGGAGTGCGCCTCATTTCGCCGCCGCACTTTTTGCATTTAAACGTAACCTTGTCGATATAAGGGCGGTGCAGCTCTATGTCCGCGTCGCAGCCCGACAGCTCGGAAAGCTCCCGTCTCGAACCTACGACGTGTATATCTCCGCAGTCGCCGCAAACCCATACGGGCAGCGGAGTCCCCCAATAACGCTCCCGCGAAACTCCCCAATCTATGACGTTTTCGAGAAAGTTTCCCATCCTGCCGGTACCGATGGACTCGGGCATCCAGTTTATTTCCGAATTGCTTTTGAGCAGTCTTTCCCTCATAGCCGACATTCTTATAAACCAGGACTTGCGGGCGTAATACAGAAGCGGAGTGTCGCATCTCCAACAGAAGGGATAGCTGTGAGCGTACATCTGCTCCTTGAAAAGCAAGCCCCTTTGTCTGAGATTTTCGATAATAACGGGGTCGGCCTTTTTGCAGAAAATACCTTTCAGTTCTCCCGCGTCATCCTTAAAGCATCCCCTTTCGTCCACCAACTGCACGAAAGGCAGCTTATACTTTGCTCCGACCTTGGCGTCGTCCTCGCCGAAAGCGGGCGCGATATGGACGATGCCGCTTCCGTCGGTAAGCGTCACGTATCCGTCGCAGGTGACGTAATAGGCGTTTTCAACCCCTGCCCAGTCGAACATGGGCTGATATTTTTTGCCTTCAAGCTGCCTGCCAAAAACCTTTTCCGCCACCTCGTATTTTTCAAACAAATCGTCCGCAAGCGCTTCGGCAAGCCAATAAAATCCGTCGTCCGCCTTGATTTTGACATAGCTTTCCTCAGGATTGACGCACAGCGCCACGTTACTCGGCAACGTCCAGGGAGTGGTTGTCCACACAAGGAAAAACGTGTTTTCCTCTCCGGAAACGGGGAATTTGACGTAAACGGATTTTTCCTCTACCTCCTTGTAGCCCTGCGCCACCTCATGGCTTGAAAGCGCCGTGCCGCAGCGCGGGCAGTAGGGAACGATTTTGTGCCCCTTGTAGAGCAGTCCCTTTTCGTAAACCTTTTTGAGAGACCACCAGACCGACTCGATGTAATTGTTGTCGTAGGTGACGTAAGGATGCTCCATATCCACCCAATAACCGACGCGGTCGCTCATGATTTCCCATTCTTTTTCATATTTCCAGACGCTTTCTTTGCATTTGTTTATGAAAGGCTCGATTCCGTATTTTTCTATCTCCTGCTTTCCGTCTATGCCCAGCAGCTTTTCCACTTCCAGCTCGACGGGCAGACCGTGGGTGTCCCAGCCCGCCTTGCGCAGAACCGAATACCCCTTCATGATTTTGTAGCGCGGAATTATATCCTTCATGACGCGCGTGAGGATATGGCCTACGTGAGGCTTTCCGTTTGCGGTAGGCGGACCGTCGTAAAAGGTGAACGCTTCCTTGCCCGCGTTTTTTTCGTTTGTCTTTTCAAAAACCTTGTTTTCCTTCCAAAATTCAAGTGTTTTCTTTTCGCGCTCCACAAAATCGAGCGTCGTGCTGACTTTTTCGTACATATAAAAAACCGTCCCTGCCGACGTCCTTTTCTCTTCAAAACGCCGACTCAAAATTTTTGTCCGTACCGCACCTCAAAGGACGCGGTATTTGTTTATTTTACACCACCGAAAAGGCTTTTGTCCAGCGTTTTAGGAGGTAAAAAGCCCATCCGCGTTTTATCCGCCTCTTAATCATCCTCTCTTTTTCCTTTTTTAAACCTTTTTCGGCTTTTTGCGACCAAAAAAAAGTTGTCAAAAAATCGCTTATATGCTATAATGCGTCCATGTGATAGGCGGGGAGCTAGCGGTGCCCTGTTACACGCAATCCGCTACAGCGTGGCCGAATGCCAAGGAAGGCAAGCATTGTGGGAGGCAGGAACAGGTAAGGAGCGTTGATAACAGGGTCTCGTGCAACGGCGAGCCGTGAACCATGTCAGGGCGGAAGCAGCAGCATTAAGCGGATTTCACTGTGTGCCACGAGGGTGCTTTGGAGGAGCCGCCTGCCCGGATACCGCTCCGGCTTTGCTTGTCGACCTTGGATTCACATTTTTGAACTCAAACGGCGAAAGCCGTTTTTTCATGCGAAAAAACGGCTCCCATTAAGGGAGCCGTCACTTTACACCATTTTTATGATTTCTTTTTTAAGTCTTGTTATGATTTTCTTTTCCAGACGGGATATGTAGGATTGGGAAATGCCAAGCAAATCCGCGACCTCTTTTTGCGTTTTTTCCTCCGCGCCGTTTAATCCGAAACGCAGATTGACTATTTGCTGCTCGCGCTTGGACAGCTTGTTGAGGCTCAGGTTAAGCAGCTCCTTTTCCACCGACACCTCGATGTCGTTGTAAACAAGGTCGTTGTCCGTGCCGAGTATATCCCCCAAAAGCAGCTCGTTGCCCTCGCTGTCCACGTTTAAAGGCTCGTCGAGTGATACCTCCATCTTGCAGCGCACCACCTTTCTCAGATACATGAGAATTTCGTTTTCTATGCAGCGGGACGCATAGGTCGCAAGCTTGATATTTTTGTCGCTGCGATAGGTGTTCACCGCCTTGATGAGCCCGATCGTGCCGATGGAAATGAGATCCTCGATGTTGATGCCGGTTTTTGACCGGCTCGAAGCTGTTGACCGCTTTTATCAGACCGATGGTTCCTACCGACACGAGGTCTTCCAAATCTATGCCGGTATTTTCAAATTTTTTGGCAAGGTAAACCACAAGCCGCAGATTGTGCTCTATGAGCTTGTCGCGCGCCTCTTCGTCCCCCTCCGCCGCAAGGGCGACCATTTCCGCCTCCTGCTCGGGAGTCAAGGGTTTGGGCAGAGCCTCCGCGCCGCAGATAAAGGCAACTATTTTTTCCTTCCAGCTGCCAAAGTCAAACAGGTTTTTGATAAAAGCGAGGATTTTCATGATTTTTCTTCCTTTAAAAGTTTATTTTTGATTTTCTTCTTTTTTATTCCTCCAAAGAGGAGTTGAGCAGTATGTCGAACTGCCCTCCTTTGCGCATTTTCTTTCCCGCAAGCGCGACGTAAACCTCTTTGGGTTTGTCCTCCACCTCAAACAGGTCGGGCTTGAAGGCATATGCCCGCTGTCTTGCGCCCGCCACCGTTTCGTAAAAGATAACCTTAAACTTTTCGTCTGTTTTCGCGGACGGCAAGGTTATGCTCTGCGCCAAAAGCTCGGTTGCAAATCGCGACAGCCGCTTGTCCAGCACGAAACAGACGGGCAGCCCGTCGCTTTCTAGCAGGTTTCCGCTGTCCACATAGCCGTTAAGCAAAAAAGTTCTGCCGCCTACCGCAAGCTTGACTCTGCGCATAAACGCGCTCCGCTTTTTAGCCGAAGATATGTATCGCACGACGTTGAACACAAGCTCCGCAAACAGCGCGACGCCCGCGACGTACAGCCCTACGGGCACTGTTGCCGAATAAGTGAAAGCGGACATCGCCTTGAAGTCCGTTCCCGTCATGTAGAACAGCCCTAAAATCGCTCCCCCCAATACAAATGTATATGCCACAAAAATCAGATTAGACATAATATAGTATTTTAATTTAAATTTCGGCAAAACGACCAATGTCATGAGCAGCGCGACGGCGATTTTCAAAATAAAGGAAACCCACGACGGAATTTTGAGCAGCGGCATTGCAAGTGCGCACAACGTGCCCAGCAGCGCGGAAAGCAGGACGCGCCACAACCGCGGCTTTTGTCTGAGCGTAAGAAACGCGGCGTACAAAAGCAGCGTGTTCATAGTCATATTGTCGATAACGACGTATTCTATGTAAACTGTCATGAGCGAGTAAATAGATTTTAGCCGATTGACAGCGCGGCGGTTTGAGTGTTTTGGCTGATTTTTGTTGAATTTAGGCAGAAGACCTCCGGAGGGGACGCCGGAGGTCTTGTTTTACACCGAAAAATCCTAGCGGATTTCAGTCTTTGTTTATATCGAAATAATTTGCGGGGTTGACGAATTTTCCGTCCTTTTTCATTTCAAGATGAAGGTGGGCGCCCTCTGCGCATTCATAAGCCGCAGACGTGGAAACGCTTCCGATTTTGTCGCCCTTCTTTACTTTGTCGCCCTCCGACACTTCTATATCGTCGCCGAGGGAGAAGTAGGAGCTTACCAGTCCGTCGGCGTGGGTAATCTCAACGATATTGCCCATGCCGTACTCGTTTCTCACAGAGGTTACCGTGCCGTCGCAGATTGCCACCACGGCAGCGCCCTCCTCGGCGAGGAAGTCCACTCCGTTGTGCACGCTCCACTCGTTGAGCGTCTTTTTGAACACAAGCACGTATTCGCTGTCGCGGCTGTAATCCATGCCCAGCGTATATTCCGCCACGGGAGACATGAACGTAGGCTTTTGTTCTTCGGACTTGGGCGGAACGAGATAATCGTTGAATTCTCCGAGATAGGTGTCGTTAACCGACGGACCGACAGGCGTCACAGGCGACTTGCCCAAGCTCACGCCGAGTATAATTCCCGTTATTGCAAGCACGCAGGCGATTATTATTATCAGAACCAGATTCTGACGCAAAAACCGCAGAAAGTTGTTTGATTTTTGTGTACTCATTTTTGAATTGCCTCCTAATTTCTCACAATGTGATATGTATTGTTGACCGTCCGACGCTTTTTAAACATCCGCAACGGAAATTTTTCAATAACTGCCCAGCAGCAGCGGGGAGCCTATATGCACCGTGCCTTGGTTCAACGCAATCTGTACGTTGATTTTCCTGCCGTCAACCTGTATTCCGCCTTTTAGCAACGGAGAATAGCCGTAAACGCACACTATCCCGTCTCCGATTGTTTCGCAAAAGATTTTGTCGGCGCGCAGTAATTCAAGCCATTCCTCCAAATCGGAAGCGTCTCCCGCAAAGGAAACCGAAACTCCCGCATATCCGCGTGGAGCCTCCGCCGCACGGTCAAGTCCGCACTGCACTATGCTTCCCGCGCCGTTGCGTATGACGCGCTCGCCGCAATCCGTTTCGCCGTCGTAAAAGAAGCTGTATGTACCGCCGACTATTTTTACGCGGTGAACAAAGTCTCCCGGAGAGTTTACAAGCAGCAACGCCAGCATGGCAAAGCATAACATCAAGATAAAAGCCTTTCTTCTGAAATCCTTCATGACAGATATTTTTGACGGAAAACAAAAATTTAAACGCGCCGCCAAAAATTTTTCTTTGCGCGCCCGAAAAAGACAAAAAGCCCGAACACTTGAAAAAATTCCGGCAACGGTTTATAATTTGCCCGAAAGGAGAAAAAGATGCGCAAACAACTCAGAGAAATAACGGATAAGGAAGAAATAAAAGATTTGTTCCGAAATACTGACGTAATAAGACTAGGCATTTCCGACGAAAAACAGCCCTATGTCGTGCCCGTATCCTTCGGCTTCGATTGGAGCGACGAACAACCTACCTTTTATTTTCACGGAGCAAGGGAAGGAAAAAAATTCGAGCTGCTGACAAAAAATCCCTTTGTATGCGTGGAGGGAGACAATTTTTACAGATACAAAAAAACCGCCGCGTCCGTCACCTGTCTGTACGAAAGCTTTATCGCTTTCGGCAGGTGCCGTCTGCTCGACGGCGGGGAAGCGGAACGGGGGCTGAAAAAGATTTTGGAACACTGCGGGTATGCCGAAACCGCGGTTCCCGAAAAATGCGCCGCGAATACGGCAGTTTTCGAAATTGCCGTAGAACAAATTTCGGGGAAACGTCGGGATACGCACAGCTGAATTTTCCGACATAAAATTCCCGACGTGTATCGTGCTTCCCACAGGGAATTTTTACCGCATAATTCAAGTATGGCGCACTATACCTTGCAAGCCGGGCAAGTGCGCTTATTTATTTTACTTTTCGGGCAAACGGATATATAATAACAAACAAAAACAAGCAATTCAGCGAGGTGAATTATGTCAGAGTTACTCGATAAAATCAAAAGCCGCAGAAGCATAAGAAAATTCAAAAGCGACGCCGTGCCGGAAGATATTTTGGATAAAATTATCGAAGCTGGCACTTATGCCGCAACGGGAATGAATAAACAGTCTCCGATAATCGTTGCCGTCACAAACAGGGAAACAAGAGACAAGCTATCCCGTGTCAACTGCAAAATAGGCGGTTGGAACGAAGATTTCGACCCGTTTTACGGCGCGCCCGCCCTCCTTATCGTATTGGCGGACAAAAGTTGCGAAAACGGTATTTACGACGGCTCGCTTGTGATGGGAAATCTTATGCTTGCCGCACACGACCTCGGTATAGGCAGCTGTTGGGTGCATAGAGCCAAAGAAGAATTTGAAATGCCCGAATGGAAGCAATGGCTGAAAAATTTAGGCGTCGAGGGCGAATATATCGGAATAGGGCATTGCGTTCTCGGTTATGTAGACGGGGATTATCCCGATACGCCGAAAAGAAAGCCCGATTGGGTTTATCGCGTGAGGTAAAGCAAAACAAGATTTGATTCCGACAAATTTAGGAAAAAGAGCGGGCATTTTTTAGCCCGCTCTTTAATTTTGAATTGTTCTTACGTAACCGATTTTCATCACACCAAATCGTTGAGCGCGCGGACGGCTTCCACTCTGTCGGAGCTGTCCGTCAGCAAAAGCAGCAGAGTCCTGTCGCAGCTTAAAATTTCGTAGCCTATGTTTTTTTGAGACAGCGCGCGGGAGGCTTTTTCCGCCATGTCGGCGCCTTGATGAAAGACCGCTCCCACAAGACATTTTTGCTCCGCTTTGAAGCCGCAGGAGGCGCTGCCCGCGGGCAGTCTTTGTTTTGTGACGCAGATTCTGCCTTTGGGGGAGACGCTTTGAAAAAGCACGGACGCTTTGGGAGGGAGGTAAAAGCTTCCCGAAAAAGAATACTTGTATACCGTTTCGGAAACTATCCCGCATATCCGTCTCCCCGAGGCGGAAACGGGTACAATCATGCTTCCGTCAAGGTGGGGCTTATAAAAATTTCTTATGTTAATCGGAATATTTTTTGCGCAGACGGGCAAAACTGAATCACTGTGCAAAACTCTTGCGCCGAGCGAAGAAAGTATGCGCAGCTGTTCGTAGGAAAGGCACGGAACAAGGCGGGGCGAAAAAACCATAGAGGGGTCGGCGGCGAAAAAGCCGTCCACGTCCGTCCAGTTTTCGTATATTTCCGCGTTCAGCGCGGCAGCCGCCACCGCTCCCGAAATGTCGCTTCCTCCGCGCGGAAAAGTAACCGTTCTCATGCCGTCGCTGCCGTAAAAGCCTCCCATAACGCAGCCTTTTGAGCAGTTTTTTGCCGATTCCGCCAGCAGTCTTTCGCTTTCCGCCAAATTAAGTGCGCCGTCGGGGAAAAAGCGCACGACCTCCGCAGCCTCGATGTAGCGGAAGCCGAGCGCTGCCGACAAAAGCTTTGCGGACAGATATTCTCCGCGCGACACGACGAAATCCCTGTATGGAGCGGCAAGGATTTGCTCTCTTACGTTTTTTAGCAGCGCCCGCATATCGACGGGGGCGTCGAGTTTTTCGGCGAGCGACAGATATTTATTCGCCACAAAGTCCCAGCTTTTCATACTTCCCGTTTCGTTCAGCTCGAAAAAACAGTCGCAAAGCACGTCGGTAACCTTTCTGTCCTTAACATAGGCTTTTCCCATTGCGGAAACGACAACGAAACGTCTTGCCTTGTCGCTTTTGATTATTTTAATGACTTTTTTTACATTTTGCGCATCAGACAGTGCCGTGCCGCCGAATTTACATACAAACATCACAAACATTCCGTGTACGGTGAAATATGAATAAAAAAACATGAACAAAATTCATATTTTTTGGTCAAAACCCTTGACAAACCGTATCCGATACAATATATTATAGAAAACGAGGTTTTATTATGGTTGCGATTGACAGTATAAGAAAGGAGAGAATAACGCCCAACGATTTCATCGTGCTGATTGAGATAACAAAGGGCAGCAAGATGAAATACGAGCTTGACAAGGAAACGGGTTATATTCTGCTTGACAGAGTTCTTTATACGTCCACTCATTATCCCGCAAACTACGGTCTTATTCCGCGTACATTGGCGGCGGACGGAGACCATCTCGACGTGCTTGTGCTGTGCAGCGAGCCGATAGACACAAACTGCACGGTGCGCTGTTATCCGATTGGCATGATTACCATGGTAGACCAGAATTATCTGGACGAAAAAATTATCGCGGTGCCTTTCGGCGACCCTACTTACAGCAGCTACAAATCCATATACGAGCTGCCCAGCCACAAGGCGGATGAAATGATGCACTTTTTCACCGTCTACAAATCCCTCGAGGGAAAGAACACGGCGGTCAACAAAATCTGCGACGCCGACGAGGCAAAACAAAAAATTGCCGATTACCTCGAATTTTACGAGAAAGTTCACAAACAGGCTTGAAGTGTTTTGTTTTTGAATTTATATGTCTTCCTTGGAAAGTCCCCGTATCGCCTGTATCGGCGGTGCGGGGATTTTTCCGTTTGACAAAAAATGAAAAACCGTTTACAATTTTCCCGCGGGAGAGTATAATAAAGGCGATGAAAACTGCGGTTATCGGCGGCGGCGCGTCCGGTATGGTTTTTGCAATAGAATGCGCGAGAAGAGGCGGCGAGGTCACCTTGTACGAAAGACATGGCCGCGTGGGAAAAAAGCTGTGCGCGACAGGAGGCGGCAGATGCAATCTTTTGAACGCGGAGCTTTCCTTTTCCGTCTACAACGACGCGCGTTTTGCGGAAAAAATTTTCACGCTTGTGCCCAAAAGCCGCATCGAAAGCTTTCTCAAAAGCACGGGCTTGTTTCTAACCGAGCCTGACGAGAGAGGGAGGATTTATCCCGTCACGGAAACGGCGTCCACGGTGGTGGACTGCCTGCGCTTCGCTCTTTTGCGCGAGGGTGTGAAAAGCCGCTTCGCCGCCGTAGAAAGAATAGAAAAAACAAGAGGGAAATTTACCGTCGTTTGCTCTGACGGCGACGGCGGGGAGTTCGACAAGGTCGTTTTAGCCTGCGGAAGCGGTTCTCAGACCGAAAACCCCCGTCTCGACAGATTTGTCGACGGCAAATATCTGACGCGCACGGAGCCTTCTCTGACGCCTCTGAAAGTGGACAATCCGTTGAAGGGCATAGGAGGAGTCCGCGTCAAGGCAAGGGGAGCGTTGCTGTCGGGAAGCAGGCGGCTTGGCGTGCAGGAGGGAGAAATTCAGTTCAGGGATTTCGGTTTAAGCGGCATTATGATGTTCGATTTGTCCGCGTTGATAGCGCGCGAACGCGTTGCGGGCATTTCCGAAAAGTATGATTTGGAAGTGGATTTTCTGCCGTTTTTGGATTTTTGCCGCCTTAACGAGGAATTGGAATACCGTTTAAGCTGCGGCGCAGGCAGGGACGGAGTTTTTCGCGGACTTTTGCAAAGCAAGCTTGCCGACCAAATAGCGCGCCGCGCGCGCTGTTTCACCGCAGCGGAGCTTGCCCGCTCCGCAAAAAAACATATTTTTTCTAATGCCGTCACCATGTCTTACGAGATGTCTCAGGTCACGTGCGGCGGCGTAGACGTAAATTGTCTCGACGAGGGACTTGCGCTTCCCGACGGGACGGTTGTTGTGGGCGAGGCTCTCAACATGGACGGGTTGTGCGGCGGCTACAATCTGGCTTTTGCCTTTGCGTCGGCGCTTGCGGCTGCCGACAGGATTTGAAAATATTTCTCACAGAGGTATACATAAATGAAAATGGACGCGATTATCAAGCCGGCGCCTCAAAAGGGTCTGGAGCTGGTTCGCAAGGACGTGCCTGTGCTGAGCGACGGCGACGCTCTTGTGAAGATTCACAAAACCGCGATTTGCGGCACGGACGTGCATATTTACAATTGGGACGAGTGGTCGCAGAACACAATCAAACCGCCCATGACAATCGGGCACGAATTTGTGGGAGAGATTGTGGAAATGAAGGGGGCGCACAACAAGGCTTTCAAGGTCGGCGATTTGGTCAGCGCCGAAGGGCACGTCGTATGCGGCTCCTGCCGCAACTGCCGCGCCGGACGCAGACATCTTTGTCCCAACACAATGGGCATAGGCGTCAACCGCGACGGAATTTTTGCCGAATATGCGTCAATTCCTATAAGCAACCTGTGGCTTTGCGACAAATCAATCGACGAAAGAATGTACGCAATCTTCGACCCTTACGGCAACGCCACTCATACCGCGCTGTCCTATGACCTCGTAGGCGAGGACGTGCTGATAACGGGCGCCGGCCCTATCGGAATCATGGCGGCGGCAATCTGCAAGCACGTCGGAGCAAAGAACGTCGTTTTGACCGACATTTCCGATTACAGACTCGAACTTGCGAAAAAGGTCGTGCCGGGAGTGGTGACGGTCAACACCAAAACCGTCGATTTGAAGCAGGTGCAGCGCGAGCTGGACATGACGGAGGGCTTTGACGTAGGCTATGAAATGAGCGGAAGCGGCATAGCTTTCAATCAGATGCTGGACAATATGATTACGGGCGGCAAAATCGCTCTGCTTGGTCTTTTGTCGAACTCCGTTCAGATAGATTGGAACAAGGTTATTTTCGGCAGTATGCAAATCAAGGGCATTTACGGCAGGGAAATGTTTGAAACCTGGCACAAAATGACCGCCATGCTCAAAAGCGGACTTGATATTTCGAGGATAATAACGGACGAATTCGATTATCACGATTTTGAAAAGGGCTTTGAAAAGATGAACGGCGGCAAAAGCGGCAAGATTATACTGAATTGGGCTTAAAAGGGGAAATAAAAATGATTGACAGACAAAGATACCAAAAAATTCTGGACGAAATAAAAGATGCGGGACTGTGGAAGGAGGAGCGCGTAATTACGACGCAGCAAAGCGCGTTAATCGACACCACAAAGGCTAAGGGAGTGCTCAATTTCTGCGCCAACAATTACCTCGGGCTTGCAAACAACCCCGAGCTGATGAAAGCGGCGCGCGACTCTTACGCGAAATACGGCTACGGTATGTCAAGCGTGCGTTTTATCTGCGGCACGCAGACGGTGCACAAGGAGTTGGAGCACGCGTTGTCCGAGTTTCTCGGCACGGAGGACACAATCCTTTACAGCAGCTGTTTCGACGCAAACGGCGGTCTGTTTGAAACCATAACGACGGAAAAAGACGCGATTATTTCCGACGCGCTTAACCACGCGAGCATCATCGACGGAGTGCGTCTTGCCAAGGCGAAGAAATACCGTTACGCCAACAACGACATGGCAGACCTTGAAGCGCAGCTTAAAAAAGCCGACGCGGAAGGCGCGGAGCAGAAAGTCATCGTCACCGACGGTGTGTTTTCCATGGACGGCATAATTGCCGACTTGCAGGGAATCTGCTCTCTAGCGGAAAAATACAATGCCATTGTCGTTGTGGACGACAGCCACGCTACCGGATTTGTGGGCGCAAAGGGACGCGGCACGCACGAATATTGCGGCGTCGAGGGACGCGTTGACATAATCACGGGCACGTTCGGAAAGGCTCTTGGCGGCGCGAGCGGCGGTTTTACAAGCGGCAGAAGAGAAATAATCGACCTTTTGAGACAGCGCAGCCGTCCTTATCTGTTTTCCAATACCGTGGCGCCCGCGATTTGCGCCACGACGCTCAAAGTTATCGAAATGCTCACGCGCGACACGTCTCTGCGCGACAAGGTTATGGAAAACGCGGCGTATTTTCGCAGCGAAATGAGCAAGAGGGGCTTTGAGCTTGCGGGCAAGGATCACGCCATCATACCCGTTATGCTTTACGACGCGGTGCTCAGTCAGAAGGTTGCGGAAAGAATGCTGCAAAAGGGTATTTACGTCATAGGCTTCTACTATCCCGTCGTGCCAAAAGACAAGGCGCGTATAAGAACTCAGATGTCCGCCGCCCACAGCAAAGCGGACATAGACAAATGCGTAAAGGCGTTTGCCGACGTGAGAGAGGAATTGAAATTTTAACAACCACGAACAAGCGAAAACGGAGCCGCGCGGCTCCGTTTTTTTTTGCAATTTTTTTTATTTTATCCGTTGAGCTTGCCTCCGCAAAAGCTTTCTAAGACTTGCCGAAACAAGCTTGCCGCCGTCCTGTCGCAGCCGTTGAATTAAATTCTTCCTTTTTTCCTGCGAATGAAACTTACAAAGAATACAGCTCCGAAATGTTTTTTGCGATTTTCCTGATTTCCGAAACAAGCTTTGCGGGACGCAGCACCTTGACGTTGGAACCGAAGCCCATAATTTTGCTCACGAGCATTTTGTCGTAGGGGAAGCTTCCGAAGCCCCAATAGCCGTTGCCGTCCTTGCTTTTTACCACGTTTTCGACGCCCAGCCACTCTTCCACCTCGGCAAGGACGCTTGGCTTGAACGCAATGGTGACGTCCGTTCTCGGCGACTTTCTTTCGTTGAAATCGGCGAGCCTACCGTCAAAGGGGCGGGGCGAAAATTTTTCCTGCGTTTTCGTACAGCCGAAAATGCGGTTGAGCTTGAAAAATCTGAAATCCTCTCTGAGCCTGCAAAAGGCGTAGACGTACCACTGCCCGTCTCTCAAATAGAGACACAGAGGCTCAATCCTGCGTTTTCCGATATTGCCCTCCGCCGCGTGATAATCTATGTCGAGAACGAGATTTTTTTTGAGCGCGTCCTTTACCGTTTGCAGCTTTCCGAGCAGGCTTTTGTTGTCGGAGTTGAAAACAACAAGCTTGTCCGACGCGAGAAAAAAGTCGTCGGAAACTGATTTGGAAAGGCTTTTGAGTTTTTCTTCGAGTTTTTGCGCCATTTTGTCTCCCGAAAAGCCTTTGACCGATTCAATCAGACGCTCGTATTCTCCCGCCGTGAAATAAGCCGCTTCCAGACGGAAGCTGTCCATAATTTCAAAGCCGCCGTGCCTGCCCGACACGGAAACGATGGGAATGCCCGCTTCGCCGAGCGCGTCTATATATCTGTTGATTGTGCGCGGCGAAAGCTCGTATTTGGCGGCAAGCTCCGTCGCCGAGGCCCGCTTCTGATTGAGCAATGTCATTAAAATACCGAACAAAACGCCGTTTTGCATAAAACTTTCCCCTTGACCATAAAATAGAACGTATTTTTCAGAAGAAATTATAAAACTATGACAGACAGTTGTCAAGTTTTGTTTTGTATAATTCAAGAAAAACCACTCCAAAGAGGTTATTACGATGAAAAACATAAGTCTTAAAAAAATTGCGGACAAGCTGTTCGACGACAGCATACCGGACAGATTCATTGACTTTCTTGTGGCGGAAATGACAAGCTGCGGCCGTCTTATCGCCGCCCCGTCCGAAAGGACGACGTGGGCTGCGCGGACAGAATTTTCGTCTGCCGAATGAATATACTATATATATGAAAATCGTTTTTACCGGCGGGGGAACCGCAGGACACGTGGTGCCCAACATAGCTTTGATAGAGGAGCTGAAAAACAAGCATACACTGTTTTACATCGGCGCGGACGGGCTGGAAAAGCAGCTTTTGAAGCCTTATATAGAGGACAAAACGCTGAGTTTTTTTGCCATAGAGGCGCACAAGCTGGTGCGCAGCATGACGCCGAAAAATCTGCTGCTGCCTTTTAAGCTTATAAGGAGCGTCTCGCAGGCAAAAAAGCTGCTTAAAGAAATAAAACCCGACCTGGTGTTTTCAAAGGGCGGTTACGTGGCGCTTCCCGTGGTGATTGCCGCCAAAGGGCTTAAAATCCGCTGCATACTGCACGAAAGCGATATGACTCTCGGATTGTCCAACAAAATAGGCTCGCTGTACGCCGACAAGGTGCTTACCACCTTCGAGCCTCCCGCGCACAGCAAAAAGGCAATAAAATGCGGCGCTCCAATCAGGCAAAGCCTTTACGAGGGGGAGCGCGCGCGCGGACTTAAACTCATGGGCTTTGACGGAACCCGTCCCGTCGTGCTGGTCATGGGAGGCAGTCTCGGGGCGGCGCGTCTCAACCAAACCGTGAGAGAGCTTAAAAACACGCTTTCGGGCGCGGATATTTTCGTTATTTGCGGCAAGGGCAAGGTTGACGCAAGTCTTAACGACAGACATTTCAGACAGGTTGAATTTGTAACCCGCATGAAGGATATCTTTGCCGCCTCCGACGTATGCGTAAGCAGAGGGGGAGCCAATTCCCTGTGCGAGCTTGCGAGCTTGCAGATTCCTTTCGTCGCGGTGCCTTTGAGCAAAAATTCGAGAGGCGAGCAGCTTGAAAACGCGCGTTTTTTTCAACGGGCGGGCTGCGGGCTTGTTCTCGAAGAGGACAGCCTCAACGAAAAAACGCTCAACGAAAAAATAGGCTTTCTGCTTGACAACAAGCTGCATTTCAAACACAATCAAAGCAAGCTCAGGCTCGACGGGACGTCGCGCATAGTCGGCGAGATAAATTCGTTTGCCCATTGATGCGCGCGACGCGCGTAAAAATACTTTTTCTCCATATCTCGAAAAAAGCTCTCCGACTTTTGTCGGAGAGCTTTTTTATCAAAAACGCAAATTGCAGCGGCAAGGGCAGAAGCACACGCAAACGCAGCAGCCGCAATCGGTTCTGTCGTTGCGGCAGACCCGGTTTGTTTCGCA
>ERZ779874.2591-NODE-2591-length-14792-cov-3.739499_pt1 | contig 14792 bp, 13 predicted proteins | sample MGYA00511031_ERZ779874 | MGnify/ENA primary metagenome ERZ779874 (study PRJEB29588, sample SAMEA2156850) | human gut metagenome | biome: human gut; feature: human-associated habitat; material: faeces | place: Denmark | collected 2008/2010 ...
AATAAACATATGCCATAGATGACTGTAAAAATTCCTGCACATATCACACTGGTGAGAAAATCTCTCCATATAGTAGCACTTTTTGGCAAACATTTATCCCATATTCCATTGTATATCATAATAGCTGCATACAGGATTCCTCCGGCTAAAACACTTACTGTCTCTCCTAAAATAAAACGAATATTTATTGTCAATAACATTTGAATAATAATTGCCATTACACCAATCACAAACATTGATGCAAAGGCAAGATTTCCAGCCTGTAGTGCTTTTCGTTTTGTCCATTCTTCATACATTGCAACTTTGTCCAAAGTTTCTCTCATCTCTTTATTCATAGCCTGGCTCCTTTCTCCATCCAAGAGTTCTCTCATTTCAACATCGTAATATTCAGCAAGCTCAACAAGTATGCTAAGATCTGGCATATTTGTTCCTGTTTCCCATCTGGAAACTGTTCTTGCAGACACTCTGAATTTCTCAGCAAGCTGCTCTTGTGTCAGATTTTTTTCCTTACGACATTGCTTTAAAAAAGCTCCGATCTTTTTTGTGTCCATGTCTCTACCTCTCTTCCACTTACAGTTTACCAATATGTAACAAAATTACCACGACATAAAATAAGAATCCACGAATTTTCAACCAGACATTGTATGTCTACGATATTCAAAGATACTTTCAACATCAAAAGTTGCTTTATGGACATTGAAAATTATCAATATTTGTAATCTTTGGGTTCAACATCCGTTTTACCCTTTCAATCGGGAATTTATCTTCAATATCAGTCACTTCAAATAAATTTAATGGTAGCGCTTTTTCTCCAATCAGAGAAAGATATTCTTTAACAGCTCTGCAGTCGATCATGATTTTTCCATGCCCATCCCAATGACGATTACTCTCTTTCTTCTTCAACCCGGAAATCCAATATTCGTCGCCATTCTCAATATCTACATAATTGGAATAATTGCCATTATATTTTTGAAAAGCATGGTTATTAAAATAGATTGTTTTCTTACTCTTTGAAGTTTTCACATATCCGATCCATGCCGGACCATCATCTGAATATCCCGTTTTAAGTTCAATGTACATTAAATCATGAATCATTTTTAACATCTCCACCTAAAGGAACAGTTTTAGCCATTCTCATTTTTTAATGCTGCTTAATAAGCTCCCGGATTCCACAGATAAACGATAAAACAATTACTATAATGTAACAACTCCGGTTTACAACCGTATTCTCAGCCCAGTTGCTTACTGCGATCACAGTCCATAAAGCTCCCTGTACAACCATCAGCATTCCATTTGTTTTTGGATTACTTTTATTAGCAACCAGTAAGAAAATGTAAACGGCTAAAATAATGAGTGATATAATGATTGTTAATGTTGGCATAGGCTTGTTCTCCTTTGCTGTCCTGTTTTTTATTATTTCGGAGTCAGAATACCATTTTCTTCCAGTGCTTCTGTAAATACGAAATATATTCGTGTTACTGCGGGTTTATAGTAATGAAGCATATAGCAGATATCGCAATGCATTCTTTATTTTGCAATATACAAAACACTTAGCGTACCAGGTCCGCAATGACTTGATACAACACCGCCAGCCCTGGTTTCCAGTATCTCATCAAAAATGTCAAGTTCTTTCAGATAAGCCCTCACTTTTTCTACAGTTTCCTGTTCACAGCCAGGATGTGTTATAAATACGCGTTCAGGTCTCGCTTTTTTAAATCTTTTTCCATATCTTTTACATAGTTCATGACAACAGAAGCAATTTTTCCACGGTATTTCTTAGATGCATTCATTGCACCATCTTCCACTACAATCCTGGGATGCAGTTTTAAAACACCTCCGGCCATAGCCGCTACTGCATTGCAGCGTCCGCCACGGTATAAATAAGTAAGGGTATCTACCACAAAGCTTGCTCTCACATTTGGTTTTAACTTCTCTATCTCAGAAACAATCTGGGAAGCTGTCCGGTTATTCTTTGCCATAATTGCAGCTTCTACTACAAGAAGGCCGATACCGGTAGAAAGGTTTGCAGAATCGATTACTTTTATTCGGTCAGAAGCCCCCAGTTCTTCAGCAGCAAGGCGCATCACATTTCCAGAGGTGGACATGCCTGCAGAAATAGAAAAGCAGACAATTTCCCTTCCAGCCTCTGCATAGGGGCGAAAAAGCTCCATGGCATCTGCCAGGGCAGGTGCAGAAGTTTTAGGTGTTGTCTTGTTTGCATCAGACCAGGCATAGATCTGATCCGGAGTAATGTTTTTTCCATCTTCATATTCTTTATCACCCAGAAGAATATGAAGCGGAAGAATGTCAATCTCATATTTTCGCAATAATTCCTGTGAAAGGTCGCAGGTACTGTCTGAAATAATTTTTACCATATATTCACACTCTTTTCCCGAACAAAGTCTGGGATATCTTCGGCTAAGGCAGGATAAAAGTTTCACTCTTACGCATAAATCCCGCCAGCTATTTCACTACTAATCAATATATTGTACCAAAAAACAATCGCAATTTCTACTCATTTACTATAAATTACATTCTTTCCCAAAACGGAAACAAGAGTGGGTATTGTTTTTGAATAAAAAAATCGCATTACCTACAACGAACTTTGCAGAAAATACAGCAAGGCGAATTGTTTAATTATATGACGGAGCGAGGGCTCAAAGGTTTTCAGAGTGGCAAATACGGAAGTACCGCATTGCATTTGACTTCCCTACAATATCAAATTAAGCAAGACTGCCCAGACCTTTTTATTGGTGTTGATCTTGCTATAATTCATAAATGAAGTATAGCATGAAAAAGTGGTTTTTTGTATTGGATTTCCATCATATAAAAAACTGCTAAATTGTATCTAAAAGATCACAATCTAACAGTTTTCCATTATATGGTACATTTTACAAAGATACCAATTTATTATGATTAATACGTTGGAAGAAGGCCTCCATTGCCTGTCATGCAGACAATGGAACAAGCCTTAGGGGAATAAAATACTTTTATTTACAAGAATAAAGTATATACTTTTCTTTTAAATAAGTACATGGATAAAATTACATAAAACATGCACAAAATACAATAGTTAGTCAAATGAATACCATAGATTGATACAATTAATTTTCCAAAAATACCTTATTCAAATATTTTTTTTGCCTTCTCCAGATTCATTTTTCCATTCACTTTCAAATAAATTTTTGTAATTTTAAGCGGCTCACCCATCTCACTGCAAAGCTCCTGCGCCTGTGATAAAGGAATATATATATCTTCATTTTCCGTTACGGCAGTTACTTTACATGGAAGATAAACAGTTTGCTGTTCATTTTCTTCGTGTCCAGTTAAGGATACCGGATAATCTGCCGCGCCAGAAAGCTCTTTTGTATTTTCAGAAAGTGCATAAGAAATGGTTAGATTTTCTCCCATTTGCAGGAATTTTTCCTGTTGTTTTTTTGAAATGGAATGATTATTTGAGTCTTTCATGTTTTGCAATGATTTACTTCCAAGCAACAACACCGGTGTATTTCCTAAATCATTCTGCTCTGGATTTTCTCCAAACGCATTCAGATCTATTCCTAAAAAGGTGGCTGTTTCCGTATAATCTTCAATCTTGATGGTTACTGGAATTTCCACAACGGGCCATATCTCTTTTATCCCTTCTATTTTTTTTGCCTTTTTCAAAAAATCATCATCATAAGTAAGGTCTCCAAGGGAAACCAGTGCTGAGTATTGTTTTTTCCCGTCCTGTATTCCTAAAAAAAGCTTTATAGAGAAAAATAATGCCAATATCAGAAGAAAACCTACAAAACAGGTAAAACTGTCTATTCTATTCTTTTTCAATGGGCATCCACCTTTCTGGTTTCTTCCAGAAGTATGTTTTTCTTATGAAGCTTGCCCAAAAGAAGTAGAATCACAGAAACAAGCAGTACTGCAATAACTACAATAACGGAATACCACCAGCTGTTTGTTTCTTCCTGGTCATCCTCTATTTTTAAAGACTGGATTTTAGCTTCTTTAATCTCAGACTCAAACTCTGTACTTTCCTCATAGGAATTGCCGGCTGCATCCTCATAAGTAAGAATCAGTTTTCCGGTAATCCTGCCAGGAAAAGAACCGTCATCTTCTTCTGATTTTCCTTTTACATATACACGGAGACTTCCTTGTACTGCTGTTCCAGCTTCTACTGTTCCTAAAAAAGCGGACTCTTTTGGGTTCAATCCGTCTGCTTCCAGCCGGACACTTGCATTATATATCTTATCCCTTCCAAGATTCATTGCTTTCACCGGAATTTCTACCGTATCCATGGTATATAAAACGGAAGGAATATCAGAAGCTTCCAGTTTTGCACGCGCCGGCTGAGTGATCTGAAAGGACAGCGTTTCTGTACCTGTCGCTCCCGTCGCTTTTGAATCTTCGTAATCCAGAGAAAAAGAAACTGTTGCCTGACCTGGGGCACATTCCTCTGCTATAGTGACCTTTTGCTTCAGGGTAATTGCTTCTCCTGGAGTCAGTCTCTGAACATAAAAAGAGTTTCTCTCAAATTCAATTCCCTTTGTATCCGCAGAAATAGAAATCTTTAGACCAAATACATTCTGGCTACGGCTTTTATTCCGGAATGTCAGTGACATTTCTGTGACAGTGCCTGCTTTTAGATTTTGTCCGGAAAGATTGTTATCCTCTAAAAGAACCTGCGGTTTATGTAGTATTTTCTCACCAGACGAGCTGGCAGAAGAACCGCCTCCACTATACTCTCCAGCAGAATAATCCCCACTATCTATAACAGGATCTGTGATCTGTATTCCATTATCTGTATCAGTATTTCCATTTTCTATTATGACATGGATTGTCTTCTTTTCGTCCTCAGCAGAAGCGTCTTCTGATATAAATCCATCCAGGTCAGAATTTTGATTTTCCGAATCCGTTTTTTCAGGAGTCTGTTCCTCAGTTTCCGGAATCTTCTCATCTGTAGGATTGTTTTTTTCCTCTTCAAAAGGCAATGTACTGTCTGCATCACTATAAGAAGCTGACTGATCTGCTTCCAGAACAGACTCTCCCACAAAAGCAGCTTCCATATTCCCTGCATCTTCTGCAAAAACAGATGTCGGCAGAAGCATCATGAAACTTAATATTGCGAATATGGTTTTCACAAATTTTTTTCCCATTTTCAGGCTGTCCTTTCTCTTAAAACTCCGCCATCCATCTCATATACGTGATCACATAAAATCCGGATATCCTCATCATTATGGCTTGCCAATAAAATGGTTTTTCCAGCTGCCTTTAAATCAAGCAAAAGTTCCCTGATCTCTGCCACGCCGTGTTTATCCAGACCGTTAAATGGTTCATCCAGAATCAGGAAGCGAGGATCTTCCATAATGGCCTGTGCAATCCCAAGGCGTTGCCGCATTCCAAGAGAGTACTTTCCAACCGGCTTTTTCATATCCGGATCCAGTCCTACTTTTTTTAGGATCAGGCGGATATCTGCCTTTGAAATCATTCTTTTCATATCTGCCAGTATTTCCAGGTTCTTTACACCGGTATACTGGGTAAGAAAGCCAGGCGTCTCAATGATGACACCAAGGCTTTCTGGAAAATCTACATCACGACCAATTTCTTTTCCGAAAACACGGATGGTGCCTGTGGTAACAGGAAGGAATCCGCAGATACATTTCATAAGTACTGTTTTGCCAGAGCCATTATTTCCTACAACGCCGTAAACCTGTCCCACCTTTAAGGTAAGATTTACTTCTTTTAATACCAGATCTTCCCCGAACCTTTTGGTTACGTGTTCTATTTTCACACAGGTATTTTGAAATTCAGATTTCTTCCACTTTTCCATTTAAAACACCTCCAAAAATTCCCATTAACACCAATAAAAATAATAGCAGAAATAACCACAATCCCGCTTTATCCGTTCCCCAGTTTCCATCTGCCAGAATCCATTCCACTGGGTAAAACCAGATCTGGTCTTTGAAATAGCGGTCATGAAGTATAATTCCAAAATAATAGCTGACAAAAGGAATCCCATATGCCATATAAGCTGAATTCCATAAGGTACCACAGATTCCACCAAAAGTGCTTAGAATACTTCCGATCAGTCCCATCCTAAGAGCTTTCATAAGCAGCTCCAGAAACTGTTCCTTTGGAAAGCTGCCTTTTATTTCCATAGGATAAAATATAACAAAATTAACAAGAAGTATGGTGCTTATAGCAAATATCCAGACTAAAAATCCAGATGTCATAACAGAAAAGACTTTTCCCTCCACATATAGCCTGCGGTTTGTCCTGGGAAATGCAGCTTTTAAAAATCCACTTTTATACTCCTGTAAAAAAGAATCACTCCACGGCAGTACCGCAGCTACAGGGATGGCAAAAGATACCATCTGACTTTTCAATGAACCATCCAGCAGGCTGATAAAAGTTCCACATGTTAATGCTTTTTTCAAACTTGGATAAGTCTGACCTGCTGCGATAGAAAAGCAGGCAATCAGCCATGCCGCCAGGAAACTCCTGCCAAGAAGCATACGTTTTGTTTCTACCCGCATAGATATTTCCCCTTCTGATTATGTTTTTTCTCCCAGAAATTCAAAGGGATATTTTTTCATCCTGCGAAGTGCCAGAACCATAAGAACAAATAAAATACCTGCGAAGAACATACAGGACTGCCAGATGGTCGGAAGTAATGGATCATAGCCAAAGTTATGTTTTCCATATACAGCCTGGTTCAAAGGACTGATCCAGCAGATCAGTACATTCACCTGATACATTTCATATTTTTCCTTATGCAAAATTGCGGCTACCACACTGGGTTCCAGTAAAAATCCAAATACACTATAAAGTAGTCCAAACACCATGCCTTTTGTTTTTCCTTTATAAAGATTTCCAACAAGGATCACAAAACCAAGTGTCAGGGAATAGCAGAATAACAGGAGAAAAACCTGCAGCATACAGCCATACGGAGAGATACTCTCCATGACTCTTACTGTAGAGGGGACCTGCAAGTTTTTCCCCAGTTCAGAATATCCGAGCATGGCAGCAGTCTCGCTCCACAGGTTGCCCGGATAACTGTCCTTCATACACAGTACAGATGTAAATAGCAGCATCAATACTGTATAAAGAGCAGTCACAAGAATAATATAAATAAACTGTCCCAAAAGCCATTTTTTCTTTGTTGTTCGAATTAACTGATATGGAGTAACTGGTGTCATCTTTGGCAGGTCTGAGAACAGCAGAAGCAACAGAAGAGAACTGAGCAGTACTGCTGTTCCATCCCCAAAGGTCCAAAGAAACGGCTCTACGGCCTGTACCGGTGTATCATAGTTTTCCATGACAACCATGATTCTTCCAGTGAGAAGAAAGCTAAGTACAAATTCCAGAAGGAAGGTAAAAATGACTTTTGGATTTCGAAAATAGCCAAAGAAATTGTAATGTACAATTCCAAGTACCTGCTTCATATCAGTAGCCCAGATCCCTGTCTATAATACTGCCATCCACGGCGTTAATGGTAAGGAAGCTCCAGCTTGGATAGTCTGTGATGTCCGAGTAACTATTCCCATCATAGTCACCTTCCACTTTTCTGCTTCCAAAGAAATCCCAAACGGGAACCAGAAGACCTGTATGCGGATCTGTGGATGGTTCATAAATTCTGGCATAGCCCAGAACAATCCGGTCAATGTCATAAACTCTTGATTTTTCATATTCCATATTATCTGCATTGGTCACTACCATCATTTTTTCATATGTTTTCATAATCTCAGAAAATGGAAGAAAGTTTAAATTTTCTGTTTTTGTCTCTCCTATGGTATAAGGGTTTGAATAAGACATGCTTTCAATTCCATCTTTATCGACAAAGAAATAAAGACTTTCATAAGACCAGGTTTCCATAGTGCTGTCCATATCTTCCAAAGCACCGCCATCTGCCATTGTCTGAGTAATCGGAACACCGTTTATAGTACGTGTGTAATAAATCGCATATCCGCTTCCAAGATTACTTAAACTATTATCCTCTTCAAGATTATTGCACAATGCATAACTCCAGTCTGAAAACTGCAGATCTGTAATCCCCATTTTATCTACTTTTTCCTGTACCATTTTTTTTGCTTCATCTAATGAAATCCCAATGGACTCCTCAGTAGGTTTTTCTCCTTCACTGGAAGAAGTATACTCATACCAGGTCGTGTCCACAGGCAGCTTTTCCCCGCCAGATTTTGCCGTTTTTCGGATTTTGACAGATAAGGTATCGGATCCGGAGGAAGATGTCTTGTAAAAATATTCCGATCCATCCGGCATCTGTGCAACACCGGAGAATTCATTTTCCGCAGTACCATTTTCTGTCTCCTGGGAGCCTGCAACAGGTCTTCCTTCTACCAGAGTCTTCGTTTCCGGAGCAGACTCATATTCCTGCTCATACATCTCAATTTCTCCATAAATGTCATAAATATAATTTCCATCTTCATCTGTTCCATAGTTATAGGGATCCAGATTTCCGTTTGCTACATCTTCTTTTAGTTCATCCAACGTTTTTTTGATTTCATCCTTTGTCTGGGTATAATAGCTATCCGATGTATACAGCTTTGCCTCTGAGAAAAAGACATCTGTAATACGGTCAAGAAGATCCTGTGTAACTTCTGCAGGCGTGACAGAAATTGCGGATATCTTTTCTACATCCGGTATTTCTACGGTGGCATCCGTGTTCACTACAAGTTTTGCACTGTCATCTGTAGTCTGACTTTTATAAGTTTCCGGAGCATTGAGCAGGTCTCGAATAGTTGTTCTTACCGCTGTGTTCTTATCCTTTGTATTTTCAGAAGAGTCCTCCTTCACCATATCTACGCCTTCAGCTTCTGTATAAGCATCTTCTGCCTTGCTTCCTTTTGGTTTTACAAGGGAAGATTCCGGGGTATGGGCACATCCAGTGAGCATTCCTATACAAAGTGTTAATCCTACAATTTTATTTATGTTTTTTCTCATGTTGAATAAATTCTCCTTCCTGTTTATGTCCACAAGTATAGCATCTTTCATTGCACCAAATCTTCCGCAAGTTGTAACTGTTCTGTAAATTCAAATTATTTACCATAAAACAGATATGATCGTTCCTTTTCCCAGATGACTTGTAATTTCCAGCTGGAATCCATGTATATCTGCAATTTTCTGGCATAGCGCAAGACCAAGCCCAACACTTCCCTTTACTCTGGAACGTGATTTATCGACCATATAAAAAGCTTCTGTTACTCTTTTCAGATCCTCCTTTGGAATTCCCTTCCCATAATCCTGAACAGATAAATGATTTTGGGTTGCCTCCAGTACGATTTTTGAATTCTCATCGGAAGCCTTGACTGCATTATCAATAAAATTTGTCACTGCACTCATCATAAGGTCCGGATCAAAAGTTTTTCTAAGCTCCTCTGGATTACAATGAATCTCAAGACAAATATTTCTCTCCTGAAGCCTGTAAGTAACAAGTTTTTTTACATCTTCCAGAAATTGATTCATCTGAACTTCCACTGGAACAAATTCTGCTTCACCTGTTTCATATAATCCGGTAAGTTCCAGCATTTTCACTGAAAGCCTGGAAAGCCTTTGGCATTCATTTCTAATATAATCAAGCGCTATCTCCTGCCTCTTGGGAGATAGGCGTACCGTTAGAAGTGTATCTGCATATCCTATGATTGCAGTCATCGGTGTCTTTAATTCATGGGCCAAACTTCCAAGCAGCTGTCTCTGTGCCTGGTTTACGGAAGAAAGCTTTTCAATCTGCTCCCTTACTTTACCTGTCATAAGATTAAAGCTTTTCCCAACCTGTGCCAGTTCCGTTTTTCCTTCTGATGGCACTTTTATCTCATAATTTCCATTTGCCACAGAAACAGCCGCTTCCTTTAGCCTTGTGAGCGGTTCCATAATTTTCCGCAAAGTCAAAAACAGGAAAAAGCCAACAAACAGAACCAGAAACAGGGTAAACCCTCCTGCCTGATAAAACAGTGTCTGACTCTGTTTTTGTACACTGGTAATATCTTTGTAGGTGACAATCTGATAGTTCATGTCTGTAGAACTGTAGCTGGAAAAATAAAAGAGCAAAAATACGTTGCCATTTGTTTTGCTGATCAGTGGTTTATCACAATAGATGTCATTTTCGAATCCATCATGTTTGTTTTTTGTTAGGTTTCTGATATTTTGCAGATCAAACTCATATTTTGTCCCATTATATTGTTCTTTTCCATCCTGATATAAAACGGCACTGTCGTGGAATACCTGACGAAAAGTATAAATAATCATTTTTTCCCGGATTTTATCATCAGAGTCCTGTGTTTTACTTTTAATCCGCATTAGCATGTTTTCAAACTTAGAAATATTTGTTTGAAACCTGCTATTTTCATAACTGTTGATATTCTGTATGCTCTGATTTTTCCACCTGTAAGTTGTATAGAAAAAAATTCCAGATGACAGCAGAAGCACCATGCAGATTACCTGTAAAAAAATTTTTGTAAATAGCTTCATAAATCCACCTCAAGTCGATAACCAATTCTGGGAATGGTTTTGATTTTATCCTGCCAGCTTAGTTTTTTTCTGATGCGTCCAACGTGTGCATCCACAGTTCTTGTTTCTCCGCAGAATTCCTCCTTCCACAGTTCCTGCAAGATCTGGCTTCTGGTAAGTGCTTTATTTGGGTTTTTTACGAACACCATAAGGCAGTTATATTCCATAGGTTTTAAATATATTTCTTCTCCATTTTTCGTAACTATGTGACTTACGGTATCAATTATGACATCGTCTATCTGAATCTGTTTCGGTGCCGTTCCATAACGATCTAATACTTTTTCCAAACGCACCATTACCTCCAGCATTTCAAAAGGTTTTACTATGTAATCCTCGGCTCCGTCTTTTAACCCTTTTACTTTACTTGTAACATCAGCCTTTGCCGTAAGAAATATAACCGGAATACCAAACTTTTTTAATTCCGGTAAAAGGGTATAACCATCCTTTCCCGGAAGCATAATATCCACAAGTGCGCACTGAAATTCATGGCCCTGTGCGACGCCTTCACTTGCATCATTTCCATCCAGATAACCTACTGTTTCATAACCAGCAGCTTCCAGATTCATACAAAGCAGATCATTGATTGCCATTTCATCTTCTATCACCAGTATTCTTGCTTTCATAATAATGTTCCTTTCATTTTACACAAACCCGATTATTTCTTTATTGTGCGTGATTTTTACTATTACAATTATACACTAATTTCAGTACTGCGAACGTAACCGATTTGTAAAGAAAAAGGAATCAAGAACGATCCATCTGGAAGTCGTTTTGATTCCTCAAATCCCACTACATTTTTGATTTCATTTTGTTAATTGTGTTTATATGAGTCACACCCTCCCTCTCTTAGAACTGTCTATTTCCCGACAGACAATCATGAGAAAATCTCACCACAATAAATGAAAACTGGATACTAGCTATACGTTATGTAGTGGTATACTTAAGGTGCCGAATAAGATCGGAAGGGGATTGGTGCTTACAAGCCCGTCCGACAGACTGATTTTCAGCTCCTTAGGTGTACCACTTTTTGTTTCCATCGGGTTTTGATGAGGACGCAGGACAGCCAACAATTAAGCAAGGAGCTGCATCGGCTTATGCGAAGGAGGTTTGCTTTATGGAAGTATTGTATAAGCGGTGTTGTGGGATTGACATTCATAAAAATATGATGGTAGCCTGTATTTTTACGAGTGTCAGAAAAAAAGAAATCCGTCAGTTTTCAACAATAACGGAAGATATTCTCCAATTAGTTTCGTGGCTGAAAGAAACAGATTGTGAGATGGCTGCCATGGAAAGTACGGGCTCTTATTGGAAACCTGTATATAATATATTTGAAGAAGAACAGATACCGATCATGGTTGTGAATGCGCAGCATATCAAAGGAGTTCCCGGACGTAAGACGGATGTAAAAGATGCAGAGTGGATTGCCGATCTGGTACGCCATGGATTAGTAAAAGCAAGTTACATACCAAATAGGGATCAAAGAGAACTGCGAGAAATAACCCGTTACCGCCAGGAGGTAATTGAAGAACGTGCTCGTGAATTAAATCGAATCCAGGCTGTGTTAGAAGGCTGCAATGTTAAATTGAGCAGTGTAATTACCGATATCAGCGGAAAAAGCGGTATGACAATTTTAAAGGCAATTGTATCTGGAGAAACAGATCCGGTTGTTTTAAGTGAACTTGCCGAAGGAAGAGCCAGAGATAAAATTCCAGAAATGCAGAAATCCCTACAAGGACGGATATCAGAACATCAGCAAAAAATGTTGAAACATCAACTTGGGCATATTGAAAGCCTAACCGCTTTAATTATGGATTTAGATGCAGATATTAAAAAAAAACAGAATCCATAAATTGGGCAATCGAAGCTTTGGATGATATGCCTGGGATTGGAAGAAAAAGTGCAGAACGAATTTTAGCGGAAACTGGTGTGGAAATGGAGCACTTTCAAAATGAATCCCGTTTCAGCTCATGGGCGGGGCTTGTGCCTGAGTGTAAGGAAAGCGCCGGAAAAAAGATGAGTACACGAATACGGAAAGGAAATAAATATTTGAAAGCAACGTTGGTGGAATGTGCTCGTGCTGGAATACGAAACAAGCAAAGTTATCTCTACTCCCGTTATCAAAGAATTGCCGCGCGCAGAGGTGGGAAAAGAGCTTTAATTGCAGTAGCCCATACCATGTTAATCGCGATTTATCATATACTAAAAGAGAAAGTTCCTTATCATGACCTTGGAGCGGACTACTACTCCGTTATCAATCAAGAAAAGATAATCAATAGGAATATTCGTACATTAGAAAAGTTAGGGGTAAATGTAATGATTCAGCCGAAATGAATCTCTTTAACTGTATAATTAAGAGAAGGAAATAAGCCCGCCAAAAGGCGAGCTTATTTAGAATGCTTGTTTATAGGTTATCGCTGAACTACGTTTTCAGGACAGCCCCTTCCTATAAAATCATATGTTACACAAGTGTCTGTCCCATTGCCGCTGCAATTTCCTTTAACTTGTCGATAGCATAGCCTGTATATTTTGAAATCTTATCGACAGGTTCCTTTTCCTCGATCATCATCTGGGCCAGGGACATTTTTTCTTTTTCAACTCCCTGTTTCATTCCTTGCTCAATTCCTTGTTCAATTCCCTGGTCTACAAGAGCTCTACTTAGATTACACATGTCTCTCACCTCACTCTCAAATTCTTCTGTCATGGCAATATCAAAATCTTCATGTAACCGCTTCTTTTTTTCTTCTGGCGTGGCGCCCATATATTATTTTCCCTAGCGGTAATTAACATTTCAAGTAATCCCTTTGGCTTGTTGTGTCCACCTTATAGGGTACATTATAAAAATCTTCATATTGTGAAAGATTAATAAGTTCTTTGAAAAATGGGCAAGCCCAAAACAGACCTGCCCATCAACAATATTATCCTACTTATTTCATTGCACACAAATTCTCATCAATCCATTTCTGGACATCTTTTTCGCTTACCTTAACCAGACGGGCGATCTTTTGGATATTCATGCCTTCTTCTGCCATAGAAAGAGCGGTTTCTTTTTTTGCCTTTAGCTCGCCACGTTTCTCTCCGCTTTCCATTCCTTCACTATAGATTTTCTCCATTTCATGGCACATAAGCTCAACCCCTTTCTGTGTCTCTTTCAATTCATACATTCGTTTTGCAAGAATCGGACTGTGCATCTCATCTGCCTTTTTACAGTGTAGATCATGCATCAGTCTTCCCAGTTCTGTATCATCCTGATTCCTGGAATTTACATATATGATATGTGCTTCATCTTGAAAAGCTTCGTTCAGTTCTTTGATCTGCCGGTCAATGTGGTAAATGGGAAGTCCATATCCAAGAATATCGTCCCTGGTAATAAAAATTACATAGCTTTCCGGCAGTTTCTCAAAATCCTGTCCGGGATTTAAGGTATTCATATCCATCAGTCCACTATGGTACCGGGCTCTTTTGGGGGAAGCTCCTTCATTATCCTGCTGGATTTCCACATCAAATTGTTTGCCTGTGGAATCCCTGGCAACGCAGTCCATTACTGCGGAGTGTCCCTGCAAATTTTTATAATCTTTTTGGATTATCTGATCAATCACGTGTAAATCTTTTTTCTTCATAATGACCTGCAAAACATATTCCAGACATTCTCTTTTCTTGAACACGTTTCGCATAAATATATCACTCATGAGTGTAAAATTCTTAATAATGCCTTTGTATTTTTCGTAGCGTGACTCTAAATCACTGTTCAATAGGGTGTTTTCATCAGCCATTTACAGCAATCACCTCCTGGCATTTTCGATTGATGAATGTAAAAGTACTTTTATCTGATTCTATCTTAACATTAATGGAATTCCTTTACAAGATACTTTTTATGATGAGTGAACAGATGCAATAGAAAATACCAGCAATAGCCGTCTGGAAAGCGAACTGTAACCATAAGAAGTATTATTAGATAACTGATAGATTGCATAAAAACTTGTTTTTTACAAAAATATCAATTTTTGTCACATAAAAGAGGCATGATACGAAGTCTGAAACGGAAAAGTGATTGCAAAAGGTGGTCAAAAATGGCCTTTTGTCAAAGGCTTATTTTGTGTTATTAAATCCCTTTTAAGCTTAAATAACACAAAATAATACAAAATGATACAGATAAAAAGGTAGGAAATAACATCAAATAGAACTAAGTGATTTTAAAAGGGAGTAAGTAAAAAAATCGTGTCCTAGACATCCGGAAAACAAAACGCCACACGGACATCTATCCCGTCTAAATTTTTCAT
>ERZ779874.2597-NODE-2597-length-14775-cov-4.417459_pt1 | contig 14775 bp, 10 predicted proteins | sample MGYA00511031_ERZ779874 | MGnify/ENA primary metagenome ERZ779874 (study PRJEB29588, sample SAMEA2156850) | human gut metagenome | biome: human gut; feature: human-associated habitat; material: faeces | place: Denmark | collected 2008/2010 ...
CGGCAGGAGAAGGAAAAACAACAACTTCTGTAGGTCTGGTAGACGGACTTTCTAGAATCGGTAAAAAAGCAATGGTTGCACTTCGCGAGCCATCTCTTGGACCGGTCTTCGGTGTAAAAGGCGGAGCAGCAGGCGGCGGATACGCACAGGTTGTTCCAATGGAAGATATCAACCTTCACTTCACCGGTGACTTCCATGCAATCGGTGCAGCAAACAACCTGCTGGCAGCTATGATCGACAACCACATTTTCCAGGGAAACGCTCTGAATATCGATCCGAGAAAGATCACCTGGAAACGATGCGTAGATATGAATGACCGTCAGCTTCGAAGCGTTGTAGACGGCCTTGGCGGAAGAACAAACGGAATGCCGAGAGAAGACGGCTATGACATCACCGTAGCATCTGAGGTTATGGCAGTTCTGTGTCTGGCAAGCGACATCACAGATCTGAAAGAAAGACTTTCCAAGATCATCATCGGATATACCTACGGAAAAGTATCCGAGCAGAAACCGGTAACCGCAGGTGACCTGCACGCAGAAGGCGCTATGGCAGCACTCTTAAAAGATGCCCTGAAACCAAACCTGGTACAGACTCTGGAAGGAACTCCGGCTATCGTTCACGGCGGACCATTCGCAAACATCGCACACGGCTGCAACTCTGTAACAGCAACCAAAATGTGCCTGAAATTAGCAGATTACACTATCACAGAGGCAGGCTTCGGTGCTGACCTTGGTGCTGAGAAATTCCTCGACATCAAATGCCGTATGGCAGGCCTGAAACCGAATGCAGTTGTAGTCGTAGCAACTGTTCGTGCCCTGAAATACAACGGCGGCGTTCCGAAAGCAGAACTGAACGGCGAGAACCTGGAAGCTCTGGAGAAAGGTATGCCGAACCTTCTGAAACACGTAAGCAACATCACAAACGTATACAAACTGCCATGTGTCGTTGCCATCAACGCATTCCCGACCGATACCGAAGCAGAGCTGAAGCTGGTTGAGGAGAAATGCAAAGAGCTCGGTGTCAACGTTGTTCTGTCCGAGGTATGGGCAAAAGGCGGCGAGGGCGGCGTAGCCCTGGCAGAAGAAGTTGTCCGTCTTTGCGAGCAGCCGAACGATTTCACCTATGCATACGATCTGGAAGGCTCCATCGAAGAGAAACTGAACGCCATCGTTCAGAAGATCTACGGCGGAAGCAGAGTTGTCCTGACCGCAAATGCACAGAAACAGGCAAAACAGTTAGAGGCTCTCGGATTTGGCAACTGCCCGATCTGTATGGCAAAAACCCAGTACAGCCTGACCGATGATCAGACCAAACTCGGCGCACCGACCGGATTCGAAGTTACCGTACGTAACCTGAAAATCTCCGCTGGTGCAGGCTTCATCGTAGCCCTGACCGGTGACATCATGACCATGCCAGGTCTGCCGAAAGTTCCGGCAGCAGAGCGTATCGATGTAGACGCTACTGGAAAGATTACAGGATTGTTCTAATAACACAGGATATTGTCTTGAAAAGACAGAATAAAGCGTGAAATAAAACACAGAAAAAAAGAGACATTCCTTCGTGAATGTCTCTTTTTTTACGTTTTTATTGCAAAATATTACAAAAGATAATATAATTTCTAATGATAACATGGAGAGAAAAGCAGATATAATATAGTAAGGGAGTTACTTGCCAATGACATCGAAGAAAAAATTGAGAAGTCTTCTGGGCGGTACACTTTTTATGGTGCTGATGCTCAGCGTACATCCGACGACTGTTTCCGCGAGTGCTGTGGGGAGCAGCACGGTGATGGACCAGTCTGTGGAGACAGAGGATCAGCAGAGCGGGATACAGAGTGAAACGCAGACACAGGCTTCACAGGACAGCGGTGCTGCTGTGCGGGCCAGTCAGAATGGCTGGGTTAAGGCAGGCGACAGCGGCTGGTATTTTTATGAGAACGGACAGCTGAAAACAGGATGGCTTTACCGGAATGGAAACTGGTACTGGCTGGATCCGGACCGGAACGGCCGCATGGCAGAAAACAGCTGGTTCACATACGATAATAATTTTTATTATGCCAAGGGAGACGGAGCAATCTATAAAAATGGTTTTCAGGAAGTAGATGGAAACCTTTATTATTTCCAGAGCTGGGGCGGCATTCAGAGAAATGTGTATCTCAGCATCAGTGGAAAAATGTACTATGTACAGGAAAATGGTATCGTTGCCCGTGGAATAGTCAGAACAATGAATGGACATGGTGATCTCTGCGCATTTGATGATACTACGGGAGCGCAGATCACACAAAAAGGCTGGCTGAAAAAAGGCACATCATATTATTGGGTAAGAGAAGACGGCGTCCTGCAGACCGGCTGGCTGCTGTACGATGATAACTGGTACTGGTTTGATGATAATGGTGTCATGATGGCATCCGGCTGGAAAGAAATCAACAACAATCTGTATTACTTCCAGAGCTGGGGCGGCATTTATAAAAACGGTTTCCAGAGCATCGGAGGAAACGAGTATTATTTCCGGAGCTGGGGTGGTGTATATCGAAACACCTTCTTTACCGTAAAAGGGAAAACCTACATAGCGCAGAATGACGGATCGATCTATCATGCCAGCCAGACCGGCTGGGTTCAGCTGGGAGATCAGACTTACTGGATCAATCAGGATGGTTCTGTTCAGACCGGCTGGCTGAAGCTGGAAGGCAAATGGTACTGGCTGAAAGCGGACGGCACACGTGCTGCATCTGAATGGATCACGTATGACAACAACCGATACTATTTTGACGGTGACGGTGTGATGTACACCGGAATGAAAGAGGTTGACGGAACAAGATATTATTTCCACAGCTGGGGCGGCGTTTACCATAACGAATCTTTTACCTGGCAGGGAAAGAAATACTGGGCAAAAGATGACGGAACCTTCTATACAGGTGTCTGCGATATCAATGGAAAGAAATACTATTTTCTGGAAGACGGCGAGCAGATTACAAAAGAGGGCTGGTATCTGACCAACGGAACGTATTACTGGATCAACAAGGATACGTCGCTTCAGACCGGCTGGGTGAAATATGACAACAACTGGTACTGGATGAAAGAAGACGGTACGATGGCATCGTCTGAATGGATCACCTACGACAAAAACCGCTACTATTTCCGAAGCTGGGGCGGCATGTACACCGGAATTCATACCATCGGCGGAACAAAATACGCATTCCAGAGCTGGGGCGGTCTGTACCATGATCAGACATTTACCATCGGCGGTAAAACATACTATGCCAATTCAGATGGAACATTTGCCACCGGCTGGGTGCAGAACGGCGGAAAAACGTATTATTTCGATAAGGACGGCACAAGCCATACGGGCTGGCTGCTTCTGGACGGAACGCATTACTGGATCAACACCAATGGAACCAGAAGAGATGACGAGCTGTTTCAGTACGACGGAAACTATTATTATGTAGACAAAAACGGCGTTATGGCGACAAGCGGCTGGGTATACTGGGATTATAACTATTATTATCCGAGAAGCTGGGGCGGCATGTACAAGAATGCGTTTATTACCTATGATAATAACCTCTATTACCTTGGATCTGACTCGAAAATGGCAATCGGCTGGCAGTCGATTGGCGGAAATACATACTATTTCCGAAACTGGGGCGGCATGATAACCGGAAAACAGGTGATCGACGGAAAAACGTATGTGTTCGATGAGGACGGCAAGCTGGTACAGAGTCCGGACGGATTTGAACCGTCCGCGCAGATCGGTGTCCGCACCGTACGGAACTTTCTGAAAAATGCACTGCTTCCGCTTGGAAACACCCTGTATATCTGGGGAGGCGGCCACACAGACGCAGAGGCAGAGAGTTACGGCGTCAATGCGCAGTGGAAACAATTCTTCAATACACAGAATTCCACCTACAACTATTCCGATCATCTGTATGAGTACGGAAAAGGTCTTGACTGTTCCGGCTATGTCGGATGGACCGCACATCAGGTGACGAAAGAGTATGCAACGACAACCTCCACTGGAATGCCGGCCTACTTTGCAAGAAAAGGCTGGGGAACCTGCGTGACAGGCGATACGTCCCAGAAATTTACGCCGGGTGATGTGGTCAGCAAGAGCGGTCATGTCTGGATTGTCATTGGCCAGTGCTCGGACGGCAGCGTGGTTGTCATTCATGCGACACCGCCGTATATTCAGCTTGGCGGAACCGTTTCTTCGACAGGAAGCATTAACAGTGAAGCTATTGAGCTGGCAAATGAATACATGAAAATGTATTATCCGGTTGCGTATGAGCGGTATGGTGTAAAAGTTCTTGACCGGTCCTATCTGACCGGTGTGAATCATTTCACCTGGAGCAGCAGTATCTTAAGTGACAGTGAAGGCTACCGCAGGAAGAAACCGGCAGAAATCCTGAACGATCTGTTCCAGTAAAATATCTTCTATAAAAAAATAAGAGAGAATACAAAAAAACTTTGTAGTTCGTGTATTCTCTCTTTCTTTTTGCGCTGGAATTGTCTATACTAGAAGGTGCGTGAAAGACGCAGATCAGAAATACAAAAGAAAAAATCTGGAAAATAAAAATACAAGGGGAGTAAACATGCGAAAGAGCTGGAAATGGGCGCTCTGTCTTGGCGTAGTGTCGTTGCTGCTGCTGGGCGGCTGCGGAAAAGAAAAGACGGAACCAGTGGATCTGGTGCTGGTAACCGACGGCAGTGAGGTAGCTTCCGATGCCGTGTATCAGTCAGCATGGAACGGTCTTGCGCAGTATGGAGACGAGAGCGGTCTGAAATATGAAGCAAGTGTTCCGGCAGGACGGACAACAGAGGACTATGAAAACACCATCAAAGAGGCGGCGCAGAAGGGAGCATCCGTTATCGTCTGTGCCGGAACGAGCATGAGCCGCGCCGTTTACGATGCACAGCGCGACTGGAAGGATGTCCGTTTTCTGCTGCTGGAGGCAGAACCGGTCAGTGAGAGCGGCCGCAGCCGTCTCCGCGGAAATACAGAAAGCCTGGAAATTGATGCATCAGAGGCCGGCTACCTGGCAGGCTATGCGGCAGTACAGGCCGGCTACACGCACCTGGGCTATATCGGACAGAAAAACGAAGAGAACGGAACAAAGTACGGGACAGGTTATGCACTCGGTGCAGAGGCGGCCGCTGCGGATCTGGGACTTGGAGAAAACAGCATCACGCTGGATTATACGTATCGGAAAAGCAGCAGCGTATCACCGTCGTATTTGGAAAAAATCAAAAGCTGGTATGGTGAGGGCGGACAGATTCTCTTCTCGGACGGTGTATCGTATCAGAATGTACTTGGCGCAGCAGCATCTGCGGCAGGCGGAGCACTGATCGCAAACGGCGGCGTGGAGGAGTACGCCAATGCCGTGCTGAAAGTACGTCTGGATTATGGAACTGCAGTTTACAATGCGTTAAAAGAAATGAAACAAAAGGATTTTGAAGGCGGGAAAATTGTAACGCGCGGCGTGACCGATCAGGAAATCAGTCTGGAATGGAATCAGGATGCGGTGCCGTCCTTTACAGAGGATCAGTACCGGGCACTCTGTGCGAAATTCTCCGCAGAGGACTTTTCAATCCCCGACGGCGATGCGCTTTCCTCGCCGGATCAATACAAATTGAGTTGTGTGAGTGTACAGAAGGTAAAATAACATGTATCGTTACTGTTCACGAATTGTTTACAAAAAGTCGGGATATTTTTCCTTGCATCCATTTGTGAATTGTGATATTATGTAAAAGAATTGGGAAAAATATTTCAAAATTGTTACAGAATAATTGAATTTCTAAGAAACAGGTAAAACTGGAAACAGAAATCCTACATACAACGAATCAATTTGGGAGTGAAAGAATGAGAAAAAAATTTCTTGCCTTAAGTTTAGCAGTGATCGTAAGTGCAGCTCAGGTAATGACAGTAAGCGCCTCCAAACAGGAGCAGTTACAGCAGCAGCAGGCGGCACAGGCCGAGACCAGTGCACAGCTTGACAACGCAAAAGCAGAAATCGACGATCTGGAAACCAAAAAGAATCAGATTACCGGCGAGATTGATGACCTGGACGCACAGCTTGTCGTAACCATGGCATCCGTTGAAAATCTGAAAAATGAAATTGCAGAGAAACAGACTGAGATTGAAGATACTCAGAAAAAATTAAGTGACGCACAGGCAGAAGAGGACGAGCAGTACGAGCAGATGAAAAAACGTATCAAATTCCTCTATGAAAGCGGCGGAGACAACGGCTGGGCAGCACTGATTCTGGAAGGAAAAGATTTAAGCAGCATCCTGAACCAGGCTGAGTACACCCAGAAATTATACAAATACGACAGAGAGTGCCTGCAGGAGTACATGGATCTGGTACAGCAGGTAACGGATTACAGCAATCAGCTCGCAGACGAGAAAGCAGACCTGGAAGCCAGCGAGGCAGAGCAGGAAGCACAGCAGCAGTCCCTCGAGGAAATGCTCGAGCAGAAGAAAGCCGTTTCCGATGACTACGAGAACCAGATTGCAGACCTGAATGACATGGCTGCACAGTACAACGCAGTCCTGGCAGAGCAGAACGCAAAGATCCAGCAGATTCAGGAAGAGATTGCAGCCGAAGAAGCAGCGAAAGCCGCTGAGGAAGCAAGAAAAGCAGAAGAGGCACGTCAGGCAGCAGAAGCAGCCGAGGTAGCGCGCCAGGCAGAGGCTGCAAGACAGGCGGAAGCAGAAGCAGCCGCAAGCAGTGCTGCAAATAATACAACAACGGCAGACAACACACCGTCCAGCACAGGAAGCTCCATCACGACAACAACACCGTCTAACGGAGGAAGCTCTTACGATGATTCTTCGTCCAGCGATACCAGCAGCTCGGATGATTCCAGCAGCTCCAGCAGCACCGGAAGCGCAACCGGAAGTGCCATCGTATCCTGTGCAACACAGTTTGTTGGAAATCCATATGTATGGGGCGGCACAAGCCTTACCAACGGAGCTGACTGCTCTGGTTTTATCATGAGCGTTTACGCACACTTCGGATACAGCCTTCCGCATTCCTCCAGCGCACTGCGCAGCGTAGGACGCGGCGTATCTTATGCAGAAGCTCAGCCGGGCGATATCATCTGCTACAGCGGCCACGTAGCCATCTACATCGGCGGCGGTGCAATCGTACACGCAAGCAATGAGCGCGACGGTATCAAGATCAGCAGCAACGCAGCGTATACCACGATTCTTGCGGTAAGACGTGTGGTTTAAAAAAGAATTACATAGTAAGAATTTTCAGATCCCGGGAGAGAAAAATCCCGGGATCTTTTGCGTTTTGCTTAAAATTGAGTGCATTCGCGTTAAAACTGTGATATACTAAAGCACATCGGAGATACAAGGGCGTATTGACCAACAGAAGGTCAGTATGCCCTTTTGCTTGTTAGGAAGAAGGGAGAATCGTTATGAAACTGGAAAATTATTTTCGTCGTTTCGGTATTCGGAACGGATCTGGTGCGGAAAGTAGCGTCAGTGCTGTCCATCTGCATTATTGCCGGTCTGCTGATCGTCTACGTCCCGAACATCATCGCCGGAGCCGGAAAGATCGGCGATACTGTAAACGCCATGAAAACCGCAGACCTCCCATTCGGCAAAGCCCTGTACGCCGCATTCCTCTACGGAACCTTCCAGCTTGCCAATGTCGCAGTCTTCGTCCAGCATGCCAAATCCTTCGAAAAACCGCAGGATGCCGGAAAGAGCATGGCAGTCGGTGCCGTATTAAATGCCCTTCTGATGATCATGGTCGTCCTCGGAATCATGACCGTATACCAGAACCCGGAAATGAGCCAGCAGAGCGTCCCGACATTATTTATGGTTCAGCAGGGCGTCGGCAGTAAATTCATGACACCGCTGATTTCCGTACTGATCATCCTCGGTGCCGTATCCACAGCCGTCAACATGGTTGCCGCCATGGTCAAACGAATCCACGACGGCCTCGCTGAACGAAGCAGCAGAACAGAAACCGCAGGCAAAATCAGCCGCACCCAGATCCTTGCCGCGCTTGTCTGCTGCATCGCGGACTTCCTTATCGCACAGTTTGGTCTGCTGACGCTGATCCAGAAGGTGTACAGCATCCTGGCATACCTGGCAATCCCGGTCATCTTGGTGCCGTACGTGGTGCACATGGCGGTGATGCGGTTTGATACGAAAAAATAGAAAAGAACAATAAAAAATTTGTAACAAAAATTTACACCGCAGAAAGAGAGATTTGCTTCTGGAGAATGGAAGTATTTCGCAGACAGCAGAAAAAAGAAGATTCATGCAGAGCAGATGTGAGTCATAAAGAAATGACATGCGTCTGCCTTTTTTCTGTGCGTCTGGCAGAGTATGTGTCGGTGACAAAGCAGAAAACAGGAACTCTTCTTTGGGACTCGATTGTGCCGTCAAAATATGGTATACTGCAAAAAGGATCAAAAAGCGGATATTGATATTTCACGGGAGGGGAAGAAGATGAAAAATGCACCGGCTTATGTGAAGGTTTACAGCAGACTGAAAAACGAGATCAATAAGGGAACATATCCTGTCGGGGGATTTCTGCCGAAGGAGTGTGAACTGGAGAAAATCTATCAGGTCAGCCGTACTACGGTACGGAATGCAGTAAAGATGCTGGTGCAGGAGGGACTGGTTGAGGTTCGCCAGGGTTCTGGAACGAGGGTGCTGAATCATAAGGCAATTCAGAATTATAACAAGGTCACATCGGTCACGGAATCCCTGATGAAAAAAGGATATCGGGTAACGACGTCAGATATGATGATCGACATCATTTCGGCGGACAAACAGCTCGCCGATGAACTGGAAATTCCGGAGGGAACCAGCGTGGCGAGGATTCAGCGGCTGCAGCTTGCGGATGAAGAGCCTGTTACGCTGATGGAAAATTATATCGAATATGCGAAAGTCCCTGGCATCGAGGCGTATGAGAATCAGTTTGTAGCGCTGTATCAGTTTCTGGAGGAGAAATTCGGCTTGCAGATTGATGAGACACGAGACAGAATTTCAGCGAAATCCGCGACCTTTATGGAAGCCCAGGTTCTGAAAACGGAGCCGAAGGATGCGCTTCTTGTGGTGCACAGAGTCACCTACTGGCAGAACCGGCCGGTGAGCATTGACCACGTGCGGATCATCGGAAGCAAGTACGAGGTGGAGATTTCGGGAAAAGGACGGAGTAAATGAGCGATGAGACAGAAGAACAGAAGAAACTGATGCGGCAGATTGATATCAGCTGTGTACAGGCATTTCATACAATGGATGAAATTGATGCGATGGTGGAGCTGGCAAAGAAATATCGTCTGGCTGCTGTGTTTACCTTGCCGGCGTTCAGCGCCCATGTGGCAGAACGGCTGCAGGACACCAGAGAAATCCATGCGGGAGGCGTGGTAAGCTTTCCGGGCGGCGGAGATACGACCGGACAGAAGAAGCGGCAGGCAAAAGAACTGTGGGAGGCTGGCTGCCGGGAAATCGACATGGTGATGAATCTTACGGCATTCAGAAGCCACGAATTTTCTTATGTAAAAGAAGAACTTCTGGCCATCCGGGAGCAGGTGCCTTCGGCGATTTTTAAGGTGATCATCGAGGCGCCGCAGCTGACGGAGCAGGAAATCTGCCAGGCAGTGGATCTGTGTGTGGAAGGCCGTGCGGATTATGTAAAGACGAGCACCGGATGGTATCCCGGCTGTCCTTCCACCGTGGAGCAGGTTCGAATCATGAGCCGTGAAGCCGCCGGTCGCATTCAGATCAAGGCCGCCGGTGGAATCCGCAGTCTGGAAACTATACAGGAAATGCAGAAAGCCGGCTGTAGCCGTTTCGGTATGGGAATGCGGTCGGTACAGAATTTGATAAAAAGTATCTATAAGTAATCTATTGTGCAAAAGCTATAAAAAAGTCACGGAATATTCTACGATATTCCGTGACTTTTCTGTTGAATTAGTAACCTATTAGTGATATATTCGAATCATAGGAATCGATAAATCATTAACAATCTGAAAGGAGAGCAAAAGATATGAAAGGTTATGCAATGCTGAAAATCGGTGAATCCGGATGGATCGAGAAAGAACGCCCGAAATGCGGGCCGATGGATGCCATTTGCCGTCCACTGGCAGTTGCCATCTGCACATCAGATGTCCACACTTTATGGGAAGGGGCCATCGGTGACCGTCATAACATGATTCTGGGCCATGAGTGCTGTGCAGAGGTTGTGGAAGTCGGAGAGCTCGTAAAAGATTTCAAACCGGGAGACCGGGTTCTTGTGCCGGCCATCACTCCGGACTGGAATTCTCTGGAAGCACAGGCTGGTTATTCCATGCACTCCGGCGGAATGCTGGCAGGCTGGAAATTCTCCAACTTCAAAGATGGTGTCTTTTCTGAATTCTTTCATGTAAATGATGCCGATGGAAACCTTGCGCTGCTTCCGAAAAACATCAATGTTGTCGACGCGTGCATGCTTTCCGATATGGTGCCGACCGGATTCCACGGCGTAGAGCTTGCCGATGTACAGTTTGGTGATACAGTTCTTGTCATCGGAATCGGACCAGTTGGTCTGATGTCGGTAGCCGGAACGAATATGCGCGGCGCATCGAGAATCATTGCTGTCGGAACGAGACCGGTCTGCGTAGAAGCGGCAAAAAAATACGGCGCAACGGATTTTGTCAGCTACAAGAACGGACCGATTTTCCAGCAGGTACTTGATATGACAGATGGAAAAGGTGTTGATAAAGTAGTCATCGCCGGCGGTGGTGTAGAAACCTTTGCAGAAGCAGTAAAATGCCTGAAACCGGGCGGAAAGATCGGAAATGTAAACTATCTTGGATCCGGTGACAACATTGATATTCCGCGTGTAGAGTGGGGCGTTGGAATGGGTCACAAACAGATTAACGGAGGCCTGATGCCTGGCGGAAGACTCCGCATGGAAAAACTGGGAGCTCTTGTTTCGGCAGGCAAGCTGGATGTCAGCCCGCTGTCCACACATGTGTTTGATGGATGGGATCATCTGGAAGAAGCACTGTTCCTCATGAGAGATAAACCGAAGGATTTAATCAAACCAGTCGTTAAATTGGCTGACTGATGATTTGAAAATTTGACTGAAAAAGGAAACGTATGAAAATATTGATCGTATCCGGCTTTTTGGGCGCGGGAAAAACAACATTTATCAAACGGCTGGCCAGGAACGTCGATCAGCGGTTTGCCATACTGGAAAATGAATATGGAGCCGCAGGAATCGACGGCGCACGTCTTGGCCAGAACCGGCAGGGAACGCAGAAAAATGTATGGGAAATGACAGAGCAGTGCATCTGCTGCATCGGGAAAAAGGATTTTGCAGCATCCGTGCTGACCATTGCCAATGTGGTAGACCCGGAATACCTGATCGTAGAACCGACAGGCGTCGGAAGTCTCGCCCGGATTATAGAAAATCTGCGTCAGATCGAGTACGAGAGAATTCAGCTTCTCTCGCCGGTCACTATTGTGGATGTTTACAGTTACCGCCGCTATATGGCGGAATATCCCGAGCTGTATCAGGATCAGATCCGAAGCGCGGATACGATCATTGTTTCCAAAACAGAAGCATGCCAGGCGGAAGAAAAACAGCGCATCCAGAAATTTCTGCAGGAAATTAACCCGCAGGCAAAAATCATCACGGATTATGCATCCACGATGACACGGGAAGATTACCAGAGCCTGCTGCTGGGCGGCCGATATGAGAAAGAAGTACAGGATACGCAGAGCGGCGAAAAGATGCCGGAGACCTTCTCCTTCGAAAATATCCGAATGGAGGCACCGGAAACCCTGTGGTGTTTTCTGGAACAGATCATTCGCGGAGCGTTTGGAAATATCATCCGTGCAAAAGGACAGTTCGCAGCCGGAGACCAGTTTCTCCAATTTGATGTCGCCGATCACCGCTACAGCATCACCGGCACAGAACAGAAAAACGCCGGCCAGGCTGTGTTTATCGGAAACGATATGAACGAAGATGCGATCCGGCAGTATTTTAAGAAATGCGCCGGAAACCAGAAAATGAAATATGCTGCCCGTCATGTATCATAAAGTAAATAGGAAAAAGAGATTGCGGAGTCCTGCCAAAACAGGGTTTCGCAATTTTGGTTTTTACAGAAAGATTCAACTGAAAAACGAAGGATAGGCAAAAACGAAAAATTACGCTAAAATAAACATACAAGTATTCCAAATAAAACAAAAGAAAAATCAGGGGGGATCTGATATGGAGGAACAGAAAAGAAGACGGGAAAGAAAATCAGCGGCATACTGGTTGAGCAAAAGCTCGATTTTATATCCGATCTGTATCTTGTATGTGATGTATGTGAAACAGGTTGAGGTATATATTACAGAATGTTCCGTCCATATTTCGTCGGGGACAATGCTTTTTGCCTATGCGCTGTGCCTGATTTTGTGGCTGGCCTCACCCATTCGAAGCTACTGCGCAGATGGAACTGCAAATGAAGTTTTATTCTATGCATTTCCGCCGAGCATACTGATGCTGTTTTTATTTGCCCAATATTCACTGAAAATTGTGTTGTTTCTTGCAGTGCTGGATGGGATATTTCTTGTTACGGTTTTAAGAGATTTACATAGAAAAAAACGAAAATATTCTGGAGATTAAAAAGAAGTGACTTAAACGCATTTCTGTTTGTTTCAGTATGCGTGAGTATGGTACCGACTTGTATGATGATATATTGGAAGCTTGAGTCTCCGTCCGGAGTGGCAGAACTTTACGAACGAAAAAAGGACTATAATCTCGTCCAGAATCAGGAGAACATTTTTCAGGAAAATAAAGAATTTCTGCTGAGCTTAAAGGAGAGCGAATGGAGGCAAAAAACACTGGAAGAAAGAACAATTGCAGCGCAGAAGATGGTACGGCTTGAAACAGAACGACTTGGAATTCCCGAAATTCCGCTGTATGTGAAAGAGACAGGATCATCGAATTGCGTTGCATTATATAATAATGAAGAGAACGAAATATGGTATGCTCCAGAGCATTTAACATCTCAGACAGCAGAAGAATTTTTTACGGGAATTTGCGAAGAATGTTATCATGGAATGGAGTATTATCTGCTGGAGCGAATGGACTGGAATTCGGAAATGGCGAATACTGCTTATTTTGAAGAAATGAGGAAGTGGAAACTAAATGATAATCGCTACATATCTGGACGCGACGAGGGCGATTCGTTTGAAGCATATCAATCACAGCCGCTGGAAGCATCTGCCAAAAAGTATGCCAGTTCCGAAACAGAGGCACTGATTCATTTTATTGCTGTGTACGGCGATGAATAAAAATCTTTTAGGGGGGGAGGGAGAAAAGGAGCGTCGGGAAAAATAAAAAAAATTAGCACTCACCTCTTGACAGTGCTAATAACTAGTGTTATAGTACGACTAGAACAAAGAAAGAAAAGAAAATTCACATCAACGCTCTTTTTGTTCGGAGCGAATGTTAGCACCCAAATAGATAAGGAGGAAGCCGATTATGAATATCAGTAAATTCACACAAAAATCGCTGCAGGCTGTACAGGACCTGGAAAAGACCGCATACGATTTCGGCAACCAGGAAATAGAGCAGGAGCATCTGTTGTATAATCTCCTGCATCAGGACGACAGCCTGATTCTGAAAATGATCGAAAAGATGGAAATCAACAAAGAACATTTTCTGAACCGTGTCGAGACGGCGCTGAACGACCGCGTCAAAGTATCCGGCGGTCAGCCGTATATCGGTCAGTATCTGAATAAAGCACTGGTAAATGCTGAGGATGAGGCGAAAGCCATGGGAGACGAGTATGTTTCCGTAGAACACCTCTTCCTGGCAATGCTGAAAAACCCAAGCCCGTCCATGAAAAAACTGTTTCAGGAGTACGGCATCACAAGAGAACGTTTCCTGCAGGCATTAAGCACCGTGCGCGGAAACCAGAGAGTTACCACCGACAACCCGGAGGCAACATACGACACCCTGGAAAAATATGGCCAGGATATCGTAGAAAAAGCCAGAAACCAGAAAATGGACCCGGTTATCGGCCGTGATACCGAAATTCGGAACGTTGTCCGTATCCTGTCCCGTAAGACAAAAAACAATCCGGTTCTGATCGGTGAGCCTGGTGTTGGTAAAACCGCAGTCGTAGAAGGCCTGGCCCAGCGAATCGCCAACGGCGATGTACCGGAGAGCCTGAAAGATAAAACCATTTTCTCCCTCGATATGGGAGCCCTGGTAGCCGGAGCAAAATACCGCGGCGAATTCGAGGAGCGTCTGAAAGCCGTTCTGGAGGAAGTCAGAAAGAGCGACGGAAAAATCATTCTGTTCATCGATGAGCTGCACCTGATCGTCGGCGCCGGAAAGACCGACGGCGCGATGGATGCCGGAAACATGCTGAAACCTATGCTGGCACGAGGCGAACTGCACTGCATCGGTGCCACAACGCTGGATGAGTACCGCCAGTACATCGAAAAAGATGCCGCCCTGGAGCGCCGTTTCCAGCCGGTTCAGGTTGATGAGCCGACCGTAGAGGATACGATTTCCATCCTGCGTGGCTTAAAAGAGCGCTACGAAGTTTACCACGGCGTAAAAATCACCGACGGTGCCCTCGTTGCAGCCGCAACCCTTTCGAACCGTTACATCAGCGACCGTTTCCTGCCAGATAAAGCAATCGACCTGGTCGACGAGGCATGCGCTCTGATCAAGACAGAACTGGATTCCATGCCGGCCGAGCTGGATGAGCAGCGCCGTAAGATTCTGCAGATGCAGATCGAGGAAGCTGCACTGAAAAAAGAGAC
>ERZ779874.2601-NODE-2601-length-14765-cov-3.341468_pt1 | contig 14765 bp, 6 predicted proteins | sample MGYA00511031_ERZ779874 | MGnify/ENA primary metagenome ERZ779874 (study PRJEB29588, sample SAMEA2156850) | human gut metagenome | biome: human gut; feature: human-associated habitat; material: faeces | place: Denmark | collected 2008/2010 ...
CTGCCGCTGGAAGGCGAACTGGCCGGTGACGTGAACGGGCCTGCTATGCAGATAGGCAACGAAGTTCTGGGCGCGGCAAAGCATATACTTGATGAGCAGGACATTCCCTGCTCTTATGTGCTGGTTATCGGCAGCCGCCCTGCGCCGGAAATCATTAAGCAGTGCCGCAAGGAAAAATGCGATACCATTATCATAGGCACGCGCGGTTTCGGCGCTATTGAAGGCCTGTTTAAAAACAGCGTCAGCCATATAGTAATCGAAAATGCTTCCGTGCCTGTAATTGTAATAAAATAATAAGATAGAAGTAAGCCTTTGCCTTAACGGCAGGGGCTTATTTTTTATGCCGCTTAAAAGGCATAATTATAAAATAATTAAAATAGGTATTTATAAAAAAGACTGCTGAATGGCATTGTGTATTTTAATAAATAATAAAAATATTACTCTTACAGCTAAAAACCAAACTATAACCCTACTTGTCAGTTTTGTTAGCAATATGTTAAAATATATTAATATCAATTAATGTAAAATTATTAAAATAAAACAGACTTTTGTATTTATAAATTGTTTGGGGAGTGATAGTTATGAGGAAAAGCATTGGGGTAGCGGCAGTGTGCCTGTTAGTGGCAAGCAGCGCATTAGCACAGTCGCCAATACCTACTTTTGATAAGGAAGCTGTTACGCCGCACCCGTACAACCGTACCGGTCGGCAGGATGTTATCAGTGGAGATGAAACTCCATCCGGAGAATTCCGCCCCGGTAACACCGGCACAAAAGATGACCCTGCTTTTTATGTTAAAAGCATTAAGCTTACCGGCTTTGAACTGCCGGATAAAGTGGGACGGCTTCAGGAAATTTTAAACAAATACCAGAAACGCAGCGTTAAAGTTGCGGAACTGAATAATTTAACGGCAGAAATTACGGCATACGCCAAAGAATGCGGCTATACGGTTGCACAGGCGGTTGTTCCGCCGCAGGAAGTTGCAGGTGGCAGCCTTGAAATAAAAGTGTATGTAGCCAATTACGACAAAATAAATATTACGCAGAATGACAGCGATATTGCTACCGGCGTGCTGAATAACTACCTTAGCGGCTTAAAGCCGGGCAGCACCATTACCGACAGCAAGCTGGAAGATGCCATTAACAACATTAACGACCTTCCGGGCGTACAGGCACGGGCTGTTTTAAAACCGGGCGGCGAGCCGGGCACAACCAGTCTTGATGTTGAAGCAACGCGCAGGCCGGTTTGGAACAACTATGTGTTTGTTGATAACGGCGGCGGCTATTGGAGCGGACGTTACCGCTACGGCTTTAATACCGAAATTAACAACCCCGGCAAAATTGGTGATAAATTTATTTTAAACGGTATGCTTTCCAGCCATGATGTTAAAAACTACGGCATCCGCTACGAACTGCCGGTTGGCAGCCGCGGCACCCGCGTTGGTATTGCTTACAGCCAAAGCACTTACGAAATGAGCACTAACAGCTTTTACGATACGCTCGGCAAATCCAAAGGCATCAGCCTTTACGGCATGACGCCGGTTTACCGTGACCGCAGCAACCGCATAACCGCGATTTACGGTTACGACCACCGCGATATTGAAGATGAGCTGCGTTTCAGCATAGACGGATTAGGCCGCATGAAAACGGAGAAAGACGCTGACGTATGGCATGTTGGCATCAGCGGCAGCCAGTACAAAGTAAACCCGTTTACGCAGTACAGCTTAATTTACTGGTACGGCGATATTGATACCGAAGGGCAGAATGCTTATTATGACGGCGGCTACCATAAACTGACCGGTGACTTGCTGAACGTTTGGTATGACGGCGACTGGAATTACCGCATTAAAGCCAGCGGGCAAATGGCAAGCCGCGCGCTTGACGGCAGCGAACAGTTTTACCTTGGCGGCATTAACGGCGTGCGTGCTTATGGCGCAAGCGATGGCTACGGCGACCTTGGCTACCTGGCAACGGCTGAAATCTGCCGCGCAACCGGCATTGAAGGTTTGGAAGCGGCTGTGTTTATCGACAGCGGCGCCGTTAAAAATAAATACGACGGCACCATGGACCACCTGGCAGGCTGGGGCGTTGGTTTAAGATATGCTAAACCCGGCGACTGGTATGCTCAGCTTGATTACGCCCGCAAGATTGACGCGCGCCCCGACCGCATTGAGCGCGACGACCATGACGGCAGGCTTTGGTTCCAGCTTTATAAAATGTTCTGATTAATATTAACAAATATGTAATAAACTCATTAAAAATTCCTTTAAAAACTTACGGAGGGAAATATAATGAACAGTAAAAAGAATCTTAAACGAAACCTTTTAATATGCCTGCTGGCCGGTTCTGCCGTAATGTATACCCTGCCGCTGCATGCAGCAACCAGCGTGGTGGCAAATAATGCGCTGCCGCAGGGCGGACAGTTTATGGGCGGAAGTTCTGGTAAATTTGATTATAATAACAATGGATTAGAGTTAAATGTACATCAAAATGATCAAAATGCTGTTATTAAATGGGGTAGCTTTGATGTTGGCGGCAGTGCAACAGTAAATTTTAAGGGACCGCAAGTAGAAGGTGGATATAATACTTTAAACTATGTTAACGCCGGCGGTAGTATGTCGCAAATTTACGGCACAATTAACGCCAATAACAATGGTAATATTTTTATCGTTAACCCGGCAGGCGTACAAATCGGTAACAGTGCGCAGATAAATGTCGGCAGCTTGTATGTATCGAATAAAAATTTAGATAATGTTAATTGGGAAAAAATAGATAATGTAAATCCTGATATAAATAGCATAATGGGGCAAGGAACGACAGGTGATGCTGTTCTTATGAGTCTTGGTAATATCAATGCGGGCGAAGTTACCTTTGAAGGCAACGGGCGCATTGTTATCGATAGTGAGCGTTTAAAGGACGTTGCTGGTGATAATAAATTAACAGCCGAAAATATTATTGTTAACACTAATGCAGAAAATAACCTTGTAATTGGTTATGATGGTTATGATGAAAATAAGAATAATGGTAGTTATAATATAGCAAGTGATAGTAAGTATATTGCAACTGTTAATGGCAATGGTTTTGCTCAAAATAAAGGCTACATGTGGGTAGAAGATGTTAATCAGCTGCAAGATATTGGTGAAAATGCTAATACCCTTAGCGGCAATTATGCTTTAAGAAACAGTATTGATGCGACTTCTACGGCTAATGGCGAAGGTTTTAACCCCATAGGACTTAATGAAACCGGCAAGGTCGTTGTTAATAATAATAATGAATACGGTTTTACCGGCAATTTTGACGGGCTTGATTACAACATTTTCGGTTTAACAATTAACAGAGAGAATGACGCTAATGTTGGTTTGTTTGGTGTTGCGCATAATGCTAATATTAATAATGTGACGCTTGTCGGCGGCAGTATTACCGGCGGCAGCGTGGTAGGCAGTGTTATTGGTGCGGCACTTGGAAATACGCATATTACTAATGCAACAAATAGCGCTTCTGTAACAGGCAATACCGATGTTGGCGGTATTGTTGGTTACAGCGGAGATAAACTTGATAATGATGGGTCAGAAATTGAAGTTGAAGAAGGAAAATCCCGTTTTACTAACCTTATCAATACCGGTTCTGTATATAGCAAAGGTGAACAGGGCACAAAGGCAAGCAATGCCGGTGGGCTTATCGGATATATGTATAACGGTACTTTAGACGGCAACAGCTACAACCTCGGCAACGTATCCGGCGATAGCTATAACGTTGGCGGGCTGGTTGGCCATGCAGTAAATTCTACTATTGGCAATCCTTCAGTAGTTGATGGAAAACCTGTCGAAAATGTTCAAGTTGTTTACAACCGCCTTGACGTCAGCGGCGCATACAACGTAGGCGGCATTGTTGGCAATATGGAAGGCAGCACTGTGCAAAATGCCGAAAACAGCGGTACAGTAGAAGCAACGGGATACACAACAGAAGTATACAAATATCATACGGCAGATAATAGTTATGATGTAATGAGCGGAAGAAATGATGATGATATTGCAGAAGTTGAAGTTGCTGTTGCAAATGTTGGTGGTATAGTTGGTACTTCAAGTTCTTCTGATAATGGCAGTAAAAGTGCAATTATCAACGTAGAAAATTCTGGTGATATTAGTAGTTCTAAAAATTGAAATAACGAATTTTATGATGCCGGTAATATTGGCGGCATTATCGGACGCGCAAACAATACTGATATTACAAGTGCAACAAATATGGAAAATGAAATCCGCGGTGCGCATAATGTCGGTGGCGTAGCAGGGTATTTGGGCGGTAATAGCACTGTTAGTGGTGGCATCAATGATGGCGGCGACATTATGGCAACCGGTGCCCGTGCAGCAACTAATAGTAGCTATAATGTTGCAGATGGACCTGGCGCAGGTGATAATAATTATTATGGCAGTAATGTAAATAATAATGGTTTTGCTTTAGAACATGTGCGTAATGGCAATACTGGCAGGGAAACATTTATTATCGGTAACATGGGCGGTATTGTCGGTTACATGGAAGGCGACAATGCAAAAATTGCCGGCAGCGCTAACCGTGGTACAGTACATACATTTGATGAATTTGAAGGAACAGTACCAGATTATGCAAAAGCAGCTAATGCAGGTGGTGTAGTTGGTAAAATAGATCGTGTTGATACGTTGGACCTTGCAGATTTACAAGGAAAAGATGAAAACAATAATGATAAAATATTAAAAGCTGCTGTTTCTAACAGTTACAATACTGGCGATGTTATGGGGTACTCTAATGTCGGCGGCATAGCTGGTATGATGTATAACGGCGAAGTAGCTGGTTCATATAATCTTGGTTACATATCAACAACACGTCAACCTGGTAAAGTTGGTGGCGAAGGTTATGACGCACTTAATATGGGTGGTATTGTTGGCGATACGACAGAAGGTACAGAGGCAGAAGCTTTATTATATGATGTTTATAATAAAGGTAAAATTGGCGATAGTACTTACACTTATTATGGACGCCATGTAGCTGGTATTGTTGGGCGCTTAAGCGGCGATGTGGAAAAAGCTTATAATAACGGAGCTATTTATAACGCCTATGCTGCAACAGGTGGTATTTCAGGTTGGATGTATAAAGGCAGCATAAATAATGCTTTTAATACTGGTAATATAACTGTTTATAATCGTGATAGCAGTACTAGCCAGGTTGGTGGTATTGTTGGTGCTGTTAATGTAGGCTCAGAAGAGATTAATTTAACTAATCTATATAATCTTGGAACTTTGCGGAGCTTTAAGCGTGGTAACGGCAATAATGCAGTTGGTGGTATCGTTGGTGCTATTATGAACTATCAACATAATATTAATATTAGCAACGCATATACTACTGGTAATATCTATGTTGATGATTATAGCGGAAATTTAGTTAAAAGTATCTATGGTGAAGTACGTGGAGCTCGTGAATATGATGGAGGACCTCTTCATTATCCTACGGTAAATACAGAAAATACATATTATATACAGCCGGATACTAATTTAGGTGATTTCGATAATTTGCATGACGAAAACAATAAGGATAATGACAGAGATAATTCCAATAAGGCAATAGATTTTAACCAAAAACATTTGCATGAACAGTATCAATATGATGATAAGAACGGACATCATTCCTTAACATTTACGCAGCAAAGCGGCGGCGATGTTGATGGTGGTTCTGCTGAAATTGCTTCCGATAATAACTGGCGTATTTATGCCGGTAATACTCCTATTTTAAATGCCTTTTTGCCGGATGCAGAAGGTTATTTCAGCCAAAAAGGAAATATGGCCGGTATCGGTTCTATTCAATATGGCACTGCTTATGACCCACTGTTAACTATTATTAATGCTGCAACTGGCACTAATCAACTGAAATATGAGTGGGATAAATTAGGTATTAGCAATGCGGCCGGTCTTGTTGTTTATGGTGCTGGTTTAACTCTTGGTAATGTTAATACCAGTGGCGGCAGCGGCTATTTTGGCGGTACTATTTATGCAGATGGCGCGCTTAACCTTAATGGCGGTACTAATGATATTGGGCTTGGCAGCGCAGCCGATATTTACGGTTCTGCCGTTAATATTACAACAGATGGCAAAGTAACTATTTATGGCGATGTAACAGCAACAGGCAATACTGCTAATGGAGCAACCAGCGATAAATCAGATGTGATTGATGTTAAAGATAAAGGCAATATTACTATTAGCGCCAGTGATGTTGACGTATATGGTACTTTAACTTCAGCAAGTAATAATACCCAAGACGCAACTGTAACAATACCCGGTATTGAAGATAGTGCTGTAGCTTGGAATCCAGGTGAAGTAAGCAATCCTAATGCAGAAATGGCTGATATTGCTGACCGTTTTGCACATACTACTGGTGCCTCTGCTGTTGATGGTAATATTACCATCAACGCAGGCACCAAACTTGTTGTTGATGAAGACGGCAATGAGCAATATATTGGCAGCGGCAATGTAAACCTCTACTATGGCAATAAAGGCGAAGGCATTACAACAACCGGCGGCGATTTAACCGTAACCGGTACGGGTGATGTTTATGTCGACAGTGACCTCGACATCGGCGGCAATTTAACTCTTAACGGCACTGGCGCGGACAGCGAAGTTGTGTTTGACATTACTAATATCGGCGAAGTACAAGAGAAAAATGATAATACTGATAAAGATAATTCTACAGATTATTTGCATGATTTCTTAGAACATTTCGCTAATACGACTAATAATTCTATTAGTTTTGGTGATACACAAGACGCTAAAATTACCGTTGATATGTGGAACGGTAATACACTTGATTTAACCAAGTTTAATAATGGTAGTACAAGTTTAGTTGAGCAATTAGGTAAGCTTAAGATTGCAAATGCTGAAAATAAAACTGCTCAACAATTAACTCATATTTGGGTAAGTAATGGTGAACAGTTAAATGGCATTCAGAAAGCTGCTAATAGTAATGATGATGTCCTTAGTTACAACTTTGCTTTGAAGAATGATATCAACGCCAGTGACGTGAAAGATTATGTTGCTATTGGTACTGATAATGCTAATGGTTTTACAGGCACTTTTGACGGGCGTGGTAACCGCATTATTGGCTTAACTGTTGATAAAGTTAATGGACAAAATATTGCTCATGCAGGTATTTTCAGTACTGTCGGCGAAGGTGGCGTTGTTAAAGACGTTAACATTTACAGCGGCACATTTACCGGTACAACAACTGCCGGTGCTGTTGCAGGCGTAAACAACGGACGCATTGAAGGCGTTGTAACCTTTGGCAATACGGTAACTGTTACCGGTGATGGCGGTAATGCTGGCGGCATTGTTGGTGTAAATAATGGCAATAATGGTAAAATTGTAACTAATGAAGATGGAACAATTACTTTAGAGCCGGTTGATGACGAGTTGCCTGTTACCGGCATTATTGACGTTGAAAGTACCGGCAGCGTTATTGCAGGAGGATCAAGTGCAGTTGCAGGCGGTTTGGTTGGTACTAATGACGGTGCGCTTGGCAACAGTTACAGCAATAGTGCTGTTACAGCCAATAAAGGAACAGGCTCCGGTCTTGGCGGCGTAGTTGGCGTAAACACAGCAAATGGCAATGTACAGTACGTTGACAGCCTTGGCGTAACCAACGGCGGTGCTCATCTCAGCAATAATGTTGGCGGCATTATCGGCATTAACAATGGCAATATGTATAGCGGCTATAACGAAAGCATCGTCAGCGGCAGCAGCAATGTCGGCGGTATCATCGGCACTAATGCCGGAACTTATAATGAAGCTGATAAAAAATGGGAATCAGGTACGGTAAGTAACGTTGTTAACGCAACCAGCGTAACCAGTGATGCTGCTGATAGCAAAAATGTTGGCGGACTTGTTGGTACTAACACCGGCAGCGTAACCAACGGACGCAACAATGGCACCATTACCGGCACTAACTACGTCGGCGGCCTGGTTGGCGATAATGCTGACGAAAATTCCATTTTAACCAACCTTGTTAACGACAGCTCTGCCGAAATCTTAGGCGAAGAATACGTCGGCGGCATTGCAGGCAGTAACAGCGGTACAATTACAGCTGATGAAAAAAATGACAACCTTATTAACAGAGGTTCTATAACCGGTAATAAATATGTTGGTGGTGTAGCCGGTGAAAACAAAGATGGCGGGACTATTGCTAATACTCTTAACAGCGTAGTGCTGCACGCGAAAGGCGATAATGCTCAATATTTTGGTGGTGTTGTAGGACAGAACAGTGGCTTGATTAACGGAGCAACTAATACCAGTGATATTGACATTACTGCTGTTGGCGGTACTTATGTCGGTGGTATTATTGGTGAAAATACTCAAACTGGTACACTTCAAGGCGAGATTCGCAACAAAGGTTCTGTTGCTGGTAAATCGCAGGTGGGCGGTATTATTGGCAAAAATGACAACAATAAAGTTTTGCAGGGTAAAGAAGAAAATAGGCTTATCGTTACAAATGATGGTACTGTAGACGCCGAAGATGGCGGTGCGGCAGGTATTTTTTATGAAAATAACGGTGAAATTAAATATGCAGACATCAGTAATAACGGCGTTGTTAACGGCGGTGATAAAACCGGCGGAACAGGCGGCTTGTTTGGCATAAATACTGGTAATATTACTGAATCTACACTTGCTAATAGCGGTACCGTTATTGGTGGGGGAATTGTTGGCGGTTTAATTGGTAAAAACAGCGGCGATGTATCTAATTCTTCTTTAACTAATACAGGTTCTGTTATTGGCACAAGTGATGTCGGCGGCTTAATTGGTTACAATACTGGAACTGTTACCGGCGGGCGCAACAAAGCGCAGGAAACTGACAAAGACGGCAAGGTAACCGCAGAGGAGGACAGCTACTACAAATACCAAATTTACAACAACGGCGTAGTTAATGTTGGCACTTGGAATGATACCGATAGTGATGGTGTTGTTGATACCGGTGAAATACAGGGATTGAAACAAGGAGAAACAAGCCAAAACATCGGCGGCCTTATTGGTAACAATACAACCGAAAACGGTAAAACCGGCAGCTTAACCGCAGGCTACAACACCGGTGCAATCAACGCAAGCGGTAGCACTAATGTCGGCGGCATTGCAGGCAGCAACAGCGGCACAATAGACCAGGTATTTAACACTGTTTATAATACTAACGGTACTAAGGGTGCCATTACCGGCGGCACTAACGTTGGCGGCTTGGTAGGTGAAAACACTAACAATGGTACGTTAAGCAATGCTTATAATACAACGGAAGTTGTTGGTAAACTCGATAATGCGATAGTTGGCAATGCGGTTGGCGTAAATAGTGGTACAATTAGTAATATTTATGCTACTAATACCACAGGGCAATTAATCGGCAGTGGTTATGACAGTAATGTTAGCAATGCTTATAGCTTCTCGGCAAATGAGGTTTCCAGTAATAATGTAATTGTTATTTCTGATCAAGACGATCAAAAAGACAGCGAGAGCTATGATGGGTTTAATTTTAGTGCGGCTGATGTTGATGGTGACGTCGCAGATTGGAAGAACTACGATGGTTACAGCAATCCGCTTCTTAAAGTATTCTTAACGAGAGCGGAATATACTGGTAACGAAAGCTTTACCTATAATGGACAGAATCAAGGCTTAACGATTAGCGGCAATGTCAGTGCAGCAGATCAGCTGAATGCTTATAACAATGCTAGTAGTTTATTGCAGGTTGCCCAAAATAAAGATGCTGGTCAAGATTATCTTGGCATTTACTCACAGCAAATTGCGGCAAGTGGAAACGGAGAAACCTTTGATCCTAATAATCTTGGTTATGATATTGATGTAACCTATGATATTGATAAAGCAACCATTACTATTAATCTCGACGAAATTAGCCGCGACTATGGTAACAGTACTATAACTAATGTTACCAGTGGCGGTAATAATTATGGATTTAACTTCGGCGATATGGTTTTGACAGACGAAATGAAAGCTGAATTAACAGCCGATAATCTTGGTTTTACGCAAACCTCTGACGGTGCGGTAGATAATTTAAAAGACGGTCAGAAAACAAACAATGCGGGCACTTATAGCTGGTATGCTAATTTTAAACTTTCCGATGCGCTGTCAGGTAATTATCAATTTGATACCCAAGGAGCTGATAGTTTAACAAGCGTTAAAGGTGTTTCTAAAGTAAACCAAGTGCAACTTACCATAGACTTAAAAGATATTACCAGAGTTTACGGCAATTTGGATAAAGCTGATTATGAATTTATTGCTAAGGGGCTTGTTAACGGCGATAATATTGAGAATTTAATACTTACAGTAACAGCTGATGGTGCTATTGTTGAAGGTTCAACAGATAATCCGCTTAAAACTAATGTTGTTGGGGATTATGAATGGAGCGCAACAGTATCCAACATTAGTAATAACTTAAATACCAACTATATTATAAAGATAGACGCTTCGGCAAAATCTACTGTAACGCCTGCGCAGCTTGATATAGTACTTGGTGATGTAAGCCATGTATACGGTTCGCCTAATCTAAATGGTTATGCAGCAAGCTTTGGCAATAACAACGGACTGGTAAACGGTGACAGCGGCAGTATAAGTGTAAATGTTGGAAGTGTAACTGATGAGGCATTGAGTGCTGATAAACAGTATACTAACGATGTTGATAATTACCATTGGACTGTTGGCGAAGGTGGGTTAAGTGCTGATGGCTTTAAACTTGGAAACTATGCAATTAATTTTGTAAACGAAGGTAGTTCAAAAGTAACAAAAGCTAACTTAACAATTAACATCAATGACGTAAATATGACTTATGGTGATTTGGAAAACTGGATTTCCGGTCAATATGGCTTAAACGCATCTGATGTTGATGGGCAAAAACTTGTTAATGGCGATAGCCTTGCCGATGTTATTGCAGGCATGACTTATAATAATACTGCTTATAACAGCGACGGAACTACTAAAAATGTGGCAGAAGGTAATTTTGCCATTACAAATGATGATGTAACACAAGGTACTAAATATGGTAACTACAACATAACATTTAATAATGGCACTGTTACTATGGATAAAAAACAAATCACCATCGGTGCAAATAACGAGCAAATTCTTGTTGGTGAAACGCCGAATTATAGCGGTACGGATATTGACAGCGTACTTGTAAATGGTGATAGTTTAAATGGTAATTATTATTATGGCGTTGCAGATGGTACTATTGAAAGTGTAGTTGGCGCTCATAATGGTGTAATTGGTGTATGGATTGGCGGAGCTTTCTATGATTTGTCGCAAAATGTTGACTGGACACAGGCAGGTAACTTCTTTAGTAATTATGAAGTTAATTATATTCCAGGCACTTTAACAGTCAGCGCATATGATATTCCTGAAGACTGGCCGCATAACCGTTGGGATTATCTCTTTAACGATGCTCCGTTTGACCGCAATAAAGACTTCCGTGAACGCAAAGCAGAAGTAAACTTTGTTGACGGCGGTATGGAGGTTTAAGCACATTGTTTAATTGCAGGTTTAGCTTGCGGCAAAAGCTGTATTTGCAGCAAAACACATAGCGCTTACAAGCAGAAAACTTAATAATCAGCCATTTAAAACAGCATATAAAAAGCAAAACGCCTGCGGAATTTTCCGCAGGCGTTTGTGCGTTGTGATATTTTTAAAATGAGGAATTATTCTTTGATGAAGCCAGTATTTTTAGCAAGTTTCTTTTCATCCGCTTTTACCCGGCGTTCAATTTTTTTAATATCTTCTTCTGCAGGAAGATTTTCTGGTTTAATTCCGCGTTCTCCAAGCATTTTACGGATAGTGCTGTTGTTTTGTACATGTTCGTCTGTTATACTATATTCTCCATATAAGTCTTTGCTTTCAGTATTATAGTTTGTCATTTCGGTAGCAAGATTTTTGGCAGCAATACTGAGAGCAGGTAAAAAATCTGCCAGAGGGCGGTTTTTGCCAATGCCGTATTGAGCTTTCATTGCTTGAGTAGGTTTGCCAAAAAGTGCTGCATCACCAGCACTACGGATTCGAGCAAAACCAAAATCATCTACACCACGTTCGTAGATGTTTTTAGAAAGTCTTTTTTCCGATTCGCGTAATTTTTCACGGTTTTCCAGCCTTTGCAAGTTTTGCATGTGCTGTTCAATAAGCTCTTGTTTTCGCGTTTGTTGTGCAAAATAACTTTGAGCAAAGGCTATTTCCTCTTTGCGTGGGTCTCCATTTTGGGCTATTATATAGCATGCATATCGGGTAAGCATATAATCTTTAGCGGCTCTTTTAGCATTTTTACCAACGTTTATCATATTCGTGACCTCACGAATATGATAAATTGATTCCGTTTGTCCATTAACAATAGATACAGTAGCTTTGCGGATAACTTTATCAAAATTTTCCCAACGATTATATCCTAAATGTGGCATCAATTCGCGTGCATACCAAAACTCTACGCCACTTTCCTCGTCAATGTGAGAAAGTTTATCAAATTGTGTTTTTAAGTTTGCTATTTGATTTTTATCCATTGTTTTATCTCCTTATCATAAATAAGCAGTTTGCAAAGGTTGTTTACAAACTGTTTATTTGGTGATTTTGGTTAGTTTATTAAAATGTCAATTCTATTAATATGACCTGTTCCCCAGTTCCGGATGGCGCCCAGGAGATAGGTGCAGGCGTTTGGCAAGTTCTACTGCTTCTTCAAGCGGCAGGTCGCCGGCGCGCTCACCGTTTTTTTCAAATACGCAGTGCGGGTCTTCGCTGCCAACTTCGCCGCCGGGCAGGTAAATGTATTCTCTGTTGTCGTTGTCGGCAAGTATAATGCCTGCAAGTAACTGTTCCGCTAAAATTTTGCTCATTGCTGCTCCTTAAAACATGCGGCGTTTCCACAGCCAGTAGCCGGTAACCCCGGCAACCAGAAGCGAGGTGCCGCCTATTACAAGAAATCCGTACGGGCTGTCGGAAAGCGGCACGGGCACGTTCATGCCCCATAAGCCGCCGATGGTGGTCGGTATGGCCAGTATAATCGTTACGGACGCTAAAAACTTCATTACAAGGTTCAGGTTGTTGCTGATGATGGAGGCGAACACTTCCATCATGCTGTTTAAAATGTGGCTGTACATTTCAACCATTTCGATAGCCTGCTTGTATTCGATGATAACGTCCTCCAGCAAATCCTCGTCTTCTTCATACAGCTTGATGAGGTGTGCGCTCTGGTTGGTAGAGCGCAGGCGCAGCAGTTTTTCGGTTACAATGTAGTTGCTGCGCAGGGAGGTTGTAAAGTATGTTAAGGATTTCTGCAGGTCCAGCATGTTAAAAAGCTCACTGTTTTCCATGGACTGGCGCAGGTGCTGTTCCAGTTCGTCAGTGCGTTTGATAATAATGCGGATGTATTTCAGATATAATGTTGCCGATTTATAGAGTATCTGAAAGAGAAAGCGCGTCTTTTTAAAGGTACTGAACATTTTATAGTTGTAGGAAGAAAAATCGGCGATAACGGCGTTAGGTTCCAGGCAGACGGTAACAATGTAATCTGCCGATACGATAATGCCGAGCGGCAGCGTGTCGTAATCTTTGTTGCTGCGCAGGACAGGGATGTCGATAAGGGTGAGTATCTGGTCATCCTCTGTTTCGATACGGGATTTTTCTTCATCGTCAAGCGCGGCGCTTAAAAAGTCCATCTGAATGCCGGTGGCGTCCGCCACTTCGTGCAGTTCTTCGGGTGAGGGACTGACGATGTCTATCCAGCAGCCTTTTTCCAGGCTGTCCAGTTCCAGTTCGTCCATGCCGTTATTGGTGCTTTTCATAATTCTGTACATTGGCGGTCCCTCCTTCCGTTTGCAATGTGAATTAAAGCCGCAGCGCGGGGCTGTAAATTTAATTCACTCTGCAATCTTTTAAATATTCGGCACAAAAGCGCAAAATCCTTGTTAAAGGCGCTGTTTAGTTAAATTTTTTACAAAATTTTAAACTGCAGTGGCAGAGTTTTTACTTTTCTTTAATAAAAATTGTTGATATAATATAACTAATTTTAAAAGCAGGAGGGTAGTATTGTAGCTTAGAGCGGATTTTTTGTGAAGAAAGGTAGTGCAGCAGGATGAATGTTCAGTTGATTATTGTTGTTGTGTATATTGCGCTTTTGTTCGCAATAAGTTTTTACGTTAAAAGCAGGGCGGATAAAGGCTCTGCGGAGTATCTTTTTGCAGGGCGCAAACTTGGCCCGGTGCTGATTGCCGTTAATATTACGGGGCTTGCCGTTGGTGCGGCTTCTACCGTTGGCGTTGCCGAAAACGCTTACAAGGTTGGCATGGCAGCAGGCTGGTACAACGCGGCGTGGAGTGCGGGCGCCATTATTATGGGCCTTGTGGCGGCAGGCAAGCTGCGTGCCATGAAGGTTTCCACCATTCCGGAATTTTTTGAAAAATATTACGATACCAAAGGCCGCGTTATCAGCGCGGTTGGGCTTGTAATTATCATGTCCGTTATTACGGCGCTCCAGTATCTAGCCGGCGGCGCAATTCTGGCTTCGCTTCTGCCCGAATATTTCTCGTTCCGCGGCGGCATGATTGTAAGCGCGGTGGTATTTATCGGCATTACGCTTATCGGCGGTTTGTGGTCGAGCGGTTTGTCCAATATCGTCAGCGTTGTTTTGATTTACGCGGGCATTTTATATTCCTGCGTGGCAGCGGTAGACCACAGCGGCGGCATAGAAAACATTGCGGCGCAGCTTCCGGCCGGGCTCGACTGGTT
>ERZ779874.2606-NODE-2606-length-14741-cov-4.771347_pt1 | contig 14741 bp, 14 predicted proteins | sample MGYA00511031_ERZ779874 | MGnify/ENA primary metagenome ERZ779874 (study PRJEB29588, sample SAMEA2156850) | human gut metagenome | biome: human gut; feature: human-associated habitat; material: faeces | place: Denmark | collected 2008/2010 ...
CGATTTTTACGCATGTTACTAAATAATTTGTGTCAACTTATTTAGTACACTACAATAATCGGACTTGTTTGTGGAAGACAATAGGTGGCTTGAGAATATTTTTCTTATTGTTGAGAATATTCCTTTTGTGAAGTAAGCTCTTGAAAGGGCATAAAAAAACGGGGCGAAAGGCTTGTAAGGAGTCCTTCCGTCTCGTGCTTGGAGATAAAAATAAAGAATGGGAGCAGATCGAAACGATACTGTTCCCATTCTCTTGAATTAATATACTTTATCTAAGTCAGTAGCCTTAACCCTGAATACGTGTCCATTTCTGGAGAAGACCAATTCGCCATCCTCCTTCTTTTTTTGACTCACCAGACGCTGAAAAGCGATATGCGCTCCTCTTAATATATTTTCTTCAAATTCTCTGACTTCTTGCTCATTCATGATGTTCAAGTTTACTAAAAACACTCGGATTATATATCTCAATTTTCTCATTCTTGAATCCTTTGGCAATTACTTCCATCGGAGACATAGAATTGTCCGTGATCATCCAATAGTCACTAATAGGGAGGTATAACTCGAAGAGGTTGTGGATGCCCGCCTCATATCGCCGGCGAATTGTCGCCTCAGGGATATTGTGGCCTCCAGCCGCTACGCGCATTTTCACACGCTCTACCGCTAGATCTGGTGTATTCAACCAGAAATAGAGCAGGGTAACATAATAACCTTCCTTTTGTGCTTCCCGGATCAGTTTCGCGACCGATCGGGTGGCCAGCGTTGTTTCCATCGCGAATGTCTCGCCTGCGGCGATCAATTCTTTAATGCGTTTATACATAATACGACTAGCTTCAACGGCGACTGCTATACTGTCTGCATTAAAAGGGGAAAGTCCCTTGGCTATCTCGTCTGAATTAACAAACTCCCGGCATTTTAACATTTCTGGTAAAATAGTGAAGGAAGCTGTCGTTTTTCCTGCTCCGTTGCAACCTGATATTATATATAAATATGGCACTGTTCGCTGTTTTAGACGTTGCAAATATATGTAATAGTTTTATAATGTTACCTCTTTTATTTCTCAAAAATCGTGAAAATGTGCAGGAGATGTCCTTAAAAGCGCCTTTTTTGTACTGAAAAGAGGGCTTTTCGTTCGATTTTATTCAGACAGGAGCTCAACCATGACACTGTCGGAAATGAAAATACCCGCTCTTGTTAGGCGGAAATTCCCGTCGTGTATTTCCAGAAGTCCTTTTGTTTGGGCTTTGGTGGCCTGGCGCATGAAATAGTCATGATAAGCCTGTCCGAATAGGGTGAGGATCTCGGAAGGGTTCAATCCCCAGCTGGTTCGTGTACGGGTAATGATGTAATCGTCATATTGGTCGTGTATGCTGAGTTCTTCCCGCTCGAAAGGAAGTTGGCCTTCCTGGATTGCCTTGATATAGGAGCCGATCGAGGCGATGTTCCATTGCCGGCTCTTTTTGTCGTAAGAATGGGCCGAGGGACCGAGACCAATATAAGGAATGCCTTGCCAATAGGAGCTGTTATGGCGTGAGTAACGATTGGGGCGGGCGAAGTTGGAGATCTCGTAATGCTCATATCCGGCTTTCCCAAGCTGGTCGATCAGCTGTCCGAACAGGATGAGGCTGGTATCCTCGTCGATTGGGGTGATTTGTCCCGCCTCTCGCATCCGGTCCAATGGTGTTCCTTTTTCGTAAGTTAGGTGATAGGCGGAGAGATGGGGTACTTGGAGACTGATTGCCGTGTCCAGGTTTTTTGCCCAGCGTTCGGGTGTCTGTCCCGGTAGGCCATAGATTAAATCGATACTGATGTTTTCCAGTCCGGCTTTGACGCAGTTCACGACTGCCTCAATGGCTTGTTGGGCGGAATGTCGCCGGTTCAACAGGCGCAGGTCGTCGTCGTGGAAACTTTGGATGCCCATGCTGATACGATTTATCGGCAGGTGCTTCAGTTGGGCGACATAGTCGGGATGCAGGTCGTCGGGATTGCCTTCTATCGTGATCTCCTTGGCATCTCCTAATCCATATAGACGGTCGATTGCCTTGAACAGGCGATCGAGATCGGCCTCTCGCAGGAGCGAGGGCGTTCCGCCACCGAGATAGATGGTCTCGATGGCCTCGCCGTTCAAGTAATCTTCCCTCAGTTCCATCTCGCGGATTAGCGCTTCTATGTAGGGCGCTACCAGCGAGCGGTCGGTATTGGAATAGAAATCACAATAGACGCATCGCCTCGCGCAGAAGGGAACATGAATATAAAGTCCTGCCATGCGGTTATGCTTTCAGTATCATTTTCAAGGCGACATCAGTCGCTCCGGCATTTTGGCTAACCAAGTCGCCGGCCGCTTTCCCGGCCTGTGCTAAGGCCTGCTCATCTGTCAGCAACAGGTCGAACCGTTGCCGGAGTTCTTCTCCATTTGATACGGAGAAGCCGCCACCGACGGCGATCAGGTCTTTTGCCTCCTTGAATTTCTTGTAATTGGGACCGAAAATAACCGGGATGCCATAAACGGCCGCCTCGAGCGTATTATGGATGCCGACACCAAAACCTCCGCCGATATAGGCTATTTGTCCATAACGGTAGATTGATGAGAGCAGGCCAAAACTATCCACGATCAGGCAGTCATAGTCGGCCAGGTTCTTGTCGTGTGCCTCCGACAGGCGGACGAACGGTCGTTTCAGCATCGCCTCGATCGCCATCAAGTGCTCACGGTGGATCTCATGCGGGGCAATGATCAGTTTCAGTTCCGGATGCTCGTTGAAATAGGGGATAAGGTGCGTCTCATCCTGTGGCCAGGAACTGCCTGCCACGAGTACTCGTCTTCCTTTCCCGTCGTTCGTGAAGCTTTCCACAGTCGGCAGCTCACGAGCCTTAGCCCGTACCTCAAGCACCCGGTCGAAACGAGTATCGCCCGTAAGGGTGACATTCTTGATCCCAAATTCCGCCAGTAATTTTACCGATCGCTCGTCCTGGACGAAAAGGTGGGTAAAATAATGAAGCATCTTTCGGTAAGGCTTGCCATACCATTGGAAGAACAGCTGGTCGGGCCGGAAAATGGCCGAGATAATATAAGTCGGGATACCTCGTTTGTATAACTCATGGAGATAATTACCCCAGAACTCATATTTAATAAAGACGGCAATCGCCGGATTAGCCAGTCTCAAGAACTTATGGACACGCCAAGGCGTATCGAACGGCAGGTAACAGATCACGTCGGCTCCCTCATAGTTCTTTCGAACCTCATAGCCGGAGGGCGAGAAGAAGGTGAGCAGTATCTTGTATTCCGGATGCTGTGCCTTGATCCGCTCAATCATCGGTCGGCCTTGCTCAAACTCTCCCAGCGATGAGGCATGGAACCAGATATAACGGGCATTGCGGTCGATCTTCTCGCGAAGAATCGAGTTGGTGCGCCATTGTCCCAGGCGCATCAACCTCGCTTTCTTGTGGAAAGGAGCGATCAACTCGATGATCAACGCATAAATATGTATAGCGATACTGTACATGATCACGTTCTTTCGGCTTATTTCAGGATATCGATCGCCCGTTGGATACGGCGGATGGACTCCTCTTTGCCCAGTGCTTCTGTGATATCGAAAATGCCGGGTCCTTTACCCTCGCCAACTAAGGCAAGACGAGCGGCATTCATGATATTACCTAAATGATAGCCTTTGCTCTCGATCCATGCTTTGCACTCGTTTTCCGTACCTTCCACGTCGAACGGCTCACGCTTGCGCAATTGCTCGATGAACTCTGTCAATTGGGCAGCCGAGTCCTCTTTCCAACGTTTCTTGCGTGTCTTCTCGTCGTAAGTCTCCGGAGCGATGAAGAAGAAAGAGCAGAGATCCCACAACTCCTTGACGAAGTTGACACGGCTCTTCATCATGCCGACAACCTTCTCGACATACTCGTGGGTGGTCTGGATACCGTGGCTCTCGACAATCGGTAAGAACAGGTCCGCGATTTCGGAATTGCTCTTCTCTTGCAGGTAGTGATGGTTGAACCATTTGCCCTTCTCATAATCGAAACGGGCTCCGCTCTTGCCACAACGAGACAGGTCGAAGAGACGGATCAGGTCGTCCATGCTCATGACCTCCTGGTCATTACCCGGGTTCCAACCCAAAAGAGCGAGGAAGTTGACAACCGCTTCGGGGAAATAACCGCTCTCGCGATAACCCGAAGAGACATCTCCCGTTTTGGGATCATGCCATTCGAGCGGGAAGACAGGGAAGCCCAGACGGTCGCCGTCGCGCTTGCTCAGCTTGCCGTTGCCTTCCGGCTTCAGTAACAAGGAGAGGTGAGCGAAACGAGGCATTGTCTCTTCCCAACCGAAGAAACGATAGAGCAGCACGTGCAATGGTGCGCTCGGTAACCACTCCTCACCACGGATAACGTGTGTAACCTCCATCAGATGGTCGTCGACGATATTTGCCAAATGGTAAGTCGGCAGTTGGTCTGCTGATTTGTACAGGACCTTATCATCAAGGATGGATGAGTTGATGACGACCTCACCACGGATCAGGTCGTTCACATGAATATTCTCATTCGGCTCGATCTTGGCCCGTACGACATATTGATGGCCGTCGGCGATCAGTTGGTCGACCTCCTCTTTAGACAGGGTCAAAGAGTTACGCATTTGCTGACGAGTCGACGCGTCGTATTGGAAGTTAGGAATTGTCTTGCGTTTTTCCTCCAGCTCAGCCGGCGTGTCGAACGCGATGTAGGCATGACCGGATTCCAGGAGTTGGTTGACATATTTCTTATAGATATCGCGGCGTTCGCTTTGGCGGTAAGGACCGTAGTTGCCTCCGAAGCCGACGCCCTCGTCGAACCGGATACCCAGCCAAGTGAGTGCCTCAATGATGTAATCTTCGGCGCCGGGCACGAAACGTTGAGAGTCGGTATCCTCGATACGTAAAATCAAATCTCCACCATGTTGCTTGGCGAACAGGTAGTTATACAATGCCGTACGGACTCCGCCAATATGCAACGCTCCCGTTGGGCTGGGAGCGAAACGAACTCTTACTTTTCTTTCAGACATAATTCTTGATTACTTTATCTAAGATGTATAATGGGCGCAAAATTAGGCCTTTTTTTTCTCTTTACGTAAACTTTTCGTACATTTCGGCCCATAAACGGATTAGCAGCATGAAATTGAATAATTACCATATCCCGACTGCCGCCTATTTTATCATAGCGGCATTGTTTATCGCCTATTTTTTCCCTCGCGAGGGAAAGTTCCGTTATCAGTTTTATGAAGGTAAGCCCTGGAAGTATGGTTTGCTGACAGCGCCTTCTGATTTTCCGATCTATAAGACGGATGAGGAGATCAAGGTAGAAAAGGACAGTGTGTTAAAGGCGTTCCGTCCTTATTATCGACTGAACAAGGAGATCCAGATGGAGAAGATAGAGGAATTCCAGCGCGATTACCAGAATAAGTTTGATTTGAAGTTGACGCCTTCCTATAAGAGTTACATCGAGAAGTCGTTGACACAGTTGTATGATCAGGGAATTGTCTCGACTGCTGATTATGAGCGTTTGAAGGAGGAGCATTATGATTATGTCCATCTGTTGGAGAACAGTGTGGCTCGTATGCAATATACGAGTGACTTCTTTATGGTCAAGAGCGCTTATGAGTTTATCATCGATAATTGTCCCTCTTATTTGGATAAGCGGTTGCTTCAGGATTGTGATATCAATAATTATTTGATAGAGAATGTAACCTATGAGCCAAGTACGAGCGAGAAGGTAAAGGAGGAGATGCTGCGGAATATCTCTGTCGCCAGTGGCATGGTGCAAGCGGGTGAGCGTATTGTCGACCGGGGTGAGATTGTGGATAACCATACTTACAATGTCCTTCGCTCATTGAAGACGATCCATGAGGCCAAGACGGGCGGGCAACAGCGGCAAAGCATTATTATTGTTGGCTTGTTGGTTTTGATATTTGGCTTTGTCTCCTGTTTCTGGCTTTATCTTTGGTCGTTCCGGTTGAAGATATTCCATAACAAACGCAGCGTGCTTTTCATGACGCTATGCCTTTTTGTGAGTTGTGTTGTTACGGAGCTGTGTGTCACTTACAGCCTTTTCAATGTTTATATCATACCGCTAGCTATCGTGCCCATTGTGGTCCGTACATTCTTTGATTCGCGTACGGCGTTGTTTCTGCATATGGTCATCTCTCTGATTTGTGCCTTGATGGTGCCTTTCCCTCATGAGTTTCTGACGATGCAGTTGATCGCCGGTATGGTGGTTACCTTTAGCTTGAAGGATTTGAGTGAACGTTCGCAGTTGATCCGTTCCGCTTTCCTTGTTTTCCTGGCTTATGTCCTGGTTTATCTCGGCATCACGCTTTATCAGGAAGGTGATTTGCAGAAGATCAATTGGCTGATGTTGCTTTACTTCGGTATCAATTTTATTCTGTTGACCTTCTCTTATATATTGGTCTACCTGTTGGAGAAGACGTTCGGTTATGTCTCGAATATTACTTTGGTAGAGTTATCGAGTATCAATACGCCGATCTTGAAAAAGTTGTCGGAAACTTGCCCCGGAACGTTCCAGCATTCTTTGCAGGTTTCGATCCTCGCTTCTGCTGCGGCGGATAAGATTGGCGCCAATACCCAGTTGGTTCGTACGGGAGCGCTTTATCATGATATTGGAAAGATGGCCAATCCCGCCTTCTTTACGGAAAACCAATCGAGCGTCAATCCGCATGAGTCGTTGGCGTTCGACCAAAGTGCCCAGATTATTATCAACCATGTGAATGATGGCGTGAAGATCGCCGAGAAGGCCAACTTGCCGAAAGCGATTATCTATTTCATCCGTACCCATCATGGTCGTGGCAAGGCGAAATTCTTCTATAATTCATTCAAGAATAAATATCCGGATCGGGAGATTGATGAGGAGCTGTTTACTTATCCGGGACCGAACCCATTCACGAAGGAGACCGCTATTTTGATGATGGCGGATTCCGTCGAGGCCGCTTCTCGAAGCTTGAAAGAGCATACGGAAGAGAGCATCAGCGCTTTGGTGAATAAGATCATCGATAGCCAGATCGCCGACGGTCTCTTGAAGAACGCTCCGCTAACCTTCAAGGATGTGGAGGCGATCAAGACTATCTTTACCGACAAGCTGAAGACAATGTTCCATACGCGTGTCAGTTACCCGGATCTCAAGAAGCCTTAGGCCGTTAAATCTTCGAGTAACCCGCCGCAAGCGTCTTCCAATAGGTCGAGTACCAGCTCGAATCCTTCGGCACCGCTGTAATAGGGATCAGGCACGTGATCGTAAAGTTTGTTGCGTGAGTACTCGGTCATTTGATGGACCTTTTCCATTGTCTCCAGGTCGGGAGCCCGGCGTTTCAATTCGTCTATGTTTCGGTCGTCCATGCCAATGATCAGATCGAAATTGTAGAAGTCGCGCTCTCGGACCGGTCGGGAGATGGAATCAAGTTGGTAACCTCGCCGGATGGCGTGTGCCCGCATTCGTGGATCGGCCATCTCGCCCTCGTGATAATTGATTAATCCAGCCGAATCAATCTCGAATTGAGACTCCAGTCCGGCGTCTTTGACCAGCTTTTTGAATACGGCTTCCGCCGAGGGAGAACGGCAGATATTTCCTAAACAGACGAATAGAATTTTATGTTTTCCTGCTTTCATGTGTGTTATTAATTTATACGGGATCCACGTCGTAGTGGATCAATAGTTTCTTAAATAGGGGATGTTGTCTCATTGCCTCACGTGTTTTCTCCAGGAAAGCACGCATGGGCGTGATCGCAACAGTGGTCTCCACCTTTATCACCACTTGCCGGATGTAAAATGTCTGTACTCGGGCAACCGGTGGCGAGACGGGGCCAAGTACCCGATGGCCTAACCGTTCGCGGAGCTTATTGGCGTAGAGCGTGGCCAGTTCCAGGAGCACCGCCTCGTCACGGCTTCTCAAGACGAGTGTGATGAGGCGATAATAGGGTGGATAATGGAAAAGACGTCGCTCGGTCAATTGGCTTTCCACCATTGCCGGATAGTTGAAATCGTGGGCCAACCGTATGAGCGGATGTTCTGCCTGGTTGGTTTGGAGCACGACTAAGCCCTGCTCGCCTCGTCGGCCTGCCCGGCCCGCGACTTGTGTCATCAGTTGGAAGGCTCGTTCATGTGCCCGGAAATCGGGAAAGTTCATCAAGGTGTTGGCGCTCAGGATACCCACGACACGAACCCTGCTAAAGTCCAATCCTTTCGAGACCATCTGCGTGCCGATCAGGATCTGTATCTTTCCCGACTCGAAATTCTCGAATAATTGCTCATAGGCGTTGCGGGTACGGACGGAATCGAGATCAAGTCGGGCAACTCTTGCTTTCGGGAAGAGTGTTTGGATCTCTTCCTCTATTTTTTCCGTGCCGGCGCCAACCGTACGCAATCCCTCATGCCCGCACTCGGGGCATTTCTTGGGAGATAATATCTTATGGCCACAATAATGGCAGACCAATTCATTATGATATTTGTGATAAGTCAGGCTGACGTCGCAATTCATGCATCGTGGGACCCAACCGCATTCCGGGCACTCAACAAAAGGCGAGAATCCTCGGCGGTTTTGGAAGAGGATAACCTGTCCGTTTGTTTCTAAGGCCTCATGAATGCTCTCCACCAGGAGAGGAGAGAAGTTGCTGTCTTTGATAATACGCTTACGGCGTAAATCTTTCATGTCGACAATCCGTATCTCGGGCATTTGGGCGTTTCCGTAACGACTCTTCAGCTCGACCAGGCCATATTTACCTGTTCTGGCGTTGAAATAGGATTCGATTGACGGGGTTGCCGAGCCCAGTAATGTCTTGGCTCCGTGCGAGGCGGCCAGGACGATAGCGGTGTCGCGGGCATGATAACGGGGCGCTGGATCCTGTTGCTTGAACGAGGGCTCATGTTCTTCGTCTACAATGATTAATCCAAGATGGGCGAAAGGTAAGAAGAGAGAGGAGCGTACGCCCAGGATCAGCAAGGGACCATCGTCGGTCAGCAGGCGGTTCCAGATCTCTACCCGTTCATTATCCGAGAACTTGGAGTGATAGACAATCAGGCGATCGCCAAACAGGCCGGCTAGTCGCTCGCTAATTTGTGTGGTCAGCGCTATTTCGGGTAACAGGTAAAGCACCTGTTTGCCCTTGTTGAGGACCTCTTCAATCAGGTGGGCGTAAATCTCCGTCTTCCCGCTCGAGGTGACACCGTGCAGGAGGCAAACCTCCTTTTCGCTGAAACAGTCGTGGATTTTTTGCAGCGCTTGTGTTTGCTCTTCCGAGAGCGGACTTAACGACGTGTTGGGACCCGTACTCATTCCTAACCGGCCGATCTCTTTCTCGTATTGCTCAAGAATACCCCGTTTGAGCAGGGCGTTGAGAGCGGAAGAGGAATGGTCGGGATCATTCTCTTGAAGTTTTTTCTTGGGAATGCCGGCCAGCCTGTCGGAAACGGTATCGCCGACCAGCTCGAGGAACCTGGTGAGTAACGCTTCCTGTTTCTTCGCCTTACCCAGTTGTGCGAAAGCGTCGACAAGCGCTTTGTCGTCGGTATAATATTCCGCCAGGCGGATATAGGCTTGTTTCTTGGGTTTGAATCCCTGCTTGAGAGTCTCGTCTATTTGTACGGCGCCTATGCGAGTCAAGGCGGAAACGATCGGCAACAGGTTTCTTGAACCGGTGCGCTTCTCCAATTCGCCAACAGTCAGTTTTAGGTCGCCCCGAAAAGCGTCGAGCACTCGTTGCTCGCTGGCCTTTAGTGGCGCATCTGCCTCGAAATCCTCAAGATAGGTAACGACCGTCTCGCTCTCCAGCTTCAGTCCGGCGGGTAAGGCCGCTTTGTAGACATCGCCCAGCTTACATATATAATAGTTGGCGATCCAGCGCCAGAATTCCAGTTGGCCCGGGCGTAAGATAGGCTTCTCGTCGAGCAAGGAGCTGATGGCTTTTATCTCAATGCCTGGCTCCGGTTGCCGGTCGTGCAGTTCGTTGACTATGGCCGTATAAAACCGGCGGGTGCCGAATGGTACAATCACCCGGCACCCACGCTCAATCGCCATACCCTCTGGAATCCGGTAGGTAAAATGATTTTCCAGGGGCAAGGGCAGTATGACTTCCGCGAAATCCATTTCCTGTTTTAGAATAGGATAGCTGCGGATATGGTCCAACCCCTGTTCTTGTTGCTTGACAGGTCAAGCTTTTCCGCGCTGAAATTGTCGGTTAATCCCAACTCATAGTTAAAGCCTACCTGCAGATGGTTGAATACCTCGACTCCAGCGCCAAAGTTCAATCCGGCACCGAATGACTTGGTCTCCAGCTGGTCGCTCAAGACATTCCAGATCTTGTCGCCACCCACACGGAAGCTGGCGTAAGGACCGGCCGCTAAATAGGCCTTGACAATAGGCAAGCCGAATTTCCATTTCAGGTTGACCGGAACGTCGATATAGCTTGTCTTCATGGTTGTCTTCACGCCAGAAGAGCTGCTTTCCATTCCTTTTTGTGAATAAAGGAGCGCCGCGTCGAAACCAAATCCTAGCAGTGGCATTGTCGCCTCGATCATCGGACCGATATGGAACCCGGTTACGTTATCCGATTTCAGCAGATCGGAGTCGAAATGAACTGACGTGATGTTTAAGCCTCCTTTTACACCGAAACGCAGTTGTGCCTGGGCAGGAATAGCGACAGCCAGGAATGCCATCGCACATAAGAACGCAATAATTTTCTTCTTCATACTTGTCCAATTAATTATAAAACAAAGATACGTTTATAAAACAAGATTAGGAAACGATGAGTTTAAATCCTGTGGAAAAATATGAGGCGGATTCTTGATATTGTCAAATTGTCAAAAGTTGAGGCTTGCTTTCTTTTTGTCAAAATTGCCCTGTTTTCCTTGCGATATTCCGGGTAGGTGTCTTGGAAATGTGGAAATAGACGATTCTGGAGAAGTTTGGTGATGTTGATCTGTTCCGTTTATGAGGATTCTGCATTGTTCTTGTCATTCTTATTCGTCGTTTCGTAACGTTTGGTATTAATATATGTGGCGATTGGTGATGAATGGATATTATGGGTTTGTTCGCTAATTGGCCCGTGAAATGTGTTTGTAAATGTTAAATAGGGCCTTGTTTGCCTCTTTTTCTCGAGACAAACGTTCGTGTGAGGCGACGTGATAGGAGATGTTGGTCGATAAGTACGTTCGTGTTGGGCTTCACGTACGTATGTATCCGTTTTTTTCTTCGGAGGCGATCGCGGTTTCCTTCGGAGAAAACCGGCATTTCCTTCGGAAGAAATAAAATTATGTCCGAACATAATGGCGATTGTCTCCGTTCAGGTGGTCAGATTTTACCTTTTTTGATCGATTTTGCCTGGAATACGTGTTTTTGAAATGGCCTGTTTTGATAAATAATGATATGGAAAAGCTTTTTTGTCTTTCGTTTTGATTTTTGCTCTTTTGCCGGATTTGGAGTGGGCTATGGAAGTGTGCTTATTGGCGGATGGATAAAAAAACACATGCCCCTTACCCGGCGCTCATCCCGGATAAAGGGGCATGCTCTTTTCCTAATCATTTGGCAGAACGCAGAAAAAGATGACGGCAAAAAGGGAAAACACGGGCAGAAACGCTCATAGATCTTCCAGCTTTTCCTCGAAGCCGTTTGAATTTGGGGCTTTGCAGGTCTTCTGACTTACTTCCGGCTTTGGGCGCCTTCCCATTTCCCTTTTTGCTGGGGAAACAGTGGCTGGAGTATGGCCCAGGCCGTTCATGAAGCTTACAGCAGCGGGACTGTCCAGGATTCTCACCTGGTTCCCTTTTAATCCCTCGGCGTGGACACGCCCCGGGAACAAAGCTCTTCGCGAATATAACCTTTTTTCTTGTTGAAATGTTCGGAAAAGGCGTAAAAAAACTTGAGCTGGCGATGCCGGGAGGAGCGCTTTTTCGCTTTTGTCATGGACAGGGCTTTTGCCTTTCGGCGATTATCCGTAATTTTGGCTATATAAAATGAAATAAGACAATGAGACAGGAGGAGAAATCGGCCTTGTTGACCTTGCGGACCGTAGCGTTCAGTGAGGCGAGAGATGCCGTGATTATTTTGGATCAAACACAATTGCCGGCTCGTGAGGTGTATGTCTCGTTGAGGACGGCGGAGGATATTTGGGAGGCGATTTACCATTTGAAAGTACGTGGGGCTCCAGCGATCGGGATTGCCGCGGCTTATGGTATCGCTGTTTGCATGAGTCGCTTTGAGGGAACCGACAGGGAGGCGTTCATCCGGGAATTCAAGCGAGTGAAAGCCTATTTGGCAAGCTCGCGGCCGACTGCCGTGAATCTTTCGGCAGCCTTGGAACGGATGGAGCGTGCGCTTATGAAAAGGGAGGATGGTTCTGTTGGCGAGTGGAAAGAATTGCTGATGGAGGAGGCGTTGGCGATCCGTGAGGAGGATGCGGCCGCTTGTCGGCGGATTGGTGAGAACGCGTTGGCTTTCCTGAAACCGGGGATGGGCATATTGACCCATTGCAACGCGGGGCATTTGGCCGTCTCGGAGTATGGTACGGCTTTGGCTCCGATTTATCTGGGCGAGGAGAGAGGTTATGGCTTCAAGGTCTTTGTTGATGAGACCCGGCCGTTGCTTCAAGGTGCCCGGCTGACGGCTTATGAACTGAGCAGGGCTGGTGTCGACGCGACCCTGATTTGCGACAATATGGCCTCGTTGGTGATGAGCAAGGGCTGGGTGCAGGCCGTGGTGGTCGGATGCGACCGGGTAGCCGCCAATGGGGATGTGGCCAATAAGATCGGAACATCGGGAGTGGCGATCTTGGCCCACCATTATGGTATTCCGTTCTATGTCCTGGGACCGACCTCCACGATCGATACACGCTGTGCGACAGGCGCGGATATCGTGATCGAGGAGCGTGATCCTAAAGAGATTACGGATATGTGGTATGCCCATCGGATGGCACCGGATGGCATAAAGGCTTATAACCCGTCGTTTGACGTGACGCCCCATGAGCTGATCAGCGCTATAATAACCGAGAAAGGGGTGTATTATAAAAATATTTAGGCGAAAGTTTTGCTAATACCGAAACAATCAGTAATTTTGCCGCTCAATTTAAGGATATAATAAACAAAGTAATAATAACAAATTAAATTATGATCGTAGTTCCATTAAAAGAAGGCGAAAACATTGAGAAAGCGCTTAAGAAGTTTAAGAGAAAATTCGAGAAGACTGGTGTCGTAAAAGAGCTCAGAAACCGTCAGGCATTCGAGAAACCGTCTGTTACTAAGAGAAAACAGATGATGCGCGCTATTTACGTACAACATTTGCAGCAAGCAGAGGAGTAATTATCTCTCTGAGGATTTGTTTTATTGAATTCTTATTCCTATTTTCGTCACATGAATGTTGATGACGAGAATATGCCTAAGGAGGAGTTCTTGGATTACTTGAAGTACGAGCGGAATTATTCCCCGTGTACGATTCAAGCCTATTCAAAAGACTTGGACCAGTTCGAGAGTTATGTGAGAGCTTATCACGAGGGCGATTTTAACCTGAGGTTGATTGATGCCGATGTCATTAGGGGCTGGTTGGCCATGTTGATGGATGAAGATCTCTCACCTGTGTCAGTCAACCGGAAGTTAAGTTCTTTGAAATCTTTTTTTAAGTTTCAGTTGAAGCGAAGCGAGATTCAGGTCGATCCTACCCGTTTTGTCGTTGGCCCTAAACAGGCGAAACCATTGCCTTGTTTCGTAAGGAATGAGGATATGGAAAACGTATTGGACGGGGATGGGTTTGATGAGGATTTCACGGGGATTCGTGATCGTTTGGTCTTGGAGATGCTTTACGATACGGGGATGCGGCGCTCGGAATTGATCGGGATCCGGGATAAGGATGTCGATTATGGGGCGAAAGTCATCCGGGTAATCGGTAAGCGGAACAAGGAGCGGCTGATCCCATTCGCTAGTGGATTGGAAAACTTGATGCGAGCCTACATGGCGATTCGTAACCGGGAGGTCGGCGACGAATCAGGATGGTTATTTGTCCGGGAAAACGGTAAACAATTATCCACTGGGATTGTTTATAGAATAGTCAAGGATCATTTGTCTTCTATACCCATGCTGCCAAAATGTAGCCCGCATGTTTTAAGACATTCATTCGCGACGAGTATGCTGAACAATGGTGCCGAGTTGAATGCGGTCAAGGAGTTGCTTGGCCATAGCAGTTTGGCTTCCACCAGTGTTTATACCCATACGACTTTTGAAGAGTTAAAAAAAGTGTATCATGCTCATCCAAGAGCAAAAAAAGAAGGAGGTTATTATGGAAATTAGAATTCAAGCTATCCATTTCGACGCAACCGAGAATTTACAGGCGTTTATCCAGAAGAAGATTAGCAAGCTGGATCAGTATTTCGATGGCATCATCAAAGCAGAGGTTACGTTAAAAGTAGTGAAGCCTGAGACATCGATGAATAAGGAGGCGTCCGTCCGTTTGCAAGTTAAGAACGGCGAGTGCTTCTCTGAGAAGATTTGCGATACCTTCGAAGAGGCAATAGATGAATGTGCCGCCGCATTGGAAAAGCAGTTGGTGAAGTTCAAGGAAAAGATTCGTTCGAAATAAAAAAAGTAGTAGATAATTTGGTATATAAAAAATAATGCCTAAATTTGCACCCGTTTCGGAATGGTTCCGGAACGGGCGCAAACAAGAAAGAAATGCCTCTTTAGCTCAGTTGGCCAGAGCACGTGATTTGTAATCTCGGGGTCGTT
>ERZ779874.2609-NODE-2609-length-14731-cov-91.184451_pt1 | contig 14731 bp, 13 predicted proteins | sample MGYA00511031_ERZ779874 | MGnify/ENA primary metagenome ERZ779874 (study PRJEB29588, sample SAMEA2156850) | human gut metagenome | biome: human gut; feature: human-associated habitat; material: faeces | place: Denmark | collected 2008/2010 ...
TGGTTGGCACATAGATATATGAGGAGCCTAAGATATCGGCTATGGTCAGGAAGATATTTCCGGCAGGCACGATGACATCGGCACGGTCGGGTTTCAGGCTGAACTTATCCATGCGTTCTTCCACCGACAAGGCACTCAATTCGTCGTACAAGCCACGCAAAGTCTCTACCGTCATCCGCTGGGCTTTCTTATCTTTCTTCTCCGCCAGCCGATAGAGCTTGTTGATGTTTCCACCCGAACCAATGATGTTGGTATCAGGGTATTGACGGGCAAGTTCCGCCATATCGTCCTTCAGGCGTGTCCATTCGCTTTCCTTTACCGCCTTGTTCAATAAACGCACCGTACCGATGTTGTACGAACGGCTGCACTTCAACTCGCCTTGCGAAAGCAGGTTGACTTCGGTCGAACCACCTCCTACGTCCACGTACAGGTAATTGCCCGTGCGGTCTTTCATATATTCAATGTGGTTGTTGTAGACAATTTGCGCCTCTTCCTGTCCCCCGATAATCTCAATGTGGATACCGGTTTTTTTTTCGATTTCCTTGATGATGTCCATGCCGTTCTTGGCATCGCGCATCGCCGAAGTAGCACACGCACGATACTTCTGCACATCGTAAATCTTCATCAGGTAGGCATAGGATTTCATGAGGCGCACCATGTTCTTCTCGCGCTTCTCGGAAATTTTGCCTTTGCCGAACACATCGAATCCCAAACGAAGGGGAACACGCAACAACAATTCTTTCGAGAACTTCGTTCCCGTCTCACTTTCCTCAATCCGTTTCACCAGCAAACGGGCGGCATTCGAACCGATGTCGATTGCCGCATAATTCATCTCTGTCATTCTTCTTCCTCGTTTTTAGCTACATAGTAATTATACAATGCTTCTTGCGAACGGAAAGGTTTTTCATCGCCGATTAAGGCATGGAAATCATTGTCTCCCGTACCGTCTACGATACGTCCTTGCTGGGTATCCTTCAGCCCGTAGTCTACCACCCGTTTCATTTCTTCCTTGATATCAGGGTCGTACACCGGGGTGATGACCTCTACACGATGGTCCAAATTACGTGGCATCCAGTCTGCCGAGCCGATGAAAACTTTCTCCGTACCGCCCGCAGCGAATACAAAGATACGGGAATGTTCCAAATATCGGTCAATAATTGCGTTAATTCGTATATTTTCGCTCACATCCGGCACATCGGTAACCAGTGAGCAGTTGCCCCGGACCACCAAATCAATGTCTACCCCCGCCTGCGAAGCCTCGTAAAGCTTCTCTACCATCACGGGGTCGGTAATGTGATTAATCTTGATTTTGATGTACGCCGGCTTGCCCGCCTTCTTGTTCTTTATCTCGTCCCGAATCAAGGCGCAGAATTTGTTTTTCATTTCATTGGGCGATACCAGCAACTCCTTGAACTTGATGGGAGTATACGGACGCTCGATAAAGTCGAACACGGCATTCACGTCTTTCACCAAGCGGGGCGAGGCGGTCATCAACATGCAATCGGTGTACATACGTGCATTGCCTTCATGGAAATTCCCGGTGCTGATGCAGGCGATATCCGGACCGCTCTTCATCTCGATATGCGTAATCTTGGAGTGCACTTTCAAGCCCTCCACACCGAAGATGACCCGGATGCCCGCATCCTGCATCTTCTTCGACCAGTTGACATTGGAAGCCTCATCAAAACGTGCCAAGAGTTCGATGACCACCGTCACCTTCTTCCCGTTGCGTGCCGCGGCTATCAGGGCTTTCACCACCTTCGACTCTTTGGCAAGGCGGTAAAGGGTAATCTTGATTCCAATGACCTGCTTGCTCACCGCCGCTTCCTGCAGTACGCGGATAAACGAGTCGAAACTATGGTAAGGTACATGAATGAAACGGTCTTTTTGCTGGATTTTCTGAAGAATGCTTTCCGGCCCGTCCAGGCTCTTGCGCACGATAGGAGGCCACGCCGGATATTTCAAGTCCGTGCGGTCGCAATCGGGGAAACGCATAAAGTCTTTGTGGTTCTGATAGCGTCCTCCCGCCATCACCGTATCGTTCTTGTCCACATCCAGCTTGTTCAGCACCCGTTTCAGCAAATCCTTCGGCATACTTGCATCATAGAGTACACGCAGAGGCTCGCCATGCTTCCGGCTCTTCACGCCTTTCAATATCTTCTGCAAGGTGCCGCTATTGGCATCGTTATCGATTTCCATTTCCGCGTCACGGGTAAATTTGTAGGTATAGGCTTCAAAGTGCGTGTATCCCAAGCCTTCGAATACCAAAGGCAGGCAGCACCGGATGACATCATCAAGGTACATCAGGTAACGCTTTTCACCCTGATTGGGCAAACGCACAAAACGTCCGCAAAGCCCTACGGGCAATTCAAGGAAGGCATAGTCGAACACACGCGCGTTTTCGCCCTTCCCTACCTTTACCGCCAGATAAATGTTCTCGTCGTTCCCGAAATCGAGCGACTTGACCGTAGAGAACTAAATAGGGATAACGGCTCCGCTCAGTTTCGACTTATAGAATGAATAAATGAACTCTTTCTGTTCGGGAGATATTTCTGTATCGGAAAGCAAGAAGATGTTTTCTTTCCGAAGTTCTTCGGTGATATTCGCAATCGCCTCCCCGTATTCCTTGACATAACGGGCATTCAGGCGGGAAATCTGCTTGATTAATTTCTTAGCATGCTCGCTTTCCTTAGCCGCCGACTTGTCTCCATACTCAGCGATGCGGCTTTGTGAGGCCACACGCACCCGGAAGAACTCATCGAGGTTATTCGAATAAATCCCCAAGAAAGACATGCGTTCCAACAAAGGTACGTGCGGACGGCATGCTTCCTGCAAGATACGACGGTTAAAGAACATCCAACTGACATCCCTATCCAGATAAGGTAGTTTCTTTTTCTTCTGTAACATAGCTATACATTTTTCTGCAAAGGAAAACATTTTTTGTTACAATTCGATTGCAATTCGAAAAAGAATAGCTAAATAATTATAAAAGGAATCTTTACACGTATTCTTCCACCATATACATTTCCTGCATACTATCATGCGCGACATACTTCTCCATTTCGTTCAGGATAATATAGCGCGACGAACGTACCCATGTGCAGAAAACAGGATCGGGACGGAAAGTCTCGGCAAAAGCCAACAGCTTATCCAAATTGAATCCCTCGTCTATAATGCCCCCGCCTCCTAAAGTAGCATCGTAGGCATTGCATTCCTGCTCGATATGTGCCGGTACCATCAGGATGGGCTTTCCCAGATACATCGCCTCGCATATCGACTCGAACCCGGCAGTGCTGGCATACGCCTTGCATCCTGCCATCTGCCGCAAGAACTCATGGTCGTCCAGCTGGTAAAACCACAACGTATCGTCTATTTTCCTAATGGGTTCTTCTTCCCAATGGTCCCAAAAGAAACGCAATGGCACTTCGGGATGTTCCTTATGCCAACGGGATACATATTCGGAGAAACCCGAATTAACCATATACCCGTGGATATACTCGCCCGAGGTGGGTTCTTGCTCGAACACCTCCTGACGCAAAAGGGGCGGAATAATGCTGAGGCGGTGTTTCTCGTCGTCTTTCATCGCACGGAACGAAAGGGCCAATCTCCGCGAAGCTCCTAACGAAGTCAGCCGCGTAAACATATTCATCAGAAACGAAGCGCAACGGTTTTTCTTCGGCATCCGGAAATCTTTGTGCAAGAACAAATATTGATGACCGATACAAATCAACGGAGGTGCCGGACGGAAGAAAAAATAAGTCAACCCCGTCAACAATTCATAGAAATTGATAACCAAATCGGCACCAGTCTCCCTAATGCGGCGGTTGATATAACACATACTCTCGTAGTATTCGGGCAATTTCAACAAACTATACATCACGCTCCGGCTCAGATTGGCACGACGGTTGGCGCGCGTAGGCAGGAAGTTCGGGCTGACCACATGCTTTATCGGTGCCTGGATGCTACGGATAAAGAATCCCGGCAACCGGCGCGACTCGCTTTTGCCGACCAGTACTTCCACCACTTCGTGACCATTCTCACGCAACAGCTTCTCCAACGAAATTGCTTGGGTCAAGTGTCCTCTCCCCTCGCCTTGAACTACGAATAATACTCTCATGACGCAACAGGTATAATTGATAATGCTGATTCTTTTTCTTCTGACTTAATCATATCGGTATAATAAACCACCCTCCATTCGCCTTGTTCATCCTCAATCAGTCCGGAAAGCGTTTCCACCCAGTCACCTGAATTCAGATAATGGATGCCATCTATCATCCGGTTTTCCGGATGATGGATATGCCCGCAAATTACCCCATCACACTTACGGCTACGCGCAAACTCTACCAACACCGTCTCGAAACCGGAAATATACGACACCGCCTGTTTCACCTTCTGCTTGATGGCCTGCGACAATGAGTAATACGGCTTGCCCCGTTTCAAACGATAACGGTTATAAGCGCTATTCATCTCCAACAGCAAGGTATAACCAATGTCGCCCAGCTTCGCCAGCCATTTCATCCCCGATGTAACCTTATCGAACACATCACCGTGGGTCACAAAATAATGCTTCCCGTTGCTTTCCAATATATAATCCTTCACTAGGCTCAGGTTTGCAAACTGCAACGGAATCAGGTTATCCAGGAAATCATCGTGATTCCCACGAACATACACAATCTCCGTCCCGCAATTTTCCATCATCTTCATCAATATCTTGAAGAAACGGGTATGCTCAGCTTTCCATTTCCGCACGCCCGACTTCCGCAAGCTCCACCCGTCTATGATGTCTCCATTCAAAATAAGACGGTCGCAATCCACCGAACTTAAAAAATCACTCACCTGGTCCACTTTCGAATGAGAAGTCCCTAAATGGATGTCCGAAAGCACTACCGTACGATAATGAGGTCTTATGTTCATCATACCGCTTGATTTAAATCTGTACAAAGAAAGTATATTTTTGTCACAATACAATAACTAAAATCAGGAATTTTATCAGCTGACGTCTTCAATCGTATACAAAAGGGCAATCTCCTTGAAATATTCGTCCGCGACGTCTTGCAGGTTTTCCAACGCGTCGTCCTCTGTCTCGCCGTAAGCGCAACATTGGTCATAGTCTGACAAATAAGCGTAATAACCACCATCTGCCGTGCATTCCAACACATAATTTTCCGGGAAAGAAGTACTTATATTCATAATCATCATTTTTTAAAACTTCCCAAATGTCCCCTTTTCATATTACAATATAATGTACTTGGTATTACTTTTCTGTTTATCCGGCGTTTTGGGAACAATTTTGAATTCATCGTGCGCTGATTGGGGATGAGTATTTGAGGCATTTCCTTATCGCAGAATCAGAAAAAACAAAAATAAAACTCTGTACCTTCGCATCTCTGTGTTTCATTCCATTTTAGCAAACCAGTTTTATTCTACCATACAATCAAAAATCAAGTGATTTGTCGTACCTTTGCACCCGAAAACAAATAAAATGACACAACAATGAAAAAACTGATTGTATTCGACCTCGACGGGACATTGCTCAATACCATCGCCGACTTGGCGGAAGCCACTAACTATGCGCTCCAAAGGTGTGGTTATCCCACTCACGATACAGACGCTTACCGTTACTTCGTAGGAAACGGCATCAATAAGCTATTCGAACGGGCTTTGCCCGAAACAGAACGGAACGAAACAAACATCCTCCGCATCCGTTCGTTCTTCATACCTTATTATAATATACACAACGCCGACCTGAGCCGTCCCTATCCGGGCATACCTCATGTGCTCGAAACGCTTCAAGCCGAAGGCATATCGCTTGCCGTAGCTTCGAACAAGTATCAGGAAGCCACCGAAAAGCTCATCCGCCATTATTTCCCTCAAATCGGCTTCGTCCGCATCTTCGGACAACGGGAAGGCGTCCCCACAAAGCCCGACCCAAGCATAGTGTTCGAAATCATGCAAGCCGCAGGAGCATCCCCTGAAGACACCGCTTACATCGGCGATTCGTGTGTAGATATGCAGACCGGACAGAACGCCGGAGTGGAAACCATCGGCGCAAGCTGGGGGTTTCGTCCGCGTACCGAATTGGAAGCTTACCGTCCGGCATTCATCGCCGATACGCCCGAAGAATTACTCGCTTACCTGATAAACGAGTGCTCACCCGAAAATTAATGGGGATAAATTTGAACGCAAAGACACAGAGACGCGGAGGAATAATTTAGAGAACTCTGTCCACTTAAAAAATAAAACTCTGCGTCTCTGCGTTCGATAAAAATGAAAACTATTAAGAAGCTGTTTTGAATTTATCGTGTGATGATTTGGGATGAGTTTTTGAGGCATTTTCGCTTCTGTGATGAGGAAGATAGCGGGCTATCTGACGAAGAACAGGAGCGAAAAGGACCAAAAAATCGCCCAAAGCACACACGAAAACGGATACATCAAGCCAAGAAAAACTTTTTGGAGAAATTCAAAACAGCTTCTAACTATTCATTCTTAACTATTAACTTGCCTTCGGTCTCTGTGGTGAATTTTCAGGCCAATTTACCTATCAAATAGATAACTCGTCAAGCACCTGGATCAGTGACTTGTCGAGCGGCTTATCTTTCTTAATAGCTTCCGAGAACGGCACGTACACCACTTTGTCATTACGGATACCAATCATCACATTGCGCTGGTCTTCTTTCAGAGCCTCAATAGCACCTACCCCTAAACGGCTTGCCAGAATACGGTCGTACGCACTGGGGGAACCTCCCCGTTGCAAATGTCCCAAAATGGTGACACGCACATCGTATTGCGGATACTCTTTCTTCACGCGCTCGGCATAATGCATGGCTCCTCCGTCCTTCGGCGATTCGGACACAATCACGATACTACTGTTTTTCGATTTACGAAAGCCACGTCCAATAAACTGTTCCAACTGGTCCACGTCGGTCTGGTCTTCCGGTATGATAGCCGCCTCGGCCCCCGAAGCAATCGCACTGTTCTGAGCCAAGAACCCGGCGTCGCGCCCCATCACTTCCACGAAGAAAATACGATCGTGCGAAGTGGCGGTATCACGTATCTTATCCACACATTCCACAATGGTATTCAGTGCCGTATCATACCCGATGGTAGAGTCTGTACCATACAAGTCATTGTCTATCGTTCCCGGCAAACCGATACAGGGCACATTAAATTCGTTAGCAAAAGTCAACGCACCCGTCAGTGAACCGTTTCCGCCAATCACAATCAGCGCATCGATACCAGCCGCCACCATATTGTCATACGCCACCTTTCGTCCTTCTGGAGTCATAAAATCCTTCGAACGAGCAGTTTTCAATATAGTACCTCCACGCTGGATGATACTGCTTACATCCTGCGTGGTAAATTCCTTGATTTCATTCCGGATCAATCCCTCATAACCACGATAAATTCCCTTTACGCTATAACCATTGAATATAGCACTGCGCGTCACGGCACGGATAGCCGCATTCATTCCCGAAGCATCTCCGCCCGATGTCAGGATTCCAATACACTTAATCTGTTTCATACTCATTGTTAGTTAAATCTTCCGCTCTTCCTGTCGGAAAAACGACGCCCAAATGTAGGATTTTCACGGCTAACAGCCCAATCTGCAAGTATAAAATTTATAAAATCCACCGGTCTACCTCTCCTATATCCGTCTTTCTATTGCATTTTCAAGTCTTTTTGTTATCTTCGCACAACGAAATGCGGAAAATCCGTGTGGTTCTTTCTATTCCATTTCCGCAAAACCAATTTTTGTTCCACCATAATAATAAATAGATTCGATGAAGACCGAAAAAGAAAAGATGCTGGCAGGCGAACTATACGACCCCTGCGACAACGAACTGGCGCAATTACGCTCCAATGCCCACAGGCTATCGAAAGCTTATAACGCCACCCACGACACGGAAACGGAACAACGAAAAAGCATCATCGACGAGCTGCTCCCCCTGCACGCCGAAGGGTGTTACCTGGAAGGCCCCGTCTGCTTCGACTATGGCATGTTCACAAAGACAGGCAAGAATTTCTATGCCAACTTCAACCTGACGGTACTGGACAGTGCCCCCGTCACCATAGGCGACAACGTGTTCTTCGGACCGAACTGCACCCTTGCCACCCCAGTGCACCCGCTCGTGGCTGAGGAAAGACGGATGTATGCCGACACGGAAGGCAAGCTGCACGACCAGGAATATGCCCGCCCCATCACCATCGGCAATGACTGCTGGATAGCGAGCAATGTGGTTATCTGCGGCGGAGTCACCATAGGCGACCGCGTGGTCATCGGTGCCGGAAGTGTCGTCACACGTGATATTCCTTCCGATTCGCTTGCCGCCGGAAACCCATGCCGGGTCATCCGTCCCATCACCGAAAAAGACCGGGTGAGCCATTAACGGCCCCTCGGGAAACACCTTATTTTCCACTTCAAACGATTTCAGCCTATCTTGTCACGTATCGAACATGAAAAACGCGTGGTGAAACAGATGATTGCCCTGTATTGCCGTCACAAGGAAGGCAACACCACGCTTTGCCCCGATTGCCAGAAGCTGTCGGAATATGCACACGCGCGCCTGTCGCATTGCCGGTTCGGAGAAAGCAAACCTACCTGCAAGCAATGCCCCATCCATTGTTATAACCCTCAGATGCGTGAACAGATGCGTGCCGTCATGCGCTATGCCGGACCGCGGATGTTGCTTTACCACCCTGTTTCCGCACTCGTGCATTTATGGAGAGAACTCAGATTTTAAAACTCCGCAATATCTGTCGTGTAACGCTTCTCAGTCATTTATATGCATCGGCGTGCGCAAGTATATATGGTGACGGATGCAGGTAGCTGACAGTTCCGTTAGATGATAACAGGCAGTTGATTATTAGAAATTGTAAGCTACCGATTATTAGTAGTATCAGAATACGATTTACGCATATCCCATTCTGCCAATATATACCCCCTAAAAATGAATATATACTGCATGGGCGGTTGAATATATACTGCATCCGCCCATGAATATATACTTCACCGGCAGAGTAAGTACTACTGCATTTTTTATGCGGCCGCAATTGGCAAATCGCAGACACGTATAATTATCCCGGAAAGTCCGTTTTGTTAATAGATATTTACACCTTAGCGGTACCCGATTTTGGAAGCACGAAAGAAGAAACCGTAGCTTTGCAGAAAACAAACATAAAAACACAAAAACACGAAAGAAATAATTTTACCCTGTGTGCCCTGCGGTGAAATAGAAAGCCCTGCAATGAAATAAAATTTAACAATCCCGAATGCAGGATTCAAGACTATCCTGCATTTCATAGACAAAAGAAACACATAAAAATATGAACGCAATGAACAAATGGACCAAAATCCTGCTGCTTGCCACAACGCTAAGCGGTACACTCGTCTTCTCATCCTGCCTGGATAATGACGACAATTATTACTACACGGCTTACAACAACGCTATCGTAACCGCCAAAACCGACACCGACGGTACGTTCTACCTGCAACTGGACGACAGTACTACCGTACTCCCCGTCAATATCGCCCAGTCTCCCTTCGGCGAGAAGGAAGTAAGGGCACTAATGAACTTTGACTTCTCGGGAGAACCGGCCGGAAAGTACGACCGGTCTGTCGCCGTTTACTGGATGGATAGTATCCTCACCAAACCGATAGCGACCGATTTAGGAAACAAAAACGACTCGGTTTATGGCACCGACCCGATTGAAATCGTATCTGACTGGGTGAACATTGTAGAAGACGGCTACCTGAACCTACACTTCCGGATAAATTCGGGCAACACGTATACCAAGCATTTCGTCAACCTCTTACCGACCAACAACCCGGACAATCCGTACGAAGTGGAATTCCGGCACAATGCGTACGGCGATACCAACGGACAACCTAAAGATGGCATGGTGGCTTTCAAACTGGACCAACTACCCGACACGCAAGGCAAAACCGTCAAACTGAAACTGAAATGGAAATCGTATGCCGGAGAAAAGACAACCGAATTTAATTATCGCTCACCGGCAAACGATTAATAGTCAAGAATCAAGAATACGAATCAGGAATTAAGCTGTTTTGAATTTATCGTGTGCTGATGTGGGATGAGTTTTTGAGGCATTTCCGCTTCTGTGATGAAGAAGATGGCGGGCTATCTGACGAAGGACAGAAGCGGAAAGGACAAAAAAAGCCCAAAACACACACGGAAACGAATACATCAAGACAAGAAAAACTTTTTGGAGAAATTCAAAACAGCTTCTTATTCTTTCGCCTATTCCCGGATGGCAATCTTATTCCTTTCCTTCGCTGTTTTTCTCCAGCCATTGCAGCCGGCGCAGGTCAGGCAGGTGCTTGATGGAAAAGCCTTCAAACCGTGCCTTGAATCCATTTCCGTCCGGACAGGCTCCCATAATGCCTACCATGACCGGACAGTTGTCCTGCAACCAGGCATTGCGCATCATCGTGTATTCCTTGTCGTCGAAGGAATAGAATATCTCTACGGCATCCAGCCGGCGCACGGCCTTTATCCATACGAACGGCACAGGCTTGTCCAGAGGGATGATGCTCCAGTCGCTTGTATGGTGGGTGACGACGGTACTGAGGTTGTACTTGCCGTCCACAAACTCGATGCCGGCCTTGATGTAATTCTCGTGGTCGATGCGCAACATCAGCCCCGACTGGTCGAAACGTGTCTGGTAGTCGCCCGAAATCTTCACCTTGACTTCAAACTCGCCTCCGCGCAGGGTGTACAGGAAAGGGGCATCGTCCACGGTAAAACCATAGTGGGATATGCGCCAATAATCGGTCTGCGGCGTAACGTCCATGAGGAGCGTGTTGCCGTCGATTTCCCACTGTGCGGGTTCGTTAAACCACTGCATTTTCTCCAATGACTGCGCCATGCCGGTGAGTGAAGCCGTGGCCATCAGTCCGCAAAATCCTAACCTTTTCAAATCTTTCATATTCATAATAACCATTCTTTTTATATACCTTTGCAAAGGTAACGCCTTATGACGGGTTGCACAATGACTATAAATAACCATTTTGTCCGCTGATATGAAGACGATAAACAGGTTGAACAGGGAATTTTTCTCGCAGGATTTCTCCGAAGAAGGGCCTTATGCCGAATGGCTGGAGCGATATAAAGCCATAGCCTGCAACTATGCACGGATGGAAAATGCCATTGCCGTATTGAGCGATATGCGGGACAATGCCAGCTACATTTACTATGGAGGGTTTTCGCAAATGCTGGGGATGGGCAGAAACCGCAAGGAGGGCAGGCTTCCTTCCATCTGGGAAGAAGAAATCTTCCGGCTCATTCATCCGGATGATTTGTCGGGCAAACATTTACAGGAACTCCGGTTTTTCCATTTCATGAAGCACCGGCCTAAAAAGGAACGCTCCGATTATTACCTGGCAAGCCGGATCCGCATGCGGAACGCCACCGGCGACTATGTGCCTGTATTGCACCGGATGTTCTATATTCCGGGACCATGTGACGATACCTTGCGGTTGGCATTGTGTCTTTACGGTCCTCTGCTGCTGGACATTCCCGGCCAATGTGTAATCATCCATTCCGCCAGCGGACATATCGTGGAACTGGGGAAACAGGACAACACCCGCATCCTGTCCGCCAGGGAGAGGCAGGTATTAAGTCTGATAGACAAGGGACTGACCAGCAAAGGCATAGCTGAAACGCTTTCAATCAGCATTCATACCGTCAACCGGCACAGGCAGGAAATCTTAGGCAAGCTGCAGGTCGGGAACGCCATCGCAGCTTGCCGGGTAGCCAAAGAATTGGAGCTAATCTGATTCGTCAATCCTTTCCGAAGTTAGCCAGCCACTTTACCGTCTCGGGGGCATAGTGCGAGAAGAACAGGCTTTCGCCCTTGTCTAATTTGCCAATAGCCTCCATATCCTCAGCAGAGAGGGAGAAGTCGAATACGTCAAGGTTCTGTTCCATGCGTTCCTTGTGTGTGGACTTCGGGATGACTACCACGTCTCGCTGGATGAGGAAGCGCAAGGCGGTCTGTGCCACGGACTTGCCGTATTTCTCGCCGATGGCTTTCAGCACGGGGTTGGTGAAGAAGTCGTTGCGCCCTTCGGCGAATGGCCCCCACGACATGATTTGCGTGCCGTACTCCTTCATGATTTCCTGCGGCCGGCGTTGCTGGTTGAACACATGCGTTTCCACTTGGTTCACCATCGGCTTGATGTCGCAGAACTCTGCTAAATCAATGAAACGGTCGGGATAAAAGTTCGATACGCCGATGGCACGGAGCTTGCCAGCCTTGTATGCTTCTTCCATAGCACGGTAGGTGCCGTAGTAGTCGTTGAAAGGCTGATGGATGAGTAGCAGGTCGATGTAGTCGGTCTGCAGCTTGCGGAGGGATTCGTCGATAGAAGCCTTTGCCTTCTCATACCCGGCGTTGGATATCCACACCTTTGTCACAAGGAACAGTTCCTCGCGCGGGATGCCGCTCTTCTTCACCGCACGGCCCACGCCTTCCTCGTTGTAGTAAGCCTGCGCCGTGTCTATCATACGGTAGCCCACGCTCAGGGCATCCGACACGCAGCGTTCACACTCTTCAGGAGTTACCTGATATACACCATAACCTAAAATCGGCATTTCTACGCCGTTTGATAATTTGACTGTTTGCATAACTTGTTGTTTTTATGGGGTTATTATTATTTGATGTCTTATTTGTCTGTTCTCTTCCATTTGTTCCCAAATGCACTCTGTTCCGTCTCCATGATGCCGCGATGCCCGTGGATGGTGCAGGCATCGAGGGCGGCTTCCAAGGCACGGAATTCTTCATCGGTCAGTTCCACATCCGATGCGCCGAGGTTTTCCAAGATACGTTCCTGATTCTTAGAACCGGGGATAGGCACCACGTTGGGATATTTGTGGAGCATCCACGCAAGTGAAATCTGTGCGTTGGTAGCATTCTTCTTCGCTGAATATTCGGCAAGGATGTCGAGCACGGGCTGGTTGGCGATGATGTTCTCGCGGCTCAGTTGCGGAACGAATTTGCGTACATCGTCCACCGCCTCGAACTGCGTGTCTGCCTTAATTTTGCCGGAAAGGAAGCCGCTGGCTATCGGGGAGAAGGGCACTACGCCGATGTTGTGTTCCAAGCAGTACGGGAATATATCCTTCTCGCAGTCGCGCTCCAGCATGGAGTAAAGGTTCTGCACGGCGGCAACGGACGTCACGGCATGCGCTTTTGCCAATATATTCACATCCACCTGCGACATACCCCAAGCACGGACAACACCCTCCTTGATGAGCCGTCCCATTGCAGCAGCTATTTCCTCAAACGAAACGTGTTCATTGACACGATGCAGGTAATAGAGGTCGATGTAGTCCGTCTGCAAGTTCTTCATCGATTGCTCCAAATGCTTGCACGTGGCATCGTAGATACTTGTACCGTCCGCAATCTCCGATTCGTGGAGGAACATCTTGGTGGCAAGCACGATGTCCTTGCGGAACGGGGCGACAGCCTTGCCCACCAACAATTCGTTGTGTCCGGGAAAGAAAACCACGTCACCATACACCTCCGCCGTGTCGAAGAAGGTGCAGCCCGCCTCGTATGCCTTGCGGATAGCCTCGATACTGTATGCCTCTTCGGGCACTTGTCCGTAGCCGTGGGAAAATCCCATGCAGCCCATACCAATCTCGGAAACTTCCAATTGTCCTAATTTTCTTGTCTTCATATTATTCATTCTTTATAATTTGTCCTTGTCTTTGCTGACGACAGAAGCTCTCCACGTTCGCGAGGGTTGTCGTCGGCGTTTTTAGTGCTTATCCTGACGGATTGGTGCTGTCGTCACCCTCCGACAAGGGTTCTCCAAGTTCGCAAGCCCTGTCGTCGCTGTTTTCAGTGCTTATCCTGCCGGATTGGTGCTGTCGTAGCCCTCCGACGGTGCTTACCCTGACGGATTGGCGTTGTCGGAGATAACGGCGGCAAATGTTAACAAAGATGAGGTCGGACTTCATCCTACATCAAGTCCGGATTCATGGTACATCAAGTCCGACCTCATCCTACCTCATGTCCGGGGTGAGTTTACATACCGTTTTGCTTCAGCCATTCCTTTATCAGCCTGTCCGATGAAGCCGCTGCACTTCCACGGATGGCAAGCCCGTCTTTCACCTCCGTGCCGGGGCAGACTTTTCGAATATCATCTATGCTATGACCGAGTCCGCTGCCTTCATGGGTGCAGAACGGAAGTATCTTCTTCCCGGTGAAGTCGTATGCTTCCAAGAAAGTGAACACGCACATCGGCATCGTGCCCCACCAGTTGGGATAGCCGAGAATAATCGTGTCATATTGTTCCATATTCTCGACTTGTCCTGTCAGCGCGGGGCGTTCTTTGCTTTGGAGTTCCTGCATGGCGACCTCTGTCATTTCCGTATAGTCAGCCGGATATTCCTTGACGGTTTCTATCCGGAAGCTGTCAGCACCGGTCAGTGCGGCAATCTTGCCCGCTACACTTTCGGTGTTGCCCTGTTGCAGTTTCTTGATAACGCCGCCGACATAGTTCTCGCCCCGGCGCGAATAATAAACTATCAGTGCTTTGCTCATTGTCTTTTTCGTTTCTGATTACGGTGCAAAGTTACGCTGCTTTTACTTTCTCTATATTTCACAAAAGGTGCCTAATGTTTCACCAAAAGCACAAATCGTTTGGCACTCTCCGGATAATGCCCTAATTTTGCGGCATGGCAAAGGATAAAGAACTGAAAAT
>ERZ779874.2612-NODE-2612-length-14723-cov-12.034906_pt1 | contig 14723 bp, 12 predicted proteins | sample MGYA00511031_ERZ779874 | MGnify/ENA primary metagenome ERZ779874 (study PRJEB29588, sample SAMEA2156850) | human gut metagenome | biome: human gut; feature: human-associated habitat; material: faeces | place: Denmark | collected 2008/2010 ...
TGGACGTGGAGAGCCGCCCCGGCAAGATGAGCGGCGGCTATATGACCAGCCTGCCCAGCTATAAGGCCCCCTTTATCTTTGCCAACTGGAACGGCACCTCCGCGGATGTGGACGTGCTGACCCATGAGTGCGGCCACGCTTTTGAGGGCTACGTGGCCGAGCGGGACCCCCATGTCCCCGCCGACCTCGAGTGCCCCGGCATGGAGAGTGCTGAGATCCACTCCATGGCCATGGAGTTTCTCACCGCGCCCTGGCACAAGCTGCTGTTTGGCAAGGACGTGGATAAATACGCCCTGCAGCACGCCGAGGACAGCTTCCTCTTCCTGGCATACGGCTGCATCGTGGACGAGTTCCAGCACAAGATGTATCAGAACCCGGACCTGACCCCCGACGAGCGGAACGCCGTCTGGTTGGAGCTGGAGCACAAATACCGCCCCTGGGTAGATTTTGACAACCTGCCGTTCTATGGCCGTGGTGCCGGCTGGCAGCGTCAGCTCCACATCTATGAGTGCCCGTTCTATTATATCGACTACTGCCTGTCCACCATGGCCGCTTTGCAGTTCTTCCTGCTCAGCCTCAAGGACCACAAGGACGCCTGGCAGCGCTACCTCCGACTGGTGCGCCGCGCCGGTATGGCCAGCTACGCAGAACTGTGCGAGACGGCCAGTCTGAAGGTTCCCTTCACCGATGGTTCTATCAAGGCCATCGCCGAGGAAATGGAGCAGTGGATCGCCGCCCATCAGGTCTGAGCGAAACCGAACGAAACCTCTTGAGTTCCCGCAACTTCCTCATCGTGGCGTTCGTGCTGTTCCTGGTCCTGAAGACCTTCAACGCCCTGTTCAGCAAGAAGAAAGCCGAGGACGAGGCCCCCGCAGAGCCGACCACCAAGGTCTGCCCCTACTGCCAGAGCGAGATTGCCATCAAGGCCGTCCGCTGCCCCCACTGCACGTCCAAGCTGGAAGGCTTCCCGGAGATCAACGACTGACCTGTTTTTCAAGATGCAAAAACGACCCCCTCCATCCGGTCGGATGGAGGGGGTCATGCTTTCCTGTCTTACAACACAATAAACGTGCAGGTCGCAGCAGGCAGAATGAGTTCGCCCGCCGGAGCTGCTGCCGGGGTGATCTCCGGCAGCGCATCGCCTTCGCCCAGGACCAGCGCCTTGCCGTTGCAGAGCATGGTCTGGGAGCGCAGGGTCTCGGCGGAGAGCTGGTAGACCTCCGCTTCCTTCGGCAGGGTGACGGTGGTGATCTCCGTCAGGCTGTTGTTGATGACCAGATACGCCTTGCCCGGCTTGCCGTCCGCACGGGAGTGGGCGTAGACGTGCGCACCCTCGCGGATAGGCTCTGCGGCGTCGTAGACGGTGGTGCCCATCAGACGGTTCCAGAGCAGCACCGCGAAGTAGTTGGGGCGCGGGTCAAAGACTTCGGGCTTCAGATAGCCGTAGTCACTGGAGGCCAGGGTGTTGTGGAAGATGATGCCTCTGGTCACGACCGAGAAGCTGCCCAGCTCGTTCAGGGTGCGGAAGACATCCAGATAGGTGGAAGCCCAGGTGTCGCCGCCGCCGCCCGCGTCGCCTGCTTCGGTGACCCACATCTCGCCGCCGGGGCAGTAGATGTCCCGCTTTTCGGCGTGGAACTTTGCCATGTTGGAAGCGACCGCCAGATACTCTTCGGTGTGTGCCTTGTCGGCTTTCCAGTGGGCAAACGGCATCACAGGCTCCAGACGCTCGGACACACCATTGTAATAATGGTAACTGTAAACGTCCAGCTTCTCCTGGGCACCCTTCATCAGGTCGTCGGTCGAGCACTGGGGCAGGATATCGCCGACTCCGCCGCCCTGTGCCTTCTCGCCGTGCTTCTTCAGCACACCTTCGGTGGAGCAGGGGCCGACAAAGGAACAGTCGGGGTAGTTCTCATGCAGCCAGCGGATAAAGATGTCCTGATCGCGGACATACTGCTCGGCGGTGTAGCCCTTGGGGCAGCCGGACATGGCCAGCAGGTTGGGCTCGTTGACGAACTCAGCCGCGTCGATGGCCTTGCCGTACTCCTTGCTCAGGGCAAAGATCTGCTCTGCCTGGCTGGGGTTCCAGGGCTCGTCGGCGTGGTGCAGACCCTCACAGTCAGCCACCGAGATCAGGAGCTTTGCGCCGATGTCCTTGCAGAAATCCAGCACACCGAGCCACTGCTCGCGGGTCAGGATGGCGTTGTAGCCCTCCGGGATGACGCCGTTCGTATGGCCGTCGAAGTCGTAATAGGTCTTGGTGGACCAGGTGCCGGACACGCGCACCCAGGCCGGGCCGATTTCTTTGGCCAGCTTGCGCAGCTTCTTGTCGGAGAGGTCGATGGGGTCATAATACTGCATCAGGTCGGTGCTTGCGGTCGCGTTGCCGAGGAAGCCGCCCTTGAGGACGAACGGCTCTGTGCCCGCGATCTGAGCGGGGGTGTAGGCCTTCCAGAAGGTGCCGCCGGTAACTTCGGTCATCTCGACGTTGTAGGAGACCAGCCGCTCGTTGCCAACGTGCAGCTCGCGCAGGGAGCCGGGGTTCAGGTTCACGAATTGTGCCATGGGAATTTCTCCTTTTCTCAAATTTTTTGTCTGCATCCATAATACCATTTTTTCGGCCAGACCATGAGGACGATTTCGTGATAAAACCGTAAAATATTTCAATTTTGAAGAAATGGGCTGTCACGGACGCTGTTTTCGGCAAACCACAAGAAACTTACAAAGCGAGCCTCTTCTTTACCTTTCCGGCGGTTCCGCCCCAAAGGTTTTACCCACTCTTTTCCCGGTCATGGTTTCGGGCGGCGGGATAAAACGGTAGAATGAAACCGTTCCCAGAGAGTTTGCGAAGACAGGTCCGGGAGGACCGAAAAGAGAGGATAAATGCTATGAAAGAGAGCAAGATCACCCGCCGCAATTTCCTGAAGGTCGGTGCTGTGGCATCGGCTGCCGGTCTGTTGAGCGCCGCCCCGGTGGCCGCCAGCGCAGCCGCACCGGCTGCCTCTGCTGCTGAGGAGGAGAACTGCATCCTCGGCCTGACCAAAAAGCCCAAGTATGTTTTCCTGTTCATCGGCGACGGCATGGGCACCGCCCAGATCCAGTCCGCACGTTTTTATAAAGGCACCACCGAGAACAACGGTGCCGTCACCGAGGGGGAGCTGAGCTTCACGTCCTTCCCCGAAGTCGGCAGCGTGACCACCTACGACAGCACCTCCTTCTGCCCGGACTCCGCCTCCACGGCGACCTCCATCGCCACCGGCAACAAGACCGAGAGCGGCGTCATCAACATGTGCCCCTGGACCCGCGATGTGCCCTATGAGACCATCGCCGAGAAGCTGCACAGGCAGAAGAACTACAAGGTCGGCGTCGTGTCCTCCGTCAACATCGACCACGCCACCCCGGCCGCATTCTACGCCCACCAGAGCACCCGCAAGAACTACTACCAGATCGGCGTCGAGCTGGCCAATTCCGGCTTTGAATACTTTGCCGGCGGCGAGTTCCAGAAGGTGAACGGCGACGGCACCGGCCCCAACAACCACGAAGTTGCCGCACAGGCCGGCTACAACGTCGTCACCACCCAGGCTGGGGCCGCAGCCCTGACCGCCGGTGCAGGCAAGACCCTCATCATCGCCGAGAACCTGGCCGACGGCAAGGCCATGAACTACGCCATGGATGCCGCCTCTGGCGAGTGGCAGCTGACCGACTACGTCAAGAAGGGCATCGAGCTGCTGGAAAACAAGAAGGGCTTCTTCCTGATGACCGAGTCCGGCAAGATCGACTGGGCCTGCCACGCCAACGATGCCGCTGCTTCCATCCACGATGTGCTGGAGATGAGCAACGCCGTGCAGGCCGCTGTGGACTTCTACAACGCCCACCCGAACGAGACCCTGATCCTCGTCACCGCCGACCACGAGACCGGCGGCATGGCCATCGGCTACAAGACCACCAACTACGACACCTTCCTGACCAATCTGACCCACCAGAAGATGTCCTACGCCAAGTTCGATTCCACCTATGTGCAGGGCTATGTGGCGAACAAGACCCCGTTCGAGGCAGCCATGGCCGACGTCAAGGCCAACTTCGGTCTGACTCTGCCCACCGACCCCGATGCCGCCAGCGCAGGCAAGCTGCTGCTGACCGACTACGAGGTGGCAAACCTCCGCACGGCCTACGAGCGGACGCTGGAAGTCGGCGCTTCTTCCCAGAGCAAGATGAGCCAGCAGGATTATGAGCTCTACGGCACCTACATCCCGTTCTCCATGGCCATCTGCCACACCATCAACCATAAGTCCGGCATGGACCACACCACCTACGCCCACACCGGCGCAATGGTCAACCTCTATGCCAAGGGCGTCGGCGCAGAGAACTTCCGCGGCGTCTTCGACAACACCGAGATCTATCACAAGCTCGCTGAACTGACCGGCGTGCAGTAACCGCCCCACAAGAAAAGCTCCGTCCCGTTTCGCTGAGGCAGCGAGGGGGACGGAGCTTTTTTCGATTTCAGATGGGGCGCAGCCTCATCCCATTACTTGTTGTAGACCTCTTCCTTCAGCAGGCCCTCGCTCCTGGCGACACAGATGCTGGCGACGGCATCGCCGACAACGTTCAGCGAGGTGACGAGCATCTCGATGGGGCGGTTGATGGCCAGAATGAGGGAGTAGGCCAGCAGAGCGCCGTCGTTGACGAAGCCCACGCCGGACAGGATGGTGAAGAGGATGACGGCACCTGCACCGGGGGCAGCCGGGGTGCCCACCGAGGCCAGCAGAGCCAGCAGGGCCACGACCACCAGCTGGCCGGGGGTGACTGTATAACCGGCGCAGCCCGCGATGAAGACGGTGGCGATGACCTGCATGATGGCGGTGCCGTCCATGTTGATGGTCATGCCCAGAGGCAGCACGAAGGAAGCGATGCTCTCATCCACGCCGAACTCCTCCTCGCAGACCTTGATGTTCAGGGGCAGGGTGGCGGCGCTGGACGAGGTCGAGAAGCCGAACACAGCCACATTGGCGATCTTGCGGATGAAGGTGATGGGGTTCAGCTTGGCACCCAGAGCGATCACCAGCGGGTAGGCCACCACCAGGAAGACCAGCAGCAGGATCACCGTGACCACCACATAGACCAGTGCCGGCTTGAGGTAGTTGATGCCGTAGATGGCAAAGGTGCGAGTGAGCAGCACAAAGACGGCAAAGGGAGCAAATTTGCTGACGATGAAGTTCAGGAAGACGACCACCACGTCATTCACCTCGCCCAGCAGGCGGCGCAGGGTGGCGGTGCGGCTCTCGCCCAGCGCATTCATGCTCAGGCCGGCGGCCACTGCCAGGAAGACGGCGCTCAGGACTGCACCATTGCTGCCAAAGGCCGTGATGATGTTGGAGGGGATGATGTTCAGCACCACGTTCAGCGGGTTGGAGCCGGTGGAGCCGGTGGCCTCGGTCAGGCCCTCGATGTGGGTGTTGAACAGCCCCATCGAGAAGGTGATGTAGCCCACGCTGCTGGCCAGCAGCAAAGCCAGGAAAGAGCACAGCAGGAACCAGAACAGGGTCTTGGCCGAGATGCGCCCCATGGTGCGGGTGTCGGCAATGCTGCCGATGGCCAGCGCGATGGAGGTGAACACCATCGGGATGATGACCAGCTGCAGCGCCTTGATGAAGAGCTGGCCGATGATATAGAAGATGCCGAAGGAGCGCTCTGCGCCCTCTGCGGTGATATCCTGGAACAGGAGCTCGTTGATCGTGGTCCAGATCTCACTCTTCCCGCCGGAGATGAGGCTCTCGCGCAGGAACATGAAGGCGAGGCCCGCCGCCAGGCCGCAGACCAGCGAAATGGCCATTCGTTTTGCTAAAGACATACCATGTTTTTTCGTTTCCATAATATCTTTCCTCACAATCCTTGGTGATACCGGGCCCAGGCCCGCACTTTGTCTATCCTATCATAAGCCGTCCCCCGCTTCAAGAAAAAAACAGACCAAATGCGGCATTTTCTTTCAATAGTCATACTTTTAAGGCGTTGACCGCAAAAAAACACCCGGAAGAAGCTCTTCCGGGTGGGAACTCTTATGCCTTGAACTTGAGCAGCGGCACACCGATGGCGGTGTCGCCGGAGGCCACGACCGACATTTCGGACAGGTCGTCGCCGTTGGTCACGATGATGGCCGTTGCCGTGGGATGACCGGCGGCGCGGATGGCGTCGAGGTCGACCTTGAGCAGCGGGGTGCCCGCCTTGACCTTGGAGCCTTCCTTCGTCAGAGAGGTGAAGCCGTTGCCCTTCATCTCCACGGTATCCATGCCCACATGGATGAGCAGCTCAATGCCGTCATCGCTCATCAGGCCCACCGCGTGCAGGCTTTCGGGTACCTGAGTGACGGTGCCGTCAAACGGTGCGTAAACGGTATCTCCGGTGGGTTCGATGCCGCAGCCGCCGCCCAGAATGGCCGATGCGAACGTTTCGTCCGGCAGCTCCTCCAGCGGGATGACCTTGCCTGCCAGCGGCATCATCACCGTCTTCTTTTCGCCCTTGAATTTCGTCTCGGCTGCATCCTTGCCGCCGAACAGCTTATCAAAAAAGCCCATATCATTGCCCTTCTTTCTGCGCTGCACACAGCGCGACCTTCATCTGAATAAAGATATCATACTGTGCCGGAAATTGCAATCCGCATCCTGCACAAAGAGACGGGCCGATGTTTGACACTTACAGCAGGGCCAGCAGGCCGTCGATCTCCTCCATCCGGGTGGCCCAGCTGGTGGCAATGCGCATGACGGTATGGGTGTCATCGAACTTCTCCCAGAAGCCGAATTTGGCCTTGCCCTCCAGCGCCGCCAGCTGCTCGTTGGAGAAAACGATGAAGATCTGGTTGGTGGGCGAATCCAGGAAGAAGCGGTAGCCCTTGGCGGCCAGCCCCTGCTTCAGGGCATTGGCCGTGGCGATGGCGTTCCGGCTGATGGTCTGGTACAGGTCATCCGTGAAGAGAACATCGAACTGAAGCCCCAGCAGGCGGCCCTTTGCCAGCAACGCACCCTGCTGCTTCACCATGGTCATGAAATGCGCCGGCGCCCCATGGGGGAAGACGACGGCCTCGCCGCAGAGGGCACCCACCTTGGTGCCGCCGATGTAGAAGACATCCGCCAGCCGGGCCAGGTCGGGCAGGGTGACGTCCGTGCCCTCCGCCGCCAGACCGTAGCCCAGGCGGGCACCGTCCACGAAGAGGGGCATGTGGTATATCTGGCAGACATCGTGCAGCGCCTGCAGCTCGGCTTTGGTGTAAAGGGTGCCGTACTCGGTGGGGTGGGAGATGTACACCATGCCGGGGAAGACCATGTGGTCGTGGTTGTCGTCTGCGTAGAAGGTGGCGCAGAAGTCGCGGACGTCGGCAGCGTCCAGCTTGCCGTTCTTGTGGGGCAGGCCCAGCACCTTGTGGCCGGTGTACTCGATGGCCCCGGCCTCGTGGCCGTTGACATGGCCCGTGGAAGCTGCCACGACCCCTTCCCACCGGTGCAGCATCGACGCGATGACGATGGCGTTGGTCTGGGTGCCGCCGGAGATGAAGGTCACATCTGCTTCCGGGCAGGCACAGGCGGCGCGGATCTTCTCCCTCGCGCTGGCACAGTAGGGGTCGGTGCCGTAGCCGGGCACCTTTTCAAAGTTGGTCTCCATCAGCTTTTGCAGGATGGCCGGATGGGCTCCCTCGCAGTAGTCGTTCTCAAAGTAAAACATCGTGTTCTGCATCCTCTCTATAATAGGTAACTTTATGATATGCTTTTGCAGCGGAAATGTCAAACAGCAAAACCCGGCCCGCGCTCGCACCCTTCCGCTTTTTGTGCTATGATTGGGGCAGGCTCTGCGGCATTCGGCACCTGTTCCCGACTCCTTTGCTGTTTCTTAGCCGCCGGTGTGGTATACTTTGAACACCGAACGAATATCCATCCGAAAGGAGACATTTCTATGAGATCTTCCACCCGCAGGCACGATGCGCTGGTGATGCTGTCCGGCATCACGTCGGCCTTTCTGGTGGTGTCCGGCATCCAGGTGCTCAGCGGACGGATCGACGGCGTAGCCTCCATGGTCTTCGTGCTGGCCGTCTTTCTCATCTCGATGTATACCGATGGTTATCTGTGGGGTCTGGCCGCCTCGCTGCTGTGTGTGCTGGCGGTCAACTTCGCCTTTCGCTCGCCCTACTTTGCCTTCAACTTCACCCTGCCGGAGAACCTGTTCTCCGCGCTGGTGATGCTGGTCGTCTCCATCATGACCAGCACCCTTACCACCCGCATCAAGCTGCAGGAGCAGCTCCGGATGGAGAGCGAAACCGAGAAGATGCGCGCCAACCTTCTGCGCGCGGTCTCTCACGACCTGCGTACGCCCCTCACCTCCATCTACGGTGCCTGCTCCACGGTCATTGAAAATTATGACTCTCTGGCCAAAGAGCAGAAGTTAAAACTTCTCGGCGAAGTCTGTTCGGACGCCCAGTGGCTCAACCGGATGGTGGAGAACCTGCTGTCGGTCACCCGGTTCGACACCGGCACCGTCTCGGTGCAGAAGACCCCCACCGTGCTGGAAGAGCTGATCGACACCGTGCTGGTGCGGTTCCAGAAGCACTACCCGGATGTGAACGTCACGGTAGACCTGCCCGACAGCTTCGTGGTCATCCCGATGGACTCGATGCTCATCTCGCAGGTGTTGATGAACCTGCTGGAAAACGCCGTGCTCCACGCCGAGGGAATGACCAGGCTGACCCTCCGGGTCTTTACGCTGGGCGACCACGCCATCTTTGAAGTCTCGGATGACGGCTGCGGCATCCCCAAAGAGCGGCTGAAAGGGCTGTTCACCCGGATGCTGCCCGCCGACGACACGGCCAGCCCCGGCAAGCACGGCATGGGCATCGGCCTTGCGGTGTGCGCGGCCATCGTCAAGGCCCACGGCGGCGAGATCAAGGCCGAGAGCCGCCCCGGCGAAGGCACCACCATCCGCTTCTGGCTGGAGACCGAATCCACGGACGAATCCACTGATCTGGAGGAAAACATCTGAAATGAGCAACAACAAATTCAAGATCCTCATCGTTGAAGACGAACCCACCATCTGCAGCTTCATCTATACCCTGCTGGACACCAACGGCTACAAGACCTATGTGGCCCCTACCTGTGAGCTGGGCAAATCCATCTTCACCTCCTACCTGCCCGACCTCATCATCCTGGACCTGGGCCTGCCCGACCGCGACGGTCGCGAGCTCATCCACTATGTGCGCCAGAAGTTCATGACGCCCATCATCGTGCTGTCGGCCCGCACCACCGAGGCGGACAAGATCGAAGCGCTGGACCTTGGCGCGAACGACTACATCACCAAACCCTTCAGCACCGGTGAGCTGCTGGCGCGGGTGCGGGCCGCACTGCGGCTCAACCGCTTCAGCTCCAACCCCACCGGCGTCTTTCAGGCGCAGGACCTGCTCATCCAGTACGAGCGGCGCAAGGTCTATGTAGGCGGGGAGGAAATCAAGCTGACCCAGACCGAATACAACATCGTAGCCTTTCTCTCCGAACACGCGGGCCGGGTGATGACCTACCCCGCCATCGTCCGGGCCATCTGGGGCGATACCGACTGCGGCAGCACCAAAAAGCTGCAGGTCAACATGGCCAACATCCGCCGCAAGCTGGGCAGCCGCCCCGGCCACAACAACTACATCATGAACGAACTCGGCGTGGGCTACCGGATGATCGATGCCGACCACGACGGCCCGGATGCCCCCGCCGACCACGAGGAGAACGCATGACGCTTGCTCTGCTCCTGTTTGCTTTCCCCTACTGCCTGATGCTGGCCCTGCCCCGCTTCCGGCCCTTTGCGGCCCTTGGCGGAGCCGGGGCCTTTTTGCTTCTGGGGCAGCTGAGCGGCGCTCTCCGGTTTGTTTCTGATTACTAACTGTAGTCCGACGGAAAATCCACCTAGGGATAGGCATTTCTAACTACGGTACGTAAAAAGTTTACACCGATTAACATTTTGAAAATCCCTTGAAAATTCCAAAATCCGTGCTACAATATCCGCAGAAACAGCAAGGCTGTTCGGTTTTTTCGCCCCATCCGGGGCTTACAATAACATGGATAAAGGTAGGAAAACGATTATGGTAGATGTGAAAAAGATCGCACTGTTCGTCGGCGGCGTTGTGTTTGGTTCGGCAGGCTTCAAGCTCCTGTCCAGCAGCGATGCCAAGAAGGTCTACACCCAGACCACCGCAGCCGTCCTGCGCATGAAGGACTCCACCATGGAGACCGTCAACAAGGTCCAGGAGCAGGCCGGTGACATTCTGGCCGACGCAAAGGCCATCAACGAGGCCCGCGCTGCCAAGGCAGAGGCCGCCGTCATCGAGGACGAAGCCGCAGAGGCTGCTGCCGCCGAGGACGCTGAATAATTTTTGAGCGCTTGAGCCGCCTGCGGGCGGCTCTTTCTATTGAGGAAGGTATAACGTAACCATGAAATGCACCATTTTACATGAGGGCCGGGGCCGGATGCGCGTGCATGTCTGCAACGTGCGGATGACCCTGCACCGCGCCGATGTGCTGGAAGCCTATCTCAACCACCACGATGCCATCGAGAAGGCCACCGTCTACGAGCGGACCGGCGATGTGGTCCTGTATTACCGCGGCCGGCGCGCCGATGCAGTCCAAGCGCTGAGCCGCTATAAATTCGACCAGCCGGAGCTGGACGCCCTTGTCACCACCGCCGACAGCCGGAAGCTCAATCAGGAGTATCAGGAGAAGATGTGCGACCTCGTGGCGGGCCACTTCTTCCGCAAGCTGTTCCTGCCCGCACCCATCCGCGCCGCCTACACAGTCTGGCGCTCCATCGCTTTTGTCTGGAAAGGGGTCCGGTGCCTGCTCCGCCGCAGGCTGGAAGTCGAGGTGCTGGACGCTCTGAGCATCGGCGTTTCCGTCCTGCGCGGCGACTTCAGCACCGCCGGTTCCGTCATGTTCCTGCTGAACCTTGGTTCTCTGCTGGAAGAGTGGACCCGCAAGAAGAGTCTGGACGACCTGGCCCGCAGCATGGCCCTGAATGTGGATAAAGTCTGGGTGCGCAGCCAGGGCACCGAGGTGCTCCTGCCCCTGACCAAAGTTCAGCCCGGCGATGAGATCGTGGTCCGCTCCGGCAACATGGTGCCGCTGGACGGCACCGTCATCGAGGGCGAGGCCATGGTCAACCAGGCCGCTCTGACCGGCGAATCCATGCCGGTGCGCAAGGCAAACGGTGCCACCGTTTACGCAGGCACCGTCGTGGAGGAGGGCGAATGCGTCTTCCTCGCCAAGGCCGCAGGCGGCGCCAACCGCTACGACAAGATCGTGGCCATGATCGAGGAATCCGAAAAGCTCAAATCCAGCACCGAGAACCGCGCACTGGAGCTGGCCGACAAGCTGGTGCCCTGGTGTCTGGCCGGCACGGTCGTCACCTATGCGCTCACCCGCAACGTCACCCGCGCCATCTCCATCCTGATGGTGGACTTCTCCTGTGCGCTCAAGCTCTCGATGCCGCTGGCGGTCCTCTCCGCCATGCGGGAGTGCGGCACGGCCCACATCACGGTCAAGGGCGGCAAGTATCTGGAAGCGCTGGCCAAGGCCGACACCATCGTCTTTGATAAGACCGGCACCCTGACCCGCGCCACCCCGCAGGTGGTGGACATCATCCCCTTCAGCAACAGCGAGAAGGACGATGTGCTCCGTCTGGCCGCCTGTCTGGAAGAGCATTTCCCCCACTCCATGGCCAATGCGGTGGTCCGCGCCGCCAGAGAGCAGAGTCTGGCCCACGAAGAGATGCACTCCGAAGTGGAATACATCGTGGCCCACGGCATTGCCAGCCGGGTCGGCGGCGAGCGGGTGGTCATCGGCAGCTACCACTTCGTCTTTGAGGACGAGCACTGCATCGTTCCCGCCGACGAGCAGGAAAAGTTTGACCAGATGCCCGCCGAATACTCGCACCTGTACATGGCTGCTTCCGGCCAGCTGGTGGGCGTCATCTGCATCGCAGACCCCCTCCGCCCCGAAGCCGCTTCCGTGCTGCGCCAGCTGCACAAGCTGGGCATCCGGAACACCGTGATGATGACCGGCGACAGCTACCGCACCGCCGAGGCCATTGCCCGGCAGGTGGGCGTGGACCAGTTCTTCGCGGAAGTCCTGCCCGAAGACAAGGCCAACTTCGTCCAGAAGGCCAAAGCCGAGGGCCGCACCGTCGTCATGATCGGCGACGGCATCAACGACTCCCCCGCCCTTTCGGCTGCGGACGTCGGCATCGCCATCAACTCCGGCGCTGCCATCGCCCGCGAGATCGCGGATGTCACCATCAAGGCCGACAGCCTGGAGGAGCTGGTCACCCTCAAGACCATCGCCAATGCGCTGCAGCACCGTGTCAGCTCGAATTACCGCTTCGTGCTCAGCTTCAACTCCACCCTCATCGCGCTGGGGGCTCTGGGCATCCTGCAGCCCGCCGCTTCGGCCATGCTGCACAACCTGTCCACCATCGGCATCAGCCTCCGGAGCATGACGAACCTCATCCAGAAGCCTTCTTCTGCACCGCAGCTCGAAGGCTGACCGCCAGCCAACAGCAAAGCCCCCTGCACATACCGCGTGCAGGGGGCTTTGTGTTTCTATTGAAAGAGGAAGAACTTACAGGATGTCGATGTATTCACCGGCCAGAGCCTTGTTCATGCTGCGGACGGCGCAGAACTTGCCGCACATGGAGCAGGTGTCGCTGTGGTCGTCCTCGGGCAGGCGGGCGTCACGGATGGCCTTTGCCGTCTCGGGGTCGAGGGCGCAGGCGAACTGCGCATCCCAGTCGAGGACGCGGCGGGCGTCGCCCATCTTGTCGTCGATGTCCCGGGCGTGGGGGATGCCCTTTGCGATGTCGGCAGCGTGGGCGGCAATCTTAGAAGCCACGATGCCCTGCTTGACGTCGTCCACATTGGGCAGAGCCAGATGCTCGGCGGGGGTGACATAGCACAGGAAGGCTGCGCCGCTCATGGCCGCGACAGCGCCGCCGATGGCAGCAGTGATGTGGTCATAGCCGGGGGCAATGTCGGTGACGATGGGGCCGAGGACGTAGAAAGGTGCGCCCATGCAGATGGTCTTCTGGATCTCCATGTTGGCGGCGACCTGGTTCAGAGGCACATGGCCCGGGCCTTCCACCATGACCTGGACGTTGTGCGCCCAGGCCCGCTTGGTCAGCTCACCCAGACGAACCAGCTCTTCGATCTGGCAGACGTCGGTGGCGTCGGCGAGGCAGCCGGGGCGGCAGGCATCGCCCAGAGAGATGGTGACGTCGTGCTCTTCGCAGATGTCCAGAATCTCGTCGAAGTGCTCATAGAAGGGGTTCTCGTTGCCGGTCATGCACATCCATGCAAATACCAGCGAGCCGCCGCGGCTGACGATGTTCATCTTCCGCTTATGCTTGCGGATCTGCTCGATGGTCTTACGGGTGATGCCGCAGTGGAGGGTGACGAAGTCCACGCCGTCCTCTGCGTGCAGACGCACCACATCGATGAAGTCCTGTGCCGTCAGGGTGGCGAGGTCGCGCTGGTAGTGGATGACCGAGTCGTACACCGGCACAGTGCCGATCATGACGGGGCATTCGTGGGTCAGCTTCTGACGGAAGGGCTGGGTATTACCGTGGCTCGAGAGGTCCATGATGGCCTCTGCGCCCATGTTGACGGCGCTCATGACCTTCTGCATCTCGATGTTGTAGTCCTTGCAGTCGCGGGAGACGCCGAGGTTGACGTTGATTTTGGTGCGGAGCATGGAGCCGATGCCCTCGGGGTTCAGGCACTCGTGGTGCTTGTTGGCCGGGATGGCGACCTTGCCCTCAGCGACCAGCTGACGGATCTCTTCGACGGTGCGGTACTCCTTCTTGGCCACCGTTTCCATCTGGGGCGTGACGATGCCCTTGCGGGCGGCATCCATCTGTGTGGTGTAAGTCTGCATTTGAAAATCCTCCGAAAATACGCTCTCTTTATTTATGAACAGCGTCCGGGACGCCGTGCATCCAGTTTTCGACCCCGACGCCGCCCAGAGTGTGGTCCAGCGGGCCGGAGCCGCGGCCCAAATCGAGCTGCGCGTTCAGCGCGTCGGTCAGGTAAGCCTTGGCCCGGGCGATCGCTTCTTCCAGTGCAAACCCTTTGGCAAGGTTGGCCGCAATGGCACTGGACAGAGTGCAGCCCGTACCGTGGGTGTTGGGGTTGGCGATACGTTTACCCGGAAACCAGATCTCCGTGCCATCCGGGAAGGTGAGCAGATCGTCGGCGTCGGTGTCACTGTGGCCGCCCTTGAGCAGGACGGCACAACCGCAGTCGGCGGCGATGGCCCGGGCGGCGGCGCTCATGTCGGCACGGCCCGAGATGTGCAGGCCGGACAACACTTCGGCCTCGTGCCGGTTGGGCGTGATGACCTCGGCCAGAGGAAACAGCTCCCGGCGCAGAGTGCGCACAGCATCCGATGCAATCAAATCAGAGCCGGAGGTGGCTACCATCACGGGGTCCACGACGATGTGTTCCGCCTTGTAAAAGCGGAGACGCTCGGCAATCGTTTCAATGAGCGGGGCAGAGGACACCATGCCGATCTTGACGGCGCAGGGGCGGATGTCGGTGAAGACGGCGTCTATCTGCTGAGCCAGAAACTCGGGGCTGACCTCGAAGATGCCGGATACACCGGTGGTGTTCTGAGCCGTCAGGGCAGTGATGGCGCTCATGGCGAAGACGCCGT
>ERZ779874.2619-NODE-2619-length-14683-cov-17.149850_pt1 | contig 14683 bp, 16 predicted proteins | sample MGYA00511031_ERZ779874 | MGnify/ENA primary metagenome ERZ779874 (study PRJEB29588, sample SAMEA2156850) | human gut metagenome | biome: human gut; feature: human-associated habitat; material: faeces | place: Denmark | collected 2008/2010 ...
CGACGTCACTCCGCCGTCGCGCTTCGTGCGGGCGGCCTTCTACCAGGCCACGGCGCCCCGTCAGGCGACGGGTGAGGCGGCCGTGCGCTGCTGCTTCCAGATTCTCAACAACTTCGATATCCCCATCGGAGTCGAATTTGCGGCCGGACAGCAGCCGACCGATATCCCCAGCGCCACACAGTGGACCGCGGCGGCCGACCTGACCCACCGCCGGCTCTACTACCGGACGATGTACGACAGCGCCATCCGCTGCTTCGACCTGACGGATATCGACTTTGCGCGGGTGAAGTACCGCTCCGAGCCGCTCGACCGTGTCCGCGAGCAGCCCGTAACGCCCGTTCGGGTGCGGTGACCGGGTGTGCGGTGACCGGGTGTGCGGTAACCGGGTAAGGAGACCGGCCGTGCTTCGGTTGCCTCACCGCTGCGCTTCTGTCTGTGCCGTTGCGTCCCGTTGCGGAACCGTGCCTGCGGACCGGCCCGAAACGAAGAGGAAGGTCTCCTGTTGCAGGAGACCTCCCTCTTTCTTTGTTGCGTTGCGCGATGCGGCTATCTCTTGTACCTGGATATCCGCTGTGCGGAGCCCGGAGCCTTTGCGCTGCGCTCCCTGAGGCGGTCGAGCGGTCGTACCGACGGTCCCTGCTCCCGAACGCCGATGTGCGGAGCCCGGAGCAGGCTGCGCGTCATGGCCGATGCGCTGTAGTAGGAGTAGTCGGCCGTCGAGATGGTTCCGCTCCAGCTTCCGTCCCAGGCGTAACCCCGGTCGTCGACGAAGTCGAACGAGAGGGTGTAGCTTCCGTCGCCGTTGTTGGTGATGTCGAGGTTGCCCGACATGGCGGGGGCATAGGCATATACGTAGCCTTCCGAGTCGAAGTCGCCGACGTAGATGGTTCCACCCAGTCCGCCGTCGCTGCTCACCATGCCGCGAAGATATTCGCCCGGTGCGGGGTAGTCGTTGTCCGCTGCGGTGTAGGTGCCCGAAGTGATGCCGCCGTCGAAGCTGCCCTCCCCGGCTACCAGGTCGATGAGCAGGCCGTCGGGACCCGTCGTGGGCAGGATGGAGATGGTCCAGTTTCCACCGCCGGTGCCGTAGTAGTCCCCGTAGAAGGAGGCTTCGGCCGTTGCCCCATCGAGGCCGAGCGTGTAGTCGCCCGTGAGGGTGGAGACGGCGTCGCCCGTCTCGCCGGACGAGTCGGTCAGAGCGATGGAGCCCGTGTAGCTGGCCGTTACGTTGCACCCTTCGGCGGTGACCAGGTCGCACGTTACCGTGTAGCTGTCGCCTCCGCCCGTGATGGTCATGCTTCCCGAGGCGATGAGTCCCATCTGGATGTTGTTGCTGTCCTTGAAGTAGAAGGCATAACTTCCTTCGGGAATTCCGTAGTAGCTCGAACCCGGCTGCGGCTCTGGTCGCTCTCGTTGGCATCGGCCGTGAAGGTGAGCTGGCCGGCCTGGTCGCAGTCGAAGTCGTGTATCCACTCTTCGGCCGACGTGGCGGAGAGGAGGCCTCCCTGTACGGGATTCACGATTTCATAGGCCAGCGTGACGGTTCCACCCTCGGCCGGAATGGTCTGCGGGGTCTGCGCTCCGACCTCGATTTCGGGGGCGTCGGTCGGCTGTTCCGTCGTTCCCGAGTCATCGTTCTTGCAGCCTGTCAGCAGCGCGGCGGACATTGCAATCAGTAAGAGATACTTTTCATAGGCTTGGGGGTATTTGTGGGTATTCGTATCTGTGGTATCGGGTCGACGGAGCGCGGTCGTGTGTATCGGTGCCGGTTCGAATCTAATCCTTGCGCCGGGCGTCGATTTTGCGGTCCTGCTCCCGGGCGCCGTAGAGGGTGCTGTGCTGCGAGCCGTCCTTCGCGCGGTAAATCTGGGGCTGGGGCGACTCCTTGGCCCCCACGTTGACGGCGAAGATGCAGAGGCCGACCAGCACCGCCATGATGATAATCTGCAGGATAATCTTGAAGATGACCACCGCGAGCATCACGGCCGAGATGATGAGCCCCAGCAGATAGACGATGCTGAAGAGCGTGATGAGGATGCCGTTCGAGCGGCCGAAGGTGGCGATGTTCTTCCGCGCGCCGCGGCCGATGAGCAGTGCCGAGACGGCGACGGGAATCAGCAGCGAGAGGAGGTCGGCCACGAAGCCCGTGAAGCCCGCGAGCTGGAAGAGCAGCATGACCACTACCAGCACCGGCAGCAGCAGACCGATGGCCCACGCCACGGGACGGAGCGAGATGCGCGGCTCGTCGCCCTCTTCGGTGCGACGGCCGTCGAAGAGCAGCCGCGCATAGAGCCGGATGCTGTAGTACTGCATCAGCACGACCACCACGAAGGGGATGGCACGCCACAGAGCGCCCCAGAAGCCCCATAGCTCGTCGTCGCACCACCAGGCCATGTCGGACCCCAGGACGATGAAGGCGGCCACCTCGAGCAGCGAGGCTGCAGCCAGACAGAGCGGAAGCGCCTTGAGTGCCACCGAGCGGAGGGCGCGGCTGCGCTGGCCGAGCAGTCCGAGCAGCGTGCCGGCCACCACCAGCAGCACGATGGCCAGGTAGGGGGCCGAACTGGCGAAGAGGTGGGCCAGCGGCGAATGCCGGCGGACAATCTTTTTCGGAAGGGGGTTGGCCACGTCGGGGGCGTTGTCGCTGCTGAAGAGGACAGAACCCGGCATGACGCGGTAGTGGACACCGTCCATATCGAAGACCAGACGCCCCTCGTCCATCTCGACCAGGTCGAAGGTGTAGCCGTCGGGCAGCGTGGCGAAGGAGTAGGGCTGGTACTCGGTCCATCCGCTTTCGGCCCGCACGACGCGGACCACCTTGACCGAATCGGTGAAGAGCGGGTCGATTTCGAACCGTTGGGCCGTGGCCCGTTCGGGCATCAGTGCGAGCAGAAGAGCCGCAAGGAGCAACAGGGTGTTGAGGTGTTTCATGGGATGAGGTTTGTTATGGTTTACTTGATGTCGGTTGCATCGCCGTACATGCTTTCCCAACGAACCATATCGGTTCTTGGACCATTTCCAATGCGGGTGCGGCATTCGGTCATACACTCCCATTTCGCTCCGGGACCAAGTTCGGACGTACCTTCACCTCTCTTGTTACACCCTTGTTACACCTTCATCTCGTCTTCTTCACTTCTTCACATCTTCGTCTTCTCGCACGTTCCCGGATTTGTAGTATATCCGGTTCCTGTGCGCATCCCGTATGCGGCTTGGGGCCATTCCTGAGTCTCGGTTGATTTCCCCGAAAAGGGGAATCCCGCATCATGGACTAAAGATAGTATAAATCAAAATTTTATCCAAATTATCAATGCATTTTGTCGTTTTTGCCGTTTTGTTTTTATGCGGACGTGTGGTGGTGAAGCTTTCCGGAGAGGAGCGGACAGGTTGAGCGGAGCTTCTCAACGGAATCGCACGGTGAAAGGAGTTGTCGCCCGTTGGCTAACGGTAAGTCGGGCAGGGGATAGTTCTCTGTGATGGATTTTGAACATGAGTACATTATATTATAAGCCGACGAGTCCAAAAAATTCGGACTCGTCGGCTTATAAATAAAATATTGCGGCTAATGTACGGGTTCTTGTCCGGTACCACCGCATCGCTTGCATGGATACCAGATATCGAACAGATAATAACCTTTTCTCCCGCCGCAACTTTTGCAGGGATTGGGGAAGTCTGTCTTTTTAAAGGAGGAGTTGTTTTGGGTGGCAGGTTTATTGGAGTTGGAGGAAGAAGAGCTGTAGCTGCTCGAAGATGAGTAGCCTCTGCTGGATGACTTGGGATAACTGCTGCTGGAACTGCCAAGGGCCATGACGACGAACAGGCAGAGCAGGGTTAGTTGGATAAGAGTTTTTTTGCGCATGGAATAAAAAGAATAAGGGTTATCAAATAGGTAAAAAGGTCGTAGTAGTCAAAAGTTCCGGGCACAAGCCCGAAGAGCTGAGCGAATTCCAGCATGAAGGGGAGCAGTATTGAGAACAGGAGCAAGACCTTGCCTGCTCTTTCCCGACTCGCAAAATGGACTTGTAGGGTCAGCAATGCCGCATACCATAATCCGTCGGGAATGCAGTACAGAAACAGGTACAGGAGCAGGCTGTTCTCATGTTTCGGGACTGAAATGCGGACTGATGCAAGAGTATCAGGGCTGATCCACGAAAGGAACAGAACTTCCTGTCGGAAGAAAAGATAGATGCAGCCTCCCGCAAGCAGCAGAATCAGTCCGGCGTACAGTGTCGGTTTGCTCTTCCGCTGTTTTCTTGTCGGACTCATGATGTAGCCTATGGGCGTATGTCAGAAGCTTTTCATGATTTTGTCCTTCCGTTGTTGGAATTCGGCCTGGGAGATAATTCCGGAATCCCGGAGTGATGCGAGCATCCTGAGTTCTTCGGCTTTGTTGACATTCATTTGGGATTTGTGCAGCGCATTCTGTTTGGACCTGTCGGAGAAATAGTTCACAGCCTTTACTATAAGTATGATAATACCTATGGGAAGGAAAATGATGCACAACAGGATTTCAATGAAGACGACAAAGTCGGGGGTTTCATCCTCTTCTTCGATTCTGTATCTTGTCATGGCAGGACCGCTTAGTTCAATTTCCGGGTAATCGTAAACACGCTGTAGGTAGCAGCGCTGATGTCTCCTCCGTATCCGGTGGTCTCAGTTCCGAATAGCTTCCTCTTGCTTTCGTTCGGCTGCAGAACCATGCTGCCGATTGTTTTGTCGCGTCCGACCATGTAGAGGACCGTGACGGCAAATGAGTTGTAGTTCTTGATTTCTACGATGCAGTCGTGTATCTCGGTCCCGTTGTAGCGGCTCGATAAATTGCAGTCTACGAATGCCTCGACACCGCCAATGTCCTGGCGGGACGAGATGCCGTTTATCGAAAACTCGTTGGCATCGTAGGCCTGCTTTGTTTGAGAATTCTGTATTACGACGGTTTGTTGGGCATATGCATTGACCCCCAAAAACGTCAAGGCTGCGATAATGAGCAACAGTCGTTTCATGTTTTTGTCGTTTTGTTGCCTGGTCCTCAAGGCATTAGAGCTTGGGTTATGCATATAAAAGACGTGGACCTAAACTCTGATTTGCTTTCTGAGGCTCTGGAATAACCTATGCAACCAAATACAGAATGAAGCCCACGTTAAAAACGTGAGCGTCAAACTTCATTCCTTGGTTGCTCTTCAAATTTTCCAGATTTTCAGAAAGCAAGGTACAAAGTAACGCTTTTATATGTTTGCTCCATTTATGAATGGAGCATTGTTGTTCGTAGAAAATTTAGTTCGTTATTTTCCCATAGGCAGAAAATTTTATATGATACGAAGCAAATATACGGAAAATAAACATAAAAGTTCGTTCGTATATCATTTTTTTTTGCAAACAGGTGGCCCGAATTCCCGTTCCGACGTCTCCAGTGAAGTATTTGCAAAAAAGAAGTTGAGTCGCAGCCCGGGGCATGGCTCCGGGTCCTCATTCTACAGAAGTGAGGTGAGGTTCATAAACTGGGGAGGGACGGCATCAATTGCCGTCCCTCCCTTCTCAGTTGCTGGCGGTCAGTGCACGAAGTTGCACCGTCCCTGATATCGATTGCTATCGCAGGCTCTTCAGGCACTCCGAAACGTTCTTCTCGATGCGCTGCAGGATGCTCTGCGCGTCGGCCGCCTCGGCCTTGACGAACTTCTCGCCGGTGATGTGCTCGTAGAGCTCCACGTAGCGGTCGGTGATGCCCGCCACAATCTCCGGAGTCATCTCGGGAACCCGCTGCCCCTGCTGACCCTGGAAACCGTTGGCCATGAGCCATTCGCGGACGAACTCCTTCGACAGCTGGCGCTGGCGCTCGCCCCGTGCAAGGCGCTCCTCGTATCCCTCGGCGTAGAAGTAGCGCGACGAGTCGGGCGTGTGGATTTCGTCCATGAGGTAGATGACGCCGTCCTTCTTGCCGAACTCATACTTCGTGTCGACGAGAATCAGCCCCATTTTTGCAGCAATCTCGCTGCCGCGGCGGTAGATGGCGCGCGTGTAGCGCTCCAGCTGCTCGTAATCCTCGCGGCTTACGAGTCCCGACGCGATAATCTCCTCCTTCGAGATATCCTCGTCGTGGCCCTCGGCGGCCTTCGAGGTCGGGGTGATAATCGGCTCGGGGAACTTCTGGTTCTCGACCATGCCGTCGGGCATCTCCACGCCGCAGATGGTCCGCTTGCCGGCCTTGTACTCGCGCCATGCGTGGCCCGAGAGGTAGCCGCGGATGACCATCTCCACCTTGAACGGCTCGCACTTGCGGCCGACGGTGACCATCGGGTCGGGCACGGCCAGCTTCCAGTTCGGGAGGATGTCGGCGGTGGCGTCGAGGAACTTGGCGGCAATCTGGTTCAGAACCTGGCCCTTGTAGGGAATGCCCTCGGGCAGGACGACGTCGAAGGCCGAGATGCGGTCGGTGACCACCATGACCAGGTACTTGTCGTCGATGTCGTAGACGTCGCGGACTTTTCCCGTATACTTGCTCTTCTGTCCTTCGAAGGTGAAATCGGTGCGAGTGATAGCGTTCATTGTGTTTGAGGTTTTTTCCGCTGCAAAGATAGCACTTTTGCGCGAAGTTCGGTTGCAGCGGCCCGAATATGTTGCCATTTGGCGTCGCCGGGCGGCGGCTCCGTTGGCGGCGGGCGGCGCGGCCCGTGCTTTCGGTGTTGCGGAGAGCTTTGCCCGGTTGCCGGGGAAGCTACACTGAAAAATTTTTCGCTGCTTGCACAAGCGGCGGCGTTGACGTACCTTTGGAAATGAACGGCGAAGGGGCCTGCCGTCCGATGCGGAATGCGGCGCGGTCCCGCGCGTGAATTAAAACGAACGAAGATGAAGGTATTGCTTGTCAACGGCAGCCCCAACCGTGAGGGCTGCACCCATACGGCCCTGAGCGAGGTGGCCGCCACGCTGCAGAAGAACGGAATCGAGACCGAGATGCTCTATCTGGGCAAGAAGCCCCTGGCGGGCTGCATCGCCTGCGGCAACTGCCTCAAGACGGGGCACTGCTTCCGCGACGACGTGGTGCAGGAGATTCAGGCACGGCTGGAGGAGTTCGACGGTCTGGTCGTCGGCTCTCCGGTCTATTACAGCGGCCCGACCGGGCAGCTTGTCTCCTTCCTCAACCGGCTCTTCTATGCGACGGAGGGGCGCATGGCGGGCAAGGTCGGCGCTGCGGTTGTTTCGTGCCGCCGGGGCGGCGCCTCGGCCACCTTCGAGCAGCTCAACCAGTATTTCACCATCTGCAACATGCCCATCGTCTCGTCGCAGTACTGGAATTCGGTCCACGGCTTTACGCCCGACGATGTGCGCAAGGACCGCGAGGGGCTGCAGACGATGCGCGTGCTGGGGCAGAACATGGCGTGGCTGCTCCGCTGCATCGAGAGCGGACGCCGCAACGGCATCGAGAAGCCGCACTACGAGCCGCGTCTGCGCACCCACTTCATCCAGGACAAGTATTGACCCGCGGCTGTCTGCGGGCGTGGCGACGCGGTTGTCTGCGGGCGTTACGCGCGTCCGTGTAAGTCGCTGGCGAATAATCTGTTAAGTCGGGGTGTCAGTGTGCGGCGCTTCGGCTTGACTGTTTGTTTTCTTTGCGGTATTTTGCCTAACAATTGGCCGGCAGAAGGAGGTTTCGTTACTTTCCGATACAACATCATATTCTAATTGATTATCAATAGTTTACATCTTAAAAGGTAGACTACTCAAAAATTTACTTGTTTTTTTGCGAAAAATCGAAGATTTAACGTTTTTTTTCATCGCCCCTCTCCGAACAGAGGGGAAAAAGGTAAAAACCTCCCTTTTGAGCCCTGACTGACCTCGTCTGCAAAGATAGAGCAAGTCGGGGTTTATTTCGCCAAAATGGGATGTAAGATCGAGTATGGATTCACGGATATTTTCGTGTTCCGAGTAAGGTATATTGTGCATGCTCGGAGTGGCCGAAGGGGACCGACCTTTACAACCAGATTGCTTACAAGATTTGCAGCCAAAAGAGAAAAATGGCTGAGTCCATTTTCATGGCGCAGCCATCTCTTTTCTTCCCTTATTTTGACTTTACTTTAATGAACGTATATATGAATACGGGGATATAGTAAAGTTGATGATTACATGGAAAAGTGTAGATTTTAAGCCTTAATTTTGATGGAAAAGTGTATGAAAGGAGCCTGATTCGTTGGAAAAAGTGTGACGAATTCGATTTATTCGCTTGAAAAAGTGTAGAACCACTTAAATACCATATCTTCTATTCTTGAATTTTTTACCTATAACACATCATTAAATAAGTGAAAGGTAATACATTTGCATATTATATGATATGTTGAATATGACAAAGAATACAATGGGCACCAAGTTGCCAAGAAAACTGGAGCAGAAGATGCAGATAGTGGGTGAGCAAATCAAACTGGCTAGACTGCGCAGGAATCTCAGCATGGCTCAGGTTGCCGAGCGCGCAACCTGCTCACCGCTTACGGTTGGTCGGATTGAAAAGGGAGCACCTACAGTGGCTATCGGCATTTATCTCAGAGTTCTCTATGCGCTTCAACTGGATGATGATATACTTCTACTTGCCAAAGAAGACGCAATGGGAAAGGCTTTACAGGATTTAAGTTTGAAAAAGCGAGAGAGAGCATCTAGAAAAGAATAAGCCATGAAACGACTACTCTAATTTGCCGAATACCTAGTTATACTAAAATTATTAATGCTGTGCGAATGCAACCAAGATTGACGATTACGGAGAGAAAAAAAAGAAACCAGCATTAGCGTAATTACTATTCAAAGGTTATCGGATCACTTGACCTGGAAATAGTATGTGAAGCAGGAAGAGAAAGAATAGGCTTTGATAGTGTTTTTAATCCGATGATATATCATTAATAAGTTATATGTAGTCATTGATTTCTAAATAATAAAGTGCAATAATGGCAAACTTGATTTCATACTTTACTAAAAACAGTATTTTGAGCGCAAGTACAGGGCTTGAGATCTATGATTTTACAGGTGATTCTACGGCGTTTGTACAAGATTGTGTACGGCGTTTTCGTGAGGCCTATATAAGTGAAGAAATGCTTGAAAAAATTATTCTAAAGTCCAAAAAGACGACAAGAAAAGATGCCATAGAACGACGACTGCCTCAAAAGGCATCAAACAAAGCAGGTGATTTTGGCGAGATTCTATCATATTATCTATGGACAGAGACGTTTGCAAGTGATACAAATATACGCCCAATGAAAATCAGGTGGAAAGAGCACCCGGACATGCCTAGTCATTTGGTAGATGTTATCCTCCTCAGACGTATAGATAAAGACAATGCCTGCCCTGATGATAAGATGTACACGATTGAATCTAAAGTGTGGACATCGACAATGAAAGAAGGTCATAGTTCTTTGACGGACGCTTTAAGCGATGCTATTAAAGACAAAACAGAACGAGCGGCAAAAACAATACCTTATCTTGTGACACAATATGAACGAGATGATGAATACGATTTGGCAGATCAAGTTCGACGGTTTGGTGACCCCGTAAACTATCCTTATATTAAGGAGCATTTTGCGATAGCAATAGTTGAGTCAACCCAAGCGAATGATCATATTGCAAACTTTAATAAGGTCTTGCAAGCAGCAAACACTAATATCCCTGTGTATTTGCTGCCTATTGCTGATTTAAAAGATATATATAATCAACTTTACCTCAATATTCCGAATAACTGATGGCAGACATATTAGAAAATTGGATTAATGATGCAAATGCGTACGAATTACTCAATACCTACAGGATTGAGCAGCAGGAGTTATACCCATTTGTAAATAAAAGTGAAGATTTCTATATCTCATTGTTGAACAGGATGTTCTTTACCATGAGGAATAGGAAACAGACGTCGGAAGATAAAAAAGAACGTCTTTTGCGGATAGTAACAGGTTTATTGATTTATTCTGAAGAAACAACAGTAAGCAATTTTAATGGTGTAAACCGAAATAACAATCTTCTTTATATTGCAGCGATTTACTATCTATGTGAGTATAATGCACTGTCGCAGTTGTTTATGTGGAGAGCGAAGGGATATGAATTTGAAAATGAATCTGCTCAATTGCTTTACAGCATAATGGCTGGGTCTGAGAAGTATGCAAATAAAGAGAATAAACTCTGTTTGCTATTGAAAAAATATATGTTGACGGGGAATGAAGATGCACTAAATGCTATAGATGATAGGTTGCAAGAGAAGATAGAACAAAATGCTTATCTGAGTTTGGATGATTTCTTTGATACACATGTGGCTGCATGGGTGATAGAACGGTTTCGTGAGAGTAACCTATGGAAGGTCTTAATTCCTCATGGTGGTAAAGAAATTTGGGGCGAATATATAGCTTATTCTGCCAAGCATCATATCTATGCATTGCTACCATCACAAGAAGATGCAATCTGCAATGGGCTTTTAGACTATACACGTTCGTTTAGCTTGAAGATGCCAACTAGTGCAGGTAAGACTTTTCTTACTGAGTTATTGGTATTTCAAGAATTAAGGAATAATCCAAATGCAAAAATATTATACTTGGCTCCATTGCGGTCGTTAAGTCGGGAGTTGAAAGAACGCTATGGCAGGCTTTCACACGAATTCGGTTTCGATTTTCGTGCCGCTTATGGTGGTTGTACTGCATCTGCTGAAGAGGAAACTATTGAGAATGCTAAATTACTAATAGCTACGCCTGAGACTTTTACTACTTTGGAAGGAACAATAGATGACCTTACGGAAGGATACTCCTTGGTGATATGTGATGAAGGACAGCTGTTAGAAGATAGAAACAGGGGGGTCAACTACGAGTTGTTGTTGACTCGTTTGAAGAGAAATGAGCATACTAGGTTCCTTTTTATCTCTGCAATTATACCCAATATATCGGATATAAATCAATGGCTTGGCGGGGCAGTTGACGAAGTGGGGGACAGTACATATAGACCGTGCAAAATACGATTTGCACTGGCGATGAAGGAAAATGGTAATATCGCAGTGCAATATGCAAATGATGCAATAGACGGCTTGTCGGTAGAAGTTAATAACTTTTTAAATGATAGGCAGGCAAAACAGGTTGGTGCTACCCAAAAATCATTAAGTTGTGCATTATCCCTAAAGGCAATGGAGGCAGGACCGGTAATGCTTTATTGCTCTATGAAGGATGGCCCACGTGGTTGTATAAAACATGCGGAGGAAGTTCTTAATATACTAAGTAATAATGCTTTTAAGAAACCATCTTCTTTCGTTCAGGATGTGGATTGGTTATCAAAAGTTATTGAATACTGTACATTTCAATTTGGTGATAATTATCGTCTTACTCAATGCATGAAAGAAGGCTTTGCATACCATCATGGACAAATACCTCAGGACATTAGAGAATTAATAGAGACATCTATCGCAAAGAAATCTCTACAACTTATTATATGTACAAAAACACTTTCTGAGGGTATCAATATGCCCATTAAGACTGCTGTGCTTGCAAATATAACGAATCCTGCTGATGGAACCTTCAAGAATATTCTTGAGTTGAGAGACTTAAGGAATATAGTAGGAAGGGTCGGCAGAGCTGGTAAGGAGTCATATGGTCTTGTACTTGTACCTATTAACGGCGATAATATAGTACCTGCCAGGAAGGTAATACAAGTGATTCATAATGAAATAAATGTGGAGCGAGCAAATGGGGCACTTTATTATATAGTACAGCAAATACGTAATAAGGGATTAGTAACCGATGAAGAAATCAATGCCTTTTTAGAGTCGGAGGGAGTAGCAGAACAAATAGATAAATTGATCAATCTCAATGAAGATGATACAGAGCTTATTGAGATTAATTTGGATAATATAATAGAAGATTCTCTTGCATATTATTTAGGGGATGAAGGGACAAAGAAAGAGGTTAAAAAGATTTTCACTATTCGTTATGAGCATCTACGAAATACTTTACCTAATGATGAGTATGACAAGTATTTGCATGTCGGGATGCCCCTTGTTGACTATAATGTGTTGAAACGCTTATTTTCCGACAAGACGGCTGAAGATTTTGAAATACACAATCCTATGGATGCAGGTTGGATTCACCTGATAATAGAAACAATCTATGCTTTGGAATCAGTGAAACATGATTTAACTCATGTTTCGAAATCGAAGCCATTGTTCGGAATACATAAAGATTTAACATTAGCTGAGAGAATTCTTACGTGCTGGATATGTGGAAAACAATATGTGGAGATTGCTGTTGAGTGCGGATGCTCGATTGAACAAGCAGCACTCTATGTTGACTTTATTCAAAGAATTATAGCTGTGAAGGCGCAATCTGTCGTGTCATACATCGAAGAAACCTATCAGATTGAATCTACTTTGATGCAACTTTGGCCAGATATGGTTAAACGAGGTGTTTCTGATAAAAAGGCTCTCTGGCTAATTGATTCTGGTTTGGGTGACCGTGTTGTGGTTAATATGCTGGCATCTTACTTTGATGGTTATAACCTCTATGAGGATGATAAAGCCATGTTTTTACATGTTATTACTCATAGTCCAGCTATAGATAAATATGTGATGGAAAGTCCTATTCCAGTACTGCTAAAAGAACGGTGGGGGCAGTATGTGAGGTCTAATAGTTAGATGTAAAATAATGGCAACTTTAACTGAATTATACGAATTCCTTGAGAAAAAACAGGATAATAAGCAAATAGATAGTACGTTCTCGTATGAGGCATTTTCACTCAAAGAAAGATCCCAAGCACGGCTTGAGATTCTTTCGTGGTGGGAAATAGAGCGGCATGTAGAGGATGAGAATTGCCTTATGGATAAGAGTTTTGCTGTGTATTATTTTGAAGAACGTGTTAAAGCTACGAGCAATCAACTGCTAAAGTATAGATATCAATACTTTATTTATTTGCTAACAAATGACAATCGCTATGCCGCATAACCTGCCGTACCAGCAGCGTATAGGACGGATTGCATAAAAGGAATTTAACCGCATTGTGCTAAATTTCAAAATTGAGGTGGAAGATAAGGAAATGGCCATCAAGGCATTGGAGGACTCGGTGCATGGGCTTTCTGCCTCTCTTTTGGAAACCATGACTATACGAAAGTATTGCACCTATTTCCGCATTGCCAATGAGGTGTATGAAAATTATCACCAGAAGCGAAGATTCAGGGGACGCATCCACACAGATCCGCAGAATGTTCCTGAAGAGCTGCGTGATGTGGTCTATTACAAGCGGAAGAAGTTCATGGATGTGACAGAAATGTATGATATTGACAGTCCAGAGGATTTCATGCGGTTTGCAACTGACCACTATGGTGAACTGGGGCTTTCACGTCTGAATATCTTTGCCTCACACAACCGACAACAGGGGTGGAAAATTGTTGTTTCCAACAGTTATTCTGCCAATGCCGAATTGGCCATCGAAGTGGCTACAGCTTTGTATAAGGCTAGGGGACCACTGCAGATATACGATGTAGAAAAACTCCTGAGAATCCTGCTCGACGAGGATTATGTACGGCTTGTTCCCAATTCATATCATAATTATATGGGTTATCAGGAAGAGGGGATTGTCTACGAACTGCCGTGGGAATACGAATGCTCTAACGATGCTAATTCACTGCTGACTAAAGAGTAATATCAGGCAATCGTCTTGCTTGTCGAATGGCAGCCGGAGGAGCAGGTTAACCCCATCGCTTGACGGGTTTGTAGTAATTAGAAACTTGGCTTATCTCTATGCAGGTTCATATGGAGGTAGGCCAAATGTTTATGCTATATCGCTATTTTGTTGCTTATAGATACTCTCGATTGAATATTTTTCAATATATTTGCAGAATGTCAAATGTCACTAGTGCTTATATGAAGGATGTTAATAGATTAAAGCTGGTTCTGGTTGAGCAGAAAAGAACAGGAAAATGGTTGGCAGAACAATTAGGTAAAGATCCATCTACTGTTTCAAAATGGTGCTCAAATGTTACACAGCCGACATTAGATACATTGGTCAATATAGCTAAAGTATTAGATGTTGATATAAAGGATTTAATAAATAATAAATAAGAATCAATGTATGAAAAAACCTGTATTCTCGGGGCATGAATCATTTGCGTGCAAATCACATTGGTTAAAACGCGGATATGACTTTGTGCTTGCAGGGCATAGTTTTAATAATGAAGATGCTGTTGTGCACCTTGGAGTTGGTAAGAATATGGTCAATTCCATTAAATATTGGATGCGAGCATTTGGGTTATTGAAAGCAGAAGGAGAATTAACCCAGTTAGCTCATAAACTTATGAGTGATAGAAATGGCTATGATCCTTTTTTTGAAGATATGGGCAGCTTATGGTTGTTGCATTTTAATCTTATAAATGAAGATTATGCAACAATTTATAAAAGCACTTTTATTGATTACCATAAACAGCGTAATTTAATTGATGGTATAAAACTTCAAAATTTCATTAAGCATCTATGCTTTGATGGCACGAGCTATAAAAACCTTTACAACGAAAATACAGTTAAACGTGATATAGGAGTTTTATTCCATAACTATTGTAGCCATAGTAATGGGAGCATTGAAGAGTCGAATATGCTATTGGCTCCGTTGAACCTTATTCAAGAAACGGAAGATGGGATGTATATCTTCATCCCTTGTATTTACAACCGATTGTTACTCAATATCTTGTATGTAATAAATC
>ERZ779874.2629-NODE-2629-length-14657-cov-20.804616_pt1 | contig 14657 bp, 16 predicted proteins | sample MGYA00511031_ERZ779874 | MGnify/ENA primary metagenome ERZ779874 (study PRJEB29588, sample SAMEA2156850) | human gut metagenome | biome: human gut; feature: human-associated habitat; material: faeces | place: Denmark | collected 2008/2010 ...
GAGCGTCTGCATCTGCAGGCCGCTCGCCGAGAGGGCCGCACCGGCAAAGAGCGCCGTAATGGCCTTCAGCAGACGGATGTTCAGCACGATATAGCGCGATTCGGCGGGGCAGTCGCCCCCCGTGAAGGCGGCCACGACGTCCGACGCCGGAAGCCGCACCGAGCCGACAAAGAGGTCGGCCACAAGCAGCGCCAGCGTCAAGAGGCCGAGCAGCAGGAAGCAGAGCGAGGTGCGCGACATGGGCTATTCCAGCTTTTTGTAGTACCAGAGCGAATCGCTCCGCCCCTCGAAAATCCGAATCAGGTCGGCCAGCACGCGGTCGGGATGGACGACGCCCGACTCCCAGAAGTCGGAGCCTCCGGCGGGTGTCTGGCGGCGGTTGTTGTTGAAGACGCGGCCGTTGCGGACGGCCGGCACCGAGGCGAAGCGCGGATTCTGCCGCACGAGCTCCTGCAGCGAGTTGGCCGCCCCGGTGTTGAGCCAGTAGTCGGCCGAGTTGGTCAGCAGGTAGGCCTGCTCGATTTCGACCGCATGCGAGGCGTTGCCCCGCGCCTCGGGGCAGACGTAGGCGCCGCCGGCATCCTCGATGAGGCGCACCATATAGCTGTCGGCCGAGGGAAGGTACCACGTATCGCGATAGGGGGTGTTGAGCATCACGCGGGGACGCGGCCCGGGCTTCACCCCGTCGCGCAGCGCCTCGTAACGGGCGCAGGTGGCATCGAAGAGGGAGCGCCCCTGCTCCATGCGGTCGGTCAACTCGGCGATGACCATCACCCATTCGGCCTTGCCCAGCGGCGACTCCTCGACGTAGTCACCAATATATATATAGGGAATCCCCAGCTCGCGGAGCTTGTTCGTCACGGCCGTATCCTCGCCCGCCACGCCGTAGAGCAGCACCAGGTCGACGCGCATGGCCACCAGCAGCTCGAAGTTCAGGTTCGAGTCGTAACCCACGTCGCGCACCTCGCCGCAGAGCTTGTGGGCGGCGACGTAGTCGTTGGCAATGTAGTCGATGCCCGAGACCCCGACGATGCGCTCCACCTCGCCCAGCAGGTCGAACATCGCCACATGGCTCGACGACATGCAGACGACCCGCCGTACGGGCGCCTCGACCACCTGCCCCGGGAATCCGGCCGGCACCGGCTCGCCGTCACGCACGACGTAGAGGTACTGCACCTCGCCCGAGCCGCCCTGCCAGGGGTTGCGGACCGTTATGAGCGAGCTGACACTCCCCTCGCGGCTGCGGATATCGAAGCCCGACGCATAGCGGGGCGTGTAGCGCTCGACCGTGAAATCCTCCACGGCGAAGGGTCTTGAATCGCGGCAGCCGACGGCCGCAAGGGCCATCCAGAGCAGCCCGACGAGGAAAAATCGTTTCATATCGCACAAAAATAGAAAAAAATATTGCGAAAAAGTGTTGTTTTGAAAAAAATACACTATATTTGCAGTCCCAAACACGAGGTAAATGCTTCTCCGGAAGCGGGCCGCGGGTGAGGGAACAGGAATCGGGGCGTAGCTCAGTCCGGTTAGAGTACACGTCTGGGGGGCGTGTGGTCGCTGGTTCGAATCCAGTCACCCCGACTGAAGAAAAGGCTTGACAATCAACTGGTTGTCGAGCCTTTTTCGTTTTTGCGCCTGCCTGCCAAACGGGCGGTTGACGCCACGGTTGACGCGAAAAAGTCAACCAAGAAGTCAACCAAAACCGATGAAAACCTGTGTTTCCGTCGTTTGTTACAGGTACAAGGTACTTGCAAATGGAGAATCTCCGCTGATGCTCCGCATTTCCAAAGAGGGCCGCCGCACGATGAAGAGTCTGGGCGTGTCGGTCGATCCCAAATTCTGGAATTTTGACACCAACCAACCCAAACCCAACTGTCCGAATCGGCAGTTGATTCGCCAGATCATGCTGAAATATGAATCCGAGTACAACGGGAAGATTTTGGCGAAAGAGATGAACGAGGAGGAATTTACCCCGCAGATGATTGTTGCCGAACAAAAGGAGCGAATTAAGGCGCAGACCGTCGAAGAGGTTTATAAAGCGATTATTGCCGAGTTGAAAGAGCGGGGAAGTGTGGGCAATGCCTATGCCTATCTGAACTCTTATAACGTGCTGAAATCATTTAATCGGGATAAACCGCTTAATTTCACATTCAGCCGCATTGATGTCGATTATCTGGAAAAATTCGAGGAGTGGATGCGGGCGCGTGGAAATAAGGAGACGTCAATGAGTTTCCAGATGCGCACCCTGCGTGCCGTGTTCAATCGGGCAATCAAACAGCGAGCCGTTGCCCGAGAGAAGAACCCTTTCGCCGAATATAAGATTAGCCGATTCAATACCCAAACTCCGAAACGGGCGTTGAGCAAGGCCGATGTAATGAAAATTGTCGATGCGGACTGTGCGACGGAGAGTGATTTTTGTCGTTTGGCTCAAGACATCTTTACGTTTTCTTATTTGTGTGGGGGAATCTCGTTTGTGGACGTTGCGAATCTGACACCCGATAATATCGTCGAGGGGAGGTTGTCGTACCATCGTCAGAAAACGCATGGTGCAATCAATGTCCCGTTGTCGGAGCGGGCGATGCGGATTGTGAACCGATATGCCGAATCCTGCAAGCAGTCGGGTTATCTCTTTCCGATACTCGATTCATGCAAGCATTCGACGCCGATGCAGAAACGGAATCGGGTGCATAAGGTCTGCCACCAAGTCAATAAGGAGTTGCGGCAGTTGGCCCGTCGGTTGGATATATCTGGAGACCTTACGACCTATGTTGCAAGGCACAGTTTTGCCACCGTGTTGAAGAAATCGGGCGTGAATATCGGCATCATATCCGAGGCATTGGGACATCATAGCCTGAAGACCACGCAGATTTATTTGGGCGCGTTTGAGAACTCGCAGATCGACGAGGCCATGCAGAATTTGTTATGAAAAAAATTGGACCGACTTTGTCGATGGGTCTTGTAACAACCCCTCCGTCAAAGTTGGTCCTATTTCTTTAGGGGATTATCCGATGGATTCGGATAGTCCCCTTTTCTTTTTCTTTGGTCGGCTGTTGCGGTTGAAATCGGATTTTTATAAATTCGTTGAAACAATTACCGACTATGAACGAACTTACAGGCTCGAAAGGCTCTCTGATTACGGATACCCAATCTTTACGGGAGATTGCTCCTCTGTTGGAAAACTATTTCGGCATTACGCTGGGATACTTTACCAACGAAATAGAATTGAGTACGGGCAAACATGCAGCCAAAGCAATCCGAGAGGATCACGAGATATATTTGCCGACAAATCGTTTTGACTATCAAGTTTATATGGAGTTGTTCGGGCAGACGTCTTTATTGACCGACCGATTGCGGGAAACTCTACTATTTGTAGCCTATATCATTATGGACCGCAAATTCAACGAGGAAGATTTATACGAGCAAGGATATTGGGAGGATTGGAATACTTACAAGGGAGAGTGGGCTAAATTGATGCTTTTTATGGAGCATATGGAACAACGAGCATCCATTCCCGCCCAGAAAGATGGATTATCCCCGACCTCAGTCACCCTCCGAGCCGACAACGGCATCATGGAAAAGAGCACCATCCCAAATACCGATAACTGGCTGTTCCGCCTGATCCGAAAGGAACTCGCCGATTATTTCCCCGACATTCAAACCGCCGAAGATGCACGGCAGGAATTGGAGCGCCGCAAACCGTCGGCAGGAGCCAAGCGAATGAACGCCGTCTATACGATTGTCGAGTATGGCATCTATCGGATGCTCCATGAAGAAAACGCCATCCCCGAAAAGCCCGACACGCCGAACGAACTTTGCGCATTGATTCACGACTTTGCGCGACTGACTGGATGCTATCCGACCAATAAAGGCTGGGACGGAAATTATAGCTCCGATTTGATTCGGGTAGGTTTGCAATATACGGGAAAAGCCGTGCGGAAAATCGGCGAGAAGCGCATACCGAAATTTCCGTCTGTTGGCTTTGGGACAGTCCATATCGTAACGGATAATATCATTCGAGACGAATTTTTCTGATACTCTATATATAGGATGCAAGGGATGCTTTACAGCGTCCCTTTTTTGTGTTTGAACCTCCTCTTATATGCCATGTCATGACATTGTGACATGACATGTTAACTGACAGATTTTCAATGATTTTATGCGATTTTGTAAGTTCTTCGGTAGCAGACCTAATGAATAGGCCTATTTTCGAGGACTATTGTCTATTTTTCAATATCTGCCAAAGGTGGGATTTATGTGAGTTTTTCTGTTCGCAATCGAGTTAGAAATAGAATCGACAAGGTTGTGGGAAGAAGCTGATGCCCGTAGTAAAGTAGGCATGAAAATAAAAAATTATGACAATAAAAAGTCAAATGAAGAGGGCGAATATCGCCTATCTGGAAGAAGCCGTTAAGAACGGCTATCACATGTGCATTGCACTCGAATATGACGGTAACTATTATTACCGAGTACGAGTGCATGAAGCAGATGCAACGGTCATGTTCCTGATGTACCTGAACGCCGAGGTTTATGCGACGGTACAGCAGATGCTGGGGTGCCAAACGATTTTGTCTGTTGCAACGGGCAGATTCAGCCTTTCACATGCCAATGGCTTGGTTGCATTCCGAGGAATGTCCCTGCTGAAAATGCGGATGCTCCGTGTGCTGAATCTCTTTTACAAGAATGTTTCACTTACCTATGCTCGATAACTGCATGAAAACAGAATTGCTAAACATTGCCAAAGGGCAATGCCTGACAGATGTCCTGCCCGCGATTCCCACTAACACGATCTTCGACAAGACCATCACGGGATGCGGTGCGACTCACAGCGAGATTGTAAATGCAGCACGCAATTCCATCATTATCGAACCGAATATCCCCGTAATTATCGGCAAGAAAGCGGACCATCCGTTTCTGTTCGCCGTGTACGAGGGCATAACGAAAGAGGATGTGAAAGCCTATCTTGCTGGGGAGCATGATGGCTATCGAAAAATCATTACGACGCCTGAAGGCTTCGACAAAAAGGTGCTTCCTGCCATGCGCGAGTTGGAAATCCCTGTCTATAAGGACTATTTCCTGCTGTTCGACGAGTGCGAAAAGGCTATACAGGATGTGGGCTACCGAGGCGACATCTATCTGCCTGTCGAGGATTTTTTCAAATTCGAAAATAAGGCGATGGTTTCGGCGACACCGATTATTCCGTCCGACCCTCGTTTCGAGGAGAACGGATTCAAGGTGTTGAAACTCGTTCCGACTTATGACAGCCGCATTGATCTGACGCTTTGTACGACCAACAACACGGTTGCAGTCATGCGGAAACTGTTGAAGCGTTTGGAAAACGAAACGGTCTTCGTGTTTCTGAACTCTACGGAAACCATCTTGAATTTGATTCTTGCACTCAAACTGCAAGGACGAAGCAAAGTCTTTTGCAGCGAGAAGAGCGTGCGAAAACTCAAGCAGATGAACTTTACCGATGCCAGCGAAACCCTCGATGAATTGGCGTCCGTCAATTTCCTGACCAGCCGTTTCTATGCGGCTGTAGATATCAAACTGGACTACAAACCCCACGTTATCATATTGACGGATGTGTTGCGTGCACCCTTTTCGGCAATAGACCCGCAAACCGAGGTAGTGCAGGCCATCGGACGATTCCGTAACGGTGTGGCAAGGGCTTACCATATTGCCAATACAAGCGACAGTCTGCAATGCCAGACCCGCGAAGCTCTTGAGCGCCGATTGATGAGTGAAGAACACATTTACAATCAAATCCTCCAGATACAACCTGACGGAGAGGATGAAGTGCAGGCGCGTTTCCAAGCCTTAAATGGCATGGATTATAAGCGGTTTGTAACGCGTGACGGGAAACGCAACCATTTCATGTGGGACAATGCATGGGCAGATGAACAGATCAAGGCGTACTATCGCTATCCGTCCACACTGACAGCGGCCTATAAAACAGCTCCGTTCCAGCTGCAAGTCTGCACGGCCCATTACCCGATCACGGATGCGGATCGTTTGCGTCGCGAGAAAGCAAAAATGAATACCCGCGAATTGTGGCGAGAGGTGGTTGTGCAGCTCACAAAACTCCAAACGGGTCACTCCGATATCGAACCTGCATTCCTGCAAGAAGAACTGGGGAATGAGTTTGCGACCATCGTACAAGCATTTACGATTCTCGGGGCCAAGCGGCTGGAAGAACTGGAATACAGCCGTAGCAAGATTGAAGCAGCGATGACCCGCGCAGAAGAAAACGTGCTGCTGACAGCCCCCAAGATGCAGAATGCCGTTTATGCGCAATACAAGCCAGGGGATTTGGTCGCATGTTCGGAAATCAACAATTTCCTGCATCGGTTGATTGTGAACAACGGCATCCCGTTCAAAGGACGGGTGGACCGAAAGGTCGTGAAACTGTTTTTCGAGATCGATGACGACACGAAACGACTCGGAGGGCAAAAAGCTTTTCTGCTCGGAAAAAAGATGTTCGAGTTTTAGGGGGGCATCGGACCGACTTTGCAAAGGGGCCTTATATAAACCCCTTTGCGAAAGTTGGTCCATGCTATATGTACGAATAGACACTCCCTGTTTTTCGCCCCTCCCCATTTTCTGATGGAAAACGAAATTATTGCCTATCCCTTATAATGGGATTCCACATAAAACAGACCACCCCTGTTTAAGCCTGAAACCAATTCTCTGCATAGCATTATTGAGATTATATATAGTTGGATTACAGCGTATATGTGACAAACATATACTCAAAATGCTATGTACAACACACAAGAAAAGGCCAAGCAAATGGTAGACATCCATGTCCTGTGGGGACAAAGTTCGGTAATCGAGGAGTTAATCCAAGCGGGGAAAATCGACGAAGAGTACCTCTATCCCTTTAATGGGGAGGAGGTGTTGGAGTGGTGGCTGGTGACATCATGGCTGGCCGATCGGTTGAGAGAACAGGGCGAAATCATCATCGACGAACTGGGTTGCCATTGGTGGGGACGAATGTCGAGCGGTCAGGCCATCTACATGAATCATGTCATGCAGGAAATTTGCAGGGGGAATTGATCGATTCCCCTTGCAAATTCGCTCCTGATTATTTACTTTTGTGGAAACAACCAAATAAAGGCAAGAAAGACATGTAGCACAGAATAGATTATTACGCTTCAAAACGGGTTCCCCATCCTGTCCCGACCATATCATAAATCAAAACATTCGAAAAATGGGGACAATCAAGAATGCAGAGTTGTCGATGCAATCCGTTCGACGGCTATTGGAGCGTAATCATCTTGCCTACACGATTAAAGAGGACGCCATCCTTTTCAATCGACGGTTCAATCGCAGAACGGGACAAAAATCCTACTATTACATCGGCTTCACGGAGGGAGGGCGGAAAATCGGCCGTCAAAACATCACGTTCGGTTGTGTAGATTACAATGTCTACGATGAGGACGATGTTGTGATGGGCACATGCTTCCGCAACGCAATGTGTACCGACATGGCCTTTTTCGCGTTCCATTTCCACGACCTCTTTCGGCGCTTCTATCCAATCGACGAGTACAACGATTGGAACAGATGACGGGCGACAGACTTTGCAGACGGACTGATGACCAACTGCAAGGTCTGTTTTTTATGTAACGACTAAATAAATACGGCTATGCCTGCACCATAGAATTAAAAATATGAGCAACGACCCCGAAAAGGAGAAAAGGTTGTGCGTTTTCCGAAAATGTTTCCTAAATTTGTGAAACATACGAATTACGGGAAGCGTAAGTTTATTCTCGATGTTGAATCTGGTAAATTTAATTGTGATGAGAATAAGCAAACCTAATCTCTCGCCATATCCTTACGGATACAGGCGTGGGGTTGTTGCTTATTTTATCGCAAGGCTTTACCAGAGCCCAACATCGAAATGAGCGTACAGCCCTGCGCTTTCTTTTTACTATTAACTTGCCGTTTGAGGGTGGGGCAGCAAAAGTTATCATTATGCGACAAAAAATCATCTTCGGAATCATTAGCATTTTTAGCTTATCAATTCTTGGACCTTTGGCATATCAAAAGTATGCTCAAAGAGATATTCCCAATTCAAGTAAACAACAGGCAAAGGGAACATATATAATAACAGAAATAGATATATCTGCAAAAGATAAGACCCCGTTTCTGCCATTTACAACTGAGTTGCAACATAAATATATCGGAAAGACTATCTCGTTGAATATCAAGCCACAACAATATATCCAGCTGTTATCGAACTCTGCCTATGGTGATTATATCAATACATTTCAGAATAAAATTTTCAAATATAAAGAAACGCAAAAACGTAAAATAATACAAATACCAGACAACCAACATCCAATTGTAGAATATGCTGATCCAGCATATTGGGAAACAGATTTTTATGAATTGGCATATAATGATGTAGAATACACCTTATTAATGGTGTGGGAACGAACTCAAATAACAAAACAACCTGCAACGCCTCAGAATATTTACCTATTCATCAAATATAAAGACTGCTATTATCAAGGTACAAATTACGATGTCGTAACCAATAAGATTATATTCACGAAAGAATAAGCAAATATGAAAAAACTACTGGTTCTTATACTTGCCATAAATTTGATTCAAACAGGATTTTGTCAAACGGGAGGGTTATTTACCAAAGAATCTCTGATTGAAATGAAAAAACGCGAGTTGCAGAAATTGGGTTACAAAGAGATCAATGTGCATTACTATTTTTGCGGATGTCCTGTTACTGAGAAAGCTATGGTTGGACTTTCAAATAGCGGAGAAAAATTACAAATTGTTCTTACTCTTTCAGTCCCAACAATCGCAGATTTAAGCGCCTCGTCATTTATTCCAGCACAATGGGGATATGTTGAGAATAATGAATCTTATACGAACAGCATTCAGCCAATAGAACGGAGTTTCCGATATAAGGCAAATATTGCTGGCAGAAGTTTTTATTTTAACTTGTAACGTTAATAATTATATGTTTAAAGTTTATATAATTTCACTTGTCATTTGCATTTTAGGCTCTTTGATAGCCTATGGAATGAGCGGAGAAAAATCCTATTTCAGTTTTGTGGATGGGAGCGAATTGGCTATTATGTTCCTTCCGTTTCTGAATACAATGCTTGCAATGTTTTGCATATATAGAGTAATCGTCTTATTAACAACAGGGAAATAAGAACATAAATATTACAATTATGAAAATATCTGAACATGATGTAGATGAAATGCAAAAGCATCCGTGGAGTTTATTGCTTGCAATGGCTGTTGTGTTAGGCATAGCCGCTTTAATAAGCTGCTTTTTCAACTAAAAAGTTGGTCCGCTATTTCGTTATATGAAAAAATATACACTATCGATATTCGCCCTATTGATTGCGGGATGTGGCATATACCTTTGGGCTAATTCCATATCGCAAAAGGAGAGGTTGGAATTACTCAATGGAGACTATGAATTAGTTGATTGGCAGATTCGGCCGAAATCAGCTATTCCTGCAGATTCTCTTGCGGTGTACGATATTCCCCAGCGAGGTGAACGTTTAACCCTGCAAGCGACCGACGACGGAAATTTCCGCTTGACGACGGAATCATCGTTGCCAGTCCTGCAACAGTTAGCCGTTTTGGAATGGCAGCCGCTCTATATTCAGCGCACATGGTTGGCATGGCGGCATCGTGTCATTGGTCAATATCATGCGGGCGAACAATCCGCAACGGTCTATTGGCATCGAGCGCTCATTAATCAAACGGATGTCGGCATCACGTTGCAACTCTCGGACCTGATGAATGAACAGATTGGCTGGATTTTGATTTTTCAAAAGAAATAGTTTAGGACCGACTTGTTCAGAGGGGCTTCATATAGGCCTTTTGAAAATGTTGGTCCGATATTCCACACGATAGATAAGATGATGAAAAACAACTTGATAATCCTATTCTCCTTGCCGTTTATTGCATGTGGCACTCCCCGTCCACAACAGACCTATGATGAAATGCTGAACGATGTCGTAGAGAATTTCAATGTAGGGACAGTAGGCGGTGACAGCGTGCTGAATGTCTTTGTGCAAAAGGCCAAAGCCGATTCTGTTGCTCGAAAATATTCCAATCCAGCCATGAAAGAGGAGCTGATGCTTAACCTGATTTCCGAATATCTGCAAGCAGGACAATTCGACAACGCACAACGCTTATACGATAATATGGTGGAATATGCTACGGCGGAATACGGGGAGAATTCTCAAATGACGGCAATGGTCTATTTCGAGAAAGCGCATTTGTACGAACGCATGGGAAACCGTGACAATGCCATCCGAATGATGCAAAAGTCGGCAGCGGTGTTTGAAAGACTCCCTAAAAGTAGTGTAAACCACTATAAGGACGCCAATGAATATTTGAAAATGTGGATGGAAACAAACTAAAGTCTATTTGCTCCTGTCCAAGATTATTCTCCCAACCGAGGCTAAATATAAATAAGATTGTTATCGAACTGCGATGATGAAAAACTGGATGTTGGTTTTAGGGGGACTGCTGTTGATGAATTGTCAAGGCTGCAGTGTAAATCCTGATTCGGCATGGATAAATGCTCTAAACGAGATAGAATTTCCTGTACAACAGGACGGCCTGCTCAATGTTTATTTCAAGTACAATCAAATCATAAATGGTTACGAGGTTACGGGACGATGGATGCCATTTGAGCCCCACAGCGAAACGGGCTATTTAATCATGAATTTTCGCGATACGATAAACGGGAATAGCTTTCAATATGTCAATACTGAAAAATACAATAGTTACGATACCGATAATATAACTTTCTCTACAGATTTCGAGGGCTACCGAAATGGAGATGTCTATTATTTCGACTACTCATTTCCCGATGCAAATGATTCCAATGAGGATTTTAACAATTCGCCAATCGGATATCGCACTCCGTTTCAGTTCCTCGATGTAAATTTTGACGGGGAAAAAGAATTGCTGATTAATGATTGGGGAAGATATCAAGGCGGGAATCACTATGCGGTTTATAAAATTACAACAGACGGATTGCTTTTGATGGATTATCCGCCATTTAACAGGATAAACAACAGCACGGAATTTAATGCCGAAACAAAACAGATTCGACTACAAGAATTCGATGGGGTGTTTGATTATAGTGTTGTTGTGTTTTCAGACTGTGCGACCCGAATAACAAATCGGGCAATTCCGACAAGATTAACAAACACGACCAGCGGATATATTTTGGAAGAATACTACCAACAGAAACAAACTGATTTTAGACTTGATTCAATTTACCAATACGGCAATCAAGATTCTGTTTATGTCTATGGTGATGTCGGAAATAGATTGGCATTAAATCGATTCGATAGAATATCTCAAGGCTCTATAAAGAGATTAACATTAGATGAAGAATTGCATACTAATACTGGCCGTTAGCTTAATGATGCTTGGTTGTGGCAATAAACGGGTAAAACAGATTAAGCAGGCGGATGACGATTCAACGGAGCTGATAATCAAGACTCCTTATGATACCGTTCATTTCAAATTCAAGTGGAGGGATGCAGATTCCATCCTCTATTTATTCGGCAAACCGTTGAAAGATAAAATAGTTGAATATCAACGACGATTCGACAGCTTGCATCTTACTGAACGTTATGGATTTTATGATAGAATCGAATATTTCCGAGATATATCCCAGTTCACCGCGGTAAATGATTTTGTCTCCCTGTGGTTTGCGGATGAAACAACGCCTTATGAGGATGATTGGGAGATGATTGTTTGGCGCATTAATGAATGCTATCCTATTGATGGCTCTTCCTCGGAGATGGAACGTTATCAAGGATTCTCAGAGCAAATCGATTCATTATTGTCATATTCAATCGGCTCACAATGGGATGCAAATGTACAGGCATGGTTGGCTGCCCAACTGTACCATTATAAGGTAGAGATATATAACAATCGACTGTTGGATTGCAGCAATTCATTTAAAAATCTATTTGTCTCGGAACAATGTGTGTGGAAAGAATATGAAAAGGCCCTGCATGATATATGCGATAAAATTATTGTTGGGAAGAACGGAGGATCTGCAAGCCCAATGATATATAGTGGGTTCTTCATAGAAAGCTATGAACAGAGACTGATTTCATTGTTGGATTGCTATTTTACATTGAAGGATTTCGATTATCGCTCAACGGAGAAACACAAATTAATCTCCGACAACATGATTCATAGTGCATATTCGGATTTTTTTCACAGGTTGACTGATTCAGATTACGAAGATTATAGCGCAGACGAAAAACGAAACGCTTTAAGGAATGACATGCGTTTTTGGAATAAGTGGATGGCAGAGCGCAGAAATGTTTCAGTACAATTGCCGATGCCACTCAAAGAGGTTTATGATAATTGTACGAATAATCTCAAACGGAGGAAATTGATTCAATTGAAGAATTTTTATGATGGATATGGACTAACGACATCTTTTACACAGGAACTTATATTGCATCCAGATTGTTCCGATGAAGAACTGTTTAACTATGATTATCAAAAAAGATATGAATTGATGATGACACGGTGACTATTAGGACCGACTTTGATAAAGGGACTTATAATAAGACCCTTTGAAAATGTTGGTCCGTGCTTTTTTGAATCTAATACAATTTTTTGACACGAGGATGAGCAACCCGAAAAGCCGTAAATTACCAAGTTAAAAGGACGGGAATATCCCGAACGACTATAGAGGGAATTCATACGATTATAAAGAACACCTCGAAAACAAATTGTGGTAATATGGAAGACAAAGCAACTAATACCATCTGTAGAATCCTGCTTGAACCTAAAAAGTCATTGGACGAATTCGGCGAAAATGCCATATTCCAACCATGGGAGTTCATGGATGTTCCTGCCGATGAATTACAAGAGAATGATGTTATTGCATTCTTGTGCGATGGTGATATCGGAGACCTAATCGTCGTAACCAACAAGGCACGAATATACAAGTTCAACTGGGGAGCATGGGATTACGAAAGGGTGCGCGCTTTTTGCGGATCTCGCGCCTTGGGCACACCTTTAATTTCTCCCGATAAAAAGATCATCTACGAAAAGAATTGGGAAAGTGAATATATGGGCTTTGGAAGTTTTCTTTTCATGAAAAATGAATGGTACGGTAAGTTCAAGGCACTTGAGGAAAAGACTAACAGCACAGAGTTTGTGCTTACATTGTGGCCCGATTTACTTTTATACCTGCTTACCCATTAAGGTGCATAATGTTTGAGATACAAAAATATCTAACAGTTATAGAGGACAGACTTTGCAAAGGGGGCTCAAATATGCCTCTTTGCAAAAGTTTGTCCGATAACAATGAGCGGAGAGAGTAAACAAATGCAAGAGAACAGCAGCAATATGGTTGTAGTTGGATTGCATCGTATCCATAAAGGATGAGGAGAGAGCCGAGAAAATGCGGCTTTTTTCTTTGACTGCTGATATGCGAAAGAAGATTGCTTATTACCAATAGTTCACTGATGTTTAACCTTTGACTGTCGAATCAACCGAGAAGTCAACCACCTTGTAAGGTAGAAAGCTAAAATGTTGAGCGCGAGCGGTGTACTCGACTTTAGAGTACACGTCTGGGGGGCGTGTGGTCGCTGGTTCGAATCCAGTCACCCCGACTGAAGAAAAGGCTTGACAATCTGACGGTTGTCGAGCCTTTTCCGTTTTTGGCAGGTCGTTCGGGCAAAGGCTCCAGTCCCCGTTTTTACATCATTTTGCGCGAGCGGTGTAAACCGTGGCGTAAACCGTCCGAAGGCTTTGGGCGCCACCATTTCAGTCCTTTGCATCAAAAGCAGTGCTCTTTGCCATCTGAGAACATACACTTCCATCGCCCCATACGACACGCCGGGAAGAGCCGGACAAACGACGAATGCTCATCCTGCAGGGCGGCATAACGGACGGACAGACCATCTGCAAGATTCATGTGAAGCTGGAAATTTGCAGGAGAAGCGGTTGATTTCCCCTTGCAAATTTGCTCTTGATTGTTTACTTTTGTGGAAACAACTCAATAAAGGCAAGAAAGACATGTAACACAAGATAGATTATTACGCTTCAAAACGGGTTCCCCATCCTGTCCCGCCCCTATCACAAATCAAAACATTCGAAAAATGGGGAAAGTCAAGAATGCAGAGTTGTCGATGCAATCCGTTCGACGGCTATTGGAGCGTAATCATCTTGCCTACACGATTAAAGAGGATGCCATCCTTTTCAATCGACGGTTCAATCGCAGAACGGGACAAAGAACCTACTATTACATCGGCTTCACGGAGGGAGGACGGAAAATCGGCCGTCAGAACATCGCATTCGGTTGTGTAGACTGCAATGTCTACGATGAGGACGATGTTGTAATGGGCACATGCTTCCGCAACGCAATGTGTACCGACATGGCCTTTTTCGCGTTCCATTTCCACGACCTCTTTCGGCGCTTCTATCCAATCGACGAATACAACGATTGGAACAGATGACGGGCGACAGACTTTGCAGACGGAGTGATGACCGACTGCAAGGTCTGTTTTTATGTAACGACTCAACAAATACGGCTATGCCTGCACCATAGAATCATTGAATCATAAAATAGGGACAGTCGTTTAATTCCGTCATTATGAGTCAATCGGCAGACTGTCCCGGTA
>ERZ779874.2633-NODE-2633-length-14634-cov-5.518005_pt1 | contig 14634 bp, 13 predicted proteins | sample MGYA00511031_ERZ779874 | MGnify/ENA primary metagenome ERZ779874 (study PRJEB29588, sample SAMEA2156850) | human gut metagenome | biome: human gut; feature: human-associated habitat; material: faeces | place: Denmark | collected 2008/2010 ...
GGAAAAATTACCGGGACAGTCTGCCGATTGACTCATAATGACGGAATTAAACGACAGTCCCTAATTTATACTAGGTTACATTAACTAACTTATTGGCTTATTCTCTTTCCAATTTCATATTCCTTGCAAATGAATTATCAGATTCAATCATTAACCAATATCCGATTTTACCTATTAATGATTCACTATGTGATAATGCCAGCACATGTGGACCATGGGTATCAACTTCGATTGTATCACCAATAAAAAAGAGTCACAAACAAAGGCTCTACTACAAGCCTTACACGACAAAATCATCAAAACGCTGCAGATACTCCTATACTTCCATTAGCTTAATAATTCTTTATCTCAGCTGTATCTAGCCAGCTCGGAACAAGTTCCTTATTGGCATTCGGGTGATTTGATAGTATCAATCGAAGGTTATTTATGCTACAATATGCTTTCCAAATAATCTCCTTTTGTTGATTAAAATATTCTGTTGAATATTCATCAGTAATCAGAGTGTGCGCCGGTTTTTGTCTTAATTTTCGAATTTCTTTGAACGGTTTGATCAGGTCATCCACACTACCGACAGTCGTGGTAATAGATTGTTCTAGCCATTCTGCCAACAAGGCTAATGTCCCTTTAGGTGTTACGACTATTTTTCCATCCTCGCGTTTTTTCTCCTCCTCTAAGATTACCTTTCCAGAAAAAAAATCACGATTTATATTCTCGGAAATCATGTGATTCATTGCTAATATAAAAGCATTGAAATTTTTCTTCGTTGGCAGAAAGAAAAAAGATAATTCTTTAGGAGGGTTCTCCAAGGAAATCTTTGTTCGAAACAATGGCTTCCCGAAAATCTGTTGTGATAAATCAATCACTGTATTGACCTCACATTGAAATGCAGAGTATACAGATTCTGATGTAACCCAATTCCCTTTAATTGTGTTCACGTAGTATTCTTCAAGAATTTGAGGCTTCCGATTGGATTGAACCATTTTACTTTGCCAATAATTCTGATGTTCTGGAGTTAGATCATTGAGATATTGTAGATATGCTACTACAACGCGAGTTCCCGTGTTATCATAACCTAGCCCAAAGGATTGCAAGAATACCCTATCTTCCTTTCTCACCATCGATTCGCCATCTTTCTCTTTGAATGATATTCTTCCCGAATAATCCCTAAAATAAAAATGATATCTCGGATCTTCATAATAGCGTTGCAATACATCAATATCAAAATAACATGGAGTTAGTTGCGGTTCACCCAACGATAACAATTTTGTAAAAAATGGCATCTTGCTTACATCTCGATGTTTACGAAGATAAGATTGTGATGGATAAACACAGATAGGATATTCTGTATTCTCATTCACATATTCAATGTTGCCAATTCGGCATACCTCTTCTGTTATTTTCTTCGCACATTCGAGACAGTTAAGTTGAGAGGGAATAGGATATGTTGTCCAATATATGATATGAGGATTCGTAGAAGACTGAATCGTACATTTATCTTCTGCCACAAGTTCTTTTACGATGTCTATTGATTCTTCATATGTGATTCCAAGGCCATGGCTTATTTGCCTAAGAGGGATACCATTAAAATCCAAAGAGTTGATGAAAAAAGAATAAATACAGTCCAGTACTTCTTCCTTATTATTTTTCATTTATCAATTGATTAAATATATGGGAAATCAATGCTCTTGTTTATACTGAAGCAAGTAATGCGAAGATAGCGAAATTTGCGTAGTTAATCTCACATATGAATCGAAAGAACATTAAAAATGCTAATATCTCTTATCAAACAAAGCTAATCTCCTATTTATGAAAACAAGTAAATAGATATCTAAGTTAAACGCAAAACATTTTTGAAATAAAAATTAGAGAAGATTATAGAAATACAAAAAGATTCATGTAGAACATTCTAGATTTTTACATTATAAACGAAATATTCATTTATATATCAATGATATACATTTATCAACTAATTTCGAGTGTGAATGGACCACCCGTTTATCTTTTTCAGCGTATAAGAGCAGGAACAATCCGGCGAGCCATGATAGACCTGTCCGCCGACAACTTCGAGAGAGCCGTCCGCATAGCGCTGCTTGAAAAGGAACGAGTAGGGAGCAAAATCCCGATAGAGCTCTATTTCGCTCGCCTGACGGGCGTTTTGGCCCCACCGCTCAAGCCTGTCGAGGCACTCCTGCAAGGTGCAATCCCCGATGCTTTCGGCATACCGGACGACCGCATCAAAATACTCCTGACACATGATTTTCATAGCGTGAGCTGTTATTGGGTTCGACAATAAGTCATGGTTCCATAAGGTTTTCGGCGCTGGATCTCGACCAGCAGACCCCGTTGGACCAGCGAGGCGTAGGTCTCCCGGACGAAGTGCACGCACGGCGAATCGAACGAACAGCCCAGCGGTGCGCGGACAGTGTGCACCATCAGTTGCCGCACCAACTCCTCGAGGACCTCGTCCCGAAGGTGGTATTTCGAAGGGTCAGAGGTACGGAAAGCCTCAAGAAATAGCCGCTCGGAATGGTGCTGCCGGTAGTAGGCCAACTCCTCCTCGACGGTAAAGTCGTAGAGCCGGTCGTAACGGTCCGTTGTCTGATATTGAAACGAGGTCCCCTGTCGCAAGACTCTTTCAACAAGGACGATATGCGGCTCCTCGACCGGGCCGGAGAGTTCCGTCGGGTGGCAGTAAAGACAGGTCGTTCCCAACTGGAAGGAGGGACATCCCGGCGGATTCTCCAGAATCGTAAAACCGGCACGCGAGAAGAGCGCGCGGATCTCCGTGTAGAACCGGTCGTGTTGTTCGTGCGACATGCGTCCGTCGTTATAGCCCGCCTCGATGCGGAAGTAGACGTCATAGATTGGATGGATGGTTTTCATGGCTTGAAAAAGTTAAGCCGCAGCCCGAAGACTGCGGCATGGTTCAACAATCGGCAACAAAAATCTATGCAGCCGGAGCTTCAGTCTCCTCTTCTGCAATTTCGTCAGCTCCGGTCTCCAAATGGTCGAAGATTATCCGGGCGGCCCGGTTGACATCGACCAGAATATCGAACAGGTAGGCAGGCTTCTGTCGCAATTGCGAAAGCCACCCTTTGAGATAGGCGGCATTCTCCTCACGGGGCGTCGTGGCAAAGCCAGCCATGGCACCGCACAACGCCGAAGTCAGCTCCGCTACCAACTCTTCGCGGGCATACTCTTCGTCGCCAAAGTTGCACCCCATCGTGCGGTTCAGACGCTCGGCATAACCCGTGCTGTGGGCCACCTCGTGCAGCAACGTTCCGTAGAAGGCCTCGCCCTTCGGGAACTGCTCCTTGAGCGGGCAGACAACCCGATCGTGCAGGCGCGTGTAATAGGCCCGGTCGCCGTAACGGAGTTCGATCGGGCAGAGCCACGACTGCTGCTCGACCATCCGGTCAATCGGCTCGCAGACCATTCCGTCGGAGTAATCCTTCTGTTCGGCACGGGCCGTCAGCGCCGCATAGCGTTCCGGTTGCTTCTCTTGCATATCCGTCTGGTCGAGGTTGAAAACCGAATAGTAGCGTATGATGGGAATGACCTCGTACTGTTTGCGGGCCTCCTTCGGAAGCTGGCGATACTCCTCGAGGTCAATCTTGCTGCGGGTCTCCTTGTGGCGGATGCAGATTTTCCAGAAGTAGACCGGGAACGACTGGGAGCCCTTGAGGATATTCAGCCCCTCCTCCTTGGCCTGCCGGAAGGTCATGAAGATTGGCGTTTGGTAGCCGGCAATTTCCGACAAGAAGAGCAGCATCAGAATATTCCCGGCCCGGTAGGGCGTGCCGCGCAGGTTGCGGGGAAGGCCGTGCGCGAGGTCCGTGATCCACGGTTTCTGCCAATCGGTTTCGAGGTGTTCAATACGCTGAATCATCAGCTCCGTCAGTCGGGGTGCTATGGCATCTATCAGATTGTGGTTTTTCATGGCTGAAAGTTTTGAAAGGGTTATGATTCGAATTGGGTAGCGAGCCGCCACACTTCAATCTTTTCTTCATTCGCCTTGGTATTCCACCAACGATTGCAGGCTTCCCGGAATGCACGGTAATCCTCTTGGGGATTGAAGTCTTTTTGAGTGAGACCGGTCATTTTTTCCCGGTCCGCTATCACGAGCTTATTCTCCCACCATGGATTGATTATCTCTTTCATCAATTCACCTTCTCGAACCTGGCAGGTGTGGTCTTGGCAGTCATCACACCACATATCTTCACGATTATCATCTATCGAGTAAATTTGATTGGTATTACCATCAACCCATGCCTGATAGTAGACATGACGAGAACCACACTCCTCGCATCGCCACGGATTAGGACTGTTATCCGGGATGGCGGGCTGTATCATGGCAGGTTGCAGTCGGAAGAATCTGCGGTATCGGTTTCGCAATTTTTTGAGTGTTCTGTTCATAGTTGCAGATATGAAAGACGGAGCAATCGTTTGATTGCTCCGTCGGTTTTACTTGGTTCAGGCGGCCAGCGATTCTGCCGTCTCGTTCGGACCGAACTCCGGTTCGGCCGGGATAATCAGCGGCTCGGCAGGCGGCACCGGAATCTCCGTGTCGGGCGTCGCTTCCGGCTCCTCGGGAAGTTCTTCGGGAATGGATTCTGCATCCGACTCCCGGGATTCGGCCAAAGCCCGGGCCTCCTCCTGCACCTTCAGGTCGTCAATCTGCTCCTGCAACTTTGTCCGGCGTCTTTCGTAGGTTGCCAGGTACTTCTCCTGCACGGTACGGCTTTGGGACTCAAAATTCAAATCGGCAAACTGGCACATCAGGCGCGTGTCCACCTCCTCGTCCGTACAGTTGTAATCCCGGGCCGTTGTGCGGAAGAAGTCGAGCAGGAAGAGGCGGATCATTGCCGCCCGCTGCTCGGGAGTCAGTTGCCCGGCGGCCGCAAAGCGCTCCTCCTCGGTAACGCGCCACTGATTTTGAGGTTCGATGCCGCACTGCCGAAGCCGGTCGTCCGCCATGTGTCGGATCACGGCTTAGTAGAACATCTGGTGTTCCTCTTCGGTCAGCGGGTTGCCCGAGACCTTCGATTCGCGGAACAGCGTCTTCATGTCGGCGGTGATATGCTCGTAGCAAAGCTGCCGGTTTCGGTAATCCTGACGCAGCAGCCCCTCCATCGGAGAGGCGGGAACCATCGTGACGTAAACCGTCCGTTCTCCTGCGGCATCCTCGACTGCGACCTCTCGCTCCTCCTCCGGGATGTCCTCATAGCGAATCTCCACGTCGAACATTCCGATGATGGCATATTTGCGGACACGGCCCTCCGTAACATCGAATTCGAGTTGCCGGGTCTGTTCCGTAAACCGGGCCAATGCCGCTTCGTAGCGCTTCACGGCTTCCACGTAGTTTTCTTCCGACGAGTAGCACTCCGCCTGGGGAGCTTCGGGCATTTCGGGGGCCGTATCGTAGTAATCGAGATAGTAATCCAGTTCCTGAATTCGGTAGCCCTCTTCTTCAAGATGTTCGATTACCGAATCGGGGGTATCGCCCACCGTGGCAAGGAGCGTTCGCGGGTCCTCCTTCAGCAGCTGCAGGGCTTGCTGCACGAGGTATTCGTCGTTCTTGCGCATCATGCAAGTTCGGTTCTGGCAACCCGCGCAGCCCTCCGCACATTCATCCTTGAAGAGAATCTGGTTGGCCGTATTGTGGTGGCAGGTGTGGCATTCTGCCTTGTCGAAGCGATAGGTATCCAGACGGGTCATGTAGCGATCGTAGAGCCGCCGGGCAATCTCCCGGATCCGGGCATTCTTCCACGACAGGCGGCATCCGTCCGAGAAATGCTCCTCGTAGACCTCCTGCTGGACCGCCGCATCGTATTTCGCAATCTCGGTGGCAACGCCAACCGAAATCTCCTCTTGGTCGAGCTGCTCGGCGAGGGCGTCAATCAGATCACAGAGTTTCAGTCGGGAGCGGATGTAGGCCTCGGATTTCCCGAACTTCCCGACCAGGCTTTCAATCGTATGACGGCCCGATTCCAGCGCCCGTTTGTAGGCCGCAGCCTCCTCGCGGGGTGTCACGTCCTCACGCTGGAGGTTCTCCGTAATGGCGGCATCCTCGGCTTCGGCATCCGATAACTCACGGACAAGGGCCGGAATGAATTTCAGCCCCGCCATTGCAGCGGCCCAATAGCGCCGTTCGCCATAGACAATCTCGAAACCTTCCTCTTTGGGCCGGACGCAGATCGGTTGCAGAACCCCGACCTGGCGGATGCTGTCGGCGAGCTCCTGCAAGGTCTCCGAGCGGAAATCCTTGCGGGGATTGTAGGTGCTGCTGACGATTTTGTTCAAATCCAGCAACTGAACGGCCGGAGCGGGTTGTTGTTCCGCAGTCTCGGAATTGGAGACAGCCTGAGGCGACTCCTGCACGTCGGGATTCGGATTCAAAGTGGCGGCTTTCGATACTTTGGCCTTGCTCTTCTTCGTTTTCTGTTCTTCCTTGGAAGTCTGCATAACATCAAACAGTTTTTACCGTGTGTCTCACGTTTCTGGGGCTATGCACTCCAAACGGGCTGCATAGTCAATGAAATAATTATGTTATGAGGACTTATTCCCGACGCGGTCGGTTGCCTCGGGAAGAGACACAGTCATGCGGCGACGTCGGAGCGGCGAAAAATACCGCAGCCCCGGCAAGGATGATTTTTCGTCCGAAGACGGCGGGCCGCCCGCGGCCTTCCGCATGACTATCTTCCCCGACGGCAACCGGGAAGGGTAAGACTGCTATTATTGAATAGACTATTTAGACATGATTTGTATATGACGAAAAATTGGTTCTACATAAAAGAGCAAGAATTAACCGGCTTTAAGACTAAAACAACCCTTAATTAGACTATATTCCGATGTAAAATCTCAATTGATCCCCCGAAACAAGAGGTTACACTATATATAGGTTATCAAGAACCTAATAACATCTTACGCGTGATGCCGATTCAACAGCAAGAAACAACTACGCCTTAACTATGTTTTTTGAATAATACCACAACAATAATATTTTAATTAAGCATAAACTTAAACAAAATTTATTATTTTTGCTAAAATGAAGCAGTATATAAACTATATAAATGAAATAAAAGTTGTTTCGAAAGTAAATCATTAACTTAACATAATAATTATGGCAAAAAAAGAAAAAACAGGCTTGTTGGCATTGGGATTCGTAGAAAATCTATCTACATATTTAGAAGAACTACAAAAAAAGTTAGTAGGCACAACACAAGTCGCAACGATAGATGAGATTAATACACAAACGACGAATGTTGAATACTTCAATCGCAATGGGTATCAGCAATTCCCTAACGGAGATCCTGTTGATATAAGAAGAGCCCAATATATACGTTTTGCAACTACATACAAGACTAGTAATGATGAAATTATATATGGATGGTTTTATAAATCAACTTCTACATTTAAAGGGGTGAAATGGGGAACTGAAAAACAATTTAAGTCAATGATTAAAAAAAATACATCCTTCAATATCGGTTGTATGTATTTTGAAAACTTTGAGGATGGTTTGACTTTTTTAGAGGATATAGCCACAAATACTATACCAGAGACATGGAAATATAAAAATAAACCTTCCTCAATAAATCATCCCATATTGAAGTCTTATCTGGAAAACGTTTTAGAACGACTAAAAAAAGAAAAGGAAGAAGGCGCTTTGGATAAGATGGTGTATAGCGATGACAATAAATATGTAATGTTTAACACCAATCTACTTGATAAATATTTCCATGAGGTAATTGTATATGGAGAAGTTGAGGAAGAAGATGGCGCATTAAATATTAAAAATCCTAATAGAGCGAAAAATCAATCTGCGTTAAGAAAATTAGGGTTTGGAAAGAAAACACCTAAACAGCCAGTCTTTTTTGATGATATAAATGATGTAATATTCCAAACAGAATGGGAAATAGATAAGGATTTTGATACATTTACTCATATTATTCAAGAGCGAAATGAGCGCTTTCCAGCTGAATATCAAGAGCAAGAAACAGATGTTTTAGCCAGGAAACTGGATGATGCCATTGATTTTGCAGTAGCTTTAGCTCAAAGAAATTATAAATTTATTGTACCAATGTATCGTCCACAAACAAATTCAATCCAATTACTAATGCCAATTTATTTAAATGGAGCATATAGTAAACATCCCGACTTTGCCCTTATCCTTACACCAGATAAAGAGACTGAAATGTATTTACCAGAAACCATTCTACCTCTTGATGCTGTGTATCAAAATGCACGCTTGATTGCAAAACCAGATGAATCATGGCTAAATCCTGAAACTATCAAATAAAGTAAAGACCATTCTTGTAGGTTATATTTGAATCAAAGAACCTGGCAAAACGTCAGGCTCTTTGACTCAAATAGTGAGGTTGCAAAAACAAAAACCAACGAAAAAGTTAGTGCTATATCCGAAGTGTTAGTTTGTTTCCACATGACAAATCCACGGGACCAAACGGTATCTACTACGCGACATGATGTTTATCAATCACAGTCACACAGATACTCATAGAACATGCGATTGGTGCCACTTTCCATAGACATAGATATTCCGCTCAAGATAGAGCGTGTGCAGGTCATACGAGATGACCCACAGACATAACGAGCGGTCACCTCGAAGGCTGAATGTCAAATCACGGAAAGCCGCTTTCGGGAAGCGGACGTCCTGCGTGTAGAATCGACCCTTGTAACCCGCAGGCGTCGCTTCACACAAGTAGACGCTAAAAGTACTGAATAAGCAGCGGAGAATCCTCCGCCGGTTCTCAGGATATAGGCTCTCAACATAAAAGCGATGGTAGTAAATCATCTCCTGCTGCTTCAACGTAAACGATACCTCCGGGCAAAATAGGCAACAACTCCCGGAATGTGCTTTTTGTAATAGGGCTGATTCTCCCGACACCACGTGGCGAGTTCCTGCTTCGTGGTAAAGGGACGGCGCCAGCTGCGTCCCGACATAATACAATCCAACTTGGGAGCCAAACGCTCGACAAAGTCGCCAACGGTCTAGCCTTCCCAGATGTGTTTCTGAAGGTCAATCATCCCAAATCCATTTTAAGGTTTAACATATGGTTCATAGACCGGTCCCATTCAGAAAAGAGAGTGCCGGCCACGGGCCGATACACAGCAGCGGGACCAACCGGAAGTCTCTTTTCGGACGATACAACCCGAACGGGTGGAGATCGTGCGAAAAGGGACTCCGAGGTGCAAGCACGCTGCTATCTTGGCCCGAGGTCGGCACTTGTGGAATAACCGTCTACCCCACTGTCAAACTCTTTACACATCCGATTCGATCACAATCCGAGGAGTACGCCGCAGCGCATTCTGCAGATTGCGCTGGTTAATCCGGTACACAAGCATTAGTAAATCATAGGCGCTGTACAGGAATTGCCGCCGATAGATCTTGGGACGAATCAACCGTTTTTGGCGGTAACGAGTCAGCGTTTCGGGGTGAATACCGAGGACTTCACAAGCCGCATCGGCCGTCAGAAAGAGCGGCTCGTCGCCTTGGCTGCACAGGTATTCAAACAGCAGCAAACTTTTGCTCAAAAGGAAGTTCGTCTTGATGAGACGTTCGAGCTGTTCGGAGGGCACAAGCCGATAGATGCGGGGATTTTGCTTGGTTTCCATGGGTAACAGATTTATTGATTCAACGATTCGAGTTTTCCGCGGCGGCGCATCTTGCGGATGAACTCCTGCACCTCGGAGAGCAGGTACATGCGCCGGGCTCCGATGTTGAAGCCGACAAGCAGCCCCTGTTCGCGGAAGCGGCGCACCTGGCGCTCGCTTTGGCGGAGCAACTGGCAGACCTCCGCAAAATCGAGAATCGGATCGCCTTCGAGCTGGCTCCGGTGATCCTTCATGAAGTGTACAATCTCGAGGATCTCTTCGACCGTCCGCAGAATGCGGGACAGGTCGTCCGTGTATTGATTTTCCATCTTTGTCGGGTTTGGTTTCCACGGCAAAAATGGGATGACCCCGGAACTCGTTTATCAGTGTTTGAATCAATTATATGTTTTTCAGATCCGAAACCCGGACATCTCTTGTTCCAGGCAGTCCATCAGATAGCAGGACCAAAACTTCTATAATTTGCCGATATCGGCAAGAATCGTTATATTTGGGTCGAAAATCGGCCTTCTAACTTGCCGATACGACGTTCGGTTATGGAGTACATTTCAGTCGCGGCATTCGCTGCAAAGCACGGCATCGCGGAGCGCACGGCCCGCAACTACTGCGCCTCGGGAAAGATTGAGGGAGACTTCTTGACGGGCAAGACCTGGAATATCCCGGCAGATGCCGCATTGCCCAGTCGCAAGCCGCAATCTGGGCATATCATGCCGCTGTTAGAGGTACTGCGTGAGCAGAAAGCGATGCGTCTCAAGGGCGGCATCTACCACCGCACACAGATTGACCTCACCTACAACTCGAATCACATCGAGGGCATCCGGCTGAGCCACGACCAAACGCGCCACATCTTCGAGACCGACACGGTGGGCGTCGAGGGCGAGACGCTGCGTGTGGACGATATCCTCGAAACCACGAACCACTTCCGCTGCATCGACACGATCATCGACCGGGCCGGGGAGCCGCTCACCGAAGCCTTCATCAAGAAACTGCACGCACAACTCAAGTCCGGCACGTCGGACAGCCGCAAGGAGTGGTTCGCCGTGGGCGACTACAAACGTCTGCCCAACGAGGTGGGCGGCATGGAGACTACGCCTCCCGAGCAGGTGCACCGTGAGATGAAGCGACTCCTTGCGGAGTACAATGCCCGGCGGCACAAGACACTCGACGACATTCTCGATCTGCACCAGCGTTTCGAGTGCATCCACCCGTTTCAGGATGGCAACGGCCGCGTCGGAAGGCTCCTGATGTTCAAGGAGTGTCTGGCAGCCGGCATCGTTCCCTTCATCATCACCGATGACCTCAAGATGTTTTACTACCGCGGTCTGCAGCAGTGGCCCGCCGTGCGCGAATATCTGCGCGACACCAGTCTCACGGCGCAGGACAACTACAAGGCCCTGCTCGACTACTTCCGAATCCCCTACTGAACCGCCGAATCACCTTCCAGGGATGTTACAGGGACTGGAAATATCAGATTGGGCACCAGGTTCAAACGTCACAACTAAAATATTGATTTATTGACATTTAGACACATCATAATACCCACAAAAACGATAAAAAAATCCGCAGGTTCGTTTCCAATTCGGTTGCAAAATCCGGGAATTTTTCGTAACTTTGTAACAACCAAGTGAATACAAGGGAAAACAGCGAAAAAAGGTTGTGGCCTATTCGGTGTATCTAAAAATTTTTACAATCTTAATACGTTGATATATTGGCGATTATGATATGGGTTCAGTTACCCCACTCTCCGCAACGAAGAAAAGCCTGAGTTCTGAAACTCAGGCTTTTTTGTTTCACCGCCGGACCGGGCCCTGCACGGAACGGGCGGGCGGAACAAAAAGGCCGGAGCGGCGCAGCCGCACGGCTTTTCGCCTGTTGCAGGGGCCTCCCCGGCGAGGGGACGGGGAAAAAGCGTGCGCAGCACAGTTAATCCCCACTCTCCGCAACGAAGAAAGGCCTGAGTTCTCAAAACTCAGGCTTTTTTGTTTCACCGCCGGACCGGCCCCGCACGGGACGGGCGGGCGGAGCAAAAAGGCCGGAACGGCGCAGCCGCACGGGACGGAGACTTACTGCCCGGCTCGCAGCGAGACGACCTTCGTCACCTCGTAGACGCCCGTATATTCGGCCGCAAAACCCTCATCGCGGGGTCCCGTATCACGGACCTCAAGCTCCGCCTCGACGACCCGACCGTTCTTCACACCGCCCGTGACACGGTCATACTCCGCCGCAAGCCGACCGGTGCGGTCGATGACCCAATATTCACACGTATCGTTGTCGGCCATGAACGAACGGACCTCGTGACCGATAATCAACCGCCCCTTGACGCGCTTCGTGCCGCCCAAGACAACCGAATCGGGCAGCAGCACGATGCTCTGCTCGTCGAAAAGGGGTGCATCCTGGCCGATTTCGACAAAGAGCGCACGCCCCGGAGCATTGGCATGCAGCTCGAAATAGCGCATACCGCTGTTGCCCACACCCCATCCGCTGCAGGTTGCAGGCACGGGCTCCCCGGCACTCCGCCGGCGGAACTCCTCGGCGCAGGCCCCTGCCGGCCGAAGCTCAAAGCGCCACACACCCCGACGACCGCTCGCCACCTCCTGCATGACACACTCCTGCGATGCATCCCAACCGGGCATCCTCCCGAGCTGCGAGAGCAGGGCTTCGGGACCGTCGCCGTCGATGCGGAGCACCCGCAGCACCGGCTGCCCCGGGACACCGTCGCACTCGAGCCGGGCACCGGGCAGTTCCGAATCGGCCACCACCTGCAGCCGGCCGTCGCTCTGACTCCAGAAGCGAAGGCCCGCACCGGAGACCTCCTCCCACCAAAAATTCTCGAAGGCTTCGCGCGACGGACGTGCCGGGAAAAGCGGCTCATCCGCCCCCTTCTGCTCCGCCCCGCAGGCCGAGAGTGACAGCGCCAGCAGCGCCCACGAGATTCGGAGCCCGAAGCTCCGACCGAATACCTGTACCATAAGCCACGTGTTTGAAAAATGTCGTCTGACAACACGCTGCCGTTCCCCGAGGAGGGGCGACAGACCGTTCCGCGCCGCAGGCTTGATACAAATATAGTGAAAGATGGGCTCAATGGCAAACGGGAGGTCGGGAACTCCGCCTCGCGGGCAGCCATGACCCGGCCCCTTCGAAGGGAGCCACCCCCTCCAGAGGGGCCTCCCGCGGCAGCATGGCAACCGGGAAGCCGGAGCTGTAACCGAATTGTAACATCGGTTTCATAAAGGTTTCAGATTTATTTCGCAACTTTGTCACTCGAAAGCCGGAATGAAACCATTCCCGTCAACCAAAACCTTTTACCGAACCAAAATACCCCAAGATGAAACACCGTATCCTGCTTTTGCTGTTGTGTCTGACCGCCGCAACGGGACTTCGCGCCCAGGAGGAGCGTTCCCTGTTCCGAAAAACCGTATTCACCGTCAACGGCGCCTCGCAGACGGATTCCGACAGCCTCGAAGTGGCCCATCAGGAGTATCCCGCAGACAGCATCGCGGCTCTCGCCGACGCGGAGCACTCCGACGAGGAGCTGCTCGAACTGCTGCGCATGATGCCCAACATCGAGATAGGCAAGGGCATCACCTTCCAGCCGCGGAGCAAGTGGTACTCGATGACGCTGCGCTTCCGCATGCAGAACATGGTGGGGCTCTCGTTCGACCGCGACTTCTCGCTCACGCAGACCGAGGCGCGCGTCAAGCGGCTGCGCCTGCGCTTCGACGGTTACATCTACTCGCCCAAGCTGGTCTACTCCATCCAGCTCGGATTCACTCCCTACGACACCAAGGAGCTGCCCAACGGCAACACGAACATCGTCCGCGACGCAATCGTCTACTACGTACCCAACGCACACTGGAACATCGGCTTCGGACAGACGAAAATCAAGGCCAACCGCGCCCGCGTCAACTCGTCGAGCGCCCTGCAGTTCGTCGACCGCAGCATCGTCAACAGCGAGTTCAACCTCGACCGCGACTTCGGCTTCTTCGGCGAATACAACGGCCGCATCGGCAAGCGCTTCCGCCTCTCAGCCAAAGGCTCCATCACGCTGGGCGAGGGGCGCAACTGGAGCACGTCGTCCGACGGAGGACTGGCCTACACGGGTCGTCTGGAGCTCTACCCGCTGGGGCGCTTCAAGTCGAAGGGCGACGTCATCGAAGGCGACTTCGAATACGAGGAGCAGGTGCGCATCCTGCTGGCGGGAGCCTACTCCTACAACAGCCGCGCCGTGCGCATCCAGGGCCAGAACGGCGCACTGATGCCCGAGGGCGAGCACCGCAACCTGGGCTCCTACTTTTTCGACTTCATCCTCAAGTACCGCGGCTTCGCCTTCTATACCGACTTCATGGGCCGCACGTGCGACACCCCGCTCTTCGACGGCAACGAAGGCATCTTCGTCTACACGGGCAAGGGCCTCAACCTCCAGACGAGCTACCTCATCAAGCAGAAGTGGGAAATCGCGCTGCGCAACTCGACGATGTTCCCCGACGGCGAGGTGCAGTCGCTGGCCGGCTACCGCCGCTGGAACCAGACCACCATCGGCGTGACGCGCTACCTCATCGGGCACAGCCTCAAGCTGCAGGCCGACGCCTCATACAACCACCAGAGCGGAGCGCTCAACCCCAACTACAACCGCTGGGAAATCCGCTTCCAGGTCGAGCTGGGTCTTTAGGCCATCGAGCCGCCCGACAGACAAAGACCCCCGGCACGCAGTCGTGTCGGGGGTCTTCGTTTCATGCGGGGTCATACGGAGGATGCGCGCCAGCGGCATGCGCAGTGTTCCGCCGCAACAGGCGACAGCGCAGAGTCCGGCTTCGGCCCGGCGGCATGCGCAGCGTTCCGCCGCTAACGACGGCATACGGCCGCACCTTTCAGAGAATCTTGAGCGCAATGCGGGCGCAGGCCTCGGCATCGGCCAGCGCATGGTGGTGGTGTTCGAGGTCGAAGCCGCAGGCGGCCGCAACGGTATGGAGCTGGTGGTTGGGCAGGCGGCTGCCGAAGATGCGG
>ERZ779874.2641-NODE-2641-length-14604-cov-10.661901_pt1 | contig 14604 bp, 10 predicted proteins | sample MGYA00511031_ERZ779874 | MGnify/ENA primary metagenome ERZ779874 (study PRJEB29588, sample SAMEA2156850) | human gut metagenome | biome: human gut; feature: human-associated habitat; material: faeces | place: Denmark | collected 2008/2010 ...
CAGCTGCCGGAGCGGTGCTTAAGCCGCAAGGCGGGAATTGTGCGGTGTTGCCCTATCCTCACTCCCCTTTTGGTGAGCGGCTAGCCTGCAATTCGACGTATTATTGAGGTTACCATTTCTATCCACACTCTCCTTGCGGAGAGCGATACGTTGGGGGCAACCAAGGCCGATGCGGCATTTCTATCCACACCCTCTCACAGGGAATGACTGGCATTTATTCATGGCTCTGGTAATGTTACACAAACTTTTACCGATGTTTGTGAACAGAAAAACAATCGTACTGGGCACTGGCATGGCATTTTTGCTGGCTCAAACACTCGTGCATTTATTTCATGTTCTGCTTCTGCTATTTTGTGCAGGCAATGCTTATTTCATCAGTTTCTGCAGCGTTTTCAGCAGCTCATCCACAACTTCGTCATTCCCGGCACGGATACCATCCGCCACACAGGTGCGGATATGGTTTGCCAGCAGCTCACGGTTGAACGCGTTCATCGCCGCCGTTACCGCCGCCGACTGCACCAGAATATCCGGACAATACACTTCGTTTTCCACCATCCCACGGATGCCCCGAATCTGCCCTTCGATCCGGTTCAGTCTGTGGACCAAGCTTTTATACTCTTCTTCACTGCGATGCTTTGTTTTGTGTGCACAGCAGCAACACGGTTCCTTCTTTTCGTTTTCCTGCATTATGTTACCCTCCCATCACATGCAAGGTACCCCGGTGGGGTATATTCACTATATACCCCTCCAGGGTACCTTGTCAAGTAGATAATATAATATTTTTATATTATTTTATGCGAGAGTTTTTTACTATAGCAATTTTTAAAATTAAAGCGGATATCCGCATGAACAAAACCACCCTGAACAGTCAGAAAGAGAAACATTTTATGCTCTCCTTGCGGAGAGCGACTCAACGTGCCGGACTTTCCCGCCACTGATCCCCTATTTCTATCCACGCTCTCCTTGCGGAGAGCGACTCCTCGCCCCAGCCCCAGTTGCCATCCTGTTTGGGATTTCTATCCACGCTCTCCTTGCGGAGAGCGACCGGGAACGATCGGCGCGGCTGCTGGTACAGCTGCTATTTCTATCCACGCTCTCCTTACGGAGAGCGACGCATGAGTCGCTGCACGGTCGCGGGCTCCTGCCGATTTCTATCCACGCTCTCCTTACGGAGAGCGACCAACGCCGTCAGAATAGCTTAAATCGCTCCCATAATTTCTATCCACGCTCTCCTTACGGAGAGCGACCACCAAGCATGATCAGGCAACCAACACCCACCGGATTTCTATCCACGCTCTCCTTACGGAGAGCGACCGCCCGTCCGCGATGTTATCCAGTGGGAGGGAATATTTCTATCCACGCTCTCCTTACGGAGAGCGACGCATTATACTGAGAAACAGAATCAGCCTTAGCGCCGATTTCTATCCACGCTCTCCTTACGGAGAGCGACGATCACGTAGCTTTTTATCAATGTCGAAAGTCTGGATTTCTATCCACGCTCTCCTTACGGAGAGCGACCGAGAGTGGCGAGGACACCAACGACAGTGGTAACAATTTCTATCCACGCTCTCCTTACGGAGAGCGACATAACAGAGGGGTCAATCTGTTTCGATTCAAGCATTTCTATCCACGCTCTCCTTACGGAGAGCGACGGTTTCGGCTCCGCCGTACTTATCTTGATACTATAATTTCTATCCACGCTCTCCTTACGGAGAGCGACCACCCATGACTTTACGGCATTGAACGACATACTTATTTCTATCCACGCTCTCCTTGCGGAGAGCGACGAGCCGGGCAGCTGTTCCCGCCATCTTCCCCAGCGATTTCTATCCACGCTCTCCTTGCGGAGAGCGACTGCGTATTTGCCGTTCGATTCCGCCACGCCGGAAGATTTCTATCCACGCTCTCCTTGCGGAGAGCGACGTGTCCGAGCGGGAGCTACAGCCACAAACATGGAATTTCTATCCACGCTCTCCTTGCGGAGAGCGACCTTGCGACAATAGCACGGGCTTTGCATATATCGAAATTTCTATCCACGCTCTCCTTGCGGAGAGCGACTTGTTCGCCTTGCAAAGCTCTGCGAAGTAGCTTTATTTCTATCCACGCTCTCCTTGCGGAGAGCGACGCCCACCAAAACCGCATAAACAAGTCCCTGCCTTATTTCTATCCACGCTCTCCTTGCGGAGAGCGACAATAAGGTTTCAGATATCGCAATCTGGGATAACAAATTTCTATCCACGCTCTCCTTGCGGAGAGCGACAATGCTGGAAAAGGCACAAATGCAGGAAAAGCCAAAAATTTCTATCCACGCTCTCCTTGCGGAGAGCGACCAGCGTCAAAAGCTTTTTGCGCAATGGATTTTTTCTGATTTCTATCCACGCTCTCCTTGCGGAGAGCGACAGGCACAAGATGAGTACAAAGACACCGTGACCGAATTTCTATCCACGCTCTCCTTGCGGAGAGCGACGGATGACAGCGGGGTCCAGGGGTACCGGACCTTGATTTCTATCCACGCTCTCCTTGCGGAGAGCGACTTGTTTAAGGGGGACCACGGCCACATGAGCGGGGACATTTCTATCCACGCTCTCCTTGCGGAGAGCGACACCAGCACCGGCACGGACACAACCACCGACGACCATTTCTATCCACGCTCTCCTTGCGGAGAGCGACATATCTTGTGCGTGGTCAGCGTCCAAGTTGGGGGATTTCTATCCACGCTCTCCTTGCGGAGAGCGACCATTTCTCATTTAATCCCCAGCAATGGCACCTTCCATTTCTATCCACGCTCTCCTTGCGGAGAGCGACATCCGAAAATGTCAGATCATCCCCATAATACAAATTTCTATCCACGCTCTCCTTGCGGAGAGCGACTAAGTATCATACAGCTGATAGAGTGAGGGCTTATATTTCTATCCACGCTCTCCTTGCGGAGAGCGACAGCCTGGGGCGGAGATACCGTTAAAACCATCCAATTTCTATCCACGCTCTCCTTGCGGAGAGCGACGTCTCCGACGCCCAGAAGCTTCTTTTCCAGCTTGATTTCTATCCACGCTCTCCTTGCGGAGAGCGACGCATCCAGCATGGTAGGGGCCCAGCTCTGCACGGATTTCTATCCACGCTCTCCTTGCGGAGAGCGACTGCCGAACTGAGCGATATCTTCAATGCAAACCAAATTTCTATCCACGCTCTCCTTGCGGAGAGCGACAACTTTACTACTTTGCCTGTCCTTTTTTGACTTTTATTTCTATCCACGCTCTCCTTGCGGAGAGCGACTCCCGCGCAGCCAACTGCCAACAACGCAACCACCAAATTTCTATCCACGCTCTCCTTGCGGAGAGCGACAATCAACCCGGCAAATCAAACAAACTTGCCGGGTTATTTCTATCCACGCTCTCCTTGCGGAGAGCGACTATGACACATATGCAAAAGTTTTGCGTGTCAATATTTCTATCCACGCTCTCCTTGCGGAGAGCGACCAGAAGGCCCGGCCAAACTGCCAAAGCAAATAAGGATTTCTATCCACGCTCTCCTTGCGGAGAGCGACCAACGGACATGGCTAAGCGCTTGATAGAGTTTAGGATTTCTATCCACGCTCTCCTTGCGGAGAGCGACATAGGATACACCGTCAATTTCCATGCCAAAGCCCGATTTCTATCCACGCTCTCCTTGCGGAGAGCGACTATCCACACTGCCCGGAAAGGCAGTGGCAACAAGGGATTTCTATCCACGCTCTCCTTGCGGAGAGCGACATACCCAACAGCGGCACTTTCCGAAGCACCCACAATTTCTATCCACGCTCTCCTTGCGGAGAGCGACTGTTTTTTTCTTGTTTTTGGTGTATCTTTTATTTGTATATTTCTATCCACGCTCTCCTTGCGGAGAGCGACTGAAAACCCCCTGCGTCAGGTTGTCAATAGAAGTATTTCTATCCACGCTCTCCTTGCGGAGAGCGACGTGTCAACACAAATAGAGACTTCATCGGGATAGAATTTCTATCCACGCTCTCCTTGCGGAGAGCGACCTGCCTTACCTGTCTTCTTGGGATAGGCTGACCAATTTCTATCCACGCTCTCCTTGCGGAGAGCGACAAAATGCACGCCCTGATATTCACCAACCCTGTGCTATTTCTATCCACGCTCTCCTTGCGGAGAGCGACCGCCATTGACAAGTTGGACAAAAACGATTTCTACAATTTCTATCCACGCTCTCCTTGCGGAGAGCGACCCACCAATCATGATTAGGAAGCCAGCAACCAGCAGATTTCTATCCACGCTCTCCTTGCGGAGAGCGACATATATCAGGAGCGACAGGGCGAATTTTACGGGCATTTCTATCCACGCTCTCCTTGCGGAGAGCGACAACGCTAATCTGGGACGTCATCGCGGTGATAACAATTTCTATCCACGCTCTCCTTGCGGAGAGCGACACCCCGACCAAGTACCGGGATAGACAGAACTATTAATTTCTATCCACGCTCTCCTTGCGGAGAGCGACTACCTCTTCAATTGACGACTTGGAACCATCCACAACACATTTCTATCCACGCTCTCCTTGCGGAGAGCGACAACGGCATTTGCCTGATAGTACACATCGGCGGATTTCTATCCACGCTCTCCTTGCGGAGAGCGACAGCAAAAGTGCACAAAACAGTGGGGCACTTTTGCGCATATGGAACAAATTTTATGGGGATTGCATCTTCATGCTGACAGGCAAGGCTGTATTTTACCCTTTCTGCCCCTGTTTTTTCCATATTTTCTGGTGCGAAGGAAGCGGGAATTTTATGATTGCCTTCCCCTCGCACTAAGCAAACAAGATTCCATCCTGATCAAAATCCGGGTGCAGACCCACATGCTCGACTTTGCTTTTGTAATGGTTTCCCAGTTGATAAAAGCGCAGGCTGTCCGATTCCGAATCGATCAGTTCGGTCAATTTTGCTTTGAACATCGTGTATTGCGCGGCATCCAGCAGGCACTCAAATACGGAGTTTTGCACCCGCTGGCCGTAGTCTACACAGACTTTTGCTACTTTGCGCAGCCTGCGACGACCGGCGGCTGTTTCGGTGTTGACATCATAGGTTACAAGCACCAACATAACGGCACCTCACTTCCAGAAAAACGGTGGGTACACTTCCAGGTCGCCGCGCAGAGCACGGGCCAGCAAAAGCGCCTGAACATAAGGCACCAGCCCCCAGGGCAGTTTTTCTTTCAAAAACGGATGGGTGATCTCTTCCTTCTTTTTGTTCTGCCATGCGGTCAGGAAAGCTTTGCGGCCATCATCCGTCAGCAGTACGGCACCATTTTCCTGTTTTTGCAGGTGTTTTGCCGTGATGATCTTTTGATTGATGCAGCTGATGACCAGCCGGTCTGCATAAACCGCCCGCAGTTCTTCCATCAGGTCAAGTGCCAGACTTTTGCGGCCGGGGCGCGGGCGGTGCATAAAGCCAACATAAGGGTCCAGGCCCACAGCGGTCAAGGCGGATGCACACTCCCGCGCCAGCATGCTGTAGGCAAACGAAAGCAGCGCATTCACATTGTCCAGCGGTGGACGGCGGCTGCGGCCCTCAAACACAAAATCCTGCTTTTGCTGCAGAATCAGGTCATTCAGGCAGTCAAAGTAGCGCTGGGCTGCCTCGCCTTCCAGGCCGCGCAGCTGTTCCGGATCATCGCTGGTCTGTATCAGCGGCAGCGCGGCGGCCAGCTGGGTGGAGGTGCGTTTCAGTTTTTCGACCGGGACACGCTGGGGATGATCGCGGGTTGCGCGTTCCAGCACCCAGCGTGCGTTATACACTTTACCAAGGATAAAGCTCCAGGCATAGCGACAGCTCTGGGCCATGTCATCCGACACGCGGTACTGCGTCTGACGCAGCAGCACATTGCCGCGTTCTTCCCCCACGGTGCGGGCCTGAAATCTGCCATACGGGTCAAAAAAGCAAAGGTCAATGCCCCGCCGGGCACAAGCTCCCATCAAAGCGGGGCTGGCACCTGCGTAAGTAAAGCAGACGATGCCTTCCAGCGTATGCAGGGCATGGCGGTGGGTTTCCTGCTTATTGCGGGTAACAACAAGGTTTTCGCCATCCAATGTCAGGTAAGCGTCCTCATTGATGACAAACAGGGTGTTGAGCAGCTTTCTCATGGCGCGCCCTCCTCAATATGCTCCCGCAGATACGCCGCCGGGTCTGCCTGCTGATACAGCGTCGGCAGGCAAAGCTCTTTCAGTGAGCAGGCATTGCAATGCTTGCCGGGTTTGCTTTTTGGGGTATAGCCGCGCGCAAACAGGCGGTTCATCTCATCCGCCATGGTCTGCGCGGTGCTGCGCAGTTCCGGTGTCAGGGAAACATGTTCCCGCTGCCGGGTTTCTTCATAAAAGATTTCCCCTTCCGGCACCTCGCACACCAGCATTTCTTCCAGCGCCATGGCCTGTGCGCAGAGCTGCAAACGGTCGGCATCGTTTACCTTGCTGCGGCCATGCTTATATTCCACGGGCATGGGCTGCCATAAGCCGCGGCGGCCCTGCAATGACACGCCGTTTGGATCCTTGTGAAACTCTACCACATCGCAGTCGCCGGTCAGTTTTAAGCGGTGGCTGACGACCCTCATACCGCGGGCGATCAGCAAATCGCCGCGTTTTTCCGTCAGGGTAACATCATGGCAGCGGGTATGCTGCAGGCGGCCTTCGGCGGTGCGTTGGTTTTCGGACCATTGTTGTTCCAGGTGTATGAGCGCCCACTGACGGCGGCAAAAGCTAAAATGCTGGATACCGGACATCAGCAGGTAATCATCTGGGGAAGCCATTACGACAGCCTCTCGCACGTTACCCCTGCGGGAAGATTTTCATCCACCGTTACCACATAGTCATGGTAACTGCGCGGGAAGGCTACCCCTTCGGCACGCGTGACATGCACTGCATCAAACAGTTTATAGGACGGCGCATTGCCCAGTTCCGAATCATGCTTGAACACGATCAGTTCCCGAACTGCCATTTTGCCTCGGGCTGCGCTGTGGTCATTTTCAAACATATTCAGAATTGCCTGCCACAGCAGCTGCAGGTCATCCTCTGAGAATCCTGTAGTTTTGCGGGCAAGGTTGGCAGAAACATAACCCTCTGCACGGTACAAGCCATACGGGATCACATACTTGCGGCCCATCTCAGTGCCTTTTCGCTCTGCATCCGCTTCGGTCGTAATGGCAATACGGGTAATGGTCACTTCCTGCGGGAGGACAGGATCCACCGAGCGTGCAAAGCTCAACTGAACCGGGCCACGCACCTGCCCGCAATTCAGTGCGCCTTTTACAAAGGTTGTCATAACGGCGCCAAATGTGCGGATATCATAAAAGTTCTGGCACATAAAGTCCCGGATTTTACGGTCCAACTCCGGGTCATCTTTCTTGGCGACTTTCAGGGCATCCTTGGCATCAGCATCAATGCCCAAGTATTCGAGTGCTTTTTTATCGCTGCGGTTCAGGGGGACCTGATCTTTAATGTAAATCTGGTATCCTGCTTCATCTTCTTTGGCCACTTCGACATAGTTGCGAATCTTACGCTTCAAGCAGACATCTGTAACAATGCCATATCCCGTTTCCGGGTCGACACGCGGCATGTTGCCTGCATCCGGGTCGCCGTTCGGATTTCCATTTTCAACGTCAAACAGAATTACAAAATCATACCGGTTTTTGATTGCCTGTGCCATTGTTATTCCTCCACTTTCTTTGTATAGCGTTCCTGTGTCTGATGGTAATAGCCAAGGATAAAAGCGCCTTGTTCCGGCAAGGTCAGCCGTGCGGGAAAGCTTCCTTCCAGTTTTCCGCCCGCCAGCGCAGCGATCTGCTTATCGTAATAAATCTTTTGTGGCTTGCTCATTTTTTGCATATGCTTTTGCGCCAGCATCAGAATTGTTGGGAACACAGTGGCCGGTGTGGAAGCCGCTGCATTAAAATACCTGTCCTTGATGGTTGTATTGATATCCGGGTTTACCGCCATCTGGATTGCTTCCAGCACAGCAAAAAGCTGACCCATAACATACGGTTGATAATTTGTTTCCTTGTTATTTTCCACAGTTAATACCTCCTTTGGGCAACGGGGATCTTCATTACGCAGGTAGTATGCTTTTATAATAGCGGCACGGCCGCGTGTTACTTTTTGCTCTGCGCGGATACGCATCATAACGCCATCCAGCAGGGTTGCCGGGTACTTTGTATTATTCAGGATTGCACGCAAGACATCGCCTGCCAGCTGCGGTGCTGCCGATGGGCTGCGGGAATTGGTGTTGACGGTTTCCTGCAGCAGCCAGTACAGCCCCAGCCGCGGGAATTTATCATAAGCGGGGCGCACAATCTCTAAGCGGTCATAATGCTTCTGCACATTATCAAGCAGCGTTTGAAATGTATCCTGCCAGAAAAAGCGAACCGAGAGGCGCGCCGCATTAGGGGCCAAGCCAAGCACATAAAAGTGCCTTTGTGGGTCAAGTGTCACGTTCTGCCACTCTACACTCTGTCCATGGACCAGCTTGTCCACCGCATTCCGCACATCGCTTTCGCTGACAGGTGCATCCATGGCAAACAATGCATCCATTGCTACCTGCTGGTAGGCGGTCTCACCGCCTGCTGCCCAGCAGACAATGGTGGTATCGCCTACGCGCTGAACATGTTCCCTGTCTGCCAGCAGATAGTTTAATGCCTGTGCATAGGCAAAGGCCGCATAACTGCCAACCGGCGCATTGCCCCCCTGTTCATGTCCGTATGAGCAAAAAGCGTCCGCATTAAAAGAAACAATCGATGCGCCGGAAGGCTGTGCCCCGGTCACGCCTTTAATCGCCGGGTGCAGGCGGGCAAGCGGTGCCTTTTGCCCTGTAACCAGGCATCGGATTTCCGGTGCATCCGTGTTCTTATCACACTGCCGCTGCCAGGCTTCCTGTATTTCCGGATCGTCCTGAACATAGTTTTCCCGAATCAGAAATACCAGATTGCCACCCTTGTAAAGTTCCTTGAGCCTTTGTTCCAGCGCTGGATTCTGCTCCGCCGCCTTGGGGTCCCAGTTTATAAAAAAGTTCCGCACTGCCTGTGCCGCCTGACCGGGAACATTTTGTAAAATGGCAAGATGCAGCTCCTTTGCAGCGGCAAAGCACTGCATTGCACGCTCCGGTTTGCCTTTTCCGTCAATGCCGAGCATGTAAGCACTGTTATCACACAAAAAATTGGCTGCCACACCACTAGAGCGTTTAACCTGTTCCGGAACTTGCAGCTGACATGGAGCAAGCACTGTTTTTTTACCGCGCTTTTCCTCTTGCTGCAAGGGGTGCAATGCCATCAGTTGGCCGTTTTCATCCAGTTCCAAAGCCCAACTGACTTTTGCGCTTGTCCAACCGGGGCGCGTGATTTTGCCATTGGCCAGCAAATCTTCATAGTATTGTACCAAAGCCTGTAAAATCATCGGTACACCTCGCAGTCTGCCACATTCAACACACCATGTTCCAATTTTGCATGGAAATACATCGGGGTTATGTTCTGCGGGTCAGTGTAGTCAAAGTCATATATCATGAATCCCAAATCCCGTGTTTCCTCAATGGTCGGGATTGGCCCGCCGGGCCATGCGCGGAATGCGGCAGGAAATTCACGGCACCCAAAATAAGGGGTATGAAAACACTGGCCCCTGGACATGCGCCGGGTAACAATATCCTGGAACTTTCCCGGATTGTCGCTCGGTGCCGCACGGTCAGTCATCTCAAATTCTGCCTCAATCACATAATGAACGTCCTGCAACACCATGGCTGCACGCTGAACGATCTGCTGGGGCGTGGCAAGGTAAAGCGCTTTCCCTGTTCCCTGCATCGCGCTGCGTACATCGGAACAAAGAATTTTGCTTTTTACTTCGTTCCGACGGATGTTGGTAAAACGGATTGGGTTCATAACATAGATTTTCCGGATTTTCCACCGTAAGCCGGGGTGGTAATAGATTGCTTCCACTATGCCGCGTGCCGCGGAAGGGGTGAGGACTTCATATGAAACCCTTTCGACTTTTAGCTCAGGCCTCGAGAGCAAAGCATAATTCCCCCATACTTCCAGCTGGATCATCTGCATCAACTCCTTTGCATTTCTATTTTCAGTTGTTTTTAATTTATATTTTTGCTATAGTTTCAATATACGCTACTTGACACCAAATGTCAATCCTTTTATCATGTATACTTTTTGTTTGCTTTTCATCCGGTTTTCTTTTATAATAAGTTGCGTCGGCAGCTTATGCCGTGGATAGAAATAGTTGATTTTACTTTAGCGCACAAGAACGGCAGGGCAGGCTCCCTGCCGTTTTTGCTTTATGCAAACCAGGCTGCTCCCGTTTCAGCTTCCATAGCAAGGCCCGTGTTGTTATCGTAAAGGCTTCCGTCCGTTAATTCCCATATGCCTTCACTGATTTGGCAAACCGCCCCGGCATTCTCCAGCGTTTTCAGATGATCCGGGTAAACCGGAACACCATATTGCCCCAGTTGACGGAACAAAGTTTTGCTTACCTCTCCTGCACGCAATCGTGCAAGCAAATGTTCCCCTTTCCCTTGGGGAATGTATACGGTCACGGCAGGTGTTTCAATTAAGCGGAACCTCTCTGCCGCTGTTGCAAAGGGGAAAATGCGCCCTTCCATATCCTGCTCGAATCCTTGCAGAATTTGCTGTTCATCCAGTCTTTTATCTCCTTTTAAGGTACGGTAAAACAGAAAGTATGTTTCGATTGCTTCCGGAGATGCCAGATCTGCATATTTTTTCAGAACGCTTTGCGTTGCGGATACATTCTGTTCCAGCATGCGCGGTACATGCTGCCCTTCCAATGTGAAAATCTGTACCAAGCTCTGCTCCGCCGGGCGTCTTCCCTCTCGATTGCAGCGCCCCGCCGCCTGCAAAATGGAATCCAAACCTGCTTCCTCGCGGTACACAGCCGGGAAATCCACATCAACACCCGCTTCGATCAAAGAAGTTGATATCACACGGCAGGGCAGCCCATCTTTTAAGCGTTCCCGGATTTTCTGCAATAACTGTTTGCGATGGGCTGGGTATAGCAATGTTGTCAGGCAGTAGCTGCCCTCTTTGGGCAGGTTGTTGTATAATTCCTGTGCTGTTTTTCTCCGGTTTACAATACACAGCACTTGTTCCTGCGCTGCCAGTTCTGCGCCAAGCTGGCTTTGTTCCAACTCTCCGCGCATTTTCAGCGTTGTACGCCGGAATGCCTGATATTGCTCTTTGGGATGTGGGCAAAGTTCCGTCATCTGCAGCCCAGGCGCCAGTTCATCAAACAAGGGCTGCAAAGCTGGTTGTGTGGCCGTGCAAAGCACCGCTGCTGCGCGGTAATGCTGTACCAGCTGCGCGATTGCCGCAACGCAGGGGCGCAAATAAGGAACCGGCAGGTTTTGTGCTTCGTCAAAAATGACCACGCTATTTGCAATGTTATGTAATTTACGGCATTGTGACGCATGGTTGCCGTAAAGTGATTCAAAGAATTGCACGGATGTGGTAACCACCACCGGAGCATCCCAGTTTTCCGCCGCCAATGCTTTGCGGTAGGCTGCCGGCTCATCATCTTCCTTGGCAGAGTAGTCCACCCCTGAATGGTGTTCCAAAACATTTTCTGCTCCTAATATTTCCGAAAACACATCCGCGGTCTGGTCAATAATGGATGTATAAGGGATCACATAAATAACCCGGTCCATATGGTTCTTTACAGCTAGCGAAAGCGCAAATGCCAATGACGCTACCGTTTTTCCCCCGCCTGTAGGAACGGTCAGGGAATAAAGGCCGCGCCGCCCTGTTTGCCCTGCCGTTGTACAGGCACTCAAAATTGAACTGCGGCGCTGATTCAAGGTTCCCTGGGGATGGCTCCATTTTGCGGTATATTGGTTCAACCTTTTCAGCAGTTCATCCATTGTCTGGCCTTGTCCGCGCGCTTTAGGGCTGCTCATAAAGTTTTCCGTATCCAGATAGTCCGCATCGACCAGGCAGGAATACAACATCCGGGTATAAAATGCCTGTGTAAAACGATTTTCCTTCATCATTTCCGGCTGGGGCGGTATGGACGGCAGTTTAATCTCATTCGTCCATTGGGTATAGGGTTCAACGCTCTTTTTCAATCGCCCAAACATTGTCGCATCCTGCGCGGTATCGCTTCGGCCTCCTCCATCCGGCAGGCCGCTATGGTGTCCCGCAATAGCAAAAGCCAGTGGGATTTGACCATATCGGGCAGCCACCTGTGCGCCAGCCGTTGAGTGATCCACTTTCTCTCCACCTTGCAGGCGCTTTTGAAACTTTGTACTATATTTACCAATATCATGCAGTAATCCAAGCCAAGTTCCCTGTTGCTGGGCATCAAAGGCTGCTGCAAATTGCCCACATAGGACTGCTGTTCCCTGCAAATGGTCCGCTACCGTTTGGACGCGGGTTCCGTCTTCACTGATATGAGCCAGCATCTTTTTCTCCTGGTGCATAATCAAACTCCCTTCCGTTTTGCTTTTCTCTATTATAGCAGATCACTCATCCCATAATTCGGACTTTCACTCCAGTTCTGCAATCTTTGTCATACTATCCAAATTTATCCATGTAGAATTGTTAGCTATTCCCATTAGCAGATATTTTTGATAAAATAAGATATTATAGGGTTTATGAATTCACTTTCTTATATTACTTCTTCATCTTACCGAAAAATCATTTACGCAAGGAGTGAAAAGCCATGAAAAGGAAGTTATTCTCATTTTTCGCCAGTGTTATCACCGCAATAATGCTTACCGCTTGTGCTGCAGCGCCAGAAAACAAACCTGCTTCCTCCGCTGCTCTTTCCCCGACCAGTGAAGCTGTTGCCACAGCTATACCATCCACTAGCAATGCCAACTGGAAGTTACCGCCGCAATATGATTTTGACGAGATGATTCCTCTCTTCTCCCGCGAAACCCACACTGCCGGTTACGCCGCTGCCCGAAATCTGTACGCTGTGCGCAAGGGCGAACGCTGGAGCCTGTTTAATGCTGCCAACTGTAATGCTTTTCTGGAAGATTTGTCAGAAAGCATCCCGTACCTGTATGGTGAGCAGGAGCTCTCCATTGGGGTAGATGATACATACGATTACCAGAAGCTGAATGCCCTGGAAGAACAGATTAACCAGGAGCTGGTTGCCCAACAAATGCCTTTTACAACCATGCTGGGCGGGCACGGCGGGTATGGCATCCAGTGGATTTTAGGTGACAGCCAGATTTACCGTTCTGCTATTGGTGTCTATACATTTAGTGGCACGCCCATCGAACAGGTGTATGCTCCTGATTTGGTTGGCATCCAGCAAGGCATTTGGGATGATGAATATGCCGGTTATCTTGTTGACAATTCTGCACCTTTTGCCGTTGCGGATAAAAACGGTACAATTTTAACCGATTTCGACTACCAGGATGCCTGCATGGCCGGTGAATCTTTAATCGCGGTAAAGGATGCAGCCGGTAACTGGGGATATTGCGACCAAAGCGGTGCTTTAGTAATCCCCTGCATTTATCAGCCGCAGATGAGTTTGTCCATCATGAACGAAACTGTTGAATATCCTTACGCAGACTTATCTGGCATGGTAGTTGTGAAAACCCAATCCGGACAAAAGCTAGTTCTGGATGTTTACGGCAATGAGATAATTTCCGCTGGGCAATATGAAGATTTAGCCCCCGCGCGCGATGGCTGCGTATGGGCAAAACAGAATGGCCTTTGGGGCTTGCTGCAAGTACAGGATTATACCGAAAACAATGCCAACGTTATTCTGCCGGATGGATGCATTGCACCAGATGTAACGCTTAGCCGAATTGATAGCCTTTGTACCTACACCACTGCTGATCATGGGCTGGTTATGCGTAAAGGTCCCGGTACAAATTATGAAAAAATGGATAATATCCCCTACGGTATCATCGTATGGGAATGCGGCTATAGCAGCAATGTGCCTGACTGGGTTGTTGTATATTACAATGGGATTTATGGTTGGGTCAGTGATGAATACTTGGCTACCACTATTTATTCCACCAGTAAATAATAAATAAAAAAGCAGGTGTTCATGTAGAAACGATATCGTCCTCCACGTGAATACCTGCTTTTTATAGCTTCTTTTATTATATCTGTTCTGTGCCGCTATTTGTCTCTGTATGAAATAAATAGCCGCTATATGCATTTGAATGAAGTGTTCTGTTTGTTTGCTTTTTTACCTAAAAGAATCGCGTAGGAGGCTCTCTTAACGAAAGCGCCGACCTCTCACACCACCGTGCGTACCGACCGGTACACGGCGGTTCAGCCGCATAAGTGCAAGGACTCGTAGTAGCGCCTGAGGATACTAAAATATCCTGCTTCTGCGAGTCTTTCGTTTGCAATGGAACCTTTTCATACAGGACTACCGGCGATACGCCAATAACCCAGTCTGGAATTGCCCCACTGGTACTATTCCAAAATTCTTCGTTTGAGTTTCATTACTCATCGATATAATCTTTATCGAACCACTCGCCTAGCGAGTGGTTTTAGATATACAAAAAAGCACCTTAGCTTACGTTAAGGTGCTTTTCCTGGTGACCCGTGCGGGAATCGAACCCACGTTAACGGCGTGAGAGGCCGCTGTCTT